>JADMIO010957536.1_pt1 | contig 13131 bp, 15 predicted proteins | sample 8958161 | NCBI WGS metagenome assembly JADMIO01 (sample SAMN16585339, study PRJNA669376) | soil metagenome | isolation source: Crop rotation soil | place: USA: Cullars Rotation, Alabama | collected 2011 | reverse complement strand
CCGCGACAACTTGTCCACGTGGAATTCTAAGCTTAGGATCCCAATGTGCTGGAAAGATCCGCGCCGCGACTCACGCGCCAGCGGGCCGGTAGACATTCCTTCGGGCACGCAACTCAACCTGCGGCTGACCTCGCGGATCGACTCGAAGCAGAATCACCCCGGCGACCGCTTTACCGCCGAAGTGACGACGCCGGGCGCTTACGAGGGCGCGACGGTCGAAGGCCACATTGAAAAGCTCAACGCGTCGGGCAAAGTGTCAGGCCGCACCGAGATGGCCCTGGCGTTCGATTCGATCCGCTTGCCCGACGGTCGCAGCGCCGACCTCACGGCGAGCCTTGAAAAGATCATCGAGTCTGAGACCGTCAAAGAGGTTGACGAAGAAGGCAACGTCAAGACCGGTAGCCGCACGAAGGATTCGCAGACGCGCGGCGCGATAGGCGGCGCGGCGGGTGCCATCATCGGCGGCATCGCCGGCGGCGTCAAAGGCGCAGTGCTCGGCGCTATCATCGGCGGCGCGGCGGGCGTCGGCACGGTTTACATCGAGGGCAACAAAGAGTTGATCCTCGAACCCGGCACCGAGATGGTCATCCGCACCGAGCGCACGCGCACCCGTTAACAAGGCGCGACGCGGCGACAAAGCGAGTGAGGGAGTGGGGAGTAAGGGAGTGAGAGTATCTGTATAGTTCCTCGTTTTCTTACTTCCCTATCTCTTCACTCCCCCACTTCTCTTTGCCTTCTGAAATAAGTGTTGCCCTTTAGAAACGCTTGACGTATCTTTTCACTGCCCGCTTAAGCGGGCTGCCCTCGCTGTCCCGCTGCCTGCCCCTGTGTCTTTGCCAGACCCCGCGCAACCTTCGCATGTTTTCGCAGCTAGAACGAACCGCCAGGAGTCAAGAATGAGTTTCTTCGACCTCACGCCGATCCTCGAAAAAATGCTCGCGGTGGCCGACAACATTTCCGACTTGAACTTTTCCGTGGGCCGCCCGCCGCAGGTCGAAATCAATGGCAAGCTCACGCCTGTCGAGATCAAGGGGCTGCGCAACCTGTCGCCTTACCAAACCGAGATCATCGCCATGTCGTTATTGGAAGGCAACACCGACGCGGCGCGGCGCTTGATCCAGACCGGCTCGACCGACATCAGCTACGCCATACCAGGCAAGGTGCGCTTCCGCGTCAACGTCTTCAAACAGCGCAGCTCGGTCTCTATCGTCATGCGCGTGATCCCGACGAGTGTGCCGACCATCGAGGGCCTGGGACTGCCGCCGGCGCTCGGCGAGATTTCGCACTTGAAGAATGGCATCGTGCTGCTCACAGGCCCGACCGGGTCGGGCAAGTCTTCGACGCTCGCGGCCATCATAGACAAGATCAATCAGGAATACAGCTATCACATCGTTACCATCGAAGACCCGATTGAATTCCTCCATTCGCACAAGAAATCAACCATCAACCAGCGCGAGCTGGGCACCGACACGCCGGCCTTCGCGCTCGGCCTGCGCGCCGCGCTGCGCCAAGCCCCGAAGGTGATACTGGTCGGCGAGATGCGCGACATGGAGACGACCGAGATCGCGCTCGAAGCGTCGGAGACTGGCCACCTCGTGTTATCTACGTTACATACGACCGACGCCTCGAAGACGGTGAACCGCATCATCGGCATCTACCCGAAATCTGAAGAGCACGTCATCCGCACGCGGCTGGCGAATTCGTTCCGCTACATCGTCTCGCAGCGGCTGATCCCGCGCGCCGGCGGCAATGGGCGGCTAGCGGCGGTCGAAGTATTGAAAGGCACGCCGCGCACGCGCGAGTACATCGAGCAGGGCGAGACCGAAGGCAAGACCCTGCTCGAAGCGATGAACGATGGCGAGCTTGAGGGCATGCAGCACTTCGATCAGGTGATCGAGCGTTTGATACGCAACGGCACAGTCACTCAGGAAGACGGTCTAGCCTTTGCGACGAACCCGTCGAACCTGCTGCTGCGGCTGTCGGGATTGGGGACGAGCGACGACATGCTCAGCCGCCGCGAAGAGCGCAACTACGTGCCGCGCTCGGCTGAATCGTTCGCGCGTCATCGCATGGCCGACCTGATGGAAAGGTAAAAGTAGTTACCAGTTGTCAGTTGTCAGTTCCCTGTCCGGCGCGCTCCGACATTCAGCAACTGGCAACTGACGACTGGCAACAGAGGAGCGAAGCGACATGATAGCCAACTGTCCGCAATGCGCGATGAGTTTGACCTTCGACGACGAGCGGCTGCCGACCGAGCCGTTCAACGTGCTGTGCCCGCGCTGCCGGCAGTCGGTGACCGTCGTGCCGCCGCCGAAAGAAGAGCCGCGCCTGCCGGGCACGACCGGCCTGCTTGAGCCGCCGCCGATGGCGGGCGAGACCGACCCGCTGCGGCAACTGATCGAGTTGCTGACGACCGGCATCAAGCAGGCGCAGAAGCCGCAGGCCGACCCGAAATGGCAGCGCCGCCGCGTCCTTTTTTGTCTCGACGACGCGACGCTCAGAGAGAAGCTGCGTGCCGCGCTCGACCCGACGCGCTACGAAGTCTTCTCGGCAGACTTCGCGCCGGAAGCCATCGAAATTTTCCACGAGTCGCGCGCCGAAGTCATCGTGCTCAGCCCGCTGTTCGACGCCGAGCATCAGGGCGGCGGCGCGTTGATGCAGTACGTCAATACGCTGACGCCGCAGGTGCGCCGCCGCACCTACATCGTACTAGTGTCGCCGCAACTGCGCACGCTCGACACCTACCTCGCATTTGCTAATGGGGTCAATCTGACGATTCACCCTGAAGACGTGGGGTCGTTCCAGGTGATCTTCGAGCGCAGCGTCCGCGACTTCAACGAACTCTACCGCCCGCACAATCAGGCCAGCTCCATCACGCCATTTTAATCGCATTGAGCAGCCGCATCGCCGTTTGTAAAGAGAGTTACCAGGCCAAAGCGCAAGCCCGCCGCACCGCCGTGTAGTTTGACATTGCGGAAGGCGTGCCGCTAATCTCTCATCAAGTCCAATGCGCCCGTAGCTCAACTGGATAGAGCACCAGACTTCGGATCTGGGGGTCGCAGGTTCGAATCCTGCCGGGCGCATCCACCTTTTATTCCTCACACACTTAATTAGACCGTTGATGCTTAGCCGGACTGGCAGTCTTTCTCCGGCGATGATTCACCGCTAGAATTAAAGAGGAGAGAAATGATGAGATAAGGATGCGGCAGACGGGCCGCAGAAAAGAGGTACAGGGTATGTGCAACCGAAACAGATTCACCGTCGCGTTGGCGGCGGTCTTTTTCTTCCTCGCGCCAATCCTCGCGGTTCGGGCGGCGGATGGCGTCGAGCACACCATCGTCGTCACCGCGCACCCGCACAATGACCGCATGCGCCAGGAGGCGCAGAAACTGCGCAACGATGATTTCTCGGTGCGCGAAGAGAGAGTTCAGCAGAAGATTCTCTCGGTCAAGTCCGCGAGCGAAGCGCCGCCCATCATCGCCGTGCTCGTTCAGGATGACCTCGTCTCGCGCGTCAGCAACGAGATCAACGGCTTGCGCCAGTTCATCCGCCAGCTCCCCGACGGCTCGCGCGTGATGACCGGCTACATCACCGCCGGCTCGCTGCGCGTGACGCAGGACTTCACCACCGACCGCGCCAAAGCTGCCGAGTCGCTGCGCATCCTGCGCTCGACCGCCGACGCCGCGCCGTTCAACCCTTACGTCGAGTTGCTTGAGGGTCTGCGCCGCTTCGACGCGCAGCCGGCGGGGCGGCGGCTCGTGCTAATGGTCTCTGATGGGCTCGACACGTCGCGCGGCCTTGAGGGAGCCAGCGCCTTAAACTCGATTGACCTGGAGCGCGCCATTCGTGAAGCGCAGCGGCGCGGCGTCAGCGTCTTCTCGTTCTACGCGCCATCGGTCGGCCTGTCGGGCTTCAGCCGACTGGAAGCAAACTACGGGCAGGGCGCGCTCAACCGCCTGGCCGACGAGACCGGCGGCGAGACCTTTTATTCGGGCTTTGATTTCGTCACCTTTGACCCTTACATCAAAGAATTCAATGAGCTGCTCGGCCTGCAATGGGTCATCACCTACCGCAGCGACACGCCCGGCAGCAGCTTCCGTCATATCGAGGTGACGACCGAAGCCGACGTGCACCTGCATTACCCGCAAGGCTACAGCCCGAAGAAATAGTGAGCAGTAAGCAGCACGCAGTCGTCAGTTATAAAACGTAGTTCACAGCGTCAGGCCAAAGACGAAGGCAGCCGGTGGTGAATGATGACTCACCAACCGGCTGCCTTCGTCGATTTCTCTGACTGCCTGCCGCCTACTGTTTATATTCCCGCGAGGATCAGTTGCTCGGCAGAAAACTTGTGGCCGTTGGGCGAGCGGCTGTAGAACAACAAGCCTTCGTCGTTACAGCCCACCACATGCGACGCGTCAATCCAGACGATGTGCAGCATGCCCTGGCTGTCAACCGCCATCGAGGCGCTATGCCCACGCCCGCAGCTGTTGTCGGCATTCGACACCTGCACCGCCTCCGCAAAGGTCTCGCCGGCGTCGTCCGACCGGGTGAGATAAACCTGCATATGGCGCGGCGCTTCGTTCTGATATGAGACGTAGACTACATTTTTATAAGCCAGCGCGAGCGGCTTGCTGATGGAGGTGCCGGGCGCGCTGGTCAGTTGCAGCGGCGCGGAAAAGGTCTGGCCGTCATCGGTCGAGTGCGAATAGAAGGCATGCTTGTCCGTGCCGACTTCTTGCACCCAGACGACGCTCAGGCGGCCCGTCTGGTCCGCCGCGATGTGCGCTTCAGTAGCATTGCCGTCGCCTTGCGACACCTGCTTCGGAGTCGAAAAGGTGTCGCCGCCGTCGGTCGAGCGCGCGAACATAATGGCGCTCGTGCCCGACACGGTGTCCTCCCAGGCGACGTTGATGGCATCGCCCGGCGTCATGGCGATCTCCGGCTCGAACGCGCCGTTGGATTCGCCGGAGAAGGTGACGGGGTCGGAGAAGGTCGCGCCTTCATCGGTCGAGCGCATGAAGCGGGCGCGCCGCACGCCGCCCGTCGTGTCGCCGTAAACCAGATTCAACTGACCGTTCGAAGCCAGGCCCAGTCGCGGCGAGAAGCCGCCGCCATCGGAACCCGGCGTCAGCAGCTGCGGTTTGCGAAACTTGGTCTTCTTCTTGGTGCGCAGCAGGTAGGCTTCGTAAGGACCGGTCGAGTTGTCGTGGTAGGCGATGTAGACGCGCAGCGGCCCATCTTTCGAAGCGACCAGCGACGGCCCGAAGGCTTCGCCAGGCGAGTTCGTCAGGTTGCGCGTCTGCGGCAGGTTGTCCCAGTTCCTGCCGCTATCTTTCGAGGTCGTGAAAAAGATCTGGCTGTGCGGACGATGCTCGCTGGCCGGTGCGGTGGCGACTGACATCGCCAGATAGAGGCGGTCGTTACCATCAACCGCCAGGGATGGGAAGCGTGTCGAACCGAAGAACATCGGCAACTGCGCGCTGACCGGGCGCGGCATCAGGCCGCCCGACGCCAACGCCAAAAGAATTGTGAAGAAAATTACAATCGCGACTTTCCTGTTCATAACCTCACCCGATTGATAGTTGCGAGAACGGCTTGCGCGAACACTGGAGAACGAGTCACCTCCCCGATGTTACACCATCCGTGGGCTTGAGACTAGAGGCCGAGGCCAAAGAAGAGGCTAGAGGCCAGAGGTTACTGCGGAGGCCGGCGAAATCCGGCGCGCCTTTTCTCCAGTCTATAGTCCCGGCCCTTCTCTGGCCTCTGTTTGACATCGCCCGCCGCGCCTTATCATACTCAGTGAATGACAGCACAGATTCTCGATGGCGCAAGCGTCGCCAAATCAATCAAGGAAGCGGTCGCCGCAGAAGTCGCCGAGCTGGCCCCGCGCGGACTGCGGCCAGGACTCGCGGCGGTTCTGGTCGGCTATGATCAGGCGTCGCAGATTTACGTCTCCAGCAAAGTCAAGACCTGCGGACAACTCGGACTCTATTCCGAGAAGATCGAATTGCCCGACACGACGACGACCGCCGAGCTGCTCGCGCTGGTCAACGACTTGAACCGCCGCGAAGAGATTGACGGCATACTGGTTCAATTGCCGCTGCCGCGCCAGGTGGATTCGACCGCCGTGCTCGACGCGGTTGACCCGGCCAAAGACGTTGACGGCTTCCACCCGGTGAGCCTCGGACGGTTGCTGCTGAACGAGCCGGGACTCAGGCCCTGCACGCCCGCCGGCATCATGGAGATGCTTGATCATTATCAAGTCGAGATGAAAGGCAAGCGCGCCGTCGTGCTCGGTCGCAGTCGCATCGTCGGCCTGCCGATGTCGCTGCTGCTGCTCCACCGTCACGCGACGGTGACGATCTGCCACTCGCGCACGGAAGATTTGCCGGCGGTGACGCGCCAGGCCGACATCCTGATTGCCGCCATAGGCCGCATGGGAATGGTGGACGCCGGCTACGTCAAGCCCGGCGCGGTCGTCGTTGACGTTGGCATGAATCGCGTGACGACGCGCGAAGACCTCGAACGCTTTTATGGCGACGACGCGAAGCGCCGCGCCGCCTTTGAGAAGAACGGCTCGACGCTGATCGGCGACGTTAACCCGCGCGAAGTCGCCGAGGTCGCCGGCTGGCTCACGCCTGTGCCCGGCGGCGTCGGCCCGCTGACGATTGCCATGCTGATGAAGAACACGCTCACCGCCATGAAGCGGCGGCGGATGCCGCAGGCAGGGTGAGAACGTGATGAATGCGCAATGATGAACGATGAACTGGCGGAGACAAATCCCATTGCCACGGGCGCTAGCTCTGTATTTCATCATTCATCGTTCATCATTCGTCATTTCAAGGAGAGACGATGAGTGTAAAGAACGCTACAGAATGCCCGCATATGGCGGCGACCAGCGAAGCGGCTTTGAACGTGGCGACCACCGCGTGTGCCGAGTGCGGCGCGAGCGCGCCGACGCGCGTCTGCATGACGTGCGGTCACGTCGGCTGCTGTGAGTCGTCGCGCGGCCACGCCCGCGCCCACGCGCTCACCGAGCATCACCCGCTCATCCGCGAGCTTCCCAACCGCGCAGGCTCGTTCACCTGGTGCTACGACTGCAACGCTTACATTGAATAAAGGCTGCTTTTCGTCTTGGAATCGGGCGCGTTTGATTGTATGATGGCGCACGACTCAGCAGTCATACCTTGCGCCATTCTCGGACGTGGAGACAGCTTTTGACCGGATCACCCCACAACGCCACAGATGCCCATGCGTCGGGGCCGGACTTTGCCGCGCTCATCAATCAGGTCGCCGGCGGCGACCAGCAGGCGCTCGCGGCGCTCTACGACGGCACCAGCAAACTCGTCTTCGGCCTCGTCCTGCGCATCCTTGGTGATCGCAGCGTCGCCGAAGAGGTGCTGTTCGATGTCTACACGCAGGTCTGGCGGCAGGCGGCGCGCTACGACCCGGCGCGCGGCGGGCCGTTGGGATGGATCACCACTATCGCCCGCAGCCGCGCCATTGACCGCCTGCGCTCGGACAAGCCGCTGCAACAGGAAGACGAGCTGAGCGACACGACGGCCAGCCGCGAGACCAGCGCCGCCAGCCCCGAAACCAACGCCGCACTCGCCGAGATGCGCGAGATCGTCCGCGCCGCGCTCGACCGCCTGTCGGCGGAACAGCGCGAGATCATCGAGCTGGCCTATTACTCCGGCATGACGCAGACCGAAATCGCCGCTCACCTGACGCTGCCGCTCGGCACCGTCAAAACGCGCACGCGGCTAGCGATGATGAAACTGCGCGACGCTCTCAGGCCGGTCATGGAGAGGTCTTTATGAGCTACCGCGCCGCCGAAGACCAGATGAAAGACCGCGCCCTGCTCTACGCGCTCGGCACGCTGACGCAGAACGAAGCGCGCGCCTTTGAAGACCATCTCGCCGACGGCTGCGACGAGTGCGAGGCCGAGTTGCGCGCCTCCGAACAACTGGCTCACAGCCTCGCCTTCGAGGTGGCCGAGGCCGAGCCGCCGCCCCGCGTCTTTGAGCGAGTTGTGGGATACATTACAGAAGCGCAACGGCCCGCGCCCGCCACGCGCCACCTGGCCGGGCAGTTGACGACGGTGCGGCGGGACGAGGGTCAGTGGTTTGAATCGTCGCCCGGCGTGTTGGTGAAGCGGCTGTTCGAGAATCCTGAGACCGGCACCTTCACCACGCTGGTCAGGATGCTGCCGGGCGCGGTCGGCACGCTGCACCGCCACCCTGGCATCGAAGAGTGCATCATCCTCGAAGGCGATTTCCATGTCGCCGGCAGCCGGCTGGGGCCGGGCGATTACCACATCGCCGGGGCCGACAGCATCCACGATAAGCCCTACAGCGTCGGCGGCACCCTGCTGCTGATCATCGGGCCACCCTACGAGAGGCTGTAACCGCCGAGATTGACGCCGCGCTCAACCGGCTATTGCGCGCCGCGCAGTGAGATGGGCTGAAATGTAACGGCGGCTACTAAACGCACACTGAAGGCATCAAACCCAGCCGCCGGGCGCGACGACGGGAAGGATTGAGATGCTGCCGCCAGCAGCGATGAAAAAGCCTGCGTGATGGTTTATGATGTGAGCGCGAGTTGAATGAAGGTGAATTTATGGAACACAAGCTCACCATCACATTGCCCGACGCGGTCTATCAGCCGCTCGTCGAAGCTGCGCTCGAACAAGGACGCACGCCCGAAGAAGTTGCTGCCGAGCAACTCAGCCGCGTCCTGCCAAAGGCGAACGGCGAGAAAAGAGGCAGCATCAAGGAGTTCTTCGGCACAGTCAGTCTTGGCCACCCGACCGGCGCGGACAATGAAAGTATTGATCGGGATCTGGCGCGTGAATACGCGGCGAGACACGAGGACGCCGGCTGATGCTGGTAGATACTTCCGGCCTGTTGTGTTTGCTGCACCAGGACGAGCCGCAACACGCAGAAGCGGTGCAGTTATACAATAATACTTCCCTGCATCTGACACATAACTATGTTCTGGCCGAATTTGTCCCGCTAGCACGAGTTCGCGGACTGCCGCGTTCACGCGTGTTGGCGTATACCCAAAGGGCGTTGACGGCGCAAGACATTGGACTAGTCTGGGTGGATGAAGCCCTGCATCAAAGGGCTGTAGACCTGCTTCTGGCGCGAGCCGATAAAACCTACTCGCTGTGTGACGCCGTCAGCTTCGTGTTGATGCGTGTGCGCGGCATCATCAAGGCGCTTACCACAGACAGGCACTTCGAGGAGGAAGGTTTCGCGCGTCTGCTGAAGCCATAAGGTTAGAATCATTCCGCCGCTTGCTGCTCAACCCGCAGGAGGCCGACAGAGTCTTTGTAAGGACAGTGGCGGCAGCCAGAGTCGCAGCAATAGCCGCGCTTCAAGTGGTATAGCGCCGTAAAAACGATCAACCCGCCTTCGCGGTAGTAATCCTCGCCTTCGGTCAAACGCTCAGACGGTTTTCTCTGCGATGAATCGCGTTCGCTCATGGCTTGCACCCTGTCTGAAGTATAGCAAGCCCGTATGCCCGCCGTGAGCGCGCGAGTCGTTACGCGCCCGCCGCCGCGCAGTGCGCATAGAGGGCTTCGGCGAAGCGGCGCTTGACGGCCAGCATGTCAAGCAGCGCCTGCCGCGCGTCTTCTTTCTCCGCGTCGCTTGCGGCGTACTTGTCGAGCATCTCAAGCGACCGCCGCGCATGGTCTTCGTCCTCGCCGACGTGAACCAGCAGGTATTCAACGTCGCCGCGCGTCAGGTCGAATTGCGCTTGCAACTGCTCGGCGAGCGCCGCGAAGAAGCGCGGCGAAAACGACTCGATGCCGACGCCGATGGCCGCAAAGCCGGCGATGAAGCCGCCGTCGCGTGTCACCGTCAGGCAGTGGTTGATATAGGTGGTCGTTTCGGGCAGCGGCGCGGCCACGTCCAATTCTTCATCGCTCGCGCCGAGCCGTTTCGCCATGCGCCGGATCAATTGATAATGGTCGCGCGCCTCGTCGCCCTTGCCGTGCTCTTCCCACAGGTTCTCGGCGAGCAACTGCTGCGCGTCGCGGTGCGGGCAATTCGCATGTATTGCGCTGATGAAGCGTGTGAACTCGCGCACGACAAGCGATGCCTGTATGGCCCAGCGCTTGACCGCGGCGCGGCTCAACTGGCCGTGTCGGAGCGCGCCGAAGAAAGGGTCGCGAAAGCCCTCGCGCCGCGCCAGTTCGAGCAGTTCGTCCGAGAAGCATTTGCCTGTCAACGTCCGTGCCTGTTCCATCCTCGTGCCTTTCCGCGATTGCGCGCTTGATCAACACGGCGGGCGCGCTGCGCCTCACCGGAGCTTCAGAAGACCGGCACGGCCAGTTTCTGAAGCATCAATGCCGACGCCTGCTCAATGTCGGCGTGCAGTGAATTGCCGTGCGCGTCCATCGTCACGATAGCCGGAAAGTTGTTGACGCGCAGGTGCCACATCGCTTCCGGTATGCCGAACTCCAGCAGGTTCACGTCGAGCACCTCTTCGACGCAGCGCGCGTAGACCTGCGCCGCGCCGCCGATGGCGTTCAGATAGACTGCGCCGGCTTCCTGCATGGCCTCAAGCGTGCGGCGACCCATGCCGCCTTTGCCGATGACCGCGCGCACGCCGTAGCGCCGGATGATGTCGCCCTGGTAAGGCTCTTCGCGAATACTGGTGGTCGGGCCGGCGGCGGTGATTTTGTAATGTCCATTATTCTTCATCACTACGGGGCCGCAGTGGTAGAGCACAGACCCTTGCAGATCAACCGGCGGCGCATGCTTCATCAGGTGCGAATGCACGGCGTCGCGCCCTGTGTAGATCTCGCCGGTAATCAGCACCACGTCGCCGACCTTCAGCCCGCGCACGTCGGCTTCGGTGAGCGGCGCGCGCAGACGCTTCTCGTTGCCGGTCAGCCGGAAGCCTTCGCCCGTCGCCATGGCGCGGGCCGGCTGCTCGTCTTTGTAAAGCCAGCGTTTGATCTCGCCCGTCACGGCATCGAGTACGACGCCGTGACGGCGGAAGGCCCAGCAGTCATAAGCGACCGAGACGAAGAAACTCGCCGGCAGGCGGTTGAGCGCGCCGACCTTGCAGCCGATCAGCGTCACGCCGCCGCCGAAACCCATCGTGCCGATGTCGAGCGTGTTTGCGGCGCTCATTACATATTCTTCGAGGGCCGCGAGGCGCGCGTCCGCGTTCACGTCGTCGAGCGTGCGGAAGAGTTGCTCTTTCGCGTGCTGGTAGCCCGACGTGCGGTCGCCGCCGACGCAGACGCCGATAGCGCCAGCGCTGCACCCCTGCCCCTGCGCCTGCCAGATGGCATGTAAAATACATTTACGCACGCCGTCGAGGTCGCGCCCGGCCCGCCCCAGGTGCGGCAACTCCAGCGGCAGCGCGTACTGGATGTTTTTATTCTCGCAGCCGCCGCCCTTGAGCAGCAGTTTGATTTCGATCTCGCCGTCGTTCTCCCACTGATCGAAGTGGAGGACGGGCGTGCCGGGGCCGAGGTTGTCGCCGGAGTTCGCGCCCGTAATCGAATCAACCGAATTGGGCCGCAGCTTGCCGCGCCGCGTCGCCTCGGCGATGGCCTCACGGATGGCGCGCTTCATCTCGATCTGGTTCGCGCCCACTGGCGTCTTGATCTCAAAGGTCGGCATGCCGGTATCCTGGCAGATCGGCCCTTCGTCGTCGCAAGCCATGTCAATGTTGGTGGCGATGACGGAGAGCGCGGTGCCGGCGCTGGTCGCCGGGTTTTCCGTCTCTAAAGCCCGCGCCATGGCGCGGCGCACGTCGGGCGGCAGGTTGGTAGAGGTTTCGGTGATGAGTTTGATGATGCTCTCTTGGAATGATTGCATAGCTTCACCTCAGCAGAATGTGCGTAGCTCCGGCTTCCTGTGCGAATGAATGAACGGCGGCTGCGGGGCTACCGGACGGCTAGTTTATCGCTTCTCGCGCATAAAGAAAAAGGGGAGCCGCGCGGCTCCCCTCGTCTTGATTAACTCGCGCACGACTACACGAGGAACAGCGTGAGGAACGTGAAGAGCACGAGCGTTTCGATGAGCGCCAGGCCGAGCAGCAGCATCGTGAAGATGCGCCCGCCAGCACCGGGATTGCGCGCCGTGCCTTCGCAAGCGCCGGCAATCGCGCGGCCATCGCCGAGCGCGCCGCCGAACGCCGCAATGCCGACCGCGAATGGCGCGAGCAGCTTGAGGTTGGTGCCGCCGCCAGCCGGGGCCGTGCCGCCGCCTTGCGCCATCGCCGTGCCGACGACCAGCAGCGTCATCAGCGCCGAGATCACAAACAGTCTGAATCGAATCATCGTCATCCTCCAACGGCTCAGGCGAGCCGCAGTGCTGTGAGCCGCTCCCCCTTCGGCAAATGTGGCAAACGTCACAAAAATATGAACGGCGTATGAAACGGACGTTCGCGGCCACCTGCCGGCGGCGGGCGGCTCAGGTTATCAACCGGAGGAGATCGTAGCAGCGCAGCCCGCTGATAATTTCCACGCGCCCGGTATACGCTTGCCATTCCCCAATCCGGCAAGGCTCCAGCGGCGACGTGCCCGTGCAACTATGAGCTACCCTGACGACTCCCCAACCAACTTATGAATCAGTGCGCTTCGGCCATCGCCTCGCCTTCGCGCCCGTGGCCGTGATCTTCGGTGTCGTGCTCTTCGTGCGGCACGGTCTCCGACAGGTAGACCATGGACAGCATGATGAAGATGAACGTCTGTACGAAGGCGACGAAGATGCCGAGCACGACCGTGAAGATCGGCACCAGCGGCGCGACCAGGCCGAGGAATGCTTCGCCGATCTTCTGGTCGGCAAACATGTTGACGAACAAGCGCAAGGACAACGTAACCGGCCTCACGCTGTTCGAGACGATCTCGACGATGAAGATCATCCAGCCCATCGCCCACAGCGTCGCGCCGGTCAGCCCGCCGGTGAAGTGCTTCAAGTACCTGAAGCCCTGCTGCCGGAAGCCCATGCCGATGTAATAGATGAACGACGTGATGCCGAGCGCGCCGGTGACGTTAATGTTTTCGGTGGGCGCGCCGATCCCCGGTATCTGCCCCATCAGGTTGCCGATTTTCCAGCACAGTGGGATCCGAAGCTTGGAATTCACGTGACTTGAAGTCGCGGC
>JADMIO010854521.1_pt1 | contig 13132 bp, 12 predicted proteins | sample 8958161 | NCBI WGS metagenome assembly JADMIO01 (sample SAMN16585339, study PRJNA669376) | soil metagenome | isolation source: Crop rotation soil | place: USA: Cullars Rotation, Alabama | collected 2011 | reverse complement strand
GTACGTGCCGAGCCACGTCGTCTGGCGCGGCGGGGCGCCGGGCGTGCCGCCGCCGGTCCCGGCCTGGACGCTTGGCGGCGAGCCGGTCCCGCTGATGCGTGCCACCCTGCCCATGACCAGCCTGCCGCCAGCCGACCCGGTCCCGGGCGTACCGTATGTCGGGACGCCGGGCTACCTGCGCTCGCTGTCGGACCGTGAGGCCGAGGCGCGCGCCGCCATCGCCGTCGAGCGGATCAGGGGGCCGGTCCTGCTGATCTCGGGCCGCGACGATGCGATGTGGCCGTCCTCGCTGATGGCGACGCGGGCCACCGAGAGGTTGGCCGCCCACCACCACCCCTATCCGGTCCAGCACCTGGACTACGAAGGCGCCGGCCACCCGATCTTTCTCCCGGGCCTGCCCACCACGGTCACGGCTCAGGTTCACCCGATCACCGGCACGCTCAACGACCTGGGCGGCACCCCGGCCGACACCGCCCACGCCAGCGCGGACTCGTGGCCCCGGGTGGTCCGCTTCCTTGGGGAGAGCCTCCGTCGGTAGCACGGTAACCCGCAATCGCTCGCGGATTCTGGTACCCTTCGCGCCCATGGAGGATCCCTGGTGAACAGAATCGTACGTGCTGTGGTGGTGTTTTTGGCGATCTGGCTGTATGCGCCGGTGAGCCACGCGGCGGACAGGAATTTCGACCTCGCGTTTGCGAGTGGCAAGAGCTACGCCGTGGTCTCGAACGCTGTGGTGCGTGGCGACCGCGATTACTACTCGTTCGGGGCCCGGGCCGGGCAGACGATCACGATTGCGATCACCTCGCTGGAGGACAACGCGGTCGTGCAGCTCTGGTTCAAGATGGACGGCCAGTGGATCCAGGCAGACACCCCGCCGGATTCGAGGATTCTGTACGGCGAGCTCCCAGAATCCAGCGGCGGCCAGTACCGGATCGAGGTTGGCGGGACGCGCGGCAACGCCTCCTACGACCTGTTCGTCGGGATCGCTGCAGCGGGGTAGGCCGCACGCCCCCACCGCACGGCCCACTGGCTCATTCACCGTTCGTTCAGGCGCCAACCCGAGTCGGTCTCGCCGGCTCAGGCTGGCGCAACGATCGAGCCAGGCCCGCGATCCGCTCGATCTGCATGATGTGCTCGTCCAGGGCGAGCGCCGCGATGCGGCAGACGATGTGTCGAGCGCCAGCCGCCAGGTATCGCCCGAGCCACGCCTGGACGTGCTCGGCAGGCCCGGCCGTCACCGCCTGGATCGTCTCGAGCGTCTCAAGCGGCACGCCGTAGTTCACCCGGGCGTACTGGTCCAGCAGCACCCGGCCGCTGGCAACGTCCTCGGTGATCGCCAGCGTCACCATCAGGGCCGGGGTCATGGCTAACGGGTCGCGGCCGGCCGCGCGGGCGGCGTCCTGAACGCTCGCCAGGCCGGGCGCATAGTTGGCGGGGTCGGGCGGGTACGGCAGCCAGCCATCGTAGAGGCGGCCGGTCCGGGCCAGCGCGGTTGGGGTGGCGCCGCCCAGCCAGATCGGCGGGCCGCCCGGCTGGAACGGCGCCGTGCAGGGCGGGATCTCCTCGAAGTTGAACGACCTACCGTGAAACGAGGTCGCCTGCTGCTCGGCCCAGAGCTGGCGCCAGAGCATAACCGTCTCGTCCAATCGGGTGAACCGCCCGGCCCACGGCACGTCGGAGAGCTCGTGCAGCGGCTGCCCGAACCGGCCGGGGAAGGCGGCGCCCACGGCGATAGCCAGCCGCCCACCGCTCAGCACGTCCAGTGAGGCGATGGTCTGCGCCGCCTGGATCGGCCGACGCAGGACCGGCATCAGGGTGGCGGTCCCAAGCGTCACCCGCTGCGTCAGCGGCGCGATGGCGGCCAGCATGGTCAGCGGCTCGATCCGGGGATTCAGCAGCGAGTCGTTGACCCACAGCGAGTCGAACCCGAGCGCCTCGGCCCGCACCGCGAAGTCGAGCAGGCGCCGGGGTGCCAGGGGGTCCAGGCCCTCGCCCCACTGGGCCTGGCCGGTCGGGATGAAGACGCCGAATCGGGTGGCTCCTGGAGTGGCAGACGTCGTGGCGGTGTGCGGCGCGGCGATGGTCTCGGACGGCGTGTCGGACGATGTGGGGGTCGAGGTGGCTGCGGCTGGTGTGTTCATCATGCTCGTAGCATGGGGGCCACGCGGCATAGCAGCAATTCCTTGCAGGGAATGGCCCGACATCCCTGGTCCGCACTACAACTCGCGGCATGGACCACGTCGAGACCTTCTCCGAGCCTGTGACCATCTCTGAGACTGTTGACGGGCCGATGATCGACCCTACCGCGTTCCCCCAGGCGTTTCCCCAGGCCCTCCGCGAGCGCCGGGCTCGCCGCCGGCTGAGCCAGCTTGAGTTGGCGCTGCGGGCCGGTACCACCCAGCGCCACGTCAGCTTCATGGAGAGCGGCCGATCCGTGCCTGGACGCGGCATGGTGGTCCGCCTCGCCGAGTCGTTGGAGCTGCCCTTGCGCGAGCGGAACGACCTGCTACTGGCGGCCGGCTTTGCCCCGGCCTACCCGCAGACGAGCCTGGACGCTCCGGCCCTGGCGCCGGTCCTGACGGCGCTTGAGCATATCCTGGCCGGCCACCTGCCGTACCCGGCCATTGTGGTGGACCGGCACGGCGACATCGTGACGACGAACGCGGCGTTCGGCTGGCTCACCGAGGGCGTCAGCTCGGCCCTGGTGGCGCCGCCCGTCAACGCCTACCGGCTGGCGCTCCATCCGGACGGCATGGCGCCGCGCATCGAGAACTTCCCGGAGTGGGCTCGCCACGTGGTGGAACGGCTCCACCAGGAGAGCGTCCGGAACCCTGACGAGCGGCTCGCGGCGCTCAGCCAGGAGCTGGCGGCGTACGTGCCCCGGCGGGTGACTCCCTCAGATCTCCCCGCGGATCATCTGGGGTTCGCGGTGCCGCTGCACTTGCGGACGGCGGCCGGCTTGCTGCGGCTGATGACGACGGTCACCACGTTTGCCACGGCCGTGGACGTGACCATCGCGGAGCTGAAGCTGGAGGCGTTCTTGCCGGCTGACCAGGAGACGGCGGCGCTCTTGGCACGCAAGGCCTGACAGCCAGATGCCGATCAGGTCAGACGGCGCTTCACTACCGCGAGCGTCAGCGAGCCGAACCTCCGTCCATCCGCCCCGCGACGCAACAGCAAGTCTGGGGTTCGGCTCGCTGACGCTCGCGGTGAGGATGCGAGCGACCTTCGGAAGCCTGGTGTCAGCGACGCCAATTTCGACGGCATTGGGACTGAATGCCCCACCCGCCAGACATGAAGAAAGGCCCCACAGGGCCTCTCGAAAGTTGAAGGGCTGGTGACCTGGGGCGACGGTTACGCCGTCGCCTCCAGGTGGGCCGAGGTCTCGAGCGCGGCGATGCGGTCCAGCACGAACTCGAACTCGCGGGTGCTCAGCGACGCAAGCCAGCTATCGAAAAGGGCGTCTTCGTCGTCGGACTGGGCGGCGCCGGCTGCTCGGTTGAAGGTCGCTTCGCTCTGAATCATCTCTCTACACCTGTCTGCCGAGGCGGCGTTCCTTCGGTGGTTGCCTCGGTCTGGTGAACTAATTGTCGGCTGCCGGGGGCCAACTCGACAGTACAACGGCGTACAGACCTCATGTCATCCGCGATACAAATCCGGCGTGGCGTACGGTTGGCATAGGAAAGTCGCACCCGCATCGCGTCTTGATGGAGCGCGGAGGCGGGGTTCGATGAATCGAACCCGTACAGGCCGAACGTCGTGGGGTGGCCATGACTTGCGGCCGCAGAGCTCGGTGTGGCGGGCGTACTCCCCTCTGCCAAAACCGCCAAAACGCCAAAACCCCCTCTCCACCGCAGTGGGGAGGGGGACTGGGGGGTGGGGCTTTCCCGGGGTGTCCTACAGCTTCGGCAGGCGGTAGAACCCCAGCGCGTTCTCGAAGAACAGCTTCTGCTCAAAGCCGTCAGGGAGGCGGGTCTTCGGCAACGCGTCGCTCGGTGCGTCGAAGTCCCAGTGCGGGTAGTCCGTGGCGAACATCAGCCGGTCGTACAGGTTGCCCTGCTCCAGCAGCTCCGCGAAGTGCTCTGGCCGGTCCGGCTCCTCCATCGGCTGGGTGGTGAGCCAGATGTGGTCATGGAGGGTCTCGGAGGGGAGGCGCTTGATGTGCGGCAGCTCCCGCTTGAGGCGCTTCCAGTGCGAGTCGAGGCGCCACGCCAGCGGCGGCAGCCACGCGAAGCCGCCCTCGATCATGACCATCTTGAGGCCGGGGAACCGCTCGAAGACGCCCTCGTAGACCAGGCTGATGACCTGGGATTGGAAGCTCTGGGACATCCCGGAGTGGTACTCGAAGTAGTAGGAGGGCCAGCCGGTGCCGGTGATCGGGTGGCCGCTGTGGCCGCCGAAGTGGATGCCGATGGGCAGGCCGTGCCGCTCGGCAGCCTCGTAGATCGGCCAGTACTTGGAGCGGCCGAGGGGCTCGGCGGTCCGGATGCAGAGCAGCACCTGGACGTACATCGGGTTCGGGCCGAGCCGGTCGATCTCGCGGGCCGCCAGCTCGCCGTACTCGGCCGGCACCACAATCGAGGCCTTGATTCTGGGCTCGGGCTCGGACCACTCGGCGAGCTGCCAGTCGTTGACCGCCTGGCACAGCGCCTCGGAGTAGCCGGGGTTGCGATTCAACTGGCTGTGGACCAGCGGGTTGTTGATCGCCATGTCGATGCCCCACTCGTCCAGCAACTGCTCGCGCAGGAACGGCAGGCTGGATCCGGGCGGGCCGCCCTCGGGCGGGAACGCGTCGTGGCGGGCGGCGTTGGGGGTGTCTTTCGGGTAGTTGGAGCCGTGGTAGCCCCACTTCCCAAACTGGTCGTGGAACTCGTGCCAGCGTGGTGACAGGTACTTCTTGGCCACCGCGTTGGACGCGAACGTGGTGTGGATATCGCCGTCCACCAGGGTCGGACGCACCGCACCTGACGTCTCCGGCCTCGTCGCGGTCATAACCATAGGTTCGCTCTCCCTCACCGGACATCTTATCCCGATCCGGGCCGGGGCGTCAGGGGCCGCCTGACGGATCACGGGGGGTGAGGGGATCGAAAGACGCTGAACGGCGCCACGTCCAGACCTCGTGACTGGCGACCAGCCGGCGACGGGACGATCGGCTACAGGTCGCCATACACCTGCTCGTCGAGGGCGACCAGCGCGAGGATTTCGACGATCGAGGCTTGCTGGAGCAGCATCGAGCAGGGAGTCTCGTTGCTCAGGTAGAACAGCCCGGGAACCTGATGCCGCCCATGGTCGTCCCAGAGCGCATTCGCGTACCGACGAACAACGTGCTGGATCTTCCGCTTCAGGCGAACGTCGGACGTCGCCGAGCTGAGCACGAGCAGGTTCTTGAAGAAGATCGCGTTCCCTTCAATCGACTGGTCCTTGTACCGACCTTCTCGGATCATCTTCTCGGCAAGCTGCTCCGCTCTGCTGAGAAAGGCCGGGTCTTCGGTCAGCTCGTAGATCGTGGTGTACGTGCCGATCATCATGCCCTGGCTGTAGCTGTACACCGTCCTGTCGATCTCGCAGCCGTGGTCGATCTTGTCCCAGTACAGCTCGTCATTCGGGTCGGTCATGTACAGCTCAAGCCATGCCCGCGCACCCTTGGACCATTCCCAGAAGTGCGGGTCTTTCGTGATGCCGTAGAGCCGGACGCCAAGCAGTGAGATGGCAGCGGTGGTGATCGTCGCCCGATCGTGATTGGTCTCCCCCGCCTTCTGCTCTTTCCAGTAGAGGCCGCCGGTGGAGCACCCGTAGGCGTCGCCGCGCTCCGCGATGTCGGTGTTGAAGATGTCGATTGCGGCGTCCAGCGCCCACGCATCGCCGGTGCGTTGGTAGTAGCGCACGAGGTTGAGGCCCACCCAGGCGTTGTCGTCATAGTAGATGTCGTCCATCCGCCCCAACGGTGGCATGACCAGCGCCTGGTAGATCGGTTGATCGCGGCGTCGATAGAGGTGGATCGCGGCGATCCGCTCGCGCAGCTCGTCAGGACCGATCAGGCCAAGCTCGTAGACATCCAGCACGGCGGACATCGCCCGCGAATAGCTCCAGAGGACGGCGTAGTCGTCGGTGCCCAGGCTGGTGTCAAACTCGACGTACAGCTGCCTCTCGAAGAAGGCGCTGTCCATCGCCTGGTAGGCCGACCAGACCCTGGCGAGCGCGTCCTGGCGCGGCACCGCCCGCGCCTGGGCTGGCGGCACCCAGACCGCGAGTACGAGTAACACCAGCATGCCCGCCGACAGGCTCCGTCGCATGCCACACGCTCCGCTTCGCTCGCCGTAACCCCCGGATGAGCCTCGCCGGCGGCCGTTGCGTCGAGGACGGGCAGAGACCCGTCACCCGCGCCTGGCCGCCATAGACAGCATCCGGTCGCTCGGTGTCGCGTCGAGTTGCGGAGCGTGAACGCCGCGTGACGTCAGGATTTGGTCCCGCCAGCCGAGAGGTCCACCACCAGGTGTCGTTGGACCAGCCCGTAGAACACCAGGACCGGCGCCGTGGTCAGGACGGCTGCTGCCAGCAACATGCTCCAGACGTCCATCTGGCTGTCGCCCTTGCCCACCCAGCTCAGCAGGCCGACGGGCAGCGTTCGCAGGTCGTCCGTGTTGATGAACACGAGGGCGTACAGGAACTCGTTCCAGGACGCGGTGAACGCGAACAGGGATGTCGCGATGATCCCCGGCAACGCCAGCGGCAGCACCACCCTGGCGAACGCACTGAACCGGCCGCAGCCATCGATCATCGCCGCTTCCTCTAGCTCGACCGGGATGGTGCGGAAGTACGACCGCAGCAGCCAGATCGTGAACGGCAACGCGGAGGTCGAGTTGGCGATGATCAGCCCGAGCAGGGTGTCCTGCAACCCCACCTGCACCGCCAGGATGTACAGGGGGATCATCAGGAAGATCGACGGCATCATGTAGGTGAACAGGATCAGTCTCAAGTAGAGTGCGAAGCCCAGGAACCGGAAGCGGCTGAGCGAGTACGCCGCCAGGCTCCCCACCGTGATCGAGAGCAGCGTGGCGCTGGCCGCCACGATGATGCTGTTCCGGTAGTAGGTCCCGAACTTGGTGATCCAGAACAGGTCGATGTAGTTCTGGAGCGTCCAGGTCATCGGGAGGAGCGTGGGCGGCGTGACGTAGATCTCGGTGCGCGGCTTGAACGACGTCGAGATCATCCAGAAGAGCGGGAACGCCACCACGAACACGATCAGCGCCATCATCGCGTAGAGCAGCACGCGCACCAGGATCTTGCCGATCCGCGCTCGGTCGCTGGCGTCCATCCCGGCGAACGCCGGAGGCCGTGTCGCTTCGAGCGTGCTCATGATTGCGCCCCCTCTGCGCGGTCGTACAGCCAGGTGTAGACCAGCGACATGGTCAGCATGATCAGGAACATCACCATCGCCACGGCGGCGGCCCGGCCCTGGTTGAACTGCTGGAACATCTCGTAGTAGACGTAGATCGGCATCGTCGTGGTGGCCTGGAGCGGCCCGCCGCCCGTCAGCTGGTAGATGATGTCGAACTTGTCCCAGGTCCAGATGGTCCGCAAGAGCGCGGTCAGCATGATCACCGGCAGGATGGACGGGATGGTGATGTAGCGGAACTCCTGCCACCAGCCGGCGCCGTCGCAGCGGGCGGCCTCGTAGCGGTCGCTCGGGACGCTCTGAAGGATACCGAGCATCGCGATCACCACGAACGGGAAGAACTTCCAGCTACTCACCAGGATCACGCCGAGCATGGCCGTCTCGGGGCGGGCCAGGAGCGAGAGCGGCGCCTGGGAGATCCCAAGCTGGCGCACCACCGAGCTGATGATGCCCACCTGGCTGCTGAGCATGAACTTCCAGACCAGTACCGCCACGATGGTTGGCAGCAGGTAGGGGAACAGCACGATGCCCCGGGCGATGGTCCTGAACTTGAGGCTCTGGTGCAGGACCAGCGCCGTCACCATGCCGATGAACATCTCCAGCACGACGGACCCGGCGGTCCAGATGACGGTGTTCTGGAACGCATTGGCAAGGTCCGGGTACTCGAAGAACGCCCGGTAGTTCTCCAGACCGACCCAGGTCTTGTCCGGCATCAGGGTGTCTTTCTCGTAGAAGCCGAGGAAGACGACCTGCGAGAATGGGTAGAGCACCAGGATAGTGAGCAGGATGGCGCTGGGCAGCAGGAACAGGTACGCCATCACCTTGTCGCCGCGATGCGGCCCGGACCCCAGGAGCGCATCGGCCCAGCCGTGCCCGGCCCGATCATGATGTACGCCGCTCGGGATGGCGCTGGAAGCCATAGCGCGCCCCCTCTCCTTTGATGTGGGCAGCGGGTGTGTGGAGCGAAGAGGAGGCCCCTCCCCCAGCCCCTCCCCACCGCAGTGGGGAGGGGAGCAGGGGCGATCCGCCGAGACTCCCCTCTCCACCGCAGTGGGGAGGGGCTGGGGGAGGGGCCCCTTCGCTAGCCCGTGTAGCCGAAGTCTTCCGGCTTGATCCGCTTCTTCAGATCGTCCGACATGCGCTTGAACTCGCCGGCTCCCCACTCGATGGCCTGGTCCACCGGCTGGTTCTGCATCACGTACCGCTGGGCGATCTCGCAGTTGATGTAGCGGGCGGTGGGCGGCCCGGCGTACAGGTTGAAGATGCCGGCCGACGACATGACCTTCTCGTTGTTCGGCTTCGCGCCGGCCTCGGTCAGGTAGTAGATGCCGCCCGGGCGGAACACCAGCTCAACTGAGTCCTTGTGGCCCTTCATCAGCTCGTTGTCCCAGAGCTTCGGGTCCTTGTCAATCGAGAACAGCGGCGGCGTCAGGTGGCCGGGGACGGTGTGCAGGAACTTGATCGCGCGGTCGCCGGTGGTCAGGAACTTCATGAAGTCGAGGGTGATCTCCGGGTTCTTGGACCCGAAGTCTTGCTTGAACGCGGCGTACGAGTCGTAGTGGTCGTAGTGGCCCCAGTAGCCGGCTCGGCTCTGCGGCATCTTGAACGCCTTCATCTGGGGCACCAGGTCCGGCACGTTCTGGGCGGCCCGGGAGAGCGGCCGTCCGGCGTACATCAGCATGGCGGCCTTGCGGGTCAGGAAGGCGTCAATGGTGCCGTCCCAGTCGAAGCTCTGGAAGTCCGGCGGCGCGAACTGGGTCATCTCCTTGTAGAACTCCAGCGCCTGCTTGAACGGCTCCTTGGAGGTGGTGTTCAGCGCCACGTTCAGCTTGTCGTCGAAGTAGGTGCCGCCGGCGGCCCAGAGTAGCTGGCTCATCAGCACCGAGAGGCCGCCGCCCTTGGCGCCGGCCGCCGCGTAGCCGTACACCCCGTCCTTGGTCAGCTTCTGGGCGGCGGCCTTCCACTCGTCCCAGGTCTTGGGCGGCTGGAGGCCCTCTTTCTCGAAGAGGTCCGTGCGGTACCAGACCTGGCCGTAGCCGCCGCCGGCGTACGGCAGGTTGAAGATCTGGTTCTTGATGACGTAGAGGCTGTTCGGCTTGAAGTCCTGGCGGCCGATCTCGTTCACAATCGAGTCGACCGGCTCCAGGAAGCCTCGAACGCCAAGCTCCATGATCTCGGCTTCGACGAGGCCGGAGAACTCGGGGGCCGTCTTGGCGGCCAGGGCGGCCGTCAACTGCTGGAGCACGTCATCCGGCGAGGGCGTCAGCGAGAACTCGACGTTCGGGTGATCCTGCTTGTACTGGGAGAAGATCTCCTCGTACACCTTGATCTGGGGCGGATCGTCCTCGCCGGTGTAGAACCGGATGGTGACGGCGCCGGTTGAGGCGGGCGCCTTCGGGGCCGCCGCCTGCGGAGCCGTGCCCGGCTTGGCGGAACTTGAGGAAGCACCCGCGCCAGATTGGGACGCGCCCGGCTTGGTGTCAGCCGGCTGCGGCGCGGTGCCTTGCGGCGCCGAAGATTGCTGGCCACCGCACGCGGCCACGATGACCCCGGCGGCTGCGACGGCCGCACCGCCCAGGAACGACCGACGATCGAGGCGCCTGCTCGACGGTTTCATCAGCGTCATCTCCCCGTGTACTCAGCGTGGTACTCGGTCGGAACAGGCCGCTCAACACCGAGCGCCCGTAGCTGAATTGTTTAGGTAGGGCTCAGTCTCTTAATAGCCCACACGCAAGGCCGCCACGCATCCACAAGCAAAGGCTGCTCCCGCCTCCTCTCACCCACGCGCCGGGCCGAGCTACGCTCGCATCGGCTGTCTTGGGGCAACAGTCGTGCCACCTGAGCAGCGCCGCCGGGGCTCTCGCATGCTGCGAGCGCGGCGGAAAGAGGGCCAGAGTAGCCGCCAACGGCAGCTCTGACCGACGATGGATCGCCGGGCCATCATAGCTATCTTACGGACACTAGTGTACGAACGCAATAGTCATGACTTCTGAGACAACTCTGTGCAAGATCCGGCCGGACGATACGGCAGAAAATCGTGGATTCGCCCTCTGCACCGCGAGCGTCAGCGAGCCGGACCCATCCTTCCAGAACGCGAATCAGAACGCGGGGTCCGGCTCGCTGACGCTCGCGGTGCAGAGGCCGCGACGTTGCCCAGTCGCCTTTTCCGAGCGTGCCATCTGGTCGTGCTTCAGGCCGTTCCGACGGGCTGCCTGCTCGAATCAGCTATCCTGGCACCAATCGCCTCGCCTCGTGCGTCAGGGCGGACCCCTGCACGGAGGATCGTGACCGTGACCAGCCAGAGCGTGATCGACTGCGACATCCACTGCAATGTGCCGTCGATTCGAGTCCTCTATCCGTACCTGTCGGACTATTGGATCGAGACGATCCAGCAGACCGGCTTCAAGGGCGCCACCGACAACTACTATCCTGGCGGCGCGGACCTCTCCGCCCGGCCCGGCACCAAGCCCGCCAACGGCCCGGCGGGATCTGACCTCGATCTGCTGCGGACCCAGGCGCTGGACGGCCGCAACGTCGAGTTTGCCATCCTCAACTGCGCCTACGCCGTGGACGGTATCAAGAATCCGTACGGCTCGGCGGCCATCGCCAGCGCCATCAACGACTGGCTGATCGCGGAGTGGCTCGACAAGGAGCCCCGGCTGCGGGCCTCGATGGTCATTCCTACCCACTACCCCGATCTTGCCGTCAAGGAGATCGACCGGGTGGGCGATCATCCCGGCTTCGTCCAGGTCTTCCTGCCGGCTCACTCCGAGCGGCCGTACGGCAACCGGCGCTATCTCCCGATCTTCGAGGCGGCCGTCAAGCACAACCTGGTGGCTGGCGTCCAGTTCGGTGGGGCGCCCGGGGTGCCGCCGACCGCCAGTGGCTGGCCCACCTACTTCGCCGAGGAAGCGGTGGGGATGGCCCACATCTTCCAGAGCCAGCTGACCAGCCTGATCTCGGAGGGCACCTTCGCGGAGCTGCCGGAGCTGCGGATGACGATGGTCGAAGGCGGCTGGACCTGGCTGCCGTCCACCATGTGGCGCCTCGACAAGAACTGGAAGGGGCTGCGCCGCGAGATCCCGTGGGCCGTCCAGCCGCCCTCTGAGTACATCCGCCAGTTCGTCCGCTTCACGACCCAGCCGACGGACGCGCCGGCCAATCCCCGGTTCTTGCAGCAGATCGTGGATCAGCTTGGGTCGGACGAGCTGCTGCTGTACGCCACGGACTACCCGCACTGGCACGCCGACGACGATGCTGACCTGGGTGACGCGGGCGGTCAGGATGCCGCGCCCAGCGCCCTTCCGATCCCGCTCTCGCCGGAGCGCACCACCAAGATCCTCTCCGAGAACGCGCGCGCCTGGTACCGGCTGCCGGCGAAGGGGGCCTGAGATGGCACGGTACATCGTTGGCACGGTGGACGATATCCCGCCCGGCGAGCGCAAGATCGTGGAGATCGGCGGGCGCAGCGTGGGCGTCTTCAACGTCAACGGCGAGTACTTCGCCGTGCTCAATCGGTGCCCGCACCAGGGCGGCTCGCTGTGCAGCGGGCGCCAGTCTGGTGTGGTGACATCGTCCCGCCCCGGCGAGTACGTGACCAGCCGGGCGAATGAGATCATCCGCTGTCCCTGGCACGGCTGGGAATTTGATCTGCGGACCGGGCAATCGTGGTTCGATCCGCGCGCCGTTCGCGTCCGCCGCTATGACGTGACGGTGGAGCCCGGCGCCCTCCTGGTCAGCGAGGCCGACTCGTCCGAGCAGGCCGATGCGCAGCAACTGGACTCACCGCCGCCCGCCGAGGCCGGCACCACCCCCGCCGACGTGGCAGCTGCCGGCGGCTCGCAAGCCGATCCTTCGATGGGCGGCCTTGCGAAAGGGCCGTACGTGGCGGAGACGTACCCGGTGATCGTGGAGCAGCAGTACGTCATCGTGGATACGGGGCGCCGCTGACGCCGAGCAGGCTGACCGCGTCCCGGTCCGCCGCGCGGCAGCGTCCACGAGGAGTGGTCCATGAGCGAAGCCAGTGATGGTGCAGGCTCATCCTGGTTGCGCGCGATGTATGAAGCGTTCGCGCCGATCCGCGAGGAGCTTGGCGAGAAATACAGCGAGGATGAGATTGACGAGGCGATCGATCAGGCGGTCAACGCCGTAAGGCTGGCCGATCGGACGGGTCCGGCTCGCTGACGCTCGCGGTAGGGATGGTCGCAGCAGCACTCTGGGAGTGGCCCGCGCCGGACGAGTGGATGAGGTGTGGTGGTGCACTGGATGCAGGGAAGCCCGGCGCGATGCGCCGGGCTTCCCTGCGAGCTTACGGTTGATGGTGTACTGCTGATAGCTGAGGCGCTACGCTGCTCCAGCCCGCCTGACCTTGCGCGGCTCCACCTCTGGCTCGGCGGCGGCGACGGGGGGTGGGATCGGGAGGCCGCGGCCGTTCAGCTCGCCTCCGAGCTGCGAGCCCAACTGGCCGCCGATCTGTCCCAGCGCTGCGCCGAGACTCTCCACCGAGACGCCCAGCGTCCCTGTGGAGGCTCGCCGGTTCTCCTCCTCGACCTGCTTCAGCAGCTCGCGGCGGAGCACCGTCACCTCGCGGGGAGCCCGGATGCCCACCCGCACTTGCACGCCGTCCGATCCCAGGACGACGATTTCGATGTCCTTGCCGATCAGGATGCTCTGACCTGGTCGTCCTTTCCAGCACAGTGGGATCCGAAGCTTGGAATTCACGTGACTTGAAGTCGC
>JADMIO010647621.1_pt1 | contig 13133 bp, 6 predicted proteins | sample 8958161 | NCBI WGS metagenome assembly JADMIO01 (sample SAMN16585339, study PRJNA669376) | soil metagenome | isolation source: Crop rotation soil | place: USA: Cullars Rotation, Alabama | collected 2011 | reverse complement strand
CTTACAAAATAAATGACGGTCGGGAGGATGAAACAATAAATGACCAACACGTGCTACGCGGTGGAGGTGAACGCTGTGCCTTCCGTGAAACCCTGCCTCTAATGGAGATGCATGGCAGTTTTCGTGTTGTGATTGCTCCTGAGCTTAGATAGTCACAAAGTCCTAATTTTTCTGGTCTGGCAAGAAACTTTCTCAGAATATAGATGGGAAAAAACGTAAAATACCAACATATCAAACTGCTGAAAAGGGCATCAAAACGATTCAGATAGTGGAGAAGATCACTCCTACCTAGAAAGGAGCAAGTTGGTCATGACAGATCCTGTAAGTATCACCGTTGTTCTGGGTCTTATTGCCAATAAAATTTTCGACGCCCTGCTTTATGCAGGATCAGAGAAGGTCGTCGATGAGGCGTGGGGAAAGCTGAAGGATAATGAAGCCAATAAGGCTTTTAAGCTAGCACTAGGTACTGCAATCAAGCAATATGCAAAAACGGGAATGCGATCTGCACTTACGGGGCCCCTCCTTGATGAAAATGGTCTTCTTACAGAAGACCCTATAGTTGAAGAACTGGTCCAGATCCTACGTTTCCAGCGTGAGCCAAATTGTGAATTGATTGGTGAGCGCTGGAAAGCAATGATTAAGAATCCCCCTCAAGAGCGCAATTTTACGGTAGAGGCACAAGTTCTCATAAATTGTCTTAAGGATGCATTACAAAACAGTGAAGTCTTCACTGCTGTATTTGAACTGAAATCCTTAAGTGCTATCAATGTGAACGTCTCCACATCTGCTCGGGCTCTAATCAACATTGAGGCAGGATTGGTCGGATTAAGGGACATGATGAATTCCCAGCTTGGCGAGCTTATAGGAGTCTTGGCAAGAACCAATCCTGACATACAACATCATATTCTCGATTTTACGTGGCGTATCCGTCAGAAAACAGAGGGCTTCATAGGTAGGCACTTTATTTTTGAGCAAATTGAGCGATTTCTAAGAAGAAACAATAGAGGTTACTTTTTGATTACTGGCAAGCCCGGAATTGGAAAGACAGCTCTAATGGCGAGTTGGATAAAGGAGAATAGGTGTGTTCACCACTTCAATATCCGTTCATCAGGCATCAATCGGTCCGCCTTGTTTTTGGAAAATATATGTGCTCAGATAATTGCGGCCTATGAGTTGGATTACACATTCTTGCCCCCGGAAGCCACTCGAGATTCTTTTTTCTTGATTAGACTTCTTCATGAAGTTTCTGATGGTTTAAGGCTGGCCAAACCGATAATAATTGCTGTTGATGCTGTGGATGAAGTTGAAGATTTCGGATCGGCCAATGCACTCTATTTGCCAGAAACCCTACCTAGAGGGGTATATGTCATTCTGACTTCCAGAACCGATCCCGGATTAACTATTGATTGTGAGCAACAGTCATTTTTTATCGATCAGCGTTCCGAAGATAACAAAAAAGATATTCGGCAGTTTCTTGAAGGCTGGACAGAACGGGAAGGCATACAAGCATATATTAATGCTCAAAAGATCGATCGAGAGATTTTTCTAAAAAGCATGACTGATAAGAGCGAAGGAAACTTCATGTACTTGCATTATGTGCTGCCGGAAATTGAAGGAGGCGCGTACAAAGACTTAGAGCTTGACAAGTTGCCCTCAGGCCTAGAAAGCTACTATAACGATCATTGGAAGCGCATGCGTAAGCAAAGCGATAATGCTTGGCTGGAATACAAGCTACCCATCCTTGTCGCGTTATCAATAGCGCCGGAGCCAGTCTCAATTGAAAGGATAGCGGACTTCTCTAGAGTGCAGGATCACAACCGGATCTTTTCAGTATTAGACGAATGGCAGCAGTTTTTAGACGAGCAAGAAGTTGAATATGAAGGAAGTTTAGAAACCAGATACCAGGTTTATCATGAGAGTTTTCGAGAATTTATAGCTTCACAGAAAGAAGTTAATTTGACAAAAGCATATAGATTAATAGCAGACAAAATGCGAGAAGAGATTCACGGCAAAAGTGATTAACTGAAAACATCTCAAAAATCTATCAAGCTGCATAAACAGATCTGTGAAATCACCGTTTGATTTTGGTAGTTATTCACCGCACATAGGCAGAAAACATGAGCTCCAGTTATATGAATTTATCCCTATATCAACGGCTTCTCGATGCGCCGGATGACACACTTCATCATGTTGTCAATATGCATATTAAAGCTGGACTTTTGGATGATCTCCACGGGCTGATTAGCCCGGAATTTATGTGGGCGAAGAGAAAAAGGTATGGCTCACATCAAGATTTCGTGGAAGATATTGAGCGAACAATAGAAGTCTTGCAGAATAGCAGACTTGATGATTTACCCCGCTTGATATTCTATAGCATGTTATATGCAACCTTGAGATCCATGGCGATTAACGTCACTCCAGAAGTATTGAAGGTTTTGGCCGATTTAGGTCATATGGAGAGAGCAGTTGCTTATGCAGAGATTCTGACAGATCCCTTTCAAAAAGCGGAGGCTTTTCAGATTTTGGGTGGAGGAGGGAAAAACTCAAGAGAGAAAGAAAAGAACGATGGGGTGAGACGCAAGCTCAATCGGAAGCTAATACAACGAGCATTTGCTGAATCATCACGAATAGAAAGTAGCTATGATAAAGCCAAGTTCTTAAGCACACTTGCCTCGGACCTAGCAAGAATAGGGGATATGGAAGCTGCCCTGTCCTGTGTTCAGCAGATTGACGCAGAGGAGCCTTATGATCTTAGGGATAAGACCCTACAAAGTATTCCTGTGGACTTAGCTCTCTCTGGCAAAAAGAATGAGGCTTTTCAAGTATACGAGCAATTGGAAGAGGGATACTCTAAAACAAACATACTAAAAGATTTAGTGAAAGCTCTTGCTAAGGCAGGATTGATAATAGATGCTCTCAACTTGGTCGTAAGAATCGACCGGAATGAAGACGTAGTAAAAGAAATAGCTTTCACTTGGCAAGTAAAAGAAGCTTGGTTACAGGATGCAGTTAAAGAAGCTAAAGAAGTCCAGGACACTGAGGCGAGAACAGAATTCATTTCAGATACGGCATTAGTTATAGATCGTGTTCAACAGATAATAAGCGAAGAAAGAAATGAGCCAAATCCTTATGAAATAGCAAGAGCCGCTAAAGACAGAGCGGAGCTCCTGATATGGCTGGGCAGGTATGATGAAGCATTCGAGATCCTGAGAACAATCGATACTACTATATTCCCAATCATAACTTTTGGAATAGGATCGGAGTTCAGCTTCTTTGCAAGGGCGTTGCTACTTTTGGGTAGATTTGATGATGCAGAGTACTTGGAAGAAAATGGCTGGACAGAAAGATGGTTTTCAAAGATGTTGCCTACTTTGGTTGATATTTCATCCAATCTCAGGCAGCTAATTAACGAAGGGAAGCTGGATAAGGTATTTACAGAGATTGACCAAATTGAGCCTGAGGAACACCAGGCGGATGCAATGTTACTGATAGGGCTAGATCTGGCAAGATTGGGAAGAATGAGAGATGTAGCGGACTTTTATGAGAGGAATAAAGATGATGGTCATTTTGATGCAACGGCCCATGAGTTAGCTATACATTTGGCCAAGAATGGCATGTTTACAGAAGCTGAGCTATTAATGGGTGGATTTATTGATAGCGGTGTACGCTTCAAGCATGTTGCTGAGGTAGCTGGTGGCTTGATTAGTCACGGCAAGATTACAGAGATTTCTACTGTTATTAGAAAGCACATACGAAAAACTTCAGAGAGACTTGAAGCTGCTTCTTATATAGCGAACAAATTAGATCAAGAAGATCATGCAAAAGCTTTAGAGATATTAGAGCTAGGGCTTATCGATTGTGAAGAGATCGAATTAACATTTGAAGATAGGGCAGATATATTCGCTTTTGCAGCAGCAGGGCTAGTACAGGCGGCTCACGCCCAAAAGGCAGTAAGAGTTGCTAAATACTTAGCTCGGGAAAAGCCAGATCTTTACTCTGGAATCATTGGTGAAGCTATAGGAAATTCATCAAATGATAGCCAAGCGCAAGATCTCTTAACCGAAGTACTTGAGTTTGTTGCAACAATCCCTGATGACTCAGATGAAACAATGCACTTGGAGAGACAAACAATATTAAATTACCTTGTGGGGGATTTGGCCAAAAAAAATAAGTTTGAGCTTTCGACCATCGTCATTTCGAAAATGGAGGATAGCTTTTGGCAAAAGCCCCTTGCTCTTGCTGAGCTTGCAGGAAGGATCGCGGCGGGAGATAAAAAGAAAGCTCACTTGTATCTGGATCAGGCAAAGAAAATGGCCAAAAAACTTGTGCCATCTGGTCGTAAAAAAGGACAAGGGACTGGACATTTGGTATTGAATATTTTGCAGTCATTCATGATGCCCAGAAATATCCAGCACATTGCAAAGTGGGGCATGTTGTCTCCTAAGACACCATTTTTCTCCCCAGACCTCTTTAATGTTGAAGCCGCCATGGCATTTATAGCTGTTGAATTGCTCAACGCTGGCTGGATTGAAAAAGCTCTGGAGATAGGAGAAGCCTTAACAGAGGAGCGTATTAAGCTTCAGATCCGTACTTATGCTGCCATCCGAGTTGCCGAACACGGTAATTTAGATGATGCGCATAAGGTCATAGAAGGGCAAAATACTGCGATTCAAGGTGCCGAGCACTTGAGAAATTTGGAAACTTTGGGGCATGAGATTTCTGATCAGAAAATGATTTTTAGAGCCCAGGAGTTTCAAAGCCTGTTGGAAAGCGGGGATATAAAAGGAGCTCAAAATATCGCTAAGAAGCTAATTGATGATACCGATATTGCTAATAGAGGCAAAGTGATAGGAGCACTTGTTCTGGTACTCGCAGCAAACGATCTGATCGAAGAGACTTTGACTGTCCTGAAGAGTATCTCAGATGAGTTGCCAGACAAGATTCAAATACAAATCGCTTGTATCTGGTATTTCTTAAATGAAAAAAATTATTCCGTCGCAGAAAAAATTGCAGATTCTGTGGAAGATCTGTCTTGGAAAACACTGTTCAAGGCTCTTATAAAAATCAAGATGCACAATCCGACCGATCAGAACGAATATTTTCTCCAGCTAAAAGAATTTATTAATCATTCAATTGAGCTTTCAGAATTGACGCAAAGTGATGCAGTTAGGCTGTGGCTGGCAAAAGAGTCGGCAGCTGCCCTAGCAAAGCTTGATGGACTGGAGGATATATTTCTGATTCTTTCTAGCATTCCTAATCTAAAATTCCGCTATCAGGCGATGTCAGAACTCTCCGCGATATTAGTAAAAAAGGGAATGGTTGAAGATGCGCATCTGATCATTAGAGAAGTTCGAGACCAGAAAATGAGAGATGCCGCGATTACATTGATCATTGATGCGTTCGCAGATTTGACTCCAGAAAAAGCACTTCAGAGTTTCTACACATTCCTTCAAGATGCAATTGAGACCGGTTATAAATCAACTTGCCATGCTATCTCTCAAGTTATTCCACTGGCTGTCAAGCTAATGGAATCAGAACGTGTTCCCGACCTACTCTGGGCAACGCATAATGAGATTATTAGGATAGATAGCTTTTGGGCGACAAAAAACTATGATACCAGCGCAGAATCATCAAGAATCCAGAATGTGATAAGCAGGATAACACAGAGGCTCTCGGGTTGAAGAAGCAAAAGCGCAACTTGCATATAGCATTTTGCACCAAATTTTCCGTATTTAGCCAAATTTGCCCATCAAACTGCCAACATCTCGACAATACTTATAAGGAATGTGCGCAAAAAAGCAAAGGGGTCGGAGAACCATGGTTTGGCGAACTTGTTCATTCTTGATGATTTCCTTTACCCGGCAAAGATGTTCAGGATATTGATTCCATATAATTCCACGTCGGGCAAATGATTCGAGTATGCAATATTTACGCGGCATAATCTTATTAGTTACGGTTTCATCAATGCTTCGAATGACCCAAAAGGAACAGGCATTTGGTTGATAGTAAAAACGGCAGCGAAGTATGTCAGTATGAGTAATACTATTCCTATGAGTTCCAGGGCAACAGCCTCACATACATCCCTATTGCATGTCAATCTTCTAAAATAATTCGCCATGCGAGCATCCCGTTGATCCAGTCAATCTCTGCACTACCTGAATAAATAAGTATGTTAGACGGGCTAATGGTCAAGCCGCTATAATCTTCACTTGTGGGAAAACCTCCCTCAATAAAGCTGCCGTGTTGACAATATTCGTCGCTCGCAGGGCACGAGTTCCAATCGACACCCTTGGGTGAAACATAGTCCCCAGACACGCGCAAGGTAATCTGGTCGCCCACAGTAATATCACTTGTGCTATCACTGAAAAAATAATCGTCTATTTTTAGGACTGCCCACGCTCTGCGCGCTTCTCCCCTATGTACATATTCGATCCTGGCAATGGAGCCTGGTCGCCCGTAAATTGAAACATCTTTAGTTTCAAGCACCTGTCCGGAGAAAGTCCATGAGTTGTCGCTTTCGGTGTAATTTGCCGCTGGAGATGCCTCCGCGAGGGATGTGTCGGTAACATTACTTGTTTTTTCCAGTCCCGTAATCGGGGTAGGTGTATTGCTAGTTTCAGATATTTTCGCCAGTTGAAGAACAGCCATTACGGCAACGAGGGAGATTAGGATGTAGATGTGTTGTAGAAGTTTCATGGCCTCAGATGTGATTCCTGCGGATACTCTATGTTGATATCTTCAAAACGAGCGAGTTCATCAGTCAAAGGTTCTTTAGGTGCTGTTCTTTGTTTTGTTTGATTCTGATCAGGTCTGCGCACCTCTCCTGGATCCTCACCTCTTGCCTCGGCAGCCCCTTTTTCCCTCTGCATCATGCCTTGCATTATCTGCTCATCGCGAGCTTGCTTTTGAATTTTGGTAACCATGTACTCAACTTCAGTTGGATTAAGTACTTGGTTCAAGAGCTTCATTTGGGATTCTGGAATCATTGCCTTGATTGCTTTGATTGCAGACTTTTCCCACTCGTCAACTTGCTTGTAGTCTTCCGGGTGAGCGGCAATGACATCCCGGATGACTTTCTGGACATGATCAGGATTACTTGAGCCAACGTGAGGGATGCGTACCAATGTGGGCGGCTGCCAGTGTCCTTTAATACGCGCGCGGAGCCAACATTGAAGCGTTGGGAGGTCCAGAGTAATATCTCCATAGCGATGGGAGCTGCTCAATATTGCTCGAATCGTGTCAGCATCATCGGGATCCGGCGAAAAGAATGCCTGTGTGGAGGTGTTGGCCAGTAGGGACTGAACAAGCGGCTTCATGATTTCGATTTTCCTCATCATTTCTAGGGATTGAGTCAAGACAAACATTCTTGCCCCAAACTTTGCGCCTTCAGCCAGCATGCTTTCCAGTCTCATGCCTGTTCCAATTTCCTGGGCTTCGTCGATGACGAAATAAAACGGGATTGGGTTTTTGAAAGTTGCCTTTCTAAAAGCTGCATCAAACACGTTGTACACAACACTGGCGATCAGGCGGGCGCTTTCTCGCCCTACCTGACCAGTGGGCAGGCGCATGATGATCCACGATCGATCCTTGACCCATTGCTCCATATCTACAAATGAGTCTTGATGTAATGCTGAGAAGAGCCAGGGAGAGAGTTCCAGCGCCATGACCTTTGACAAGATCGGCGATACCACTTCAGTAATCCAGCCCTGTCCTTTGTTGTTGTCATCGGTGCCAAATTGCCCCAGGAGGGCATCGAGTGCAAGAACACCGATGCGATCAGCCCCCTGAATGTAATTCATCGCGTTGTGTCGCCACTCCTTGTTGTATGCGGAGAAAACCACATGAAGCAAGCCTAAGATTCCCCGTAGTTGTGGACTTTCATCTAGTCCCATTCTTCCAGCTTCTTGCACCGGAGTTTCTAATTCTGAGCGGTCTGAAGGAATATTCAGGTCTTCCTGGTCGACGTCTCTTTCATCAGGGTCCTGCGCCTCTGATAGATCTTGAGCGCCTTCCAATGACAGTTGTGTTGCGATTTGCGCCCGCTCTTGGGTGGCTTCATTTTGGGAACCTTGTGCATCAGTTTCAGGTTGAGACGCGCTAACTGGAGATTTCACGACACTATCACCAGCAGGTTGATTTGTCCGTAATCGTGCAAGTTCAACCGCACGTTGGATGTGTGCATGGTTCCAGGCATGAGCCAAACGAAAGAGTCCTAGCAGTGCAGCTTGCATACGAGGTCCCCAATAATCATCCCAAATGCGGCTGCCAATCTGAACGATGGTGTTACCTGCCCATGAAAACTCTTTGATGGTGAGCAGATTCAACGGCACAACCTCCAGTTGATCGGGGGAAATAATTCGTAAGCGCTTAATTGCCTTCTCGCGCTGTTCGGCAGGTAAGTTGTGAATCACCTCGAGGAGTCCATCGGCCAAGGACAAATGTGGATCGACGATGAAAATGCCAGGTGCATCATCGCCCTGTTGAATCAATTGAACGAGAGTTGAGTAAGCAATGGACGTTTTACCCGAACGACTACCACCGATTGCAACACCGTGCGCGTCGGGATCTATCCCAACTGGCTTGTCGTCGGCGATGCTGGTCCCCACCTTGAACGGTGCTTCTAAAAGCGGTTCAGACGGCGGTGGTGCAGGGATTTCCTGAACAACCTCTCTTGCCATCACGCCACTTGTTTCGCCCATTTCCGGAGGCGCGACCATAGCTGCCATATCTGTAGCCGAAAGAGTGATCGGACAGGAACGAATAAACGGCCATTCGCTATAGTCTGACTTTATTTGCATCCATTGGTTATTTCCCGTCAGAAGAGACAACCCATTGGGGGCAGAGTCGCCATAATAAACGATTGTGGTCTTGAGAAGGATATCCTCGATCTTCCCTTCGATGATTGTCTTAGGAATTGATCGCCAGTTCATCCAATCCAGAACGCCAAAGGTGGCAGCGAGTGCCAAGATACTTCCCGCCAGTGCGCCTATGATGCCGACAAACGGATTGATCCACCCGGCCGTTGTCGCTCCAGCAAATACACCAGCAACGATAATCCCGATCACTGCCAGGGCTCTCAGCATAGTCAATCGCATACCCCATGGATTGGGGGAAGAGTCACCAACTCCGGACTCCGGACCATATGAGTAAGAAACGAGTGCCTGCAATTTGGCTTGCAATTCATGGTCCTTACCAGTAAACCACATTCGGATACCATTATTATTTTTATCCCGATGATTCATCAGGTATCCGCTGATAGCCAACATTGGGTCGCCTCCCCTATCCGTGAGAGATACTGAAGGAACGTGCGTTGCATTCCTAAGTGCAAATCTCATTTCAGACTGTGGGATTGCGCTCGCTGGCAGTTTTACCCAGCGTGTTTGCTGGTGAGTCATGGCAGCCCATGAACGTATTGCTCCGTCTGCTGATCCAGGCGGCGTAAACATACGCACCCGAATACCCTTCTCGGTGCATACAAGATCAATGGCAGATGGAAACGGGAGTTGTCCGAGCCATGATGCAATTTGCGCGCGATTCTTTTCAAGCGGGATGGGGGCAAAGCGAAGTTCCCAGACATCCCATCCGCCACTACAAAGAGGGCATATGGGAGTGACATTATCATTTTGGCGCTGCTCATCAGTTCGCGGGTTATCGTATGAATAACCGCAATTGATACAAATGATTTGATTGCTCATTGTTGTGACCTGACGAATGTAGTGGCGCCCAGTTTCTTCCAGAAGTCAATCCAAGCTGGAGGGATAGTTACATTCACTGGGAATAGTGCTCCGCGCCCACCAGATGGAGCTGCTAAAAAGACCCGAGGAGGCAGAAGGGAAACGCGCTCGGCATTTACGGCTGCTTCACTTTCCGGTACACCGAGAGAGCGGAAGAAACTCTTCGCTTCATCCGGACTCATCCGACCGATAAACGCTGTAGATGCCATACTGAGGGATGTCTGATTCTTTGCGAGATCACCGGGGAGATGTGTAACGAGAGATACACCGATTCCACGCTTGCGTGCCCGACGTCCCAGCTCGTCGAGAAGATCGGCAAACGCTCCGCTTCGAAGGAGGCGCCAGCCTTCGTCGATGTAGATGTCCATCGGCTGCCTGCCCACCGTGACCACATGGTAAATGAACCAGGCAAGGACTGCATGTACGATTTTCTTATTTGCTTCTCGAAGTGTGGAAAGGTCAAAGTTGTACCATTGAGCCGGTTCTAGTCTTGTTGAGAGCAGAGCATTCTTTCTATCAAAGAAACCATCGTTGACGCCACCGTTTTGATATTCTTTCAGAATAGCCAACGGAATGGCAATGTCGGGTGAATTGACGGTAGCGATCACATCTCGAAGATCTGCAATTCCCATGTTGCCCGGAAATCTTTCCCATCGAGATAATACGGCTTCATGCAACACCGCGTTGACACCTGGAGTCATCGCCGATTCACCGGCGAGAATGGTCATGATGAATCGCACCGCTAAGAGCATGTCAGATGGATTGTCTGCCTGTAATGGGTGAAGCAAGCACGTATCTTTATCGGCAGGAATGCCGGCTGGAACCACCTTTCCACCCACTGCCTCACAAAGCGAATTGTTTTCCCCTTCTGGGTCAATAGATAGAACTGTTCGCCCCTGCAGTAAACGCTGGAGCATCATCCAACGCACAAGTGTTGTTTTGCCTGACCCCATCTCGCCCAAAAGTAGGTTGATCGCGTGTGGAGGCGGCGGAAGTGTTGGATCCAATCCCTTTGTCGTTGAGAAATATACATCACGTCCCTCTATGGCGTGTGTACCAATAAACACGGAGTCGTCTGCAGGAAATACCTGACGTGTGGGCGGCGGTAAAAGGGGCAAGGCTTCTTCTGGAAAGACAACCGGCTCATCCATGTCTGGGAAAAGATTGCCACCCGGCTGGAGATAGTGCAGCGCGCGCTCGGCAACGTAGATCAATCGTTGTGCCTGCATGCCTCGCGCGCGTAAAGCTGTTTCCATAAGTTTACGAGCGCGCTCAGCCTGCTCATAGTTATCCGGTTCTGAAAAGAGAGCTGCCAGGATTGTGGCTCTAAAGATAGGCTTGCCAAGGGCCAGCAAAGACTCTGCCTGATCCATATTTTGGTTTTGGGATGTCTCAGCCATGGATGGACGCCTACCCGTCTTTGTGGCCAGAGCCATCAACAAGCCTTCTGAAAGTGTCCTGCGCGCGCGTATCGAACTTTTCATTGCATCTGCAAGCTCTCTACGAAGGGAGATCGAATACATGGTCGGTGTCCCCCCATAGAACACGCTATAACTCATGCGTGACCATGGACGCTCACTCGCGCCAGGCAAACCAGCTGCTCGCGCAGTAATAGGAAGCAGGACCGCTGTGGGAAAGCGAATATGGTCTTGATCGAGTGCGAGTGCTGCAGGAGCTACTCTTGAGACATATTCGGCCGCCTTGGCATGGTCGTGTTGCGGTTGTGATGGTTGGCTTCGCTTAAACACAGCACCTCTTTATTAAGACAGGGAAGGATTGAGTATCCAGTGAGCTAAGGCTTCCACTTCTTCTTGCGCCAGGTATTTCACCTGAACACCGTACACCGCGCACATTTCAGGAACGCTTTGCCACCACGGACTACATTCAGGACCAATGTGGACAAATTCGATAATCGTCTTCCGGGTGTATGGGATTCCTTGTTGCTGAATAGCCAGCTTGAGACCATCCATCAAAATGGATAAGCCCTCGGTCTTGGGTTCGGGCCATGTCTCAACCAGTTCATAGAACTTCTGGCGCGGCAACGAGTCCGGCCAGAAGATTTGCAGGATCCGTATTGTCCAACTAGGTTGCATAGAGTTCAGCATTTGCAAATAGGCAGCCTCTGGACGCACCTCAGGACGATCCGGATCAGCAGTCAGCTGTGCAAAGACTCTTTTCTTGCCATCGTGACCAATGAGGGCATCGAAACCGTCTTCCTGTACAAATCCACGCGCGAGGACAAAGGATTGAGTAAACCCAATTTCTTCCTGCTCTGTTATGACAGCTGGCTTTCGTCCATCCATCATCTGCCTCGCTCAAAATAGCTGTCTGGTAAACCTAATTCGTTTGCCCGAAAGCCCATTCTTGAAGGTCTATTGCCAGTGGAGACCAATGCGTTCTTCTCTTTATCGAATTTGAATAAGAAGTTGAAAGCGGGACGGGCGGCTGCCTGCTCGACCACTGGATAGACCTCAGCGATCTCGCGCACAACCTGACCATGTGTGCCGCTTCGCTCTACATGGACCACAGCAGTCACTGCTTCAGCAAAACTTTGAGCAATCTGGAAATCGCTGAGGAGTGTTGCGTCCGGATGGGAACGGACCACCTGCAGGAAGCGCGGCCAGACATGCTCTGCACCGGTAGCGTGAATCGTGAACGCCGAATGTCCATGCCCCGTGGCTGCCGCGCGGATCAATTCCCACGCTTCAGCGCCACGGGCTTCGCCAATTACTACGCCGTGAGGCCTAGAACGAAGAGCGGCGCGAATCAAATCATAAGTTGTGATGGGTGGGGGACCACCTTTTGCCTCAGGACGCGTAACTGTATAAACGATGTTCTGCGCATCTGTTGATGTACTGCCATCCCAGCCATTCAAAACAATTTCGTTTGAGTCTTCCACGATGAATAAGCGAATTGCGCCAGGCGGGAAATACGTCAGCATTTCCTGAAGGATTTTTTGGGCGATGAATGTTTTGCCAGAACCAGTCGCCCCGGAGATGATCAGCGTGCCGCCGTGAACCATGATGGCTAGCAGGTAGTTTGCTGCTTGCGGCGAAAGCACACCGTTACCCACAGGCAAATTGATCGCGGTGAAATCTGGACGCTTCACAGGAGGCAGTCTTCGTTCACATAACACAGAAAGACTTTCTCCTTGCCTGATCGCGCCAGGTCGCCGATAGGACGCGATGCGTAAGGTAATGATTTCTCCGTATGGACATGCTGGAGGCATAATGAAGTTGATACGGACACCTTTGCGAATCACTTCCCCATCGTGCCCAGGAACCATAACTTGCAGCATGGCATCTGCAATTGGATATTCAGGTGTAGGAGCGCGCTGGCCAGCGCGGTCGATCAACACGCGCAGGCCGCTTCCTATATTGGATGTCGCAGGTCCTGCAT
>JADMIO010789847.1_pt1 | contig 13134 bp, 8 predicted proteins | sample 8958161 | NCBI WGS metagenome assembly JADMIO01 (sample SAMN16585339, study PRJNA669376) | soil metagenome | isolation source: Crop rotation soil | place: USA: Cullars Rotation, Alabama | collected 2011 | reverse complement strand
GCCGCGACTTCAAGTCACGTGAATTCCAAGCTTCGGATCCCACTGTGCTGGAAAGCCCTGGGTGTTCCAGGTGTAGGTTTTCGCCTCCTCGGTCCCGCTGATCAGCGTGGTGCGCTGCTTGAAATCGGGATCGAGATCGATCAGGTGGAGCCCGCCGTCTCCCCATGTCTTGACGCAAAAGTCCGTGTCCGGGTCATACTGGTAATGGAAGCTGACGCCATTCTTCAGCGTCGTCCTCGTCATCCGGTGGTGCCCGTCATACTCGTACTGATCCGAGAACCCCAGCGCGTTGGTCACCGAGGCGAGCTCGCCGGAGGGATGGTAGGCGCAGTCGACCCACTGCTGCAGGGCGCCTCGTGCCCAGATCTCGATCCGCTCGATCCGACCGCGCTTCGCGCATCCGAGCCGGATCTCCCGGCCCGCGGTGTCCACGATCCGCGTGAGCACCTCGCCCTCGTAAGCCAGCCGGATCGCGTTCCCCCACGCATCCTCGAGGCGCTGCAGCATCGCGCGCCCGCCCGGCACGAGCGCGGAGAACCGCCGCACGAGCCGCGTCGCCGCGCACTGGACGGCGAAGCCACCGTAGCGATCCGCGGTGAGCGTGAGCCGCTCCCGCCGATGGAACGTGCTCTGCCCAGGCTCGACCTGCGCGAAGTAGATGTCGCGCCCGTCTTGGGCGCGCAGCACCAGCAGATCGTCCTCGCGCGCGATCCACTGCTCGAAGGGATGGGTCCACCCACCTTTGCCGAGCGAGGTTCCCTGCCACGCCCGCGTCGACGCGTAGCTCCTCCTCCAGATCAGCGGGATGAGGCCTGGCAGCGCGAAGTCCACGGCCGTGTCGACCACCGCGCCGCTCACCACGTCGACCGGGTGGCCCTCGGTCGTGGCGTGTTTCCCCTCTGGCGCCGACGCCCCGCCCGCCTTCTTCGCAGGGGCCGGCGGCATCGCGGCGTTCCCATGCCGCCCGCCGCCCCCCGCACCGCCGCCTGACGCGGTGGACGCCGCGAAGTCTGCCGCCCCGAGGAGCACGGTGTTCACCTGCGACACCGCCTGCTCCTTGGTGATGTGGTTCATGGTCACCGCGTCGCCCGTGGTGCAGATGGGCTTGCCCCCGGCCGTGGAGTTGCTCGACCCGCTCTGCATCACCGAAACGCCGGAGACCGTTCCCGTCACGATATCGCCGACCGTGGGCCTCGCTGGCTGGTTGCCGGGCTTGTCCATCTCCATGGTGCTGCCCTTGACCAGCACCGGATGGCCGCCGACCTCGAGCGCGCTCTCGGTCCCCTTCGCCGTCGATGACCTCGAGGTGTAGATGTAAGGGGTAGGCACCGGCCCCGCGGGCGGCGTCGGTGGGTTGTTGTTCACGGCTGGCGTGCCGACCGCCCCGTGGCCGCTGCCGGTGGTCGCGACGGTCTTCTTGCCGATGGTCGTAGGCATCGTTCACCCGGTCGGCCAGGAGTCCGCTCCCTCGGGCTCGAGCGATGGATCCAAGGCCATACAGGGCCATCGGCGTGGGCGCGGGCGGAGTTGCGTGAGAAATGATCGGGCCGGTCGATTTTCTCGCGCGACCTCTTGTGGCGTGTCCGCGATGCGCCCAGGGGTGCCGGGGACCGGGGAACCTCGGGCCCCGCGAGCATATGCCTCACATGGCGTGGGTGCCGCGCGCGCGAGGCACATATGGCGTGGGGGTGCCGCGCGCCCACGGGGCGATACCGGAGCGCATATGGCGTGGTAAGGTGCAGCCCTCTGTGGGGTGGAGGCGGGTGGAGATGCGAACGAGGACTTCCTTTGGGGTGTGGATCGGCGTCGCGCTGATGAGCTTGGGCGGCGGGTGCCAGCTCATCCTCGGGCTGGGCGGCGAGCTGCCGCTCGAGACCGACGGCGGAGCGGGCGGTGAGGGGGCAGTGAGCTGCCCGAACGGCGCCAGGGATGGGGACGAGACCGGGAAGGACTGCGGAGGGCCGGCGTGCCCCGCCTGCCCGGATGGCGAAGGATGCAAGGTCGGCGGCGACTGCGAGAGCAAGGCCTGCAGCGCGGGCACGTGTGCCGCGCCGAGCTGCGCGGATCAGATCAAGAACGGTGACGAGATAGACGTCGATTGCGGGGGGACCTGCCCCAAGTGCGGGCCGAGCAAGGCGTGCAAGGTAGACGAGGACTGCAAGAGCGGCGCTTGCATGAATGGGGCATGCGTGTCGACATGCACGGACATGGTGAAGGGCGGCAGCGAGACTGACGTTGACTGTGGGGGTGGCGCCGCGTCGGGGTGTCCTGCCTGCCCGAACAGCGGAGCATGTGGAGTGGGGGCCGATTGCGAGAGTGGGGTATGTAAGGTGGGCGTCTGCGTGGGCGACCACGTCTGGAGCAAGGGCTTCAGCGGAGTGAATATCGGCAACGTCGCGTTGGATGGCGTTGGTAACGCGGTGCTCGTGGGTGGCCTCATGGGTACGGCTAACCTCGGCGGTGGTCCGCTCACCGATATGGGCGGCAGCGATGTGCTTGTTGCCCGGTTCGACGCAGCTGGCAACCACCTCTGGAGCAAGCGCTTCGGGGACGCTCAAGCCCAGTACGCGAGCGCTGTCGTCGTCGATGGTTCAAGCAATGTGATCCTGAGCGGTGCTTTCCAGGGGACAATCAACTGGGGTGCTGGCGTCCCGATCACAAGCGCGGGCGGGGACGACCTGTTCGTGACCAAACTCAACTCGTCGGGCAATTACCAGTGGGCCAAGCACTTCGGCGACGCAAAGGATCAGTCCGGTGCGAGTGTTGCAGTAGATGCCAAGGACAACGTTCTCCTGGCAGGTACGTTCAACGGAACGATGGACTTCGGCGGCGGGCAGCTTACGTCAGTGGGGAACAATGATATGTTCCTCGCCAAATTATCGCCTGGGACGGCCCACATTTGGAGCAAGCGCTTTGGGGACTCGGGGTATCAGTCGAGCACTGGAATTGCTGCGGATAGCGCAGGGGACGTCATCGTTGCGGGGGTCTTCGATGGGAGCATTGATCTTGGTAATGGTGCGCTCGTCAGTGCCGGTGACAGCGACGCGTTCGTCGCCAAGTTCGATGGGGCAGGGAACCACCTGTGGAGCAAAAGATTCGGGGACGACAAGTACCAATCAGCGGGGTCCATTGCAGTGGACACCGTGGGGAACGTTGTGATGACTGGGCTCTTCTTTGGCACGATCAATTTTGGTGGTGGGATCCTCCCGAGTGCTGGTAATAGCGATATTTTTATCGCCAAATTCGACGCCGCTGGGAAACACATCTGGAGTAAGAGCTTTGGTGATTCGAACGCTCAGATCCCGGGGGATATTGCGGTGGACAGTGCGAATAACATCCTGCTGACTGGCCGCTTCAATGGAACCATCAACTTCGGCGCCAACGCTCTTCTAAGCGCCGGCGGCAAGGATCTTTTTGTGGCAAAATTCGACGCGTCCGGCAAGCATCTATGGAGTAAACGATATGGCGACAACCTCGATCAATACAGCGCGGCTGTAAATGTTTATGATTTAGAGAATGTGCTGCTCGCTGGTGGCTTGAAAGGCACTATTGACTTCGGCGGTGGACCACTGACAGGCACGACAATGTCGGACATCTTTCTCGCCAAGCTGCGGCTACCGTGAGGTAAGGGTGTTCTCAGAATGGTAGAAGCGTAAATTGTTCACTGTGATGTGAGCCACGGATCCTGAGCACGCCCTTCTAGGCGTACTGGTTGACATGATCACCTGGATCAGCCTGCGCCCACGGCCGCTCTGTGCGACAGGCTACCACCCGCGCGTCGAGGCGCCCACGACGTACACCCACGACTTCAAAAATCCTGTATCCTGCCCCCCAGGAGGCCCCCCGATGACCAGCACGCGCCCGCGGACCCCCGTCCTTCGAGCCCTTACTCTCGCCTGCATGCCCTTCACGTTCCTGCTCGCCTGCTCCGCCCAGCCCAACAACAGCGGCTTCGGCGGCAGCGCAGGCGCCGACAGCTCTGGCAGCGCCACCCAGAGCAACGGCGCTGGTGGCCACGGCGCCGGCACCGGAGAGGGTGGCCTCAACCTCGGCGCAGGGGGGGGCAGCGGCGGCAGCACCTCCCAGGGGGTCGGCGGAGGGTGCGCCACGGCGAGCGCCGATGCGAAGCTGCTCCCGCTCAGCATGTACATCACCATCGACCAGTCAGGCTCCATGGGCACGCCCTCCGATCCCAACAACTTCAACTCCCCCACCCGGTTTGCAGTCGTGCAGATGGCGTTCGCCCAGTTCTTCTCCGATCCGGCGGCCGCCGACCTCAAGGTCGCCATGCGCTTCTGGCCGTATGGAATGTGCGATGACAACCTCTGTGACTCGAAGTTCTGCGAGCCGCCCGAGGTCAACATCGGCCCGCTCTCGGATCCGAAGCAGGTGATGGACCTGACCAACGCGTTGAATGCGCACGGCCCGACCAACGGCACGCCGACATACACGGCGCTCGAGGGCGCCACAAAATGGGCCGCCAACTATGCCTTCCAGATGGGCAAGAGCGAGAAGGTCGTTGTGCTCCTGGTGACCGACGGCGAGCCCACGTCCTGCAACACCGACATCAACGCCATCGCCAACCTCGCCGACGTCGCCTACCAGGGCGCAGGCGTGCTCACCTTCGCCATCGGCATCGACGGCTCGAACCAGGCCACCATGGACCAGATCGCCATGGCTGGCCAGACCAAGCAGGCCTTCATGATCAAGGCCGGCGGCATGGCCGCGCAGGACCTCCTCAAGGCCCTCAAGGCGATCCAGGGCGCCGCCGTGGCCTGCACCTTCAAGATCCCCGATCCCCCGCCGGGCGAGCAGCTCGACCCGGGCAAGGTCAACGTCCAGTACACGCCGAGCGGCGGCATGCCGCAGACCATCGGCCAGGTGCCGGACTTCAGCAGCTGCGGCCCCAAGGGCGGCTGGTACTACGACAACGCGAAGAACCCGACCACGATCAACCTCTGCCCGGTCTCCTGCACCGCGATCCAGAACGACAACGGCGCCAAGATCGCCGTCATCTTCGGCTGCTCGACCCAGCCCGCGTAGCCCCTTCCCCAGGGGCCGCTTGCCACGGCCGGGGCGCTACGGTATTCGCCCCGCGCCATGACCGCCGCCACCTTCCCCGAGCCCACCCACGGCGATCCCATCGCCATGTCCAGCACCGGCACGCTCATCGTGCCCGACCAGCCGGTCGTCCCCTTCATCGAGGGCGACGGCACCGGCCCCGACATCTGGCGCGCGAGCCAGCGCGTCTTCGACGCCGCGGTCGAGAAGGCCTACGGCGGCCAGCGCAAGATCGCCTGGTACGAGGTCTTCGCCGGGGAAAAAGCCTTCAGCAGGTTCGGCGACTGGCTCCCCAGCGGGACCGTCGAGGGCTACCGGAAGTACCTCGTCGGCATCAAGGGGCCCCTCACCACCCCCATCGGCAAGGGGATCCGCTCGCTCAACGTCGCCCTCCGCCAGCTGCTCGACCTCTACGTCTGCCTCCGGCCCGTGCGCTGGTACAAAGGCGTCCCCTCCCCGGTCCGCGACCCGTCCGCCGTCGACATGGTGATCTTCCGCGAGAACACCGAGGACATCTACGCCGGCATCGAGTGGGAGGCCGAGAGCGACGACGCCAGGAAGGTCATCGCCTTCCTTCAGAACGAGATGAAGGTCAAGAAGATCCGCTTCCCCGACACCAGCGGGATCGGCGTCAAGCCCGTGAGCCGCGAGGGCTCCGAGCGCCTCGTCAAGGCCGCGATCGAGTACGCGCTCCGCTTCAAGCGCAAGAGCGTCAACCTGGTCCACAAGGGCAACATCATGAAATTCACCGAGGGCGCCTTCAAGAACTGGGGCTACGCCCTCGCCACCGAGCGCTTCCGCGCCGAGGTCGTCACCGAGCGCGAGTCGTGGATCCTCGGCAACAAAGAGAAGAACCCCGAGATCTCCGTCGAGCAGAACGCCAAGGAGATCGAGCCCGGCTACGACATGGCGCCCCCCGACATGCAGGCCGAGTTCCGCGCCGAGGTCGAGGCCGCGCTCAGGCTCTGGGACACCCACGGCGCAGGGAAATGGAAGTCGAAGCTCCGGATCAAGGACTCGATCGCCGACATCACCCTCCAGCAGGTGCTCACCCGGCCGCGCGAGTTCGACGTGATCGCCACCCTCAACCTGAACGGCGATTACCTCTCCGACGCCCTCGCCGCCCAGGTCGGCGGCATCGGCATCGCGCCCGGCGGCAACATCAACTACATCACCGGGCACGCCATCTTCGAGGCGACCCACGGCACCGCCCCCAAGTACGCCAACCTCGACAAGGTGAACCCCGGCTCCGTGATCCTCTCCGGCGAGATGATGCTCCGCCACATGGGCTGGGTCGAGGCCGCCGACCTCATCACCAAGGGCATGGACGGCGCGATCGCAAGCAAGACCGTGACCTACGACTTCGCGCGGCTCATGGAGGGCGCGACGGAGGTGCGCTGCTCCGCGTTCGGGACCGCGATCATCGATCATATGTGAGCGGTTCCCCTCGCCGCCGGATCCCGGGTATGCTCCCGGGGTTGCCGATGGCCAAGTCCGCCTGGGGACCAGGCTCCATCATTGCCGAACGTTACCGCCTCCTCGACTGGCTCGGGCGAGGAGGTATGGGCGAAGTGTGGCGCGCCGAGCACCTGACGCTCGGCGGGGTCGTCGCCGTGAAGCTCATCTCCGCCGAGGTCCTCGCCGAGGCCGAGGACGCGGACGACGGCGAGCACGTGCTCGCCCGGTTCCTCCGCGAGGCGCAGGCCGCGGCGGCGCTCCGGAGCCCGCACGTCGTGCAGATCCTCGATCACGGCATCCACGGCGGCGTGCCGTTCATGGCCATGGAGGTGCTCGAGGGCGAGACGCTCGGCCATCGGCTCGAGCGGATCCGCGTCCTGCCCTACGCCCAGACGGCGCGCGTCATCACCCACGTCGCGCGCGCCCTCGCCCGGGCCCACGAGGCCGGCATCGTCCACCGCGATCTCAAGCCCGAGAACATCTTCCTCGTGCGCAACGACGACGAGGAGATCGCCAAGGTCCTCGACTTCGGCATCGCCAAGATGACCCGCGCGCAGCTCGGTCACGGCGGGCCGGCGACCCGCTCGGGGCACCTCGTGGGGACGCCGTCGTACATGAGCCCCGAGCAGATGGAAGGCACGCGGCCCGTGGACTTCCGGAGCGATCTCTGGTCCGTCGGCGTCATCGCCTTCGAGTGCCTCTGCGGCCGGCTCCCCTTCGACGGCAAGACGTTCGCCGAGATCGTGCTCCAGGTCTGCACGCGACCGCTGCCCGTCCCCTCGAAGATCGCGGCGGTCCCGCCGGGGTTCGACGCCTGGTTCGCGAAGGCGCTCAAGCGCGAGCCCGAGGAGCGGTTCCAGTCGGCCAGGGAGCTCGCCGAGGAGCTCCGCGCTATCCTGACCCCGGACGCCGAGGAGATCGCCGACGGCATGCCCACGCGCCCGCGCTGGCGGGTGCGGCGCGACGGCATGGTGTCCCCGGCCCGGCTCCTCAAGCTGCATCGACGGCGCAAGGAGGCCGTGATCGGCGGGCTCGTCCTGCTCGTGGGCGTGGCGCTCTCGGTGTGGCTGCTCGGCGTCCAGACCACGCCGCCCGAGCCGGCCGCGCTGCTCGACACCGCCACGACGACCGCGGCGTCGTCCTCCCCCGTGCCATCGGTGACGCCGGGGCCCACGGCCTCGGCGGAGTCGACGGCGATCACCAGCGCCGCCCCCACGGCCACCGCCCGACAGTCCGGCAAGCCCATAGGGCCGCGCGTTCCACCGTCGGTCAAGACGGCCAAGCCGGGCGCCAGCGTCAGGCTCGGAATTTGAGCGAAAGAATCGGGGCGCCATGCTAGGCACGAGGCCATGAGACGACCCGGGTGGCTGCTGGTGCTGGCCATGGCGCTGGCGTCGGCTCGAGCGCCGGCGCAGCCCGCGGTCGACGATGCCACGCGGCAGGCTGCCCGGACGCTCGCAGACGCCGGGCTGAACCACTTCGACGCCGGGCGCTTCGACGCGGCGCTCGCCAAGTTCGACGCAGCGGCGCAGCTGCTCCCCACGCCGACGCTGCGCGTGATGTCCGCGCGCTGCCTCGCCAAGCTCGGTCGCCTCACCGAGGCCACGGCGCGCTACCGCGAGGCGATCGACATGCCCCTGCCGCCCGACGCGCCGCAGCTCTTCAAGGACGCCAAGGTCGACGCGCAGAAGGAGCGGGACGCCCTCGCGTCGCGGTTCGCGAGCGTCGAGATCATCGGCGGCGACGACGCGGCGAGGGTGGAGGTCCAGCTGGATGGAAAGCCCGTCCTGGCCTCCTCGTTCGGCACCAAGCTCCCCCTGGATCCCGGCGTCCATCGGATCGAGATCCGGCGCGGAGGCGAGTCGAAGACCGAGGAAGTGAAGCTCGCCGAGGGCGAGTCGAGGCGGATCGAGGCGAGCCCCACCGCGGCGCCGCCGCCACCGCCGCCGCCGCCGACGCCGGGCGCGACCCAGCGCGCCCTGGGCTTCGTGGGCCTGGCCGTGGGCGGCGCCGGCCTCGTCGCGTTCGGCGTCGCCGGCGGCCTCGCGCTGGGCAAGAAGGGCGAGCTCGACACGGTGTGCGACGACCAGCGCCGGTGTCCAACGAGCACCGCGGACACGCGCGCCACCTACGACACGCTGCGATCGATCGCCACGGCGGGCTTCATCGCGGGCGGCGTCGGGATCGCGGGCGGAGCGCTGCTCCTCGCGACCGCGCCGAAGCCGGAGCCCAAGGCGGCCGGCGTCAAGATCACTCCTTGGCTCGGGCTCGGCAGCGTGGGGGTGACGGGCACGTTCTGATCCGGAGGGCGGTGATGAAGGGCAGTCTGCCGAGCGCGGGGATGAGCGGAGCAGGGGCGGCGCTCCTCGCGGCGGTCGTCGCCGCGGCGAGCTGCATCCTGCCGGAGTACACGGAGACAGGCGCGAGCGCGTCGGGCGCGAGCAGCGACATGGGGGGCGCCTCGAGCGCGTCGACGACCGCCGGCGGCAACGGCGCGGGCGGCAACGGAGGCCCGGGGACAGCGCTCTGGCAGCAGAAGGCCAACCTCCAGCCGACGATCGGGACGAGCAGCGCGAACGGCGTCGCCGTGACGCCCATGGGCGAGATCCTGGTGACGGGGCAGGGCGCGCAGTTCGACTTCGGGGCCATGTGCATGGCCCAGCAGATCGAGGGCCTGGCGTACGTGGCTCGCCTGGGCGACGTCGACGGCAAGTGCCTCACCCTGACGACCTACGCGAACGCCGTGGAGAGCAAGGCGATCGCCTCGGATGACAAGGGCGTCGCGTGCTTCGGGGGCCGGTTCGTGGAGTCGTTGACGGTCGGATCGACCACGGTGACCACGATGCCCGGCGGCAGGAGCCCCTTCGTCGCCAAGGAAGGGAGCTGGGTCGTCGGCTCGACGAACGCGGTCATGGGCAAAGGCATGCTGCAGACGAACGCGGTGTCCACGCGGCTCACCGACGGCTACGTCTTTGCCGCGGGGCAGCTCATGAGCCCCGTGTCCTTCGGCGCCCAAACGGCCGGGATGGCCGGTCCGGATCAGGCCTTTGTCGTGCGGGTCGCGCCCTCCGGCGGCTCGGTCGACTGGGCCTTCGCGTATGGGGGCGATGCCACGAGCAGCACCCATGCGAACGGCATCGCCTTCGAGCCGTCGGGGAGGATCTTCGTCGTCGGAGATTTCCTTGGCAAGATCCTGGTCGACACCATCACCCTATCGTCGTCGGATGACATGGATCCGGACACCTTCGTGGCCAAACTCGACACCTCGGGCAAGGCCCTGTGGGCCAAATCCTTCGGAGGCCCACAAAAGCAGGTGGCCGTCGCGGTGACGGCGTTCGAGGGGGAAATCTTCGTGACCGGCACCTGGCAGGGCACCATCACGTTCGGCACCAAGAAGCTGGACCAGGGGAACGGCGGGCTGGGTTGCTTCGTGGCCCACATCGATAAAGATGGCGCGCCCAAGTGGGCTGTTGGCTTCTCGACCGCGAACGGCACGATCCGCCCGGCCGGGATCGTCACGGACAAGACGGGGAACGTGTTCGTCACCGGAACGCTCACGGGCACCGCCGACTTCGGGGGAACCTCGCTGACGGAGATGGGCGGGGGGGACGTGTTCCTCGTCAAGCTCGACAAGGGTGGAAACGTCCTCTGGAGCAGGCGCTACGGCGACCCTGAGGCCCAGGCCGGCGGCGGCGTCGCCGTGGCCTCGGACGGAAACATCATCCTCGCAGGGAGCTTTCGAGGAGCGCTCGATCTCGGGCTTGATCCGCCGCTCACCGGGAGCACCACCACCACGCAGGCATTTGTCGCAAAGGTCACCCCATGATGAACCGAGTTTTGCTGAGCGGGGCAGGAGCGGCGCTCCTCATCGCGGTGGTCGCTCCGGCGAGCTGCATCCTCCCGAGCTACGAGGAGACGGGCGCGACCTCGTCGAGCTCGGGATCCTCCAGCGCGACCGGCGGCGGCGGGATGGGGGGCGCCTCGACCACGTCGTCAACGAGCGGCGGAGGCAGCACCTCGAGCAACACGGGCGGCGGCGGCGGTGGGGACGGGGGCGGAGGCAGCACCGGCGCCGGCGGCAGCCTGCCCTCGGGGCAGGTGATCTGGCAGCACCAGTCGAGCGACGCGAGCATCCCCTACGGCGTGGCCGTGAGCCCGCAGGGCGAGGTCCTGGTCGCCGGGGGCACGATGGCGCTCAATTTCGGCCCCGGCTGCACGGCCGCTGGAAACGGGATCCTCTCTCCCTACGTGGTTCGCTTCGACGGGGCTGCCCCGGGCACGTGCAAGGCCCCACAGCTGTTCCTGAACGACAACCCGGCCGAGGCGTTCAGCGTCGCCGCGGACAGCGCGGGGAGCGCGATCCTCGGGGGCTACTACACCGGGAACATCAAGATCAACGGCCCCGTGGTGATGACGACGGCGGACACCAGCCCCTTCGTCGCCAAGGCGGGCGCGAGCAGCTGGGTCTTCGGCAGGATCTCGGGGGGCGGCGGCCAGGCCAGCCGGGAGACCCTCGCGGTCGCGGTCCAGCCCATGACCGACAAGATCGTGGCCACGGGGCGCTTCAAGCACGACCTCACGTTCGAGGGCAGCGCCACGCCCCCGTCCACGGCGTCCATGCAGGATCAGGTGTTCGTGGCCGAGCTCGCGTCCAACGGCGCTGGCGTCTGGGCCGACAGCTTCGGGAGCATGATGAGCTTCGGCGCGGTCGGTCGAGGGATCGCCGTCGCGAGCAGCGGCGAGGTGTTCGTGACCGGGACCTTCTTCGGAGCCCTCGTCGTTGGCCCTCAAAATCTCATGGCCCAGGGCGTGCCCGACGCCTTCGTGGTGAAGCTCGACCCCTCGGGCAAGGTCAGCTGGGCCGGGACCTTGACCGCAGGGCAAGGGAAGCTCGCGTGGGGCAAGGGGATCGCCGTCGCCGGCGCCAACGCCCTGGTGACCGGGTACGCGACCGGTCCGATCGCCGTCAACGGCTGCAGCGGGGCCTCGGCGGGGGTAGACGGCTACCTCGCCCGCTTCAACGTCAACGGCAACGGCGCCTCCGACAAGTGCGCGCGGTTCAAGGCCCAGGACGCGAGCGGCAACGTGGAGCCGCAAGCGATCGCCGTGGACGCGAAGGGAAACGTGTTCGTGGTCGGCGACCTCAAGGGGAGCGCCGACTTCGGGGGCGGGGCGAAGTCGAGCGCCGGCGGGTGGGACGTGTTCATCGTCAAGCTGGACGCGCAGCTGAACCACGTCTGGAGCAAGACCTACGGCGACGACCAGGACCAGCATGCCGTCGGGGTGGCGGTGGGACCGGACGGGGGCGTGGTGATGACCGGGACCCTCCTCGGGTCGATCGATTTCGGCGCGGGGGTGCTCCAGAACGCGGCCATGACTCCGAACGTCTTCGTCGTGAAGCTCACCCCCTAATCCCGTAACCTTGACAGGGATAGCCGGCCGTCGTCTCATCGATCAGCGCCGATGAACTTCAAACCGCGCCAGGTCATCGCGCAGCGGTTCCGCCTCGTTCGCGAGCTCGGTCGAGGCGGGGTGGGCGCGGTGTGGCTGGCCCATCAGATCGCCCTCGACGTCCCCTGCGCGATCAAGTTCTTCATCGGCGCAGAGGCGGATCTCGCGCAGTACTCCAAGCGGTTCGAGCTCGAGGCCAAGGCGGCGGCCAAGCTCCAGCACCCGAACGTCGTCCGGATCCTCGACTCGGGCATCTGGGAGGGCCGCCCCTTCATCGCCATGGAGCTCCTCGAGGGGGAGTGCCTCGACGCCCGCCTCCGCCGCCGCGGGCGGCTCCTGCCGCACGAGACCATCGCCTTCTGCAACCAGGTCGGCTCGGCGCTCGCCATGGCCCACGGGCTCGGCATCGTCCACCGCGACCTCAAGCCGAGCAACATCTTCCTCGCGCGCGAGCACGGCCACATCGTGGTCAAGCTCATCGACTTCGGCATCGCCAAGCAGTCGACCAAGCAGTCGATCTTCAGCGCGGCGCCGAGCCCGCTCACGCACAGCGAGACGATCATCGGCACCCCGGCGTACATGAGCCCGGAGCAGATCGAGGGCACGAGGCCCCTCGACGGCCGCTCCGATCTCTGGGCGCTCGCGGTCATCGTGTTCGAGTGCCTCACCGGCCAGCTGCCCTTCCACTCCACCACGATCGGCGATCTCTTCTCCAGGATCATGTTCAAGCCGATCCCGGTCCCCTCCCAGGTGTCGTCCGGGCTGCCGCTCGCCTTCGACGCGTGGTGGGCGCGCGCCTCGGCCCGCGACCCTGCGGCGCGGTTCCAGTCGGCCGCGGAGCTCTGCGCCGATCTCACGCGCGCGCTCAGCCGGACCTCGGTCGCGGACGCGGATCTGATGTGGATGTCGTCGTCGGGCGTCGGCATCGCGCCCCTCTCCCTCAACCACTCGTCCTCCAGCGTGCCCCTCGCGCCCTCGCCGAACGCATCGAACGCAGGATCGGTGCAGCCGACGCTGAGCGGACACGCGCGGCCGCGCGACCTCCCGCAGGATCGCGGCCGGAGCCGCCTCCTGCTGGCCGCGGTCGCCGGTGGGTTCATGGTCGTGGGGTTCGTCGGCGTCGCCTGGCTGGTCCACGGCTCGGGAGCCCCGCCGCCGGGAAAG
>JADMIO010703458.1_pt1 | contig 13134 bp, 10 predicted proteins | sample 8958161 | NCBI WGS metagenome assembly JADMIO01 (sample SAMN16585339, study PRJNA669376) | soil metagenome | isolation source: Crop rotation soil | place: USA: Cullars Rotation, Alabama | collected 2011 | reverse complement strand
CAGCGTCTCCTGCAGCGGCGCGGTCAGGCGGGCGGCGGGATTTTCCCAAATACGGTAGGCCTTGCTGACCTGTTCGACGGAAATGACACGTGTGTCGCTCATGGACAGAGGATCATGCCGGGGGCGACGGTCGTGTCGGCGGCTTCGTCCATCAGGATCACGCTGCAGGTTTGCCGGTTTTTGCGATGGCTGTCAAAAAACGGGGGCTCGTGCGTGTGCTCCGGGCGCTGGTCTTGCGGGCTCCACCAGCCGGCGGAGTCGCGGTGGGAACAAATCCGCTCCTGAGCGCGCGCCATTTCCTCGTCCTGGCGACCGCCGCCAATGACGGCATCGAGCTTCAGTTCCGGGGTCGCGGCGAGGAGCGTGACCGCCTGGAGCGCGTTGCTGGAGTTCACGCCGATTTCCTCGAACGCGCGGCCGCGGTCGAGGCTGTCCTGGACGAGGGCTTCACGTTGGAGCGCATCGATCTGGCTCAGGTACAGGAGAGACATGCGGAATCAAGCTGCTCAGCCGGGCAGGCGCGTCAGCGCGAAGGCGAGCAATTTGGCGGAGGAGGCCTCGGGTGCTTCCGCCTCGGAGTGCAGCACGAGGTCGGCGGTCGCCGGGGGTTCGAAGGGCGAGGTCATCCCGGTCATCTGCGGCACGCCGCCCTGGCTGGCGCGCGAATAGAGCCCCTTGACATCGCGCTTCTGGCACACGGCGAGGGGAGCATCGACGAACACCAACGACCAGTTCCCGCGGCCGAGGATGCTCCCGATCATTTCGCGGTTCGCCGCGAGTGGCGTAATGAAGGCAGCGACCGTGCAGAGCCTCGACTCCGCAGCGAGTTTCGCGGTTTGCGCGGCGCGGCGGAGGTTTTCCGCACGGTCGGCGGCGGAAAAGCCCAAGCCGGCGCAGAGCCCGCTGCGCAGGGCGTCACCGTCGAGGGCGAGCACCGGCGTGCCGCGGCTGCGCAGCGTGGCGATGAGGGCAGTGGCCAGCGTGGATTTGCCCGCGCCCGAGAGACCGCAGAGCCAGAAAACGTGTCCGGGGAAGGTCGGCATACGGAAAAATCACAGCACATCGGCAAACGCGGGCTTCATCTTGCGGAAGGCCCAGTAGCCGAGCACGCAGGTGAGAAAACTGGTGAGGTAGACGTACGCGAGGTGGGTAAAGTTGAGCGGCCGGGCCCACATCACGGCGTCACGCGCGAGGTCAATGGCCAGGAGCAGCGGATTAAACCGCAGGTAAGTCCAGGCGGCGGGATATTTCTGCGCGGTGAAGAACACGCCGCTGGCCCACATGAGGGCCATGGAAAGAAAGGCCGTGATCTGGCTGATGTCGCGGAAGAACACGCCGAGAGCAGAGCAAAACCACCCGATGCCAAGGGCGAGCAGGATCAAGGGGAGGATGATCACCGGCAGCCACAGCGCGGAAACGGGAATTCCGTGGCCAAAAGTTACCAAGCTAATCAGGACCAGCACCAAGCTGATGAACAGGTGGAAGATGGCCGCGCCGACGTTTGCCGCCGGCAGGATTTCGAGTGGGAACACGACCTTTTTCACGAAATTCGGGTTCGCGATGATGATGGTTGGAGAGACGGCGAGCACCTCCGCCACGAAATGGAAAAGGGTCAGGCTGAGGAAAATCCCGAGGCCGTAATCCAGTTTGGTTTCATTGGGCCAGACGCCGTAGTGGCCGCCGAAGATCAGCCCGAGCACGAGGACGTACAGTCCGAGCATCAGCAGCGGATTCAGGAACGACCAGATCAGGCCGAGGTGGCTGCCTCGGTGCCGGAGTTCCACATTTCTGACAGTGAACTGCCAGAGCAGCTCCCGCTGTCGCCAGAGGTCGCGGACGAAGCCAAATGGGGTGCTGGAGGAGGGGACAGCCTGACTCATGGGTTGAAAACGCTATGACCGGCAGGCTGAGTAAAGGCAATTCATCGCCCGTCGCGCGCGTGACGGGCGGATATTGGTCCGCCGATTGTCATGATAGGATGGCGCCCCGATTTAGGGTGGTCGCCACCGGTAAATCCACCCCCCGAAATTAAATTCCGCGAACGAAGAAACTGTGAAAATGGGGCCGGTGCAGCCCGGCGTGAAGCATTGGGGCGCCCTCGTGCGTGGACATTGGGCTTGCGTTATGATTTCTTCGATATGGCGTCTCGCAATTTGCGGCGGAACCGCTGCTAATTGCAGGCGTCCCTTCAGATTCCGTTTTTGTCCAACCCTCCGTGCGCCGACCCCCGGTGCGAGTTTTATTTTCCTCACAATGCGCTTAATCCGCTTCTTCGCCCTCGGCTCGACCCTGCTCCTCGCCCTGCCTTCCGCCCGCTCCCAGACCGTTCAAACGAGCGCCCTCCCGGTTCCCGAAACATACTTGCCCGCGCTGAAGGAAATCCTGAGCGCTGCGGTCAGACAATCACCCCGGATGATTGCGCGTAACGCTGAAGACGCCGCCGCCGAGGGCAATCGCATTGTCCAGCGCGCCGGCCAACTGCCGTCGGTGAATGGCTGGGCCCAGTATTATCCTTGGGATCGGCAGAAGCGTCAGGATTTGACCAGCGCTACAACCACGACCCGCCTCAATTACAACCTGACGATCAGCCAGCCCGTCTATCATTGGGGCGCGTTGCAGAACAATACGCGTATCGGTGAACTGCAGCTGCGGATGACGCAGGGTCAGACCGCCGATGGCTACCGAATCCTGGTGCAGGAAATCCGTTCCCAATACATGGCCCTCATTGTGAAGAAAGCCGGCCTCAACCGGGCGCACCTCAGCCGGCAGATGGCCGAGGACAGCTACACCGTGGCCCGGACCAAGCTGGAAAAGAAGGTCATCTCCGATGCTGACATGTTCATGCCCACATTATCGCGCGACCAGACGCTGCTGCTGGAGGATCGGCTCACGGAGGATTTCGACAGCGCCAAGCGCGTCTTTGGCAAGTTGTGCGGCATGCCCCCTCTCACGGACGACCAGATTCCCGACGAAATTCCTGAAATCCCCGACGGAGCGCCAGCCTTCGAGCCGATCCTGCAGTCATACACCAGCAAGGAGCCGGAATCCTACAGCCTGAAATTCGTCGGCGACCAAATCGCCGTGGAGAAGCTGACCTACGAAAACATCAACGTGCGGCTGCGGCCGAATTTGAACGTGGTCGCCGGCACGAGCCTGGATCAGCAGAGTTACACGACCAACATCGCGCAAAAATTCCGGGTGACCGATTATTTCGTGGGCGTGCAGCTCAACTGGTCGATCTTCGACGGCTTCGCCGTCTCGGGCGCGAAAGCCAGCTCAATGGCCCGTCGTCGCCAGCTGGAGCAGAGCTACAAGAACCTTTCGACCGACCTGACTGATGCCGCAAAGAGCCAGTACAAACAGATCGGGTTCTCGCGCCGCTCCATGGAACTGTCCAACCGGATGCTCAACGGGAGCGTCGGCGCGTTGCGGGAAAAGAAAAACGATGCGGGGCGCGGCCTGGCGACGGAAGCGGACGTCAACACGTCCTTATTGCAGCTCCACGACTCCCAGATCAGCGCCTACATCGCGCGCTCCGACTACCTGATCAAGTCGAGCGATTTCCTTTCCACGACGCTGCAGGATCCCGCCCTGGCGAACCTGCCCAACAGGCCATGAGCAAGCGACTGGTTCTCGTGATCGCCGCGGTCGTGGCCGTGGCGGTGGTGCTGTTCCTGGTGGTTAAGCCGACGGCGCGGGTGACCGAGGTGGTAAGCGGCGTCGCCGTCAAGGCCGTGCCCGGCAGCGTCACCGTCCAAGCCGAATTCGCCATGGAATTGAAGAGCGAGATCGGCGGACGCATCATCAAGAGCGACCTCGACATGGGCGGGAAAATTCCCGCCGGCACCGTGCTCGCGCAAATCGACCCAGGTGACCTCCAGCTGACGATGGAGAAGACGCAGACCGACTACGAGGCTGACAAGAAGCGCATCGCGGCCGGCTCGACCATCAAGCTCGAGCTGGAGACCGCCCGGGAGCAGCTGGCGGAGTTCGAACGGCTGACAAAGATTGGCCAGTATCCACCGGCGGAGCTCGAAAAGCAGCGCCGGACCGTCAAGCAAACCGAGCTACGGCTCGCCCAGGAGGAGATTGCCAACAAGGCGCTCATCGACACCTACGAAAACACGATTCGCGTCCAGAAGCGCCAGCTGGACAAGATGACCATCACCGCACCGTTCGAGGGCATCGTGTCCGCGGTTTTTGCCCGGCCCGGCGATCTGATCGGTGCCAACAATCCCATCGCCACGCTCATTTCTACCAGCCGCACCGTGGAGGCGAAGATCAGCCAGGAGGATTTTGCCGACATCAAGGTCGGTCAGAAAGCGACGGTGCGTTTTCTCGGTCGGGACAATGACACCTATCAGGCCACGGTGGACCAGATTTTGCCGACGGCCGAGGCCGATACGCAGCGGTATCTCATCCACCTCGAAGTGAAGTGCCCGCCCGAAGTGCTGGTGCCCGGACTCACGGGTGAAGCGACGATCGTCGTGGGCCAGCGCGACGCGAAAACCCTCATCCCGCGCCGCGCGCTTTTCGGCAATCATGTCTACGTCGTGGACGGAGGGCGGGTTCGTCTTCGCCAGGTCAGCACGGGCTACATCAGCACGACCAAGGCGGAAATCACGGATGGGCTCGCGCCGGGCGAGCTCGTCATCGTGGAGGAGCTCGACAAGTTTCGCGAAGGCGACCGCGTACGCACGGAGCTCGTCAAATAGCGGGGGGCACCGGCCGCCACCAGCGCCGCGTCGATCATGTCGCCGAATCTTCGCATTGCCTGCCGTTTCCTCACCGCGAAGAAACGCGCCATGCTGATGAGCCTGTCATGCACGGTGTTGGGCGTGGGCCTCTTCGTCGTGACGCAGGCGACCACGAGCGGGTTCGAGGACTTTTTCATCAAGACCATTTTGGGCACGGATGGCGCGATGCGGGTCGAGGACAAGATGCAGGACACGCAGCGCACGATGGATGCCGGCGGGGGGTCGGGCTTCCTCATCAGCCATCGCGAGGGCATCAAGTACATCGAAGGCGTCGAGGAGCCGAAGAGCATTATCGCTGCCCTGCATGAATTTGCCAACGTCTCGGGTACGTCGGCCGTCCTCCGGGGCAATGTGCTTGTCCGCAGCACGTTCAAGAACGAGAGCGCCCAGGTTTTCGGCATCAATCTCGACGAGCATCTGAAGGTCTCGGACCTTGGTCACCAAATCGCGCAGGGCAGCTTGGCAACATTCCGGGAATCTCCGACCGGGGCGATCGTCGGCAAGGTGCTCGCCGAGCGCCTGCAGCTGGAAGTGGGGAACTCATTCCTGCTGGACGTGCAGGGCCAGCTGCGCCGCTACCGCGTCAGCGCCATCTTCGAGACCGGCGTGCGGGACGTGGACAAGGCCCGGGTTTACGTGCACATGAACGAGGCGCGCTCGCTGCTCAAGAAACCGATTGGCGTGACATTCATTCAGGTCAACCTCTTCGACAAGGATCGGGCGCCGGAGGATGCCGAGCGGATGTCGGACGTGCTGCGGCACAGCGCGCGACCCTGGCAGGAACGCGAGAAGGCGTGGTTGGAGGCGTTCCGGGCGCTCAGCGTTTCCTCCGCGATCACGGTGTCGGTTTTCACGCTCATTGCCGGCCTCGCGATGTTCAACACCCTCGCGATGATCGTCCTCGAGAAGACCAAGGACATCGCGATCCTCCGCTCCATGGGCTATGAACGCCGCGACATCACGCAGATTTTCCTCTGGCAAGCTGCCATCGTGCTCGCCATCGGGGCGATCGTCGGGGCGCTCGTCGGCATCGTAGGCACGCTGGCGGTTTCGCAGATTCCGCTCCCGATCAACGGCATATTCAAGACCGACACCTTCCAGGTGACCTGGAGCGTATGGCACTATCTCGAGGCCGTCCTGACCGCCGCTATCATGGTGATGGCGGCCAGCATCATCCCCGCCCGGCGCGCGGCGAGGCTCGAACCGGGCGACATCGTGCGCGGGACGGCGCAGTAACCTTTTGAAACATGGCTGAAACCGACGACCTCGCTCTTCGCTGCACGGACCTGCACCGCTATTTGGGGCAGGGCGAAGGTCGCGTGCATGTGCTCAAGGGAGTTTCATTCGAGGCGCAGCGCGGGCAAGTGTATGCGATCGTGGGCCCGTCGGGCTGCGGGAAGAGCACGCTGCTTTATTTGCTTGGTCTCCTGGATCAGCCCGATGGCGGGTCGATCGCGATCAACGGGCAGACCATGTCGAATCATGACGATGCCGCGCGCACGGCGGCCCGAGGTGCGCACATCGGGTTCGTTTTCCAGTTTCACTTCCTGATGCTCGAGTTCAGTGCGCTGGACAACGTGATGATGCCGATGCGCAAACTGGGCCGGCTGTCGCCTGAGGCGATGACGGAGCGGGCGCATGCGCTGTTGGACTCGGTCGGGCTGGGGGATAAAACCCACCGGCTGGGCACCCAGCTGTCCGGCGGCGAGCAGCAACGGGTGGCGGTGGCCCGGGCGCTGGCCAACGAGCCCACGATCCTGCTCGCCGACGAGCCCACCGGTAATCTCGACGTCAAGAACTCCGGCATCGTGTTCGACCTGTTGACCCGGCTGGCGAAGGATCACGGCCAAGCCGTGGTGCTCGTGACGCACAACCCGGAGATCGCGGGCCGCTGCGACACGGTGCGCCCGATGCGCGACGGATTGTTTGTCTGAAAAATGCCGGTCGGTCCGGGAACGGATGCGGGGAGGGAAGGTCCGCTGGAGCACCCCGAAATCGCCATGGCGATTTCCTTATCCCATCAGGTCCCGTTTCGTATATCAGGCCTCATATTATTCGTTTTCCATCAATAAGTCCGAATATGTGGCCGCGCAGTTCGCGCTTATGACTGGCGGAAAGAAAGTTCCCTCGGAAATTTTGGTTTACATCGGAAACTTGGGCTCCTTGTTTCGAAAGCGATTTTAACCAATCAACGACCACCCGTGAGCCACGATACATCGCGAAAACAGTTTCTGGCCAAGGTCCTGGGGCTCGTGGCCGTTGCCGGGCTGGCCCCGAAATTACTCGCGAAGCCGGCGATTCAGGCCGCTTCTACCCCCGTGACCCCGCCCGTTGAGTCGCCGCGCCGCGAAGCGCGCGCCGTCGCCCGCCGCCCCGGCACCGTTTGAGCTGACCCCACCGCCGCATCCCTGGCCCATGTCGAATATTTTTCCCAAGTCGGCGAACAAGCTCCCCCTCCAGATCATCGTGTATCTGGTTGTGTTGGGCGGGATCCTGACTGCCGGGGCCACGTATTACATGACGCCGAAGTATACGCGCGTCGGTTACGCTCCCGTTCAGCCCGTCCCTTACAGCCACGCGCTCCACGCCGGCCAGCTCGGCATCGACTGTCGTTACTGCCACAGCAACATCGAGAAGTCGGGCGTGGCCAACCTGCCGACGGCGCAGACGTGCATGAACTGCCACAACCAGGTGAAGAAGGACAGTCCGCTGCTCGCCGTGGTCCGGCATAGTTTCGAAACGGGTGAGCCCGTGCCGTGGGTGAAGATCCACCAGACCCCGGATTACGTCTATTTCAACCACGCGATTCACGTGAACCGTGGCGTCAGCTGCGTGGAGTGCCACGGCCACATCAACGAGATGGAGGTCGTCGCCCACGACAAGCCGCTCAGCATGGGTTTCTGCCTCGACTGCCACCGTGACCCGGCCAGCCACGTCCGCGAGCCCGCGGATATCTTCAATCTCGATTCGAAGACGATCGCCCAAAATTCCGGCATGCAGGGTGCCCGCGATTTCGTGACCAAACGGAACATCAAACCCCCGCAAAGCTGCTCGGGTTGCCATCGATGAAACGCAAATTTGACCATCCGGAACCCTCCGCCCGCGAACTCGCCGGCCCGAAATACTGGCGCAGCCTCGATGAGCTGGCGCAGACGCCGGGCTTCCAGGCGCAGCTTGAGCGGGAGTTCCCCGAGGGCGCGTCGACGCTCGAGGGCGTGGACCGCCGCCAGTTCACCAAGATCATGGCTGCGTCGTTTGCGCTTGGTGGGCTCGGCCTCGCCGGCTGCCGGCGGCCGGAGCAATACGTGCTGCCGTGGGGCAAGTCAGTCGAGGGCGTGGTCCAGGGCCTGCCGCTGTATTTCGCCACCGCGATGCCGCTGCGCAATTCCGCCATCCCGCTGCTCGCGGAAACGCACCAGGGCCGACCGACCAAGTTGGAAGGGAATCCTTCTTACCTGCCGCACGGCGGCGCGACCTCGCTGATTGCACAGGCGTCGATCCTCGATCTTTACGACCCGGACCGCGCCACCGGCCACACGATCAAAGGACAGTCTGCCACGACGGCGGAAGTCGCCAGTCTGCTGGCGAAGTTGGGCCAGGACGCAGGGACCGGCGAAGGTCTGGCCGTGCTGGCCGGGCAGTCGAGTTCGCCGACCCGCGCGCGCCAGTTGGCGCAATTCCGTGCGAAATTCCCCCGCGCGATTTGGGCCGAATACGAGCCGGTCAGCGACGAAGCCCCGGCGCGCGCCAGCTTTGGCGCCGACGTCAAACCCCTCTACCAGTTCGCCAAGGCCAAGCGCATCGTTAGCATCGACGCCGACTTTTTCCATTCCGAGGCGGGCAGCATTTATTACGCCCGGGAATTCGCCAAGGGCCGCCGGGTGACCAAGCCCGAAGACGCGATGAACCGGCTCTACGTCGTCGAGAGCGGCCTCACGCTGACCGGCAGCATGGCGGACCACCGCCTGCGGCTCGCCAGCAGCCACATGATCGCGTTTGCCGCGGCCCTTGCGGCCAAGGTCATGGGTTCCTCGCCGCTGGACGCGCTCGCGCAGGGACTCGAGTTCAAGGACCGGGACAAGTGGCTGGAAGCCTGTGCGGCGGATCTGCGCGATCACCGCGGCGAATGTCTCGTGGTCGCCGGGGCCCATCAACCCGCGGCGGTGCACTCCATCGTGCACGCGATGAATTCGTTCCTCGGGAACGTCGGCTCGACGGTGGACTTTGTGACGGTGACGCCCTCGGGCGCTTCAAACCTCGACGCCCTCGTCACTGCGATTCGGGGCGGCACGGTCCGCACGCTCATCATTCTCGGCGGCAATCCTGTCTACGACGCCCCCGCTGACCTCGGCTGGGAAGCGCTGCAGGCGTCGGTCCCGGAGGTGATTCGTTACGGCTATCACGTTGACGAAACGTCCCGCAAGGCGGCGACGCACATCGGGGCGACGCATTACCTCGAGTCGTGGGGCGATGCCCGCACGGCCGACGGCACGATCGTTCCCGTGCAGCCGATGATCCTGCCGCTGTTCAACGGCCTCACGGAGATTGAGGTGCTGGCGCGGCTGATCGGCGACGAAAAGACGGATCCGTACGCGCACGTTTACGCGACGATCACGGCGCTCGCCAACGGGGCCAATGCAGACGACTTCTTCCGGCAGTTTCTGCACGACGGCCTCCTCGCGGGTTCGGCTTATCCGAAATCCGCTGCGGCCTTCAACATCGCGGGTGCGGGTGCGCTGTTCCAGAACCCCCCCAAGTTCACGGCGTTGTCGAAGGAGAACCTCGAAGTCCGCTTCGTCTCTGACTACAAGGTCGACGACGGCCGCTTCGCGAACAACGGCTGGCTGCAGGAGTGCCCGGACCCCATCACGAAGATTTCCTGGGACAACGCGATTCAGGTCAGCCCGCACCTCGCGCGCGAACTCGGCATCCTGCCGGCCGGCTCTCTCTATCAGGTGGCCCGCATTGAGGAAGGTGACTTGGACGCGGCTGGCAAGGAACGCGCCCACGTCGGCACGGTTACCATCGGCAACCGGAAGGTGACCGGCCCGATCCACATCCAGCCCGGACTTTCGAATTTCACCATCATCCTCCCGCTCGGCTACGGACGCACCGTCTCCGGCCGCGTGGGCCAGGGCGCGGGCTTCAGCGCTTACCCGCTTCGGACAAGTGATGCCCCGCATTTTGCGGTGGGCGGCAAGATCACGCTGACAGGCGAGCGTTTCCTCCTGGCGAACACGCAGGCGCACTGGTCGATGGAAGGCCGCGATATCGTGCGCGAGGCGAATTACGAAGGGGAGGAAGGCTACCAGAAACAGCCCGACTACGTGAAGGAAGTTGGCACGGAGTCCGAGACGCCGTCGACGATCGGCCTGGTTGGCGAAGCGATGACTCCTGGCCAGCGCGCCACCGAAATTCCGCGTGGCAACTCGCTTTATTCCACGCCGAAGTTCGACGGCCTGCACCAGTGGGGCATGTCGATTGACCTCAACACCTGCATCGGCTGCAACGCCTGCGTCATTGCCTGCCAGGCCGAGAACAACATCCCGATCGTCGGCAAGGACCAAGCTTTGCGCGGCCGCGAAATGCTCTGGATCCGGCTCGATCGCTACTACTCGGACGGAAACCTCGAAGGTGCGGCTTTTGGCGGACCACAGAACCAGAACCTCCCGGAGGATCCCCAGGTTTCGATCCAGCCCGTCACCTGCCAGCACTGCGAGCTCGCCCCGTGCGAGATGGTGTGCCCGGTGAACGCGACGGTCCACGACACCGAGGGCCTCAACACGATGGCCTACAACCGCTGCATCGGCACGCGGTACTGCGCGAACAACTGCCCGTACAAGGTCCGTCGGTTCAACTATTTCGATTTCAACGAGCGCAGCCTCGACAGCCTGTACATGGGCCCGCTCGGGCCGCACGGCATGCCGGAACTCGTCCAGATGGTGAAGAACCCCGAAGTCAGCGTGCGCATGCGCGGTGTGATGGAAAAGTGCACCTACTGCGTGCAGCGCATCCAGAATGCGAAGATCGACCACAAGGTGAAGGTCGCGCATTCCGACAACCCCGGCGACGTGGTTCTGCCGGACGGCGCCGTCCGAACGGCTTGCCAGCAGGTTTGTCCCGTCGAAGCCATCGTCTTCGGCAATATTCTCGACGAGAACAGCGGCGTCTCGGTGGCCAAGCGCCGCTCGCAGGACTACTCGCTGCTCGGCTACCTCAACACGCGGCCGCGCACCACGTACCTGGGCAAGTTGCGCAATCCGAATTCCAAGATGCCGGACTACACGACGCTCCCGCTCAGCCGCCAGGAACAGAACCGGAAACGTCATCCCGACGGCGGCCATGAGGAGAAGAAAGCGGAAGGCGCCGCGGTGCGGTCGCGGCTCGCGACGGGAGGATTGACCTGATGTCACATTCCGAAACCACCGCCGAAGAGACCCCGGCGATTCTCGCCGAAGTCGCGCCCGCCGTCCTGCCGCGTCCGGCGCTGGTCGGTCACAATCGCAGCTTCTCGTGGATCACGAACAAGATTTGCGGCATCGTCGAGGACAAGACACCCACCTGGTGGTGGTGGTGCTTTGGCGTCGCCTGCTTCGTGGCCTGCTTCACGGTTGCCGGCATCACCTACGTCGTCGCGACTGGCGTCGGCGTCTGGGGCCACAAGACCCCGATCAACTGGAGCTGGCCGATCGTCAACTTCGTCTTCTGGATCGGTATCGGCCACGCCGGCACGCTGATCTCGGCCATTCTTTGCCTCCTGCGCCAGAAGTGGCGCACGTCCATCAATCGCGGTGCCGAGGCCATGACCATCTTCGCGGTGGTTTGCGCCGGCATCTTCCCGGTCTTCCACGTGGGCCGCGTGTGGTACGCGTGGTTCCTCTTCCCGCTGCCCAATTACAACTCGATCTGGCAGAACTTCCGCTCGCCGCTGGAGTGGGACGTGTTCGCCGTTTCGACGTACGGCACGGTCTCGGTGCTGTTCTGGTACGTCGGCATGATCCCCGACCTTGCCACGCTGCGGGACCGCTTCGAGGCGGCGGGCAAGCGGACGAAGTCTTTCCTCTACGGCATCTTCGCGATGGGGTGGCGCGGCTCGAGCCGGCACTGGAGCAACTACGAGATGGCGTATCTCATCCTCGCCGGCATTTCGACGCCGCTCGTCCTTTCGGTGCACACCATCGTGTCGTTCGACTTCGCGGTGTCGCTGATCCCGGGATGGCACACGACGATCTTCCCGCCGTACTTCGTCGCGGGCGCCATTTTCTCGGGCTTCGGGATGGTGCTGACGCTCATGCTGCCGCTGCGCGCGGTCTACAAACTCGAGGATCTGATCACGCAGTATCACATCGACTGCATGTGCAAGATCACGTTGGCGACGGGGACGATCGTTGGCTACGCGTACGCGATGGAATTCTTCATCGCGTGGTACAGCGGCAACCCCAACGAAGGTTTCACCTTCATCAACCGCGCGTTCGGACCCTACGCCTGGGCGTACTGGATCATGATCAGCTGCAACGTCATCACGCCCCAGTTCTTCTGGTTCAAGAAGGTCCGCGAGAACACCTGGTTCGTCTGGATCCTTTCGCTGTTCGTCAACGTCGGCATGTGGTTCGAGCGCTTCGTCATCATCTGCACCTCGCTGACCCGCGACTTCCTGCCCTCGAGCTGGGGCAACCTCAGTCCCACGGTCGTCGATATCTTCACGTTTTTCGGGACGTTCGGCGTCTTCTCCGTGCTGTTCCTGCTGTTCGTCCGTTTCCTCCCGCTCATGGCCATGGCCGAAATCAAGGCCGTCACGCCCCAAGCTGACCCGCATGGTCATCATCATGATGCAGACCAGGCGCGCGGCATGGGCGATGCCTCCACCCAGGTAAACCACTGACCATGGCCGCACCATCATACGGGCTGATTGCCACCTTTGACACGCCGGCGGATGTTTATCATGCGGCCGAGGAGGTGCGCGATGCCGGCTTCCGGCACTGGGACGTCCTCTCACCCATGCCGATTCACGGCATTGACCGGGCGATGGGCCTGAAGCGCTCCATCGTGCCCCGGATCTCCCTCGCGGGCGGCATCACTGGATTCTGCACGGGCATGACGTTGATTTGGTGGACGGGTGCGGTCGACTATCCGCTCACCGTTGGCGGCAAGCCGCTGTTCAGTCCGCTCTTTGCCTTTCCGATCAGCTACGAGCTCACGATCCTCTTCACCGCCTTCGCGACGATTGGCGGCATGTTTTTCCTCAACGGCCTGCCCATGCACTATCACCCGGTGCTGAAGTACGAACAGATCAGACGCGGCACGGATGACGCGTTTTTCGTCGTCATCGAGGCGCGCGACCCGCGGTTTAAGGCCCGTTCGCAAGAACGGGCCTTTT
>JADMIO011482883.1_pt1 | contig 13135 bp, 8 predicted proteins | sample 8958161 | NCBI WGS metagenome assembly JADMIO01 (sample SAMN16585339, study PRJNA669376) | soil metagenome | isolation source: Crop rotation soil | place: USA: Cullars Rotation, Alabama | collected 2011 | reverse complement strand
CGAACTTCTCGCTCCGCCAGGTCTCCGTCGCCCTCGAGCAGGTCGTCGTCGTCGGCTACGGGACGCAGAAGCGCTCCGACCTCACGGGTTCCGTCGCCTCGGTCACGCCGCAGGTCGAGCGCACGCCGATCGCGTCGCTCGAGCAGACGCTCCAGGGCACGGCGCCCGGCGTCCAGGTGACCACGGCCTCCTCCGCGCCCGGCGGCGGCATCTCGATCCGCATCCGCGGCGCCAGCTCGATCACCGGCAACGGCGAGCCGCTGTACGTCGTCGACGGATTCCCGATCGAGAACGATCCGTCGAACACGGGCAGCGTGACGAACGGCGGCCGAGACAACACGGCGCCCGCCAATCCGCTCGCGACGCTCAATCCGAACGACATCCAGTCGATCGAGATCCTGAAGGACGCGAGCGCGACGTCGATCTACGGTGCGCGCGGCGCGAACGGCGTCGTCATGATCACGACGAAGCGCGGCACGGCGGGCACGGCGCGCGTCACGGTCGACGCGTACACGGGCACGCAGAGCGTCGCCAAGCGCTACGACATGCTGAACGGCCAGGAGTTCGCGCAGTTCGCGAACGACTGGTACCTCGGCCAGAGCACGAACACGACCGGCGCGAAGGTCTTCGCCGATCCGTCGTCGTTCGGCACGGGCACCGACTGGCAGGATCTCATCTTCCGCAGCGCGCCGATCTACAACCTGCAGTTCGGCGTGAACGGCGGCACGGCGAGCGGCTCGAAGAACCCGACGCGCTACGCGGTCTCGGGCGGCACGTTCCAGCAGCAGGGCGTCGTCGTGGGATCGAACTTCGACCGCTTGTCGCTGCGCGGCAATCTCGATCAGCAGGTGGGCAGCCGCTTCCGCGTGTCGACGAATCTGCTCGTGAGCCGAGTGGACAGCCGACAGGCGCCGACGGACGGGACGTTCAACGCCGGCGCCGGCGCGGTGGGCGCGGCGCTGCAGTACATCCCGATCCTTCCGGTGCGGAAGGCCGACGGCACGTACGTCTTCCTGCAGACCGACTATCCGACGGCGCTCACCGCCGCGGGCTCGAGCCCGGCCAACGTGCCGAACCCGGTGTCGCAGGCGTTCGACGTGAACGACCGACTCGGCGACACGCGCATCCTCGCGAATGCGTTCGGCGAGTACGAGGTCCTGCCGGGTCTCAAGCTTCGCTCGAGCATCGGCGGCGACAACTCGAACCGCACGCGCGACACGTACTACCCGCGCACCACGCTGCGCGGCGCGCAGAGCAACGGCTACGCGAATCGCGGCCAGCAGGTCGTGACGAGCTTCCTGAACGAGAACACGCTGTCGTACGCGAAGTCGTTCGGCGACGTGCACGACGTCAACGCCGTCGTCGGCTACACGCGGCAGACGAACACGACGACGAAGACGGGCGAGATCAACAGCAACTTCGTCAGCGACATCACGGGCTTCGACAACCTCGGCGCCGGCTCGCAGACGGGTGGACCGAGCGTGACGAGCGGCCGCACGCGCTACACGATGGCGTCGTATCTCGGTCGACTGAACTACACGCTGCTCGGCCGCTACCTGTTCACCGCGACGGGTCGTCGCGACGGCTCGTCGCGCTTCGGCGCGAACAGCCGCTGGGGCTTCTTCCCGTCGGCGGCGTTCGGCTGGCGCGTGAGCGACGAGTCGTGGTTCGCGCGTCGCTTCGACGTCGTGTCGCAGCTCAAGCTGCGCGCGTCGTACGGCAAGGCGGGCAACCCGTCGATCCAGCCGTATCAGTCGGTGACGCGCCTCGCCGCGCAGCAGTACTCGTTCGGCGGCACGATCGCGCCGGGCTACTACCCGTCGGGCATCGGCAATCCCGATCTCACGTGGGAGAGCACGAAGCAGACGGACCTCGGCTTCGACTACGGCATGTGGCAGGATCGCCTCGAGCTGAACGGCGACTGGTACGACAAGCGCACCGACAAGCTGCTGCTCGGCATCGACCTGCCGTCGGAAGTGGGCTACACGACGGCGCTCGTGAACGCGGGCTCGATCCAGAACCGCGGCATCGAGCTGTCGCTCACCGTGCGTCCGTTCGTCGGCGACGAGAAGAAGGGTGAGCTGAGCTGGTCGAGCACGTTCAGCTTCGCGCGCAACCGCAACAAGGTGCTCGGCCTCGGCGGCCCGACGCGCATCTTCGCCGCGCAGTGCATCACGCCCGACATCAGCGCGAACTGCCCCGGCACCGCGGTGACGGTCGGTGAGCCGATCGGTGAGTTCTTCGGCTACAAGACGAACGGCATCTTCCGCGACTCGTCGGATCTCAAGGCGTACACGGCGAAGCTGTCGAGCGGCTCGATCGGTCTCGGTCAGGTGCGCATCGTGGACATCAACGGCGACAACGTGATCGACGCGAACGACCGCACGGTGATCGGCGATCCGAACCCGCGCTTCACGGGCGGTTGGCAGAACAGCATCGGGTGGAAGGGCTTCAACGTGACGTCGCTGCTCGACGGCTCGTACGGCGGCAAGGTGCTGAACCTCAACCTCTATCGCACCGAAGGCGCGAGCCCGGGCACGAACATCTCGCGTCAGCGCTACTACGACGCGTGGTCGCCGACGAATCCCACGGGCACGGAGCCGCGTCTCGGCAGCTCGCCGGTGTCGGTCGGAACGGATCTCACCGATTGGATTCTCGAGGACGGCTCGTTCCTGCGTCTCCGCACGCTCACGCTGTCGCACGCGATTCCGACGGGCATGCTCGGCAGCGCGCTGCGCAGCGTGCGCACGGCGAACGCGTACGTGACGGCGCAGAACCTGTTCACGATCACGCACTACTCGGGCTTCAATCCCGACGTGAGCTCGCTCGGCGTGGGCAATCTCAATCGCGGCATCGACATCGGCGCGTATCCGCTCGCGCGCACGTTCATCTTCGGCGTCAACGTCTCCTACTGATCGCGAGGCGCCGACCAGCCCTCCACGATCTCTGAAAAGGATCGCGATGATGGTGAAGATCGAAAGGATTGCTCTTCAAGCGAGATGAGAATCCTCACGATCCTCCAGATCCTCTCGATCCTCTTCAAGAAATCGAGGAGCTGTGAACGGCGCGGCGCGGTGACTCATACGGTGATTTGATCATGAACAAGAGACTGGCCGCGATCGCGGCACTCGTGATCGGCGCGACGACGATGGGCGCGTGCAACGACAACGCGTTCCTCACCGAGCAGCCGTTCGACTTCGTTGGCCCGCAGAACTTCTATCACAGCGCGGGCGACGCGCTCGCCGCGGTGAACGGCGCGTATGCGTCGCTCGAGAACGCCGCGTCGGGCGGCGTGAACAACTACTACGGCCGCAACTTCCCGATGCTCGTCGAGTTTCTCGGCGAAGCGGTCACCGTGTACCTGAGCGCGACGAACGAGCGCAGTCAGGTCGACAACTACACGTTCCCCACGTCGCACTCGTACATCTACTCGACGTGGCAGGCCGCGTACGGCGCGATCAATCGCGCGAACGCGGTGATCGACAACGTGCCCGCGATCGCGATGGACGAGACGCTCAAGGGGCGCGTGATCGGCGAAGCGAAGTTCCTCCGCGCGCTCAACTACTTCAACCTCGTGCGACTGTTCGGCGGCGTGCCGCTGTACGTGCACGAGACGAAGTCGCTCGACAGCCTGAAGACGCCGCGCGCTTCCGCCGCCGACGTCTACGCGCTGATCGTGACCGACCTGCAGGACGCGATCAAGGTGCTGCCGTCGTCGAAGACGTACGCGGCGAGCGACGCCGGACGTGCATCGCGCGGCGCGGCGAAGACGCTGCTCGCGAAGGTCTATCTGCAGCGCGCCGGCACGGGCGTCGGCACGCCGGCCGACAATCAGGCCGCGCTCGACATGGCGCGCAGCGTGGTGAGCGACGCCGACTACTCGCTCGTCAGCGACCCGGCCGTGCTGTACGACATGGTCGACGGCACGCTGAACGAGCGCAACACGGAAGTCATCTTCGACATCGAGAACATTCGCCAGGCGGGACTCGGCGGAAACCTCGGCAACTTCTTCGCGCCGCGTAACTCGTCGTGGGAAGCGTCGCAGAACGGCGCGTTCGAGGCCGAGCAGCCGTTCTACGATTCGTTCGCCGACACGGACAAGCGCAAGGCGGCGACGTTCGTGCTCTCGTTCCCGAACAAGAGCAACGTCGCGACGCCGTACCTCACGACGTCGACCGCGTCGACGGCGTACGGTGCGGACTCGCCGTACCTCAAGAAGTTCATCGACCCGTCGCCGCTCGCCGGCGGTGGCTCGGAAGAGCCGAACTACATCGTGCTGCGCTACGCCGATCTGCTGCTCATGCAGGCCGAAGCGGCGAACGAAGTGAGCGGTCCGACCGCGGAAGCGTACGCCGCGATCAACGCGGTGCGTACGCGCGCCAACGTGCCGAATCTCGTGGCGGGTCTGTCGAAGCAGGCGTTCAAGGACTCGCTGTTCGTCGAGCGTCGCAAGGAGCTCGTCGGCGAGGGGCCGAACGCGTACTTCGACAGTCAGCGCAACTGGACGTGGGCGAAGGCGCGCGTCGAGGCGAACATGGCGCTCGGCAAGGCGAACAACTTCCGCAACAGCAAGTATCCGAAGGCGCAGGTCACGCTGGACGACAAGTTCAAGCTGATGCCGATTCCGCAGCGGGCGATCGATCTGAACTCGCTGTTGACGCAGAACCCGGGGTATTGATCGTCGCCCGGAGCAACGCTCCACAGTCGCACGGCTGGTAAGTCGATTCGCAGATTGGACGGATTCGCAGAACTCTTCAGAGAGCTATCTGCGAATCGACCCAGTCTGCGAATCATCGTTAACACCCCTGCGACTGTGGAGCCGCACGCTCCGCGAGCCAATTAGAAGCGCGGGACCCAGCCGTCGAGCACGCGCGTGGGCGTGTACGCGCGCGCATCGCCGTCGCTGAGCACGTGACGCGTCGCACCGACCACCGCACCCGGCCCCGTGCTGCGATACTCGTAGAAGCGCGCGTTCTCCGGCTCGAACCAGTATCGCACCTGCGACACCGAGTCGACCGACGACATGTGGTCCCAACCCTTCGTCGTGATGTGGTCGTCCATCCAGCAGTCGACGTAGATCGCGCTGCCGAGCGCACTGACGCGCGCCGACGGATGCCACGGCCTGCCCAACGCGACGGTGTTCGCTGCAACGCTCGCGTTCTCGCGCTCGAGGCGACTGTGCCAGAACAGGAAGCCGTACGCTTTCGTGTTCTCCGTGCTCGGCGCGGTCACGTAGCCGGCGCCGCGCGAGATGATGCGCGACTCGTCGAACACGGCCTGCCCTGCGCCGAAGATGAAGTCGACGTGGCCGAGCACCTCGACGCGCTTGAAGTAGTGTCGCCCGACGTTCGGGAACAGCGTGTCCTGCCAGCCGACGAGCTTCACGTCGACGAGCGCGGTGCGATCGGCGCCGTCGTACGTCATGAACGCGACGCCCTGCGTGCCGCGCAGCTTCGTGGGATCGGCGTCGGGCTTCGCGGCGTTGCCCTGGAAGTCGAACGCGTTCTCGATCGTCATGCGCTCGGCGCGGAAGTCGGGCGCGGCGACGCGAATGGTGTAGCTGCCGCGCGTGCCGAGCGTTCCGTTCTCGGCGCCGGCGACCCACACGCCCGCGGGGATCTTCGTGCCGGCTGCATCGTCGTACGTGAGCACGGCGCCGTCGCGACTCTCGCCGAGGAACGTGACGTTCGGCTTCTGCACGACGAGCTTCTCGTGATAGCGGCCGTTCCTGATGTAGATGACGAACGTGCTCGCGTTCTCACCCGGCACGGCGGCGAGCGCGGCACCGATGGTGTGATACGTCGGTGCACCGTTCACGGTCGCACCGTCCTTGCCGGCGTAGCGCGCGTCGACGACGGCTTGATAGTTCGTCTGCGCGCTCGCCGACGTGCCTAACGCGAGCGCGAAAGCGGCCGCGTACTTCACTTCGCGGCGCCGAGGATGCCGCGCGCACGCATCCATCGCGCGCAGATGTCGGTCCACGTGGAGAGCACCGGATTGCCAGGGCCGAGCCCGAACCCGTGCGCGCCGGTCTCGAAGATGTGCATCTCCACCGGCACCTTCGCGTCGCGCAGAGCCTTGTACATCACGAGCGAGTTCTCGATCGGCACCGTACGGTCGTCGGTCGTGCCGATGATGAACGCGGGCGGCGTGTTCGGCGTGACCTGCTTCTCGCTCGACATGAGCGCGATGAGCGCGGGCGTCGGATTGTCGCCGAGCAGATTGTGCACCGATCCCTTGTGCGCGAACGTCGTGTCCATCGTGATGACCGGATAGACGAGCACCATGAAGCTCGGCCGCGCGCTCATGCGCTCGACGGGATCACCGCTCCGCGCGTCCCCACCGTCGAAGTGCGTGCCGACGCTCGACGCGAGATGTCCGCCGGCCGAGAAGCCCACGACGCCGACGCGCGCCGTATCGATGCCCCACTCCGCCGCATGCGCGCGTGCCGTGCGCATGGCGCGCTGCGCGTCCTGCAGCATCGACGGATGGTGATAGCGCATGCCGAGCCGGTACTGCACGACGGCCGCCGCGACGCCGACCTCGTTCAGCCAGCGCGCGGTCATGTTGCCTTCCTTCTCCGTCGCGATGTGCGAGTAGCCGCCGCCGGGAAAGACGACGGCCATCGCGCCAGTCGCCCTGTCCTTCGGCGGCAGGAACACCGTCATCGACGGCACGTCGATGCTGCTGTCACCGACGGCGCCGGGCGCACGGCCGGGCCACAGGCGGATCGTCGGTTGTTGTGCGTGGAGCGAGGTGCCTAACGCAACGCACGCGACGAGAAGCGATCGACGGAGCATGGGCCGCTCACCGAGTGCCGAACGTGACACGCACGGGCGACGCGATGCGCTGCGACGCGGCCTCGAGGTACTTCCACCAATCGGTCACGTCGCGGAAGTCGCCGCTGTCGGTCCAACCGGCGGCGACGTAGTTGCTCACCGGCACGCCCGACTTCGCGCGCAGGATCGCGAGATAGTGATTGCCCGTCTCCTTCCAGTCGATGAGACGCGCGCGATCGACGATCACGGCGGCGCCGAGCAGCCCGTGGCCACCGCTCTTCGGCACGATGGGCGCCCACGCGGTGAGCCACGCCATTGGCAGCGCCTTGCTCTCGATGCCCACGGCCGACGGCTGCTTGAACATTCCCGTCGCGTACGTGATGTCGCTGTTGTCGGCGGAGCGGAGCACGCTCTCCTGACGGAACCAGTTCTGCCCCGCGTCCTGGATGATGCGCTTCACCTCGGATACCTGCTGGCCGCCTGCGTTCATCGGATCGTACTTCACCTCGAACACGACGCGCAGCGGGCCCTGCGCGATCACCTTCCACGCCTTGAAGTTGTCGAAGCGATACAGCGAATCGCCGCGCCACACACCGATGCCGCCCGCGCCGAGCGTCTCACCGACGTCGTAGAAGTCCGCGCCCTCGCCGGTGTCGACGTGGTAGTTGTCGTGCCCCTTCGTGTACCACTTCTCGACGATCGGCGTGCGCACCTTCTTCACCCAGATGTCGATGCCGCTGCTCGACATCGCCGACGACGTCTTCTTCAGTCCCTCGCCATAGATGCGCCACGCGATGCGATCGCTCTCCCACGCCATGTCGTCGCGCGGATCGTCGTGACGCACGCTCACCTTCTGGTCGTACTTCTGCGTCGGCGCCGACGCCTCGAGCGTGAAGTCCTTCGCTTCCTTCGGCCAGAACGTCGCCTGGAACAGCAGCTCGTCGGGCGTGCCGTCGCCGTCATTGTCGACGACCTGGCTCGCGATCTCCTTCTGCGACGCGTCGAGCACGCGCACCGCGTTCGGCGTTGCAGCTGACAGCCGCTGCTTCACCGTCGCCCACGGCACGCTGATCATCTCCTCGCGGCGCTCCATGGCGAGCGTGTTCTCGGCGCGCAGCGCGACGCGCGGCGCCTGCGCGGCGAGTGGGGCTGCAACGAAGAGCGCGAGGAAGGAGGAACGATTCATGGCTGATCTCACCGAAGTGTGCTGATGTCGACCGGCTGCATGTCGGCGTAGTCCTGGTTCTCGCCGCCCATCGCCCAACAGAACGAGTACGCCGCGGTGCCGCATCCGGAATGGATCGACCAACCGGGCGACAACGCGACCTCACCGTCGCGTACGACGAGCGACCGCGTCTCGCTCGGCTCGCCCATGAGATGGATCACGACCGCGTCGGACGGAACGTCGAAGTAGAGATAGATCTCCGTGCGACGATGGTGCGTGTGCGCCGGCATCGTGTTCCACACGCTTCCCGGCTCGAGCGTCGTGACGCCCATGACGAGCTGCGCGCTGCGCACGCCTTCGCGATGGATGTAACGCGCGACGCGACGACGATTCGCCGTCTCCGCCGCGCCGATCACCGCGCCCTGCGCGTCGGCGGCGCGCACCACGCTCGTCGAATGATCGGCGTGCGCCGGATAGCTGACGATGTAGAACTTCGCCGGCGTGTCCGCGTCGTCGCTCGCGAACGCGACGTCGCGCGAACCGCGGCTCACGTACAGCACGTCCTTCTTGCCGAGTGCGTGCGCCGTGCCATCTACGGTGACGGTGCCCGCGCCGCCGATGTTCAGCATACCGAGCTCGCGACGCTCCGCGAAGAACTCGGCGAGCAGCGCGGCGGGTGCGTCGAGCTTGAGTGGCGCGTCGGTAGGTACGGCGCCGCCGACGAGCACGCGATCGAGATCGACCAGCTCGAGCTTGATGTTGCCCGGCGTGAACAGACCCGTGACGAGGAAGTTCGCGCGCAGCTCCTCGGTGGACATCTTCGCCGCGGTGACGGCGTTCGGCAGATAGCGCATGTGCTTTGGTGTCGAGAGAGTCCCCTGAGCCGTTCGACAGCAGGTCCTTCGCTGCGCTCAGGATGACAACGCTGGGTGATTCATCGAGCCATCCAACCACCATCGACGACGAGCACGTGACCGTTCACGTAGTCGCTCGCGCGCGATGAGAGGAAAACGACGGCGCCGGCGAGATCGTCGGGATCGCCCCAACGCGCCGCGGGAATGCGCGCGCTGATCTCGGCGTGACGCTTCTCGTCGGCGCGCAGACGCTCGGTGTTGTCGGTGCTGAAGTAGCCGGGCGCGATCGCGTTCACCTGCACGCCGAAGCGCGCCCATTCGTTCGCGAGCGCTTTCGTGAGACCGGCGACCGCGTGCTTGCTCGCCGTGTAGCCGGGCACCGTGATGCCGCCGCTGAACGACAGCAGCGACGCGACGTTCACGATCTTCCCGGCGCCGCGCTCGACCATCGCGCGGCCGAGCCGCTGCGAGAGGATGAACACCGCGTCGAGGTTCGTGCGCAGCACCGCGTCCCAATCGTCGAGCGGATGATCGACCGCGGGATGCCGACGAATCGTGCCGCCGTTGTTGACGAGGATGTCGATGTGTCCGGCGAGCGACGTCGCGCGATCGGCCATCGCGAGCACGGCGTCACGCTCGGCGAGATCGGCATCGACTTCCCACGCGTCGCGGCCGAGCGCGCGAATCGCGTTCGCGGTGTCCGTCGTGCCGCCCTGCTGCGAGCTCGCGCACACCACATCGGCGCCGGCATCGGCGAGCGCGACGGCCATCGCGCGTCCGAGTCCGCGGCTCGCGCCGGTGACGAGTGCGCGCTTGCCGGCGAGCGAGAAGAGATCGTTCATGCTCGTAATCTGAGTGGATCAGCCGCCGAGCGCACCGCGCACGGCGAAGTACGCCGGCTTGCGCGCGAATGTCATGTCGAGGAGCGATGCGTCGCCCCAGCCGGGAAACGTGCCGGGCACCCACGACTCGCCGTCGAACACGCTCGCCATCTCGACCGCATCGCAGCCCGGCACGTCGAGGCACGCCTGCACGATGGTCGCGTAGTCCTGCGCCTGCTGCGCGAGCGCGCTCGCGTTCGACGGCAGCGCGACGCGCACGTCGACCTCGGTGAACTCGACTTTGACACCGAGTGCTACGAAACGCGCGATGTTCGCCGCGAGCTGCGCGCGTGTGGGCAGCTTGCCGACGACGAAGTGTCCCTGAAAGCCGACGCCGTCGATCGGCACGCCGGCATTCTTGAGTCGCTTGACGAGCGCGTACGCGCTGTCGGCCTTCGCGCCCGGCCCTTCGATGTTGTAGTCGTTGTAGTAGAGCGGCACGCTCGGATCGGCGGCCGCGGCGCGACGGAACGCGAGCTCGATGTAGTCGTCGCCGATGCGATCGCGCCACAACGTGGAGCGCATCGTGCCGTCGTCGTTCAGCACTTCGTTCACGACGTCCCACGCCGCGAGCTTGCCGCGATAGTGTCCGACGACGGCGTCGACGTGCTCGTACAGCGCGGCGATCGTCTGGTCGCGCGTCCACGTGCCCTGCGTGAGCCACGCCGGGTTCTGATTGTGCCAGACGAGAGTATGCCCGCGCACCTTCATGCCGTTCGTCGTGGCGAACGTGACCATCGAGTCGGCGAGTCGATAGTCGAACGTGGCGCGCGTCGGACGGATCGTGGCGAACTTCAGGAAATTGCCCGACCACACCATGTTGAACTCGCGCTTGAGCGTCGCGCGCAGCGTGTCGCCGCCGGCGCCGCTCTGCAGGAACAACACGCTCCCCGTCACGCCGCCGATCGAGACGTGCCGCGCATCGGCGAGCATGCGCAGCGGACGCGTGTCGGTGACGCTGTCTTTCGTTGCAGCCGACGGCGACGCCGGATCGCCGCCGCCGCACGCCGCGGCGAGCATCGACGAGAACGCGAGCGCGCGACGCATCATGCTCATCGCGTTCATTTCCCCAGCTCGAGCGCCGCGAGGATGAGCGGCCCGACGCCCTTGTAGTCGTCGGTCACGACCGGCTCACCGACGTAGTACTCGAACGTGCCGCTGCGATACGAGCCGTCGGCGCGCAGCTGTCCGCCGAGTCCGGAGACGGCGACGACGTTCGTCAGTGACACGGTGCCGTTCGCGTTCTCGCGCACGAGGTTGCGCACGATTCCGTCGAACGCACGCGTTGCGACCGTGCGATAGCGCGGCTCGATGTAGCCGAGCCGTGCGCCCTTCGCGAGCGCGTACGCGAACATGCTCGACGCGCTCGCCTCGAGATAGTTGCCGGCGCGGTTGGGTTGATCGAGCACGTCCCACCACAGCCCGGTGACGGGATCCTGCACGCGCTCCACGCCTTCGGCCGCGTCGCGGAAGGTCTGGATGATCGCCGCGCGATCGGGATGGTTCGCCGGCAGATAGTCGAGCGTCTCGACGACGGCGACCATGTACCAACCCATCGCGCGCCCCCAGAAGTTGAGCGACAGCCCGGTCGCGCTGTCGGCCCACTTCTGCGCGTGCGCCGCGTCCCATCCGTGGTACATGAGCCCCGTGCGCGGATCGCGCGTGTGCCGCGCGACGAGCAGGAACTGGCGCGCGACGTCGTCGAACGCGGCGGGCTCGTTGAAGTCGCGCGCGTACTGCGCGTAGAACGGCTCGCCCATGTACAGACCGTCGAGCCACATCTGCTGCGGGTAGATCTGCTTGTGCCAGAACCCGCCTTCCGCGGTGCGCGGCTGCTTGCGCAGCTGATCGCGCAGCAGCTCGGCGGCCTTCTTGTAGCGCGCGTCGTGGGTGCGCTGATAGAGACCGAACAGCAGTCGTCCCTGCGACACCGCGTCGATGTTGAACTCGTCGACCTTGTAGCCCTCGATCGAGCCGTCGGCTCTGACGAAGCGGTCCATGTTCGTCTTCACGTACGCGAGCATGGACGCGTCGTCGCGCGCGAGAGCGACCTTCTCGATCGCGCCGAGCACGACGCCGGCCGTGTAGTCCCAACGCCGATGCACCTGCGGATTGCGCGTCATCACGGAGCGCGCGATGCGCACCGACCAGGGCGTCGCGCTCGGCTTCGCGCGTGGCGATGAGTCGGGGATCGCGTACGGCTTGTTGCCGGGCTGCGGCGTGCCTTCACCGAGCTGCACCTGCTGTGCGCTCGCCGTGGTGCCGAGCAACACCGCAAGTAGTGCGAGGAGACTGGTTCTCATCACGTTGCTGTTCGTTTTGTCCACAGATGACGCAGATCACACAGATGGAAGCGCTCGTCATCTGCGTCATCTGCGGATCAATGCAGTTTGAGAGGCGACCCGTTCACCGAGACTCGCTCGAGCGTCAGCCCTTCCACGTGCTGGATCTCGTACGGCTGCTCGGCGCGCTTCAACGTCACGTCGCGCAGCACGATGTCGCGCAATGGCGCGTCGAGCACGCCCACGGCGCGAATGCCCTGCTTCGCCTTGTTGCAGCTGACGCGCTCGATGCGGATGTCGCGCACGTCGGGCGGGAACTTGCCGCCCCGATACCCCTGATACGCCGTCGTGAAGTTGATGAAGCTCTCCGCCTCACCGATCGTCACGTCGTGGATCCGCACGTGTCGGATCGAGCCGCCGCGGTCGAGGTTCGTCTTGAAGTACGCGCCGCTCACCGTCGACGAGATGCGGCAGTCGTAGAGGTGCACGTTGCGAATGCCGCCCGACATCTCGGAGCCGAGGCAGAGCGCGGCCTTGAGCGACGTCATGTCGCAGTCGCGGAGGATGATGTTCTCCGACGGCTGCCCGACGCGCCAACCATCCTGATCGCGCCCCGACTTCACGGCGATGCAGTCGTCGCCCGTGTCGAACGTGCACTTCTCGACGAGCACGTCGCTGCACGACTCCGGATCGATGCCGTCGTTGTTCGGGTTGCGGCTGCGCACCGTCACGCGACGCATCGTCACGTTCTGACAGAACACCGGATGCACGCTCCAGAACGTCGCGTCGACGATCGTGAAGCCGTCGAGCAGCACGTTCTTGCAGCCGAACAGCTGCACCATGCCGGGGCGCAGCATGTGTCCGGGGCCGAACACGCGTTCGTTCACCGGCGTCTGATCGATCCCCATCTGCCGCAAGCTATTCACGTCGGCGTCCTGCTTCGCGCGCCACTGCGCGAATCCGGCCGCGCCGTTGCCGTCGAGCGTGCCTGCGCCCGTGATCGCAATGTCCGTCGCCTGATACGCGTAGACGAGCGGCGAGTAGTTGTAGCACTCCGTGCCTTCCCACCGCGTGAGCACGAGCGGCAGATAGTGCGCGGGATCGCTGCTGAACGCGAGCGTCGCGCCCTGCTCGAGATGCAGCTCGACGTGGCTCTTGAGATGCACGGGGCCGT
>JADMIO010806587.1_pt1 | contig 13135 bp, 10 predicted proteins | sample 8958161 | NCBI WGS metagenome assembly JADMIO01 (sample SAMN16585339, study PRJNA669376) | soil metagenome | isolation source: Crop rotation soil | place: USA: Cullars Rotation, Alabama | collected 2011 | reverse complement strand
CTTTCCCCCTCAAACGAATCTGCCCGCCCAGCTCACGCCTTTCATCGGACGCAAATCGGAAGCGGCGACGGTCGAAAAGATGCTGCGGCGCGAGGGCGTGCGCCTCGTGACGCTGACGGGTCCGGGCGGCACGGGCAAGACGCGTTTGGCGCTGCACGTCGCCGCCCATCTGCTCGACGCGTTCGCCGACGGCGTCTTCTTCGTCGCGCTCGAACCGATCAAAGACCCCTCGCTCGTCGTCTCACAAATCGCGCAGGTGCTCGGCGTCAAGGAAGCCGCCGGCGCGACGCTCGACGAGAATTTGAAGAAGCACCTCAAGGACAAGCGCATGCTCCTCATCCTCGACAACTTCGAGCAGGTGACGGCGGCCGCGCCTCAAGTCGCGGAACTGATGGCGGCCGCCCCGCGCCTGGTGGTCCTGGTGACGACGCGCGAAGTCCTGCGCCTGAGCGCGGAGCACGAGTTCCAGGTCCCGCCGCTCCTGCTCCCGAGCCTGACCGCGCTGCCGCCCGTGCCGGACCTGATGCGCTACGAGGCGGTCGCGCTTTTCACGGAGCGCGCAACGGCCGCCAAGTTCGACTTCGCCCTGACGGAAGTGAACGCGCAGGCGGTCGCGGAGATTTGCACGCAGCTCGACGGCCTGCCGCTCGCGATAGAGCTGGCCGCCGCGCGCATCAAGCTGTTGCCGCCGCAGGCCATGCTGATGCGGCTCGAAAGTCCCTTCAAGCTCTTGACGGGCGGCGCGCGCGACGCGCCAGCGCGCCAGCGCACGATGCGCGAAGCAATCGCCTGGAGCTACGAGTTGCTGGACGAGCCCGAGAAAACTCTCTTCCGCCGCTTCGCGGTCTTCCTCGGCGGAGCGACCCTGGACGCCGCCGCGCGCGTCTGCGACGCCGAGGGCGACTTAGGGATAGGGATAGAGGACGGCGTCGAGTCGCTCGTGGACAAGAGCCTGCTGCGGCAGGTGGACCAGGCCGGGGTTGAGCCGCGCTTCGCGATGCTTGAGACCATCAGGGAGTACGGGCTCGAACTCTTCAAGGCGAGCGGCGAGCGTGAGCGGATGCGGCAGCTTCACGCCAGTTACTTTCTGGACCTGGCGGAGCGCGCGGAGCCTGAGTTGGAGGGCGCGCGGCAGAAGCAGTGGCTCGAACAGCTTGAGCACGAGCACGACAACCTGCGCGCGGCGCTCAGGCGCTCGCTCGAATTCAACGAGACGGAGACGAGCCTCCGACTCGCTAGGGCGCTCTGGTGGTTCTGGTACTTGCACGGCCACTACCGCGAAGGGCGCGAGTGGCTCGACAAAGTTCTCAACGCCGGCGGCGGCGAGAAGGCCGCTTTGCGCGCGGGCGCGCTGCTCGGCGCGGGCGTCCTGGCCTTCCTTCAGTGCGACTATGAGTTGGCGAAAAAACTTCTGGACGAGAGCCTGCGACTCGCGCGCGAGCTGGACGACCGCGAGAACGTGGCGACGGCTTTGCAGGTCTTGGGGAGCCTCGCGCGCGAGCAGGGAGATTACAAGCGCGCGGTCGCGCTTCACGAGGAGAGTTTGGCCCGCTGGGAAGAGGCTGGAGACAAGCGCGGCGTGGCGCGCTCGCTCAACTACGTCGGCTTCGCCGCGTGGCTGAGCGGCGACTTCGAGCAGACGAGGAAGGCGTGCGAGGTGTCGCGCGAGTTGTTCGGGGAGGTCGGCGACCGCGAGGGGACCGTCTGGTCGTTGCTCAACCTGGCGGCGGCGGCGCACTACGAGCGCGAGCCGGAGCGGGCCGAAAGTTTCGGCCGCGAGGGTCTTTCGATCTCGCGCGAGATTGGATACAAGGAGGGCATCGCGTGGTCGCTCAACGTCCTGGGCAACGTCGCCAGGGCGGGCGCAGACTACGAGCGCGCGGCCGCGATGCTGCGCGAGAGTCTGGCGCTGCACGATGGGCTTGGCGACCGCTGGCGTGTGGCGAGCGTGCTCGAAGCCCTCGCGGAATTGGCACAGGCCAAAGAGCACCCGCAGAAGGCCGCGCGACTCTTCGGCGCGGCCGCGCGCCTGCGCGAGACCATAGGCACACCGCTCCCGCCCGTCGAGCGCGAAGACTACGAGCGACACCTACAGGCCGCGCGCTCGCAACTCGGCGAGGAAGAGTTCGACACGCTCTGGGACGAAGGGCAGACGACGCCTTTGACGCAGACCATCGCGTTCGCCCTCAGGCCGAATGCGGATCGCGGATTGCGGATTGCGGATTAAAAAGAAGAGCGTCAGCGTTTCTTTGCGCCTCCAGCGTCTTTGCGTGAAAAATTCTGTCTCACGCAAAGACGCTGGAGGCGCAAAGATGTTGAGTCGTCAATCGGCTCACTGTTCGCCGAGGTTGTTCGTCGGCGGGCCGTTGCCTGCGCCGTTGCCCGCAATGCGACAGTTGCCGAACGTGTCAATCGTGCCGCTTCCCGCGGTTTGCAGCCCCGTGACGTTGTCGGTAACGGTGGTCTCCGACATGCGTACGACGGGCGAGCCCGGCCCCGAATAGATTCCTATCTGGTTATGCGAGATGACGGAGCGTTCGACCATCACCTCGGTCGTCCCGGCGCTCGCGTCCGCCTGCACGCCCGCGTTCCCGTTCCCCGTGATGTTCGAGTCCTTAATCGTCACGCGGCTCCCAGGCCCCGCGAAGACGCCCGACAGCGTGCTGCCCTCTATGACGACGCGGTCGAGCACGGCCGTGATCTGCGTGCTGCCGGCGCTCGGGAAGACGACGACGGCGTTGGCCCCGCTGTTCCTGATGATCGTGTTCGTGACGAACAGCTTGCCGCCGCCGGTCCGCTCGTCCGAGATGGCGCGCCCGTTCGTCCCGCCCGTCGCGTCGAAGTTGTCAATCAGCGTGTCCTCTACGTAGACCTTGTCGGCGGCGACGATCCTGATGCCTTGTATGCCGTCGGTGCCGTTCAGGTCGGCCCCGTTGAGCGAGAGGCCGCGCAGGCGCACGGTCTTGCGCGTGTCGGCGGCGCTGGTGATGTTGATGGTGATGGCGCGCTGGCCGCCGATGGCGCTGATGGCGGCGAGGTTGCCGGCACCGTCAATCGTGATCGACTTGGTAATCGTCATCGGGCCGTAAGTGCCTGGGCCGAGGAAGCTGATGTCGCCGTTGGTGGCCGTCCTTGAGAGCGTGATGGCGAAGGTCCTGCACGGCGATGTGAGGGTGCAGGAGTTAGTGTCGTCGCCGGTCATGGAAATCCACGAGCGCAAGTTCTGCGACCGCGCGACCGCGGAAGCGGACAGGGCCAGAACGGCCAGGGCCAGGAACCTGAGAGTGAAGCGAAACCTGTTCATGAAGAGTCTCCTTCTGTTAGGCGGGTTCGAGGCAGACCGAGAGCTTCTCTGCCTTCTCCCGTGGGAGCGGAATCTTTCGAGCTTCGCGAGGGTGCGAGTCGCCTACGTGATGCGGCGGGGCGGGTAATTTTGCGTAAATCGACTCTCAGGATTTCTGGTCCACAATAGAATCGTGCGCCGGGCAAGCAAAAAGCCTCCCGACACACGCCCGGCCGGCGGCGTGTGTCGGGAGGCTTTGACTTCCCCGAATCCGTGTGAAGAGTTTACTGCTCGCCGCCGAGGTTAGAGGTTGGCGGGCCGTTGCCCATCGTGTTGCCGGCGATGCGACAGTTGCCGTAGGTGTGGATGGTGCCGCCCGCGAAGTGGAGCCCGTCGTTGTTGCGCGTGACGAGCGTTTCGGACATCCGCACGATGGACGCGCCCGGCCCGGAGTAGATGCCGTAACTGGTGTTGTTCGAGACGACGGTTCGCTCCAGGCTCACCTCGGTCGTGCCGGTGGTCGAGTCGGCCTGGATGCCCGCGTTGCCGTTGCCGGTGATGTTGGAGTTCATGATCGTCACCTTCGTGCCGGGGCCGGCGTAGACGCCCGTGCCGCCGTTGCCGTAGACGCGCACGTTGTCGAGGACGGCGTTGATGGCCTGGGGCGAGCCGCCGCTCGGGAAGATGACGATGGCGTTGGTGCGGCTGTCTCTGACGGTCGTGTTCGTCACGAACAGCTTGCCGGGCGTGCTGCGCTCGTCCGAGATGCCACGGCCGTTGGGTGCCGAGCCGGTAGCCTCGAAGCCTTCAATCAGGCAGTCTTCGATGTAAACCTTATCGGCGGCGAGAATCCTGATGCCGACCGTGCCGGGGCCGCCCGTCGCGCCGCCCGTGCCATTAAGGTTGAGGTTGCGCAGGCGCACGGTCTTCTTCGTGTCGGCCGGGTCCGTGATGTTGATGAGGATGCCGGTCGTGCCGGTGGCGAGAATGGAGGCGAAGTTGTCGTGGCCGTCAATGGTGATTGACTTATTGATCGTCACCGTGCTGTAAGCGCCGGAGTCCTTGACGCTGATCTCGCCGTTCACGCTCGTCTTGTTGAGCGCCCCGGAGAAGGTCTTACAGGGCGCGGTGAAGCTGCACGGGTCGGCGTCGTTGCCCGTGCCGGAGACCCATGTGCGCGTCTGCGAGCGCGCGACCGCTGAAGCGGCGAGAGTGAAAACGGCGAGGGCCAAAACGCTCAGTGCGAAACGAAACCTGTTCATTGGCGATGCTCCTTGTTTCGATGACCGAGTGGGGGCCGAAGCGGCAGCGCTCCTGCCTTTTCCGTCCGGCCGCAATCCGCTGGCCGGGGAACTCCGTGACGGGCTCGTTTCACCTCGGCCGCTGCCGGGCCGAAACCGTGAGGCTTGCGGGCTGCAACTTTGTGCGGAAGATGCGCGCGATGGTAAGATGACGTTTAAATTTTATCCCTTTTCGGGACAAGACGCCGAACTTTTTCCGTAGCCTCGCGCGAATATTTCTGTGCCAATCTAAATGTGTAAGGAAGAGTGAAAATGATTGAGTTTGAGTTGACCGAAGACCATCAGGCAATCCGTCAGACCGTGCGCGATTTCGCGACGAAGGAAGTCGCCCCGCGCATCAAGGAACTGGACGAGAAACAGCATTTTGATCGTTCGATTCTGGACAAGATGGCCGAGCTGAACCTGCTCGGCGTCTGCATCCCAGAGGAGCTGGGCGGCGCGGGCTTTGACTACATCTCGCTCGGCCTCGTTTGCGAGGAGCTGGAAGCCGTTGACACTTTCATGCGAGTCGTGATGTCTGTTCACACCGGCCTGAACAGTCTAACGCTCTACACTTGGGGAACGGAAGAGCAGCAGCGAAAGTACCTTGTGCCGCAGGCGAAGGGGGAGAAGATCGCGACCTACGGGTTGACGGAGCCGGGCGCTGGAAGTGATGTGGTCGGCGCGCGCTCCACCGCGAGGCGCGAGGGCGACGAGTGGGTCTTGAACGGCGAGAAGATGTGGATTTCTCTGGCGGACGTGGCCGACAACTTTCTCTTCTTCTGCTGGACCGACGAAGAGAAGCGGCGGCGGCGCGACCACTCAGGCATGTCCTGCTTCATCGTCGAGCGCGGGATGAAAGGATTTTCGTCGGGGACGATTCACGGCAAGATGGGCATCCGCGCCGGCAACACAGGCTACTTCTCGTTGCAGGACGTGCGCGTGCCGCAGGAGAACATGGTGGGCGAGGAGGGCGAGGGCTTCAAGATAGCGATGTTCGCCCTAGAGCAGGGTCGCTACACGGTCGCGTCCGGCGCGACCGGCGTGATCCGCGCCTCGCGCGACGCGTCCGTGGCCTATGCGCTTGAGCGCGAGACCTTCGGCACGAAGATCGCGAACCACCAGCTCGTCAAGCAGAAGATTGCAGAGATGGAGTCAGACTATCAGATGTGCCACCTGCTCTGGCTGCGCGCCGGGTGGTTGAAGAACGAGGGCAAGATGAACGCGCGTGAGACTAGCCTGGCGAAGTGGCAGGCGACCGTGAGGAGCGAGAAGGCGGCCTCGATGGCGATTGAGGTCCACGGCGCGAACGGCTACTCGAACGACTACCCGGTCGAGCGTTACCTGCGGAACTGCAAGGCGGCCATCATCTATGAAGGCACGCGCGACATACACACCTTGATGCAGGCCGACTGGGCCTTGGGCCTGAAGAAGGAGAAGACCGCGCGCCGGACGCTCCCGCCCTGGCGTCCCGCCGAAACGCGCGAGGGCGTGGCGGCAGGTTAGACCGTGGGAAGAAGCGTTAGCGAAACGCCCGCGAGGTCTGTTGCGACTCGCGGGCGTTCTTGCGTTCAGGCTGCGGCCTTCAGCGTGCAGAGACGAGGAACACGTCCCAAGCCCAGCGCCCGACCTGCGCCTCTCGCGCGTCCCAGACTTTGGCCCTGTACCGGAACTGGTTGCCGAACTCGTCCGTCCTCTTCGACTCTTTGTAGTCCAGGTCCAGTCTGCTGATGCCGAGCGAAGGCAACGCCCGCAACTCTCCCGGCTCCGAGACGCCGTTGTGATTTGTATCCTGCCAGAGGCGTAAGCCTGAAAAGACAGCATCGCCGCTGTCAATCACGCGGTCGTCGTTTCCGCCGTTCGCCGCTTTGTCAAACTCGGCCAGTGCGAGGAAGCCGTTAGGGGTGGCCGACGCAGGCTGCGGCGTGTGATTGCCGAACATCTCACTGCCGCTCTCGATGATTCCGTTGCCGTTTCTATCGAGCACCAGCCAGGCGTCGTCCGCGCCGGCCGCCGTCCAGCTTAACTGCTCCGCCATGCCGTCAACATCAAGGTCGAAGCGAACTCCGCCCGCGATGTCTGTCAGGGCAAAGCCGTCTCCGCTGACATCAATCAGGATTGGCGAGGTATTGCTACAGGATTGCCACTGACAATCATACGCGTTCCACTGGCAGCCGGCGCTGTTAGTGAAGCTCGTCGGCTGCGGGCAGGGCGGAGCGCCGTAGTAACATTTCTGAGTAATGGCGCTAAAGTAACTGCCGCCGGTGGCCTGGCATTGCGTCTGCGTGCTTGGGACAGAGTAGGGAGTCGGCGTCGGCGGCGGCGTGGGCGTCGGGCAGGCGCACGTAGCAGGGTTACGGGAGCCGCCATTCGGGCAGGGACTCTGATCTATGCAGACGCAGCAATAAAGCGAACCAACCCGCATGTTGGTCGGACAGCCGGACGGCTTGTATTTGTTATAATCCTGTGGCACACCACCAGGACATGGCGGACACGAATAGTACGAGTTACCGAATGGCCCTATAACGCACTGGCATCCGGGGTTGGATTGTGTCTGACCGGTGCAGTTCGGCGTGGGTGCCGGTGTGGGCGTTGACGTCGGCGTCGGTGTAGCACAACTGCCGCCCAGCACGTCGAAATCGCAGCCTAGCCACCCGCCCATCTCATCGTAGCACTCGATATGGTCTTCTTCGGGTATATTGCACGAGCCGTACCGATCCGTACACGCCGCAGACGTGACCGTGATGACAGTCCCGCACTGACAGCTGATAATCTGAGGTTTCTCACGCCAGCAGAGTTGTACGCAGTGCCGGGGCAGCAAATATCGGGCTTCGGCCCGCTGGAATCTGCGAGCCCGCCGCCGGGAGCATGAGAAAAAGTTGCCCGCAACAAAGTCGCGGGCGTTCCAGACACTGAATCTAAAATTTGTGAGGCAGGGGGAACCTGCTCGGGCAAGATTGAGTCCACCTGCCCGCCGCCGTCTCGGCCTTTCGGCTCCACACAAGAACTCTTAGTGGGTTGGGGGACTGAAATACCGTCTATCCCCATAAAACCCGTTCCGTCCCCGAAATTAATCAACTGGAAGCGGACCTGGACTCTTGTGGGGTCGGGCTTATTAATCCTTGCCCTCATCTGCTGCATCCCCTTGGCCCACTTCTCTTGAATCTTAAACGTGTAGCTCTCGCCCGGCGCTAGGGGGATGTCATCGTCATGCACTTGAGAAGTAAGGTCCGCCAACTCCTTCCTGCCGTAAATCAGAGGATAGGCCAACTGTCGCCCACTCTCCGAAACCAACTCCGGCATCTCAAGCAGAATGGCGAGGAAGTAAATCGGCTTGTCGCCGGTGTTCGTGACCTCAAGCTCGAAGTCCGTGAGCCACTTCTCATTCTTCAAGTCCTTAAATGCTTTCTCTTTCTCCTTTTTTATTTTGACCTTGATTGGCAAGTGCTTAGGTATCCTATCTTCTAGCTCTCTTTCTCCTGTTGACTGAGCAGTGCTCGGGACCAACACGACCCTGACCAGAAAAAGGGCAGCCAGGCAGCAAAGTAACACTTGAAAAAATCTCTTAAGGCCGAAGGCGAGTGCTTCTCGCGGGGAATTCATGAGGGGCTCCTTTCGTCATGCACGGGATGGGAGGCTACGAGAAAAGCGGCGACAATTTCGGCTTAGACGCTCATCACTCTGGCTTGTTAACGAATCTATGAATTTAAGTCTCGCAGCACCAATCTACTTGTCCGGCCCGTGTGGGACGGCCATCCCATCACTTCCCACAAACCCGGTCCCATCCCCGAAGCTTAATGCCTGAAAGGTCAAGATGAGTTTCTTCGCGTCGGGCTTGTTTTCCCTCTTCCTGAAACGGTCCCAGTCAACTTGTGCCCGTGCAGGAAAACTAAAAACATAAATCTCTCCGGGCTTGAGGGGGATGTCATCCGGCCACGGCTTGGTCTCAATGTCTATCAATTCGCCTCTCCCGTAGTGTATTACAAATCCCATCTTATTTACGTCAGGTCCTATTTGGAAAGGCGCTATTATTTCGGGCAGGGTTATGGACAGGCTCAGAAAATAGATCGGCTTGTCCCCTGTGTTCGTGATCTCAAGCTCGAAGTCGCGTACCCACTTCTCGTTCTTCAGGTCCTTGAAAGCCTTCTCCTTCTCTTCCTTCATCCTGACCTTAATCGGCAGGTGCTTCGGGATATTGATTTCCAGTTCTCTCTCTTCCAGGGATTGAGCGACGCCCGGAGTCGTCGCGGCGTTAATCAAAAAGACGAAGACCAGGCAGGGGAAGAGAAGTCGAAAAAATCTTCTGGCAGCGGCGGCGTGGGGACTTGTTCGAGGACTCATGGGCACGCTCCTTTATTAAAGGCGGGTGGGGTTGGGTGGAGGCGAAACAAGTCGCTTATACGCCCGCCGCCCTCGGCGAGTCAAGAATCTTAGATTAAGATAGACGTAACTATTTTATCCCGGCGAGCGTATAGACATTCGCCCTCTCGGCAATTCCGTTCAGCTTGGAGAATCCGTCAATGAAGCCAAATCCTTTCGCAAACCTCGCGGGGCGCAGATTGTCCGCGCTCGTGTTGATGCTCGCGCTCGTCGCGCCGACAGTGTTCGGGCAGGGCAGCGCCGCCGTCGCTCCACGGCCTGCCGCCGCGCTCACTCCCGCCGAGCAGCAGGCCGCCGCGCTCGTGCGTGTCGAGACCATTCGCGACGTGACGACCGCGCTCTCGGACAAAGGGATGGAGGGGCGCGGGACCGCGCAGCCCGGCGGCGAGCGCGCGGCCAAGTACATTGCCGACCGCTTCGCCAAGCTCGGCCTCAAACCTTTGGGCGACACAGGCTCTTACCTGCAAGCCATCAGCTTCAAAAGCACTCAGGTGATGCCCGAGTCCGTCGTCAAGTCCGGCGATGCGTCGCTCGCCTTCGGGACCGAGTTCGTGCCGGCCCCGCCCTACACCGTCGAGCTGTCGGAGGCGTCGGGCGGGCTGGTCTTCGTCTCCTACGGCGTCACCTCGCCCGAGCTGAAGCGCGACGATCTGGCCGGCCTGGATGTTAAAGGCAAGATTGCCGTCGTCGTCCGTGGCATGCCGAAGGGCGTGGACGAGACGGCGTGGAGGAAGGCCGCCGGCACGCAGGCCATCATCATGAACTTGATGAGCAAGGGCGCGGCGGCCGTGGTCGCCGCCAATTTTGGCACACAGCAGCAGCCCTTCTCCGTGCTCGGCAACTACCTGACGCGCCGCCGCGCCGCGCTCGCCGACACGCCCGAGCCTCCCTTCAAGCTGCCGCCCATCGTTCTCGTCAGCGACGCCGGGATGGAAAAGCTTTTCGCCGGCACGGGCGCGACCTACGCCGAGACGCTAGCGAAGGCCGAGGCCGGCGAGGCCGTCTCGAAGGACTTGAACAAGGAGGCGCAGATTTCCATTCGCGTCAAGAAAGAGACCGGCACGGGCAGCAACGTCGTCGGCCTGCTCGAAGGCTCGGACCCGAAGCTGAAGGACCAGGCCATCGTCTACACGGCACACTACGACGCTTACGGCATTGACTCGCAGGGCCGCATCTTCCCCGGCGCGGCCGACAACGCGCTCGGCGTCGGCGAGATCGTCTCGATAGCCGAGGCGTTCACGAAGTACAAGACGAAGCCGAAGCGCTCGGTCATCTTTCTCGCCGTGACGGGCGAGGAGCACGGGCTTCTGGGCGCGGAGCACTGGGTCGCGCACCCTACGTGGCCGCTGGAGAAGGTGGCGGCCGATCTGAACTTCGACGGAATTGGCACAGAGGTCTACGCGCCCGTCAAGCGCGTGGTCGGCTTCGGCGCGGAGCACTCGGACCTGGGCCCCGTCCTCGAAGCGGTCGTCGCGGCCAACGGCGGGCAGATCGCGCCCGACCCGCTGCCCGAGGAGAAAGTCTTCTACCGCTCAGACCACTACGCGTTCGTCAAGAAGGGCGTGCCGGCGTTGATGCTGCTCGGCGGCCCCGCAGGGGAGGTCGAGCCGTGGCTGGCGCGCGCGCGCAAGTGGATGGATACGGACTATCACCAGCCTGGGGACATCATCCGCCCGGACTGGAACTGGGACGGCGCGCGCACCGTCGCCGTCATCGGCCTCGTCACGGGCATGCGCGTCGCGGACGCCGAACAGATGCCCGCGTGGTTGCAGACCTCGCCCTTCAACAAGCCGCGCGGCGGCGCGAAAGCCGCGACGGCCATGCCCGGTCATAATTGATGTAGCAGGCATAAACGAAAGCCATCAAGTAACCACGAAGCCGCACGAAAGAGCACGAAGAATTTCCTGGTGTTGTTTCGTGCGGCTTCGTGGTTTGGTCTTCCTGCTGTCCTACAAATTCCGCGCCCGCTCTGCTACTATACGCGTCGAAATTCTTTCATCTCGCAAAGCAGTTTTGGCGTGACCCGGGCGTTGCGGCCAAACTTCACCTTCAGGAGAACGAAAGCGCAATGGGACACGAGTTGAGAATGGAGCGCGAGCTGTCGCTGGACTTCCTGCGCGTCTGCGAGGCGGCGGCGATTGCGGCGGCGAAGACGATGGGGCAGGGCGACCGCAAGTTTTCGGACCAGGTCGCGGTCGAGGCGATGCGCGAGGTGATGGACACCGTGCCGATGCGCGGCCGCATCGTCATCGGCGAGGGCGAGCGCGACGAAGCCCCCATGCTCTACATCGGCGAGGAGCTGGGCGACCGCACGGCGAGCGAGGAAGTGCGCGCCAGCTTCCCCGAAGTTGACATCGCCGTTGACCCGCTCGAAGGCACGAACCTCTGCGCGCTCGGCGCGAACAACGCCATCGCCGTGCTGGCCGCGAGTGAGCGCGGCGGCCTGCTGAACGCGCCCGACATCTACATGGACAAGATCGTCGTCGGCCCCTCCTGCCGTGGCTCCGTGGACATAGACGCGCCCGTCAAGGACAACCTCAAGAACATCGCGCGCCGCCTGGGCCGCGACATAGACGACCTGACCGTCATCGTGCTCGACCGCTCGCGCCACAAGAAACTCATCAACGACGTGCGCGACGCGGGCGCGCGCATTCGGCTGATTTCGGACGGCGATCTTTCGGCAGGCATCTCGGCGGCGGTCGCGGGCACTAACATACACGCGCTGATGGGCATCGGCGGTGCGCCCGAGGGCGTCTTGACGGCCGCCGCGATGAAGTGTCTGAACGGCGAGATTCAGGCGCGGCTGGTCTTCGACCACGACCGCCTCGGCGTGGACAAGAGCAAGGTTCCGGAGCGCGACGAGGTGCTCGCGCGTTTGAAGGAGATGGGCATCTCGGACCCTGACAAGGTCTACGACACGGACGACCTCGCGCCCGGCAAGCGAATCATCTTCTCGGCGACGGGCGTCACGGACGGCGCGCTCCTGCGCGGCGTGCGCTTCTTCGGCGCGGGCAAGCGTACGCACTCGCTCGTCATGACCACCGAGTCCAAGCACATACGCTTCGTTGACACCGTCCACGTCGAAGGCGGGCCGGACGCGGTCATCAGATTCTAGCGATGAACGAAGGGATGAGGGATGAGGGATGAGGGATGAAGTCAGGCGGGAAGCGGGGGGCATCACGCGTGAAGCGGATAACAGTCGAGCCGTTTCCGCCATCCGCCATCCGACTTCTTCTTTCTCTTCATTCATCCCTCATCCCTCATCCCTCATCCCTTACCTCATCTGGGCAATCGCGGCGACAATCGTTGTTGGCTTCGTGAGTCTGGTGATGGTCGCGCCGGTGGCGCGCTCTCAAGGGCACTCCCTGTCGGCATTCTTTCTTTACGAGATGTTCGGCCGCGTGTGCCACCAGCTTCCGGGGCGCGCGTTTCAACTGGCGGGTTATCCGCTCGCGGTCTGCGCGCGTTGCACGGGAATCTACTTCGGGTTCGCGGCGGGCGTCGTCGCTTACCCGCTCGTGCGCTCTCTCAATCGAAGCGACACGCCCGCGCGCAAGTGGCTGCTCCTGGCCGCCGCGCCCACGGCGCTGGATTTCGCGCTCGGCTTTTTCGGCGTCTGGGAGAACACGCATTGGTCGCGCGCGCTGACGGGCGCGCTCCTCGGCGCGGTGGCGGCCTTTTACGTCGTGCCGGGTCTGATGGATGTGGGCCAGATGATTCGCGAGCGCCGGTCGCATCGTGCGGCCGCTCTGGATAACGCTTCTCAAAGGGGTGTGGTTTAGATGAACAGCAAGCTGCGCGCGGCCGTCATCGGCGGGCTGGTGATGGGCGTGCTCTCCGCCGTGACGCTCGTGCCGCAAGTCCCTTTCGTCAGGTTCCTCTGCTGCATCTGGGCCATTCTTGGGGGCGTAGTCGCGGCCTACCTTTACATCAAGAAGTCGCCCGCGCCCGCTCGCATCGGCGACGGGGTGGTCCTGGGCTTACTCTCCGGGGTGGTCGGCGCGGCCATCTCCCTGATAGCCTTTCTGCTCATCAGCTTCTACGTCTCCGACAGAACCCCGGCCGAAGAGGAACTCGCCAGCCACGGCGTCCGCCTCTCTTACGCTTCCGTCATCTGGATGATCGGCGTGCTGACGGTCATCTTACAGATCACCCAGTCACTCGTCGGCGGCATCATCGGCGTCGGGGAAAG
>JADMIO011621173.1_pt1 | contig 13137 bp, 9 predicted proteins | sample 8958161 | NCBI WGS metagenome assembly JADMIO01 (sample SAMN16585339, study PRJNA669376) | soil metagenome | isolation source: Crop rotation soil | place: USA: Cullars Rotation, Alabama | collected 2011 | reverse complement strand
TTCGTCGGCCAGCGGCGTTTGATCGAAGAAAACAAGCGGCCCTTAGCAAAACAGATTGTGGGGTTGGAGATTGATTGGACTGAGGTTGAGCGGCGTTACGAGATCGCTGGTTTGCCGCCGGCCGTTTCGCCCATCGCGTCACGCGTGCCGGTTCCTGTTTTCGGTCACGGAAAACAGATTGGCAAAGCCACTTCGACGACGTGGTCGCCCGTTTTGAAAAAGATGATTGCCCTCGGCACCGTCGCCACCGAGTTCATCGGCGTAGGATCGAAGGTTGAAATCGAGATCACCGTCGAAGCCGTTCGTTATCGCGTGCCCGCGACCGTGGTGAAGACGCCTTTCTATAATCCGAAGCAGAAGACGGCAGCGCCTAGCTGACTTGATGCCCTGGATAACCTCTCAGGTAAGGAAGGGGGATCGCCCCCGCCGACGGAACTGAGATTGACCCGCGGGGGCAAGCCACCCTTCCCTACCTGAGAGGTTGCCTAGTCAACATCGATGAATTTCACCATTCGAGAGATGATCGACGCTTATGACGCCGGCGCTCCGCTCGCAGAAGCCTCGACCATTCCCTCTTCCTGGTACACGCACCGAGAAGTTTTTCGACTTGAACAGCAAACGGTATTTGGCCGTTCATGGCAATTTGCGGCGCGGCTTGATCAATTAACCAAGCCCGGGGATTTTGTCACCACAGAAATTGCCGATGAACCCATTGTCATCGTCCGTGGTCGTGACGAGCAGTTGCGCGGCTTCTTCAATGTTTGCCGCCATCACGCGGCCGCGGTGATGAATGAACCCGCCGGCAACGCGAATCAACTGCGGTGTCCCTATCACGGTTGGACTTACTCACTCGCCGGAGAATTGAAAGGCGCACCTGAATTTGGCGACGTCTGCAATTTCGATCGCGCGCAGAATGGGTTGGTGCCAATTGACATCGCCACCTGGGAGAAATGGGTGTTTGCGCGCACTATCGATGAGAAATTCTCCGCTTCCGATTCTCAGAACGATCTGCCGCACTTTCTCGGCCACGACCTAATGAAACAGATTGGAGAGCTCTCCCTCGCTAATCTTCATTGGTTCGAGCGTCGCAGCTACACGCTCAACTGCAATTGGAAAGTGTTCGTCGACAATTATCTCGATGGCGGCTATCACGTGCCGCACCTGCATAAAGGTCTCGACAGCGTGCTGAATTACAGCAGCTACACGATCGAAAACGGCGAACGCTTTTGTTTGCAATCCAGTCCCATCGTTTCGCGTGAAGACGACATCGGCGCAGTTCGCACCGGTCAGCGCGCGCTTTACTACTGGATTTATCCGAATCTCATGTTGAATTTTTACCAGGGCGTGCTGGATATCAATCTGGTGCGGCCAATTGCGGTGGATCGCACTCAGGTAATTTTTGATTTTTACTTTGCCAATGTTTCGGAAGGCGCGCGCGCTCAGAACGAAGCCAGCGTGCGCGTGGGTGATCGAATTCAGCAGGAAGATTTGGACATCTGCGAGTCAGTGCAGCGCGGCTTGCAATCGCGCGCCTACGATGCCGGCAGGCTTTCAGTAAGACGTGAAGCCGGCGAACATCTTTTCCACCGGCTCCTGCACGTTGACCTAAAAGCGGGACTCGAAATTTAAGGCGCCGTCGGCAATTTCTTAAAGCCACTTTCAAGTGCTTTGCGCAGTCGATCTACCGCCGTCGTCGGATCACCAACCAAAATAGGATCGGTATAAAGCAACACTTCGCCCGTGTGCCGATCGACTACGCCGATTTGCAATTTCAAGAACGCAGGCGCTCCGCCCACCAAAAGCACGAAAGTCTGTTTGCCGGAAGACAGCTTTTGTCCTTGCCCGCGAATAAAAATAACGGCATCGATATTCTTATCGAGATTCAAGTTGAGGATCTCGTCACCCATTGAGAAGCGGCCCTTCTTAACATCACTGCGCTTCTTCATGATCTTCGTCAGCAGATCGTCGAATTTCGTTTGCATGTCCGCCACCGTATATTTCCCCTGACTCTCGTCCACAGCTGACGGAGGAGGAGCATTGACGGTATTGATGTGCTTCTTGCTCGCCAGCACATCTGCCACCATTTTTTCCACACGGCCGCTCAGATCATCCGATTCTGCGGCCATGCCTTCCGGCCCCTTCATGCTGTCGCGCACTACGTTGACTTTGGCGGGCAGCAACACGACGTTGCGAATAGTCGTTTCTTTGGAAGTAATTTTTGGATGCAGAAACTGGCCGCGGACAAGTGACGGTAAAATCGCCGTGAAGAGCAACGCGCAGAATGTGAGAACTCCGCATCGCCGCATTAATCTCATTTTGAATATCATTAAGGAGTTCTCCTTACCGCCTCGAGGTGTTTTTGAATTCTTTCGTTGTCAGAGGCACCCGGCGCAAGTTCAAGATATTTTTCATACTCCGCGGCCGCTTCATTCAGCCGTCCCAGCTTTTCGAAGAGCATGCCGAGTCCGCGATGGGCCGCCGGCACGCTGTCCGGCAAACTCAGTGCACGCTGGTACAGCTCTTCAGCTTTCTGCTGATGCATCTTCCAATTCTCCTGGCCCGCTGGTGTGGCCAGCAGGTCGCGCTCTTCTTCCTCGAGAGTTCGCTTCTCGCGCTTTTTCGCCGCGTCTTTCTTTGCGCTATTCGTCAATTCTCTGTCGCTGAGCTGCGGCGCGCGCGGGCCGAGCGCACGATAACTTTCGGCGAGCATGAAAACGTTCTGTGAAGATTCAGGATGAAATTCAACCAGACGTTGCGCGAGATAAAGGGCCGCGCGAAAACGGCCTTCATTGATCGACAACTGAATGTCGTGCCGCATCACCGCTTCCATATTGCGAAAGTAGGCTGCTTTCTCGCGATTCAATTCCATCTGCGGCGTGATCGTGTTTGCCCGTGCGCCCAGGTAGGAATTCAAATAATCGATGCGCTCAGTCAACGCCGGATGGTCGTTGTAAAAAAGGCGGATGTTCTCGCCCTCAATGTCTTTATTAAGGACTCGCATGACATTGACCATTTCTTCCGCTGGGTACTCGGCAGCGAGCATCATGTCGATGCCCTTCAGATCGGCTTCGCGTTCAAGATCGCGGCTGTAGCCATACATTGTCGCCAGCACAATGAACGGCGCCACCGCAGTCACGATCGTAATGACTGCACCCGCGACCCCGCCCGGAGCGTAGGCGCCGACGGCGGCCATGATGTTCATAGTCAAAAACTTCTTGCGATTGCTGCGGTTCTGGAGATAAGTATGGCGGCGCAAAACGTGAGTCATCTCGTGAGCCAGCACCGCGGCGAGTTGCGACTCGTTGTCGATGAGGGCCATCAAACCGGTGCTCACGTAGATCGATCCATTCGGCAGCGCAAACGCATTCGGTTGTGAATCTCTCAGTGCGCGAAACTTCCAGGTCACATGTTCAAGCGTAAGGCCGCGCGGCACCAGCGATTTTCCTACGCGCATGAGGTAGGCATTCACGGCTGCGTCTTCCAGCACCACGCCTTCACGTTCAAACCGCCGGTCGAGTAGATCGACTTGTTCAAGCAACTCCAAATCCACTTTGCCAAATTCAAAGTCGTCCTTGACGATCGCTTTAATTGCGGCTTTCTGGGGATCCTGTTGCCGGAAAACCGATGAAGCAGGACTGAGAGAGTGGGCCGGCGGCGCTGCGAAGCAAAGGCATAGCAACGCACTCACTAGCAGGCGAAACTTAACGCGAATCAGGGAAGGAATAGACATCGCGGTGCGTAACTAAACATCTCGCGCACGCCGGAGAAGCTCAAAGCGATGCGTAATATAGTTGATGCGGATTACGAGGTAAAGCTAGTTAGCATCCGGTGTCGCCGGATGAGCAGTTAAAGTCCGCAGGACCGTCAATCAATAGCCACGGTCGTAAGACCGTGGTTGAGGCAATTCAAAAAACTGAGGAGCGCCCAAGGTGCGTCATAGCGCGATCCGCACTATAAGAAAATCATTGCTGAAGAGAGAGGTGAGGGCTCGGTCTACTTCTTCGGCTTGAACATGCCGCGCATGGTGCCTTCGTCGCCGCCGTAATCGATGTCGTGAATGCGCCAACCCGTGCGGCCGTTAACCAGAATAAAAATAATCTTTTTTTGCTGGCCAAAATTTTCAAATGTCACCGGAACATTGGCCATGGTCTTTTCATATGTAGCAGCCCCAATGGCGAAATTCTTGATTTCCATGTCCTGCGCGTCGTACAGCGGATCGCCGTCAAGCACGCCGACCTCGTTCTTTGATGTGACCGCGTCTTTCCAAATCATGTTGCCGAGGTCTGTCTCGAAATATTTATCTACGCGCGCGCGGCTGCGCCTCTGAAAGAAGGGACTGCGTTTGGCGTTGTGCTCTTTGTAGAGATCAGCGACGAGAGCCTCAGGCGCCAGACGCTTAACCGAACCGGTCTGCGCGGGAGCCGTTATGTGCGCAGCACTGAGAAAGATGGTCGCAAGTACGAGGAAACTAAGTTTCTTCATTTTCCAGGATCTCCTTGGCGAGACACTTGCACATTTAGTGAAGAAAATCGACGGAAGGCCCCTCTCATACAGAGGCCTTCCAGTCGGTAGGTAGGTTTAACTCTTAGCTGTTGCCGCTCGAGCCGCCGCTGTACATGCCAAAGCTGCCCCAGATTTCATCGATCGTTTTCTCGTTCGAGGCAAACTTGTCGGCGTCGCCACCTACAAACATGATGTAGTTGTCGGTAACGTCGGTGGCTACGAGGATTTTGCCCTTGCCGGGTTTTCCATCGCTGCCCGTTGAGGTGAAGGTGACCAAACTATAATCCGCACTCAACTCTTTCGCGGGTTCCATTTTGATGTCCTTCTCACCTAATGAAGTAAGAACGTTTTCGGCTCGCTTCATCAAATCGTCTTTGGTAAGGGTCTTGTCTTTGAAAGCGACTACCATCACGCCGAGCTCATACGGCTTCGGCACGCTGGCCATGTAAACATCAACGCCGTCCGCAGTCTCGGACTTATGCTCAGTTCCCTGCGGAACCATGAACTCATAACCTTTGACGTCGTCGTACATGCGGACCCAGTCCGACGGCACTGGGTTAGTAGAAGGTGCTTTCTTGGCATCAGGCTTAGGCGTTGAAGTCGCAGCCTGGGTTCCGCTTGCCTTCGGCGTCGAAGCGGGAGCGGTATTTGTATTAGTCGGGGTTGCCGTCTTCGAACAGCCAACGGCAAATACTGCTATCGCAGTTAAAAGAAACAGAACTTTTCTCATTGATCCTCCGGATGGGTTTTTGTTTATTGAAAATCGATTCTGAAGGTAAGCTAATGCTGCTGGAAATTTAATGGAACGACCCGCGTGTAAATCTCCACAACCGATTTGAAAAGCGCCGCAACTCTAATTGAGGTAGAGAGCCGAAGTCAACGGCGATTTTTTTCCGCTAGTGGGCTATTAGGAGTTGCGGAGCCAATCATCAAACTGAACGTCGCCTTTTACAGCCTTCCGAATACAAGCCATCTCGTCGGTTGTGCAAAAGGTAAGCTTGTGTTCCCAAGCTGAAGCCACGGTCCACGCATCGTTTATATCAACTCCCAAATCGACCAGATGCCTTTCGGTTCTCGTGTTTGGATTCGTCATTGGATTGGCATGAAGAATTCGACTAATAATCTGTCCATATTTCAGTCGCGTGTGAATTGAAATTTCAAGGGCATATCGCAAGAAATCCTGGTTGATACATTTGATGAAATCATTCCGCTTGGCTTGATCTGTTGTTGTGGTGATTAGGTGGCCTGCTTCAATTTCACCAAGAGTAATGGCGCAAACGCGAATAGGCCACTCGGCCGGAAACGTCCGAAGTTTCGCGATTACCTTCGCATCTTTGCGACAGTAAGCGCCAACATGATTAACATCTAGGAGAAAGCCTCTCAATCACAGCCTCCCGAATTCAGCCGAGTTCAGCGCGTCTCAGTAGTTCTCCAGCCGTCGCGGTCTTGAATTCGGGCGAAAGGTGGTCAGAGAGTGAAAAATAAACTTCGCAATTTGGCGGTAGGTAGTCACTGAATTGATGAGTAGTTCGTCTGTACTCTGCCTGCCCTTGAAAATAGGAAAGCAATTGATTCTCAAGCTCGGGAGGTAGCATATAAGCATCGAGAACAAGGGCATCGATCTTCATTAACAGATGGCTAAGCGCAAAATTGTCCCGTCGATCAGAATCAATCGCGCTCAGATAATCGCTGATCAGCGATTGGAGTTGTGACTTTTGGAACTCGGTAAAATAGGGCAGTGGGACTAGATCTAAAATCTCTGCAGTGATGTCCGACTTGCCCTCACGGGTTGCAATAAAGGCATTTGCAAGTGGGCCATTCAAGATAGCGGAAAGGATATATACGTCATATTCGTTAGATTCAGGCCAAACGCCAATAAAAGTCTGGTAGCAAATGAGTCCGCGAGGATCGGGGAATGCGGCCATTCTCCACGCGCTCCGAGAACGGGCAGCTTTGTTTACTATGACTTTCGGTTGCTCCCAAGGTAGTTGATAGTTGTTGTTGTATTGATCCTCGGGGCGACGGCTCAAGTAGTAGAGCGTCGGAGTCTCAAAAACACTAAATTTCGTGCGAGGCGCAACGCCTAGCATGAATCCCTTGTCCGACTTTGTCCGAATCAGGTCTTTTCTAAATCCGGTCTCTCTGCCTCTTTCGTCAGTTAAGCGTTTATTCCATTGAATGCCGCGACGTACATTGGCAAAGTCTTTAAGTCTGCGATAGGTAAGAAGGTGTTCCCAAACTTCCGGAAGTTCGGGAACAGCAAGGGTTTCCTCTGCCTGATCAATGTCAAAGTTAGTTGAATAATTGAATGACAATTCATGTCGCAATTCGAATTGTCGCCACGACTTCTTATTATCATTTACTTTTCTGTGAATAACGCGGCAAACGTCATGAGGGATCGGTTCAGTCGCAACAAGTAGGGCAATCTCAGAATCCGCCTCAAAAGCTCTATCTGGAAGGACCGTTATTTGCAGGTTCTCGAATCGTTCAGCAAGTCTTCTGCGAATAGCCTTGTAACCGCGACCGTCAATCATGTTGCGCGGCAATACAAATCCAAGAACACCGCTTGGATGTAAACCATCCAACACCCTATTGAGGACTTCTACCGGCTTATGTGTCGATTGAAACTGATAACGGTCACGTTCTTCGTCAGAAAAGTCTGCAAAGGGCGGATTGCAGAACACGGCACCCGCACGTCGCAAATACGTGGTCATAGTACCTGGATCGAATACATCAGCATGGGCAACATCCCAGTTGTTCGGGTTTGGAAAGTCCGACAACGTAAGCGCCAACCGACTGATTTCTACGCCGAAGGGATCAGCTTCAACAGCCGCCAAGTGTCTAACGAAATATTGATGCCGCTCTTTTGCGTTCATCAAAAACAAGGTGCGCTTGCGGCGCAAGTGATTCATCGCGCCAACGAGAAACACGGCGCTGCCAGAGCACGGTTCAAATATGATGCGCTGCTCGTCACCAGTCTGAACAGCAGGCATGACGTGTTCGACAACATACCGAACTAGTGTTCTAGAGGTTCTCTGGATGCCTAGTTCGCGTTTGGTCTTATCGTCAATCAGCATGTTGGCCCACATCTGTGACAACACTTCGACCGAAAGATGTCTAAAATCCAGATTGGTCCAAATAGTCGCGGCAGCCGCTTCCCGCGCTGGTTTATTGAGAATGCGTCCCACTGGAGTTTTATGTTGGCGCGCAACGGCTTCCAGCAACTCGTCAGGATCATTTCCGATATTTATGAACCCCGGCACATGACGATCACGAAATACTTTCGCCGTTAAGAGTGAGAAGATAAGTTTGAAAAGTTGTGAACTGGGCGGCTCTTGGCCTGTTACCTCTTTGTACTTCACTCTTGTGACTGAAAGAGTCTCATGCAACAGCGGCTCTAGTTTTCCCTGTATGTGTTCTTCAAGTTCAGGCAGTAATCCAGCGAAGAGACTGAGCTGGGTAGTCCAATGAAACTCGCCGATGTTTTTGGCTCTGAGAAGCGGTTCGGGTTTCCAATACGGCGCACGGTTAACAAACATCTCCCGGATCTTGTCGATTGGATAACGCTCGATTAGACCATGCTGATTTTTCTTGCTCGAAATGATCCACTCACGGATCTCGTGATTATCGATCTCCAGAATGAACGGAGCACCGAGCGACCGATAACGATTAAGGAGAGGTTGTTCCCTGGCACCGTTGACGCATGCCACGCCGATGCAGGCAGAATCATAAGAAACCGGCGTTTGACCAAACGCTGCCGCCGCGATCCTTTGCTCCTGCATGCCGGAAACGAAGTAATCACGGAAAGAATAATTCTCCTGTAGCAAACCGTTGTCGTAGCCGATTTGCCGAAGGCCGCTCAGCACTTGGTTTAAAGGCTTATCGTCCGTGAACAGCGTGCTCATCGTGCGGTGCTGGTAATTTGGCGCAGTAGATTCGAAGACGAGCCAAAGAATACCGAAAATCTCCGAATATCGCAAGCTAAATTATTCATAACAAAGGGGTTCCGCGCTAACTGTTGCAGGGTCAGCACTTATGAATCCTTGTTAATGCGCCTGTCTGAGAAATGGAATAGGCCGGGAAGCTTTGTCTAGTTCTTTGACGGCCACTTGGCGCAGCCTCTCCCGAACCCATGTGGAAAGCGGAACTCCTGCTAAATCTGCCGCATCCCTGAAGGCTTCTTTTTCGGTGCTCTCCACTCGCACTAGCAAAGCCTCGTTGCGCAGCCGATCCGCCTCTTTAGGTGGGCGACCCCGTTTCGCTTTTTTCATGTCATTTAGTGTATCAACAAAAAATATACGGCGCAAGGCTGGAATACGCTTGACTCCGTATATTTATTAGATATACAATAATCACGTAGATTGACAAAGAAACAGGCCCTAGCGGCGCTAACCACTAAGGCCCTTTTGAAAACCTAACGCGATTGCTCGCATCAGAGATTCCAAGCAAATCAATTGTGAGCCTAATCGCAGAAAGAATCAAGGTTCACAATGACCTGTCATAACTGCAAAGCACTCGCCCGAAAGTTCGGAAAGAATAAGCAAGGTAAACAACGCTTCTATTGCAACACCTGCAAGCGAGCTTTCATTGAGAGAACCGAAACACTCCGCGACGATCTCCGGCTGCCTTTGGACAAAGCTGTCCAATGCCTTCACATGCTGCTAGAGGGTTGCTCGATCAGAAGCGTCTCACGCATGACGGGCGTTCACAAACAAACGATTATGGACATGCTTGTTATCGCTGGCGAGCGATGCGAGAAGCTAATGCAGGATCGCATCAAAGGCGTCGCCGTTAAAGACGTTGAAGCCGATGAGATTTGGGGATTCGTTCAATGCAAAAATCGCCACAAGCTTTACAAGGGAATCCGCGATGCAAAGCGCGGCGATGCTTATACGTTTGTTGGAATCGAACGTAACACAAAACTCATTCTCGCGTGGCACCTGGGACAGCGTGACATGGTTGACACTGAGATTTTCACTGAGAAGCTAAATGAAGCAACCAGCGGACACTTTCAATTAACTACTGACGGATGGCGAGCGTATGAAAACGCCGTTTCTTACTCACTCGGAACTCGCGTTGACTACGCCCAGTTAATTAAAGTTTACGGAAAGGATCGTGATCCGGATGGCGAACAAAAATATTCGCCTCCGGAAGTGGTGGATACTGTAACGAAGGTAATGATCGGAACCCCAGAGCCTCACCGAATTTGTACCAGCATTGTTGAGCGTTCAAACCTCAGCATCCGCACAAGTGTTCGCAGACTCACTCGCTTGACCAACGCGTTCTCGAAAAAGTGGGAACACTTGAGAGCTATGCTGGCGCTGTACTTTGCCTATTACAACTTCTGTCGGATTCACAGTTCGATCCGTTGCACTCCCGCAATGGAATCAGGAATCACTGGACACGTTTGGGATCTGCGCGATCTAGTTTGTAGCGGTTACTAAAAAGAGAAGGCTACCGCGCCGAGTTCGGTAGCCCTTAAGCCTCTTCCTGGTTCTTTAGAATTGCGGCTCTTGTCACTCGACAAGCAGTGGGAACAGCACCAAACCCGGCTCACGTTCGGCGAAATCGCTCTGGCTATAACAGCTCGGCCTATCAACCAAGCGAGGTAGTCCCGAGGATGTTGCACTAGTGGGCGTGATGCGCTGAACGGCCTTTGGCTTTACTCTTCTCGGCTTCCTTTCCGAAGGAACTACCCCCGAAAATGAACCAGCACCGTACCTGTAGCCCGGCCTCACGCAATTCAACAGGAGGCTGTTATCACAGCGGCAAGTATTCTGGTTAGAATCTTGCTCATGCTGCATCACCTCCTTTCAAAGAGCGGTGTCATTTTACCGCAACTCCTAATAGCCCACTACCTTTTTTCCATTTCAAACTTCGCGACGGCGAGACGTGCGCCCTTACAGATTTTTCGCGCTCAAGCAATTGCGCCTGTGCAAAACCACGAACGGCAGTTATGATAGGCGCTCTCACACAGAACCTTATGAATGCTTTGCCGATTATCGTCGCCGTGTTGTGCGTGATGGCCATCGCGTACCGCTACTACTCGGCCTTCATTGCCGCGAAAGTTCTGACGTTGGATGATTCCCGGACCGTTCCGTCACAAACGATGTATGACGGGCACAACTATTATCCAACTAATAAATGGGTCCTTTTCGGGCACCACTTTGCGGCGATCTCCGGCGCTGGGCCACTGATTGGACCGGTGCTCGCCGCGCAATTCGGATTTCTGCCCGGGCTTTTGTGGCTGGTGATCGGAGTCTGTCTAGGCGGCGCGGTGCACGACTTCATGATCCTCGCTGCCAGCATTAGGCGCCAAGGAAAGTCGCTTGCCGAGATCGCGCGAACTGAGATTAGCGGCTTGTCCGGATTCGTCGCCGGTGTCGCAATCCTCTTCATCGTGGTGATTGCGTTGGCGGGGCTCGGGCTGGTAGTCGTCAACGCCCTCGCCGAATCGCCGTGGGGAACTTTCACAGTCGCCTTCACCATTCCGCTGGCCTTGTTCATGGGGCTTTACATGTATCGCTTTCGCAAAGGCAAGATTACGGAAGCGACGATCATCGGAGTACTGGGACTGCTGTTCGCCGTCTATATTGGCGGCCGGGTTGCGGACTCGTCATGGGCGTCCGCGTTCACGCTTTCGCAGCACAAAGTCACTTTGATGATGGCGGGTTATGGCTTCGTCGCTTCCGTGCTGCCGGTTTGGATGCTGCTTTGCCCGCGTGACTATCTTTCTTCGTATCTCAAAATCGGAACTATCGCTGTCTTAATTATTGGAGTGATCCTCGTGCATCCGAATTTACAGATGCCGGCGATTACTCCGTTCGTCTCAGGCGGCGGTCCCGTGGTGCCCGGCAAAGTCTATCCCTTCGTTTTCATAACGATTGCGTGCGGCGCCATTAGTGGTTTTCACGCGCTGATCTCTTCAGGTACGACACCGAAAATGATCGCCAAAGAGAAAGATGCGCGGATGATCGGCTATGGCAGCATGTTGATGGAAGGAATTGTCGGCGTCGTGGCCCTAATAGCCGCGACTTCGCTATTTCCTGGCGATTACTTTGCCATTAACACGCAGCAAACAACCGACGCGCAGAAAGCGAAGTACGTGCGGATGGTCCAGGCTGAGAGCGGACCGGACTTTAATTTGCAGCCTCAGGAAATCGATCGCTTACAGCAGGAATCAGGTGAAAAGAACTTACGCGGGCGCACCGGCGGCGCTGTAACGCTCGCCCTGGGGATCGCGAAGATATTCGACGGCATACCAGGACTGAGCGGTTTTATGAAGTACTGGTATCACTTTGCGATCATGTTCGAAGCGCTCTTCATACTGACGACCATCGACACAGGCACACGTGTGGCCAGATTTCTGCTCGGCGAGTTCGGCGGCCGTTTCTATCGCAAGCTGGAACAGCCGAATTGGCTGCCGGGATCGATCGTCACCAGCGCGGTTGTTGTCTTTGCCTGGACGGGCTTCATCTGGAGCGGGTCGATCTCGACAATTTGGCCGATGTTCGGAATCGCGAACCAACTGCTCGCCGCGGTCGCCTTATGCGTTGCGACGACCGTCATCATCAACATGGGCAAAGCTCGCTATAGTTGGGTGACGATTTTGCCGTTGAGCTTTGTGGGAACAACCACGCTCGTCGCCGGCTATCAATCGATTCGCGACATTTTCTGGCCACAGGCACAAAATCCGGCGACATCCTTGCAGGGCTATATCAACACGACACTCACTATGCTGATCATGAGCGCGGCAGTCATCGTGCTGGTCGATTCAGTTCGCAGGTGGATGGGCGGAGGAAGGCGAACGGAATTAACTAATGAAGCGGTATTGGCGAAAGCTTAGTTCGGCCTTAAGAGACTTTGCGGTCTCAGACCGTAAGAGAGCGGACCCGTCTCGGTAAGTCCGAGACTTGCCGCGCATCAGGGTGGCAAAGCCATCACACACCCTTTGGCTAACCTACAAGCGTTTTCAGTCATCGCGGGAGGCCATTCCCGGTTGGACACTTCCCTTACAAATCAGCCATAATGCTTAGCTTTTCAAACGGGCTTTATTCCCCTCTTAAGAATAAGTACTGAAAGGATTCTCTTAGTAGTGAATTTAACGTCGAACTTTGTGGCGACGCTGGGTCGCCGATTACTTACCCTTGTGGTCGTAATTCTTACCGTCGCGGTGGGCGCGCCGGCAGTTTTTGCCCAACGCAGCGAAGGCGGAGAGGCGGCGCTGAAGCTGCCTGATTTGTCTTCCCAACTTTTTCTCGGCATTGACGGGCACAGACTTTTGATGGTCGGCCTCGTCTTCTGCTTCCTGGGCTTACTGTTTGGGCTGGCGATTTACATGCAGCTTAAGAACTTGCCCGTGCACCGCTCGATGCGCGAGATCTCAGAGCTGATCTATGAAACCTGCAAAACCTATCTGGTAACGCAGGGCAAATTCATCATGCTCCTCTGGATATTCATCGCGGCGATCGTGGTTGCCTATTTCGGTGTTTTGCATCCAGTGCCTGGGCATTCCGTCGCGATCACCCTGCCCATGATCCTGGCATTCAGTCTGGTGGGCATCGCCGGCAGCTATGGCGTCGCCTGGTTTGGAATTCGGGTTAATACCTTTGCCAATTCCCGCACCGCGTTTGC
>JADMIO010549130.1_pt1 | contig 13137 bp, 15 predicted proteins | sample 8958161 | NCBI WGS metagenome assembly JADMIO01 (sample SAMN16585339, study PRJNA669376) | soil metagenome | isolation source: Crop rotation soil | place: USA: Cullars Rotation, Alabama | collected 2011 | reverse complement strand
CTGCGGTCTGATTTGTTTCTCAGCGAGTTGACCTCTGATATTAGCCGGCCCACCTCTTTATCCAAGCCCTGGAGACGGGGCACTGGACCCTCTTTTTCATTCTTTTTATCGCCCTCGGTCTTTAGTACCGAGATAGCGCTGCTGAGCGAACGGCGCATTGTGGACAGCTTTTGTCCCATCACGTCTAAACGTTGCGATGGCGTGCCGTCGCCGGGTTTGGCCTGCGAGAACACTAAGCCCGTGGCTAAGAGGATGAATGCCAGCGATAGATACAAGTTTTTTCTACAAAGGATCATATAAATGAGGGAAAACGATAATGCTGTTATACCCAGTCCGCACCTTTCTCTAATAGTCCGCGTACCGCGGCCGTGGGATCTCCGTCTGAAAAAACGGCCGAACCGGCTACGATCATGTCGGCCCCGGCAGCCGTGATCTCTGCGATATTCGAGCCGTCAATGCCACCGTCAATTTCTATCCTGGTGGACAGCCCGCGAGTAGTTATCATTTGCTTTAGCCGCCTCAGCTTATCGAGCATCGTCGGGACGAACCGTTGTCCGCCAAAGCCGGGATTCACCGACATCAGCAGGATAAAATCGGCATAAGGCAAGGCCTCGGTAAGCGTCTCGATCGGCGTCGCCGGATTGATCGCCACTCCAGGTTTTGCTCCGGCGTCTGCGATAGCCGAAAGCGTTCGCTGCAGATGAGCGTCGGCCTCAATGTGAACAGAGACCATATTGGCACCAGCCTTGACGAACTCAACGGCATACTGGCCCGGGTGTTCGATCATTAGGTGCGTATCGATGATCAGATCGGTCGCCTTACGGATGGAACGCACGACAGGCAGGCCGATGGTAATGTTAGGCACGAAATGCCCGTCCATGACATCGACGTGGACGATCGTAGCTCCGCCCGCCTTAACTGAGGCGATCTCATCGGCCAACCGTGTAAAATCTGCCGAGAGTATCGACGGAGCTATTTCAAACATTCGCCTATTATTTGGTTGCAATCGAGGGTCTGTCCGTTGCTTAATTTGGCCGGCCTGGCGGCTTCGGCTTGGTGTCACCTGACCGCGGCCCGGGGCCGGGAGCGCGATTAGCTGCCGGCTGTGTGTTCCTGTTTGGTCTCTCGACCGAATTGCTACTCGTCCCTGTTTCCTTCTTATTCGAATTGGATGTGCCCGCCGAATTGGAATCAGACATATTTGCCGTCACGTCGCGCGTCGTATCCGCCTTCTTGCGGGTGGTATTTGAGTTCGATTTCGATTTCTTAGGCTTATCGGTGATGAGTTCCTCGATCTTGTCACTGTCATCCTCTTCGACAGGCTGTATGGCGGCCGGTTTCTCGCCAGTCTCACCCGACGCCTTGCTGGTCACAACCAGGATCATCTGTCCCGTTTTGACGGTTTCCCCAGGTTTGGGGAGTTGTTCGATGACTGTGTTGGGCTTCTCAGTGCTGAACCGGTCCGCGCGTTTTTTGATCTTTAGGCCAAGTGCCGCGAGTTCTTTCTCGCTGTCTTCGAAATCCTTTCCAGTGATCTCAGGAACCTTTACCTCTCTCCCCTGCAGGGACATATAGACCACGCCCGCCAGTCCGAATAGGAACGCAAATGCCAGTAAAGCGATGGCAGCCAAACGGCCAAGTGCTGAAAATCCCGAATTGATAAAACTCACCTGATACTCTCCACGATGCCAAACCGAAAGTTTACCATCTTTGACAAAAAAGTGAACCCTAGTTGCGCTGCATGACGGCTATAAAGAACCCATCCATTGCGTCCCTGGGCGGCAAGGTCCTCGCGAATTTATCGCCGGTTATAAAGACCTGCAGAACGTTCGGCGCCTGCAGGTTAAAATCGGGCGAACTGCCGAGAAAAACTTCAACGACCGCCTCATTTTCCTCGGTCTCGAGCGAACATGTCGAATAGATCAGCGTACCGCCGCGTCTGACAGTTTTTGATGCGTTTACAAGTATTGAGAGTTGTTTTTGAGGCAATGTCTCGATGTCCGGTGGCGAGAGGAAATAGCGTATCTCGGGGTTATGGCGTATGGTTCCGGTGCCCGAGCATGGAGCATCTACGAGGACTGCGTCAAAGCTCTCATCTGCGAACGGCAGCGATCGCTCTGCATTATATTGCAGCACTGTAACCTGGTCCGCGCCCTGTCGCGAGCAGTTCTCTCTTAGCATTTCGACCCGTTGCCGGTAAAGATCGCCGGCGGCAACATAGGCGGGTTTGCCTCTCGTAGCAACGAATCCAGTTTTGCCGCCGGGGGCAGCACAGACATCGAGAAATCGCTGGCCCGGCGGAACGGCAGCCGCCACCATCTGCGAGCCCTCGTCCTGAAAATAGACCTGGTGATCCTTTGCAAAAATACTCGGATCTTCCGGAAGGCTGTCGATCAGCCAGCATCCGGGCACAAAAGCAGATGGCCGGGCACCCTCAATACCTTCCTGATCACCACCGATAAACCGAAAGGCAAAACCGGGCGACGAATTATTCGCGTGAGCGAGGGCTGCGGCTTCAGCCTCGCCAAACTGGTGGACCCAACGTTCTATCAGCCAGCGGGGATGCGATGTCTCCACGCTGATGCGGTCGACAGCGTCCTCAAAAATCAGTTCAGGCGGATTCCGGATCGCATTTCGGAGAACAGCATTTACAAAACCCTTGGCAGACGTTTTGCCGGCCTGCTGCACGAGACTGACGCTTTCGTTGACCGCGGAATGCGGAGGTATGCGGTCGAGAAAAAAGATCTGGTAAAGCCCGAGCCTGATGGCGATGCGAACGGCCAGGTCGAGCCGTTTGCCCTTAGCAAAGTGCGCGATCACCCGGTCGAGAAGTATCTGTCGACGCAGTGTGCCTAATACAAGCTCATGGCATAGCCCCCGGTCCTGAGGCGAGAGGCGTGCCTCATACTCAGGAAGCAGGACCGATGAGAACGCACGGTCACGCTCGATGCGTAACAGCACCTTAAATGCGGCGACGCGCGCGGGTGACACGCTCATGAGCCGCTCTCGTCCGTAAGTTCGGGATGGCGAAGTGAAAGGTCAGGCGCGGTGCCCTTTTTAAGGTTCTGGTCTACGGTGATGCGCTCGTCGAATACAAAACACTCCCCTTCCCAAAGGCTCTCATCGGAACCGGTTTCCTCCAGATAGCGGAGTATGCCCCCGTCGAGCTGAAAGACCTGTTCAAAACCCGCCTGCTTCAGATAGGGAGCAAATTTCTCGCATCTGATCCCCCCGGTGCAGAACATCGCGACCCGCTTATGCCTCTGGGGGTCGAGGTTTTCACTTACATATTCGGGCAGGTCGCTGAAACGCTTTACGCCAGGATTCAAGGCCCGCTTAAAGGTACCGACCTGATACTCATAGTCGTTGCGAGTGTCGAGAACGATGGTGTCCGGGTCCGAGATCAAATGGTTCCATTCTGAGGCACTCACGTGTGTGCCTATGCCGAGCGAAATGTCGACATCCCGTTTGAGTGTGACTATTTCGGGTTTTACTTTAACGTCTATTTTTCGAAATGGGGCTCGGTGGTGAAAAGAGGTCTTGACCGAGAACGAGCTCGCGAGTATCTGATGGGCATCTGAGACAAAAGCCTCGACCTGCGCCGGTTCGCCGCAGACCATTCCATTAAATCCCTCGGGGGCGAGTATGAGTGTGCCCCGAACCCCCGACTGTTGGAACAGCTCCTTGAGTCTCTGTTTGAGAATGCCGAGTTCGCCAAGCGCGGACATATCCTTAAATTCGTAGAACGCTATGATCTGTACCTGACTGTTCGACATCATCCTAGTTTGTCTCCCTCTCGCAGATTGATGCCATTTAGGAAATCGCGGGTTGCAAGCCGACGCTTGCCTTCCAACTGGAGCTCCTCGATCGAGAGCACTGTCCCGCTGCCGCAACTCACCAACCGCCGTCCTTTCTCAGACGGGATGATCGTGCCAGCCGGGGCCGTGTTTTCAATATTATCGTCGGCGTGGGCTTTCCAGATAGTCAATTTTGCTCCGCCCAGGGACGTAAATGCTGTGGGAAACGGCTGAAATCCTCTCACCCGGTCAGCGATCTCCCTTGCAGGCAATTCCCAATCAATGCGGCCATCCTCTTTTTTTAAAATGGGTGCAAAACTCGCCGATCCATTGTCCTGCGGCGTCGGAGTAATTGCCGCGATTTGTGACAGAGTCTCCGCTAACAGGTCCGCTCCCATCATCGCCAGACGCTGCGTTAATTCTACCGCCGTTTCCTCCGGGTTTATCGCCGTCGAGCTTTGCAGAAGGATGTCGCCGGTGTCGAGCCCTTCGTCCATCTTCATGGTGGTCACGCCGGTTTTGGTCTCGCCATGGGCGACCGCCCAGTTGACCGGGGCGGCTCCGCGGTATTTTGGCAGCAGCGAGAAATGCACATTAATGGCGCCCATCGGGAAAGCTGACAGATAGTCCGCAGGCAGGATGCGTCCATACGCAACGACGACCGCCGCATCGGCGCCGGTGGAGCGAAACGCTTCGATCGCCTCCGGTGTGCGGATCTTTAACGGCTGGCGGACCTCGAGGCCGTGCCCGATCGCAAAGTCTTTCACGGGCGAGAACGAGACTTTATTGCCCCGGCCCGACGGGCGGTCAGGCTGGGTGTAGACGGCTGCGACTTCGTGGCCATCCTCGACTATCCGCTGGAGGGTGGGTACCGCTGCGAGCGGCGTCCCCATAAATAGTATCTTCATCAAAAACAAAAGTGGTGTTAAGTCCGCAGTGAACTTAACACCGGAGCATCGACTAGGTCTTGCTTAGTAGCCGCAGTGATAGTTAGAGAACTCGTAACCCTTGACCCATTTTCCACCAGCGCGGTTATAGACGGTGAAATTCGTACCCTCGAACGACTGCGTATAGGTAAAGATCTCAGCCGTCCCATCGCCGTTATAGTCGAACGAATCCAGCAATAGCTCGTGGTAAACGCCCTGGTCAATATCCTTGATATCGCCGCTCATCACGTCCGTCTGATCGATGGTGCGGAACTCTTTGAACGCGAGCGAATATTTGCCACCGGCCCCTTGTTCAGCGACAAAGAACAGTAACGCACGCGTAGTAGCGTTTACCTCGGTCCAATATGAACCAACGAACTCAGCATTTCCGTCACGGTCGATATCGATGGCAGTGAGGTTCTGATAGCGGAGCTCTTTGGGCGTGATCTTTTGCTTTTGGAATTCGGCACGGACCAGAGTTTCGATCTCTGCTTTTTCTCTCGCCGTCGGTTTACGGCGAAACACGGTCGCTGCAGTTTTACCCGTGACATTTGTCGCCAGGCCCATGACCAACCCTTTCAGTTTTGCGGATGCCGAGGTGGTCGTCACGTCACCCATATTGCGGCTGCAGTCGGCCGTGGGATCGGAGCTTTTAACTTTTACAGTACCCGCGTTTGCGCCGCCAAAGATCAGCCGATAGCTCGTGCCCGCCTTGTAATAGCTTTTATCAAAGGCAACGATCTTTGCCTGCTCATCGCCGCCATTTACCGGAGCAATGAGTTTGCCGCCGACGACGGTCGCGATCGGTTCCAATGTGGACCCGTCGCTAAGGACAGCGAAAATGATTGGGCGCGGTGCCGTAGATGCCGGTTTTTTCTTCTGCGCTATTGCAGGCACGCAGCACAACGCCGCTAATGCGACGGCCAGAATGAGCTGCCGCGAGATTTTTGTCTTCATAGATGTTCTGTTGTGTTTGGTCAGATCTTTTGCGCGATCGATTTGCCCTGCATGAACATCAGCAGATATTCGCGGCCACCTGCCTTGCTGTCCGTTCCGCTCATATTAAAACCACCGAACGGGTGAACGCCAACCAGCGCTCCGGTGCATTTACGGTTGAGGTACAGATTACCGACGTGAAACTCGCGGCTGGCACGGTCCAGACGCTCCTGCGAGGCCGAGTACAACGCACCGGTCAAACCAAACTCCGTGTCGTTTGCGATCTCGAGAGCGTGGTCGAAATCCCTCGCCTTTATCACCGCAAGGACGGGGGCAAATATCTCTTCCTGCTCGATCGTCGCGCCGGGCTTAACGTCGTCAATGATCGTCGGCTCAATGTAAAAACCCTCGCTGTCATCACCGTTGCCGCCGGTCAGGACGCGTCCGCCTTCGTCCAGGCCTTTTTTGATATAGCCCATCGTCGTGTCGAATGAGCGCTTATTAATGACAGCGGCAACATTCGTGTCAGCCTCGGTCGGCTGTCCGACCTTTAGCGTTTTGGTAAGAGCGACGACCTTTTCCATCAGTTCGTCGTGGACCTTTTCATCAACGATCAGTCGTGAGCAAGCTGAGCATTTCTGCCCCTGGAAACCGAACGCCGCAGAGACGATCCCGGATGCCGCGGAATCCAGATCTGCATCATCTGCAACAACGATCGCGTCCTTGCCGCCCATCTCAGCAACAACGCGTTTGATCCATATCTGGCCCGGGCGGGTTTTGGCCGCCTCTTCGTTGATGTGCAGCCCAACACCCTTTGACCCTGTGAACGAAATAAAGCGTGTTTTAGGATGCGTCACCATCGCTTCGCCGGTGGCGGCGCTGCCTGTCAGGAAATTGACGACGCCTGCAGGCAGGCCCGCTTCCTCGACGATCTCCATAAACTTGGCTGCGATGGTAGGCGAGTCGGACGATGGCTTAAGCACCACGGTATTACCCGTAACAACAGCCGCCATTGTCATGCCGGCCATGATCGCCAGCGGGAAATTCCATGGCGGGATGACCGCTCCAACCCCTAGCGGGATGTATTCAAAGCGGTTCTTCTCCCCCGGGTACGGCGTGACCGGTTGTTCCGATCCCCACCTGAGCATTTCGCGGCCGTAGAATTCACAGAAATCGATCGCCTCGGCCGTATCGCCATCAGCCTCGGCCCATGTTTTAGCGACTTCGAATACCATCCAGGCGGAGAGTTCGTGCTTTCGCTGCCGCATAATGTCGGCGATCTTGAACAAATAATCAGCGCGTTCGTTATACGGCACCTGGCTCCAGCTTTTAAAGGCCTCAGCCGCAGCAGTGATCGCCCTCTCCACAAGGTCGACCTGCGTGTCGCCGTCAGGAAAAACACCTACGACCTCCGACAACTTAGCTGGGTTAATGCTCTCGTGTTTGCCTTCGAGAGTGATCCGCTCTCCGTTTATGATGATCGGATATTCGCGTCCCAGTTCCGAGCGCACCTTGTCGAGAGCGGCCCTCATGGCATCAGCATTCTCGGGCTTCGAAAAATCTGTAAATGGTTCGTTTCTGAATTCGTCCAGCGTTCTTTGTGTTTGCATGTCGTTACTCCAAACTGTTATTTTCTCGCACCTTACGAACTATTCAAAACGTGTATCCATAAAACACCGACAACGAGTTGTTGCCGCGTCCCGAGTTGCCAAAGTTCCATCCGCCCGAGAGGTACTGTCGCGGGGTAATGACGTAGTTAAGGCCGGCGGCTGCGTAACCAAAACGGTTAACACCGGTCGACCAATCAGCTATAAACGAGAAACGGTCCGTCAGCGGCTGCTCGACGCCGAACATCGCTCCTGTCCGGTTACCGATATCCTTTCCGTCGCGCACTATGTGATAAATGCCGCTCGTCACCCGCAGACCTCGGACAGTCGCGAATTGTTTGCTTCCATTTACGTACAGGTACGCTCCGGCGCGTACCTCAGACCTGCTGCGAAGCGGAAAGTAGGATAAAAACCCCGTCGAGACGGCGAGCCCTCGCCCCTCATGGCGATAGAGCATACGCTTGGCATGGAATTGCATTTCACCGGCCGACTCGCCGGCGCCTCGGGTGTAGAAAAAATTCGCGCCAAGATCCGTTTTATTGTTCAGTCCGTAAACGCCGCGATAGCCGTAGCTGCGAAAACCGCCATCGAGGTCACTTGTCGGCTTGGATATAAAGTCACCCTCGAGCGTAAAGGTCCGCTTTGGCTGTGTATCGGCAGTGGGGATGTTAAATATAGTTACCTGGCTGACGGCCGTCAGCACAGACGCTGCAGTAAAAGCTACGATCCGAAATGATATGCGATTAAAGACACTGCCGAGATGTGACACGTTCTGAGTCTCCTTTTCGGCACTCTTACCGGTCAGCGGCGGCGATCGCCGGGGCAGGACAAACGCCGCTGTTGAGTTAGATCACCTGGGAGGAACTTAGGACGACGTCAGCTCGCCCTGATCCTGCGCATCTCGCGCTGTTCCCACTCATCGAGCAGTTCCGGAAAGATAGGCGGCCCGTCCTGCTGCCACGCCACCACGAACCGTGGCTGGTGCGAGTCGCTGAGGTGTTTGACATAGCTCAGTATCAGGACCCAGCCCTCGCTGAGGTATTTGTTAAGTTCGCCGCTGGAGCCGATCTCGGCTGTCAATCTGGTGTGTTGAATGTCCGCCGTTATTCCCATTTTCCGCTTTTTTGAAGTGTCCTAATTTTGCGCTTTGCCATTTCACGCTTGAGAGGCGTCATTCGATCCAAAAAAACTATGCCGTCGCAATGATCTGTTTCATGAAGTATACACCTTGCCGCAAGCTCCGTTACGTCTAATTCAAAATCGTCGCCCTTAACGTCCTGAGCACGGGCGATGACACGCATCTCCCTTTTTACGACCTGGAACAGGCCCGGGAAAGAGAGACAGCCCTCTTCGCCAACCTGTTCGCCTTCGATCGTGACGATCTCAGGGTTTACCAGGACATGCCGCTCACGCGCTCGCTCCTCATTCGCAGGTATGTCCATCACGAACAAACGCTTCGAGATACCTACCTGCGGAGCTGCCAGTCCGGCGTCGGCCATTGTCTCGAACATATCAGCCGCCAATTTCCCAAGCGGCGCACCAAACTCGTCATCACCGACCGGCTGTCCGACAGACAGCAGGACGGGCTCAGGATAATGGACGATAGACAGCAGGGACATCTAATTATTTTAGTGGAAAAGGGCGAAGTTCCAAAGCTAAATGGCGCGGGAGTCAGGCTTTGATGCCGTCCTTAAAGCCGGTCAGTTGTTTAACACTATGCTTCCCCACCACTTGGAGAGGCCAAGAACCGACAGTACCGGTATTTACTGCCTTTCGCCGTTTTCCGGATGGTCTTGTAAGCATTTCACGTCGTAAAACAACATTACAGGCTTTGCATTACTTTTTTAGGACAAAAGTTATTTTTGCAGCGGCTGCAAAAATAACAAGAGGTCTGGGAAAGTTCTGCAGAGGCTGTAAAAACAACAGATCTGTACGGAGGTTGTTGCAGCCACTGCAAAAACGTTCCCGCGCTAAAAACACTGAAATAATCGTCACAAAGACATTCTGAGGCGAAAAGTGTTAAACACCTTTCCCTTTGAGCGACGAGCGGGCGAACCGGTTACTGAGAGCGGTTTGTCGTTATTGAGTTGGAGGTGCTGCCGCAACTGCCGCTCTGGCAGATTCGGACCAGTCGCAGAGGGCTTTTACCTCTGTGGGTTTGAGTACGGCATTTCCGTGGATCCATAGGTATGACGGCAGCGGCATCTCGCTCTTGGTCACCTGTTCACAGATCTCCTCGAGCTTCTTGCCTTTCCTTCGCGCGTTGTAGGTGTTAAAAATGCTGAAATTGAGCTCTCGACGCCCCTCGTCAATGTGGTTCTTCATGAACCAGCCTACCGGCTGAATGCGTGTGTACCAGGGGTATTCGGTCAGGTTGGAATGACAATCATTGCAGGAGCGGCCGATGATCAGCGAAATATCCGGCGGGACCGGGACCGCGGCTTCGAGTGTCTCAGCAGCGTTCACCGGCGGCACAACGCGGTCGATCTGAAAGAACTGGATAACTATGAACGCTACCGCCAGCACCGCCACAATTATCAGAAGGATACGTTTCACCAAACCACGTTTTGCCATAAATAAGATTCTAACCTCAACAGGAGCCGCAGGTCATTTTCGCGACGGCCGCTCATAGCTTTTCGCACTTGATGTGCGGTGCGATACAAGATTATCTTTGGAGCAGTAAATGTTGAGTCCAGTGGTATACACAGTGCCGGTTTTTGCCGCGTTGATCGCGGCAGAGGCTTGGTGGGCGCAGCGGCACGATGCCGCCGAGTACGACGACAAACGGGACACGTGGACCAATATATTTCTCGGTTTTATGAGTGTCGTCTGGGGAGCACTGTTCGGGTTGATCACCGGTTATGCGTACTACTTCTGCTATAACCTTGCTCCATATAAATTCCCTGCTGATGCATGGTGGACGTGGGCGGCACTTTTCTTTGTCGACGATCTCGCTTATTACATCTTTCATCGCGTCAGCCACCGCTGCAGGTTATTTTGGAATTTCCACGTTGTTCATCACTCGAGCACACACTACAACCTCAGCGTCGCCGTCCGCCAAAGCTGGTTCAGCGGCGTGCTGCACTGGATGTTCTATGCACCAGTAATGCTGCTGGGGTTTGCCCCGTGGATGTTCGCGTTGATGCACGGCTTTAATCTCATTTACCAGTTCTGGATCCACACCCGATTTGTAAAGCGCCTCGGTTGGGCTGAGCTAATTCTCAATACTCCCTCGCATCACCGAGTGCACCACGGTGTTAATGATGCCTACCTCGACAAGAACTACGCCGGCGTGCTCATCATCTGGGACCGCATGTTCGGGACCTTCGTCGAGGAGGACGAAGAGCCTCGGTATGGCATAGTTAAACCCATCAGCGGTTACAATGCGCTCTGGATCAACACGCATGCGTGGTTCGAGATGGCCGAGGCGATCAGATCGCGGCCTGGCGTTTTGGGTAAATTAAAGTGCATATTCCGCACGCCCGACATGCACGATATTGTTCTCGAGAAACGTCCCGCTGCATCTGTGGTCTAATAGAGCGTTTGCTCGATCAATCTTTATGAAACTCACGATACTTTTTCTCTCGGCGGTAATACTATTTATGGCCGCTTCTGCCCCCGCCCAAAGCGTGGTAATCACCGGCAAAAAAACCACCTACACGCGCCGCAAGCCTACCGATGAATACAAAAAGACATTCACCATCAACTACCCAAAGGTAAAGGCCGCAACGCCCGCTCTGTCCCGCAAGATAGAGAACGCCATTAGCTATCGCTCCATATTGGGACTGAACCTGCAGGACGAATTAACCGGCAATCAATGGCTGTCGGAGGCCGACTACGAGGTCGTATATAACAACAAAGGCGTGTTGTGCATGGATCTTACGATGGACGGCTCCGCCGCGTATCCTGACGGTGTGACAAAGACGGTTGTCGTCGACCTCCGCACCGGAACAGTCGTTAAGACCTCTGATGTTTTTACGGACCTGCAAGGCCTCGCGGCGATGGTCCGCAAAGCTCAAAAGAAAGAGATCGAGGAAGCAATAGCCGAGATAAAGAAGAACCCTGAATTCAAGGACGAAGATCCAGCCGACATGTTCAAGGAAGCGGACTTTCGACGAAAGGACCTCGAGGGCTACTCGGTAAATGACAAAGGCGTAACGTTCAAATACGACTATGGCTTCCCGCACGTGATAGAGGCTCTGCAGCCGGAGGGCCGATTCCTTTTTACCTGGGACCAACTCCGTCCCTTTTTGGTGCCGGGCGGTTTGCTCGCGAGGTTAGCTCGTTAATATACTGGTCGTGACCTTATGACAGAACGAAAGATCAGGGTACTGGTCGCCAAACCCGGCCTCGACGGCCACGACCGCGGAGCCAAGGTAATTGCACGCGCTCTGCGTGACGCCGGAATGGAGGTCATCTATACCGGCCTCAGGCAAACTCCCGAGATGATAGCCTCTGCCGCACTGCAGGAGGATGTAGACGCAGTCGGCATCTCGATCTTGAGCGGCGCTCACAACACGCTTTGCCCCCGCATCATAAAACTTCTCCGCGACAGCGGCATGGACGATACTCTCGTCCTCGTCGGCGGCATCGTCCCTCAGGAGGACATTCCCAAACTCAAGGAGATCGGCGTGTCCGAGATCTTCCTGCCCGGCACATCTACCGAGGACATCGTGTCTTTTATCAAAGCAAACGTTCGTCCGGACGGTATTTAGGCATACTTTCATCTTCTTCACAGCATGGTACGCTTCCCTAACACTTGGAGGTGTACTATGAAAAATTTCTTCGCACTACTATTTACTGTGGCCGTAGCGATCTGTGCAGCCTCGGTGACCAGTTACTCTCAGGACGTAAAGGATGTTGCCGGCAAGGTCGCCGACAAAACAAAGGACGCGGGTAAAGCCGTCGTAAAAGGGTCAAAGAAAGCCGCGAGCAAGGCCAAAGAAGGCGCTGTTGAGGTTGGCGATAAAGCCGAAGACGTTGGGGATAAGGCCAAGAGCGGCGTTACAGAGGTCGGCGATAAGGCGGAGGATGTAGGTGACAAAACCAAGCACACCGCTAAAAACATGGCCGGTCCGACACGCCAGGTTGGCACCACCATCGGTGATAAAACCTGGGACGGTACAAAATGGGTCGCGGCTAAGACTTGGACGGGCGGCAAATGGATAGCCGAAAAAACCGCTGATGGGGTCAAGTGGGTTTACCACGAAGCCAAAGGCGGAGCAAAGCAAGTTACACCGTAGAGGTTGTTGATCTGCATATCATCTAGGCGGCCCCGCACATGGAAATTCGGGGCCGCCTTTTTATCTTTGAAGTAAGCACGTTCAGGTTCAATGTGCCCATGGAGAAACGTGATGATACGATGTAGACAGGAGCCGAAGACGGTCGGATACCTACGTAACTCCGACGTCAAAGTCTCCGGTCTTTATTCACTTATCATATGAAACAAACAGTGAGAGTCGCCGGCGGGCAAGGCTTTTGGGGAGACCTTTTGACCGCACCGGTAGATCAGGTCCGACGCGGTCCCATCGATTATTTAATGCTCGATTATCTTGCCGAGGTGACGATGTCAATTCTGCAAAAGCAGCGGGCACGCGATCCTCAGGCGGGATACGCACGAGATTTTGTTTCGCTGATGCGCGAGATCCTGCCCGACTGCGTCGAGAAAGATATCAAAGTTCTCTCTAACGCCGGCGGGGTCAATGTTACCGGCTGTGCCTCTGCCCTGGCTGACGTCGCACGAGAACTCGGTCTGAGCGGAAAAGTAAAGATCGGCCTTGTCACAGGCGACGACATCCTGGACAGACTCGATGAGTTTATCGCTCAGGGTGTAGAGATAAATAGTATGGACACCGGCGAGCCTCTAGCCGC
>JADMIO010972885.1_pt1 | contig 13138 bp, 14 predicted proteins | sample 8958161 | NCBI WGS metagenome assembly JADMIO01 (sample SAMN16585339, study PRJNA669376) | soil metagenome | isolation source: Crop rotation soil | place: USA: Cullars Rotation, Alabama | collected 2011 | reverse complement strand
GAGCGAGGAGACTGAGCCGTCCATGAGTCCCGCGAGGCCGGGTTGGATGACACCGAGAAGGAAGGCGCGTCGGCGATCGGCCTGTGAGTCGTCCATGGTGTGTCCGTTTGCCCCATGCAATTGCAGAATCACAACAGCGATGACCCGTTTACGTTTCGCGCTCACAGCGCACTGCCCGTCGCGATGTCCGCTCTCCGAGGCCGTGTCAACTGACATTCGAGCGGACGATCCGAGCGCGAAACGTAAACGGGCGTCGGCAAGCTGGACGCTGTGATCGCTCACGATGCGGACGGCACGCGGAGCGTGCCTGCTACTTTCGTTGCCGGCTGATTTCTTCGAGGATCATCCCGCCGCCCGGATCATTGCGGTAAAGGTTTTCGATCGCCGTCAGAATCCGTTCCGCCGCCTCGCGATTTTTCATCGCCGCGGCCCGGTCGAGCGCCGGCCGCACCTGGCGAAGCTTCTCCGCCTGGGCCGCGCGCGAGCTGGCCGCGGCGAGCCTGTCGCGAGCCCGCTGCACGGTGAGCGGATCGGTCTCGTCGAATGCGGCGATGAGGTCGCGCCACAGCATCGCGGCGCCCGCCGCGTCGCCCTCGTCGAACTTGCGATTGGCGACGCCCAAGAGCCGCGCCGCCTCCGACGGATTGCGGGCCGCCTCCCATTTCTGCCGGTAGCGTTCGATCTCGTCCTGATAGGGATTGTCCGGGTGGTTGCGGCTCAAAGGCTCGAGATACTCGCGCCAGCCCTCCTCGATGTCCGAGAGCCGGTCGCTCTTCATCAGCTCGGCGCCGCGCTGATAGAGCGTCGCCTGGCTCGCCGGCAGAAACGGAATCGCGATCACCCCCACGCACACTGCCAACAAGACGAGAATCACCAGCGGATGATTGAACACCCGCCCCACCAGCCCGCCGCCTTCGCGCGAGGACGGCGACTTCCCGAGCCGCTCCGCCATCGTGATCGGCCCCGCCGACGGCTGCGGATTGAACACCGCCTTCGTCTGGGCCACCGTGTCGGCGGTCCCCGCGTGCGTCGCCTGGTCCTTACGCTCGAACTTCATGCGGACGGCGTCGATCTGCTTTGCCAACACCAGGCAGTCCGGCGGCCGCTTCGCCGGGTCCTTCTCCAGCATCTGGCAAATGATCTCGTCGATCTCATAGGGAAGATCATGCGCGATCTTTGCGGGCCGATCGAACTGGGCGTAGCGATGCTTGTGCAGGAGTTCGAGAAATCCTGTCCCCTCGAACGGTAATCGGCCCGTCAGCAGGCAGTAGAGAACAACACCGAGCGAGTAGATGTCGCTCTTCTTGGTGACCGGCTTGCCCATCGCCTGTTCGGGCGACAGGTACTCGGCGGTGCCGACGACGCCGCCGGTCTGGGTGAGGTGCGAGTTGGAAAAGACCTTGGCGATGCCGAAGTCGGTGAGCTTCACGATGCCGTCGTCGCGGACGAGGATGTTGGAGAGTTTCAGGTCGCGGTGGATGATGCCGTGATCGTGCACGTGCTTGAGAGCGGGGCAGACTTGCAGGGCGATCTCGAGAGTCTCGCGCCAGCCGAGCCGGCCGTGGTCCTCGACGATCTCCTCGAGGCTTTTGCCGGCGACGTATTCCATCACGTAGTAGTACTTGCCCGCGTCGTTGCCCGATTCGATGAACTGGACGATGTGCGGATGGCTGAGTTGGCTGAGGGCCTCGATCTCGCGCTGGAAGCGGTTGAGGAAGCCGGCGTCGGTGGCCAGCTCGGCGGCGAGGATCTTGACGGCGGCCTGGCGGTGCGAAACGTCCTCCTGCGCGAGAAAGACGCGCCCCATGCCGCCGCGGCCGATCTCGGTCGACAGCGTCCACTTGCCCAGCCGCTCGCCCATCATGCAGAAGACTCTTACTTGGGCCGCTTCTTGGGAACTTTCATGACTTCCCCCGCACTTCGCGACCGCGCGGGATGCCGCGACTGATGCGGGGGAAGTCATGAAAGTTCGATGGCGGCCATGATGCGGAAGACTCCCCGGTCTTCTGTTAGAATACGCCACACGGGCGATGCGTGCGTGCGCCGTAGCTGAAGTCGTAAGACTTCAGGTGCGGGACCAGTACGACAATCACAATTTCGGTGACATACCAGCCCGACGCGTCAGCGAGGGAATCTCCAGGCACCCCTCGCTGACGCGTCGGGGTGGTGCGCCAGCGTATATTTGATTTCCGAACTGGGTCCATTCGCCGAACATCTGAAGTCTCACGACTTCAGCTACGGAGATGAAACATGGCCGAAATCCGGGTGATTGCCGAGACCGCTGCGAAGGACCCGCCGTACGTCGGGATCCAGGGCGAGATGCTCGCGGAGACCGCGCTGGGGCGCGTGCCCGAGCTGCAAGCGAGGTCGGCGGGCGACGACCAGCTTTTTACCTACATCGTGACGACCAAGCAGGGGGCGAAGTTCTTCGTCCTGGTGCAGGCGTTCTCGGGCGTTCGCCGGCAGTGGAACGAGACGATGGCGACGTGGCCGTGGGACGTGGACGCGGACATCATCCGCCATGCCCGCAAGGCGGGAGCGCCGGTGGTGCTGTTCGCGTTCGATGCCGATTCGGGCCAGGGGCGATTTCTCGAGATCGGCAAACTGGATGAGCCGCTGGCGATCTCGGAGCGAGTGCCGACACCGTTGCCGATCGGGAACGCGATCAGCGAGGCGAGCTTGGCCCAGCTCGCGGCGAATTTTGACGCCGGAGATCGTTAGCCCGAAGCGCAAGCGAGGGTTCGCGTGTCCCAATGGCGACACGTGAATCCTCGCTTGCGCTCTTGCGCTTCGGGCTAACCGTCTTCGCGTGGCCAACGCGTGCGACAAAAACCTCAATGAGGCTTGAAGCTCGTCAGAGCCTGGGTGAGGGTCATGTGTGACACTTGGATTTGAGGGAATTTGCTCAACATGGCCGGGCTTTGGCTCACATGGGCGACGGCCTGGCTGATTTGTTTCAGAGCCTGGCCGATGCCCGAAGGAGTCGCACGTCCCTCCAGCGATTCCACGCTGAGGGAAACGGAGCGAGTGGTCTTCGGGGCGGGGGTCTTGCTGGCGACGGTGGGGCGGCGGAAAAAGCGAAGCATGGAAGAACCTCGTTGAGCGTTTCGTTCAGTCGGGGCGACCGTGTCGCCCTCACACTCGTTTGATCCCCAGCCGCGGCGTCTTCCCGACAACGATTTCGTTTCTTTTTTTCTTCGGTCTGGCAGTCGCCACGATCTTGAACCGCGGAGGAGTTGCATCTGATGGCGACCGCCCTCGTCCTGATGGCCCATGGGAGTCGCAACGCCGACGCCAACGCCGACCTCGTCGCGCTCGCGGAAAAGATTCGCGCCCTGGGGCGATATCACGCGGTCGCGGCGTCCTACCTAGAGTTGGCCGAGCCGGACATCGCGGCCGCCTGCCGGCAGTGCGTCCGGAACGGAGCGACGCACGTGATTATGCTTCCCTATTTCCTGTCGGCCGGCGTTCACGTATTGCGGGACCTGGCGAATCTGCGAGACGCATTGCGAGTGGAGTTTCCCGGCGTCCGATTCAATCTGGCGGAGCCGCTCGGGCGACATCCGCTGATGATCGAAGTCGTCCTGGATCGGGCGGACGCCGCCCAAGCTGGAGGAGGGGCCTGATTCTGTCGGCAGCTCTCGACGTTCTGCATGGAGGCGTCCTGTTCGGGGCCTTGGCTCGACGCGCTGCTTCGTGGCACTCCCACCGGAAAAGCGTGGAAAATTGCTCGTTTTTCGGGGAGTTGGGAGTGCCACGAGCTGGTGGCACTGGCACTTCGCTGAGCGAGCTGTGAGGCTGTTGCGATGTGGCGGCAAACCGATTGGTTTGCCGGTGGATGACGGCGGCAATCCGTGAGAAACACCGGCAAACCAATAGGTTCGCCGCCACATCGCGCATCTCGCCGAAATCGAAACGGCTCTCTATATTATTGGGTTCCCGCATGCGCGGGATTTGACCTTAGGGTGCGTGTATGTTCGAAGGAATTCAACGCGGCATCGCCGAAGCGATGAAGAAGCTGAGCGGCCGCGGACGCATCACGGAAGAGAACGTCAAGGAAGGCCTGCGGCTCGTCCGCACCTCGCTGCTCGAGGCCGACGTCAACTACGACGTCGCCGGCGCCTTCATCGAACGCGTCACGCAACAGGCCGTCGGCCAGGAAGTTCTCCGCACGCTCAATCCGAGCGAGCAGATCGTCCAGATCATCTATCAGGAACTCGTTCAGCTCATGGGGCCGGTCGATCACCGGCTCCATTTCCCGAAGGACCGGCCGTCCGTCATCATGCTCTGCGGCCTCCAGGGCGCGGGCAAAACGACCACCGCCGGCAAGCTCGCTCTCTATTTGAGGGAGAAGCATGGGAAGAAGCCGATGCTCGTCGCCGCCGACTTGCAGCGGCCCGCAGCCGTCGAGCAGTTGCGCGTGCTCGGCGAACAGCTTGGCATCCCGGTCTACACCGAGTCCGCCGCGGACGGCAAGACGCCGAACCCCGTGACGGTCTGTTCGAACGCCCTGGCTCACGCGAAGAAGACGTCGAACGACGTCGTCATCCTCGACACCGCCGGCCGACTGCACGTCGCCGAGATGCCGATGGAGGAGCTGAAGACGATCGACCGCCAGTGCCGGCCGGACGAAGTCTTCTTCGTCGTCGACGCGATGACGGGCCAGGACGCCGTCAACAGCGCGAAGGCGTTCAACGACGCCCTCGATCTCAACGGCGTCATCCTCACGAAGCTCGACGGCGACGCTCGCGGCGGCGCGGCCCTGACGATCAAGGAGATCACGAAGGTCCCGATCAAGTTCGCCGGCATGGGCGAGAAGCTGCAGGCGCTCGACGAGTTCGTCCCTGAACGCATGGCCCAGCGCATCATGGGCCAGGGCGACATCATGGGCGTCCTCGAGAAGGTCGCCCGTGTGCAGCAGGAGTTGTCGGCGGAGGAACTCGAGAAGCAGCAGCGGAAACTCGCGAAGGGCAACCTGACGCTCGAAGACTTCCGCAACCAGTTCGAGATGATGGCCAAGATGGGCGGCATGAAGGACATGATGTCCCAACTGCCCGGCATGGGCGACCTGATCCCCGAAGGCGAAGACCCCGATGTCGCGGTCAAACGCATCAAGGGCATGGTCGATTCGATGTCGAAAAAGGAGCGGGCCGACCCGGACATCATTGACCTGTCGCGTCGCCGCCGCATCGCCGAGGGCAGCGGCACCGAACCTCATGAAGTGAAACAATTTCTGTTTCAGTTCGACCAGGCGCGGACGCTGATGCGGCAAATGGCTAACATGTCCCTCTGGGATCGCGTGAAAATGATCTCCGGCATGGGCAAGGCCGGCATGTTCAATCCCGGCATGATGATGCCCAAGCAGAAGATCGGCACCGGCCATCGCAAGACGCCGAAGGAACGGGCCGACGAACGGAAGAAGAAAAAGAAGAAGCGATAGTCGCCTTTCGCTCCGCGAAAGGAAACTGCTTTCGCGGAGCGAAAGCCGACTATCACCGGAAACGATGACGCCGATTGGTTCGGCGTCTTTCTCGTGGCGGCAGAACTTCGTGAGTCTGTCGGTTTTTCGGACACGCTTCGGCGTGTTCCCACTTACTTTGAGGTGAAGAGTGGCAGTTCGTATCCGCATGAAGATGATGGGCCGAAAGCATCGGCCGTATTTCCGCATTGTCGCCATCGACTCGCGTCAGCCGCGCGATGGCCGGGTGTTGGAAGAGCTCGGCACCTACGACCCGATGGTCAAGGTGAAGGAGAACCGCGTCACGCTGAAGCCGGAGCGCATCAAGCACTGGCTCTCGAAGGGCGCCCTGGCGTCCGAGAAGTGCACGATCCTCTTCAACAAGTTCATGAAGAAGGCGGAAGAAGCCGCCGCGGCGGCCGCGGCCCCGGCGGAAACGCCGGCGTCGTAATCCAAACGCCATGCGTTTCGACGTGCTGACCCTGTTCCCGGACTTGTTCGAAGGCTACTTCACGCAGAGCCTGCTCAAGCTCGCTCTGCAGAAGGGCCTGGTGGAAATCCACCTCTGGAACATCCGCAACTGGGCGACCGGAAAACACCGCAGCGTCGACGACCGCCCCTTCGGCGGCGGCCCCGGCATGGTGATCATGCCCGAACCGGTCTTCGGAGCCGTCGAAGCGGTCCAGTCGCAAGCCGAGCCGCAAGGCCAACTCGTCATGATGACGCCCGGCGGCGAACGATTGACGCAGAGCGTCGTCAAGGAACTGTCCGAAGCTCGCCGCCTGCTTTTGTTGTGCGGCCGTTACGAGGGCTTCGACGAGCGGATCCGGCTGGGGCTCAAGCCCCGCGAGATCTCGATCGGCGACTTCATCTGCAACGGCGGTGAAGTCCCCGCGATGGTCGTGATCGACACGGTCATCCGCTACGTGCCCGGCGTACTCGGCGACGAGGAAAGTGTCGTCGAGGAATCGCACAGCGAGCCGGGCCGGCTGGAGTATCCGCAGTACACCCGCCCGCGCGAGTTTCGCGGCATGGAAGTGCCCGAAGTTCTCCTGAGCGGCGACCACCCCGCCATCGCGAAATGGCGGCGGGAGCAATCGAACAAACGAAGTGAAAATAACCTATAGGTGATATCATGCAGAACAAGCTCATGCAGGCCGTCGAGGACACCCAGCTCAAGAAGGACGTCGGCAAGTTCGCCATCGGCGATCAGGTCGAAGTCCACCAACGGATTCTCGAAGGCGAGAAGGAACGCATCCAAATCTTCGCCGGCGTCGTCATTGCCCGCAAGGGCGGCGGTCTCCGCGAGATGTTCGTCGTTCGCCGCATCGTGCAGAGCGAAGGCGTCGAACGTACCTTCTTGGTGCATTCGCCGAAGATCGCGAAGGTGGAAGTGAAGCGGACCGGGGCCGTTCGCCGCGCGAAGCTGTACTACCTGCGCGACCGCGTCGGCAAGGCGACCCGCCTCCGCGAACGCAAGGTCAAGGAGAAGGCGCCGGCGGCTCCCGCTTCGAACTAATGCGGTTCATCGAATAGCTAATAGCTGTTAGCTAACAGCTATTAGCTATTTTGCGATCACGGCGAGGCTTCCCATGGATCGCACGCCGACGAAACCCTGGTACCGTCGCTGGTTCGGCGATCGCTCCGAACGCGCCGTCGCCAGGTACCTCAGGTCTCTCGGCTACCGCATCGTCGCCCGCAACTTCACCTGCAAGCTCGGCGAACTCGATCTCATCGCCCTCGATGGCGAAACGATCGTCTTCGCCGAGGTCCGTTCCACTGAACGTGACGAAACCTCTCGCCCCGCCGAATCGGTCGACATCGCCAAGCAAAAGCGGTTGACGCGGCTCGCTCTGTATTACTTGCAAAAGAAGCGGTTGCTCAATCGCTATGCGAGGTTCGACGTCCTCTGCGTCGCGTGGCCGGCAGGAGCGAAGACGCCGACGATCGATCACTTCAAGAATGCGTTCGACGCTCACGGCCAGTTTCAGATGTTTTCGTGAGCGCCAGGGTCGCCGACGCCTCCGGCTTGCCGCTAAACGTGGCACAACCGGCATCTTCTCCCTCCGCGGACGAATTTTCCGAAATTTCCTCGCTTTGCAACTCACGAACCGACGGTTAGAATTCGAGGTGAGCCTATTCATCCCCGCTCAGGGTGAAATGGGCCCACATCGCGGAGCTTCCCGGCTATGGTTCAAGGTTATTACACGCTTCAAGAAGCCGCCCAGGTTCTCGACATGCCCGTCGACGAACTCAAGGCCCTGGCTCAGCGCAACCAGATCCGCTCCTTCCAGGATCGCGGGACCCTTCGCTTCCGCATTCAAGACATCCAGGAGATGCAGCGGCAGAAGCTCGGCGACAGCGACCCCGAACTCGTCCTTGGCGAATCGGTCTCCCCCAAGCCGACCAAAGACGGCGGCCCCAAGTCGGGCGCCAAGGCCCCCGGCTCCGGCGCGAAGGGCCCCAAGACGCCGCCCGCCGGGAAAGCCCCCGACGTGTTCGACTTCCAACTCAACGACTCGGTCGAGCTGGGCAACGAGGTCGCCGAACCCGGCGGCTCCGCGGCGCGCAAGGGTTCCGGCGCCAAGGCCGCGCCCAAGACTCCCAAGCAGGGCAGCGACAGCGACGTGAAGCTCTTCGCCGACGGCTCCGACAACTTCAGCCTCCAGCCGGAATCGAACCCCGACAAGCCGCCGATGGACCCCGCCGCCGACGACAGCGACGTGCGCCTCGGCGACCTTTCCACGAACAAACGCTCGACCGCGGCTCGAAGCTCGGCCCCTCGCCGGCCGACAGCGGCGTCCGCCTCGTCCCCATGGGCAACGACAGCGACATCCGCCTCGAAAACGCCCCCACCGACAGCGACGTCCGCCTCAACAGGGGATCGTCGCCGTCGCACAAGGCATCTGACAACATGGTCAACACCGAGGAGATTGACCTCGACGCCGAGGCCGCCAAGCACGACGCCGCCGGCAAGAAGCCCGAGACGAAGTTCAAGACCAACCCCTCGAAGCTCGGCAAGCCCGGCTCGCCGTTCGAATTGTCCGACAGCGATCTCGACGACGTCGCGCCCGCCTCCAGCAGCGAATCCGACAGCGGCGACTTCGACATCGTCGCCCCGGCCCCCAAGTCCGGCTCCCGCTTGTCCGGCCCCAAGTCCGGCGGTCCGAAGTCGGGCGGCCCGAAATCTGGTCCCAAGTCCGGTGGTCCGAAGTCGGGCGGTCCCAAGTCGTCGGCCCCCAAGAAAAAGAAGGAAACCGAGTTCGAAATCTCCGGCGCCGACTCCGACGAGGACTTCAGCCTGGTGCTCGACGAGGAATCGCTCGACCTGGGCGGCGAAGCCCCGGACGACGACGCCCCCAAGAGCGGCCTAAACCTGAGCCGGCCGCTCGACGCGGGCATCTCGCTCGAAGCCCCGAGCGACGACGAGGCCTCCGCCGACTTCGAGCTGAATCTCGAAGGCGCCCCCGCCACGCCAAAGCCGATCAAGAAGCAAGAGGTCGATTCCGACAGTGAGTTCGAGCTGAGCCTCGACGATTCGAGCGCCGAGACGCCCGCCCTCGATGAGTCGGCCGACAGCGAGTTCGAGCTTTCGCTCGGCGACGACTCCCCCGCGGGTTCCGCCACCGATTCCGACGGCGAGTTCGAGCTGGCCCTCGACGACGGCGAAGAGACCCAACAGATCGAACCCCCCAAGAAAAAGAAGAAGGCCAAGGACAAGGGCGCCGAGACCGAAGAGCAGGACATCTTCGAGACCGACTTCGAGCTGCCTGCCGTCGACGACGAGGCCGCGGCCGGCGAAGAAACCGTCGACGAGGCGTCGAGCGACTTCGAACTTGCCCTCGACGATTCCGACATCGCCGAGGAGGACGCCTCGGGCAGCCAGGTCGTCGCCCTCGAAGAGGAAGAATACGACGCGGGCGGCGAAACCGTCGATGGCGACCTCGAGGGCTTCGACGAAGGCGACATCCAGGTCGACGACGACGATGTCGAAGTCGAAGAAGACGCCGAGGTCGAGGTCCGCGAAAAGGTGGTCGTGCAGGAGGTCGTCCGCGAGAAGTGGATCAAGCCGGCCCCCTGGGGAATTCTACCAACGGTCTTCATGTTGCCGTGCGTGGTCCTCATGGTGCTCGCGGGCATCATGGGCTGGGAGCTGGTGCAATCTTCGGGCGGTTATCGCTCCGCCGGCTTCTTGACTCGCTCCATCGCGGAGCCGCTCGGAATGAAGGTGAAGTGATCCGTCGGAACCAACACGAAACACGAGTGGGGCCGGGAGCGAAAGTTCCCGGCTCGTCGTGTTATCTAGCGGAACCGGGCGAGCCAGGAGCGTTAGCGACTGGAGGAAGCTCGCAGCCCCTGAAGGTTCCTCCGGTCGCTGACGCTCCCGGCTCGCCAGGTTCGGAATGATCGCCGCTGGGATCGCCAGGATCCGCATTTCCGGATCATCCCGGGGATTTTCGCACACGCCGTGATCACGAGTTTTCTGCACTGCGCGAGTCTTTCTCGCATGATTGGGGTGGCACGTTGTTTGCACTCTTCGCGGAACGCCCGGTCTCCGCGATCAGGAGATTCGCCATGTCGCCGCAAACCGAAAAAAGGCAAAACGAGCGTCAGAGCTGTGAATTCGCGACGGGGTTCCATGTTTTCGACGCGGAAGAGGTGGAGTGGGAAGGGATCGTCCGCGACGTCTCCGAAACGGGTCTCGGCGTCGAGGCGCCGCGCGGGTTTTCGCCTGGAACGATTTTGGCGTTTCAACTCGAATCGGTAACACTTCTCAGCGTCGTCCACGAACGTCCCGCGAACCGGGGACGGTTTTTGGGCTGCCGCTTCCTCAGGCCGCTTGACACGGCTCAGGTACGCGCGATCGCGAGTCGTCCGCCGGCGGTGAGCAAATTGCCGGTCCTCTTGCACTAATTGTCCGGCAACCGCGTCGGCTTGCCCATGCGGAACGGCGCCTGCGGCTGGCGGGAAAGTTCTTCGAGAATGTCTTGCACCTTGATCGCCAGGTGCAGCGGCGTGAACGGCTTGTTGAGAATCTGCACGTTCGTCAGTCCTTCCAGGAACAACGCCACTTCTTCCTCGGGATACCCGGAGACGAACAGGATCGGCAGCGTCGGCCGCCGCGAGCGTAACGCGACGCCGAGTTCCTGGCCGTTCATTCCCGGCATGACCAGGTCGGAGACGACCATGTCGATCGGTTCGGTCGCCGCATCGAAGATCTCGATCGCTTCGCGTCCCGACGACGCTGCCAGCACCGTGTAGCCGTACATCGCGAGCGTGATGCGGCAGACTTCGCGGACGGCGCTTTCGTCGTCGACGACGAGGATGCGCGCCGCCCGCGGCGTCATCTCCTGGCTCGGCGAAACGGCCTCGTCGGGCGGCGTCAAGAGCGGCGGCAGGTCGATGACGAAGGTCGTGCCGCGGCCGACGGTCGAGTCGATGCGGATCTTGCCGTTCAGCGTCGCCAACGTGCCGTACACGGTGGCGAGGCCCAAGCCGGTCCCCTTGCCGACGTCCTTGGTCGTGAAGAACGGCTCGAACGCGCGGCCGATCGTTGCGTCGTCCATGCCGCAGCCGGTGTCGGCGACGGTGAGGCGGACGGTGGGCGAGCCGGCGTCGTCGCGGTCGAGCGAAGTGCGGATCGTCAGGCTGCCGCCCTTGGGCATGGCGTCGCGGGCGTTGGCGGCGAGGTTGAACACGATCTGGTGGATCAGGCTGGCGTCGCCCATCACCGCGGGCAGGCCGGCCCAGTAGTCCATCGTCAGTGTGATGTGCGTGCCGATCATCCGCTGGAGCAGCTTGTCGATGTCCTTGAGGGCGGCGTTGAGGTCGACCGGTTCGAGCTGAACGGGGCCCTGCCGGCTGAAGGTGAGAAGCTGGCGCGTAATCGCGGCGGCTTTTTCGCCGGCGTCGCAGACGGTGGTGACCAACTCGCGGGCCGGCTCGCCGGGATGGAGGATCTGGGCCGCCAGCTCGCTGTTGCCGATGATCACGGTGAGCAGGTTGTTGAAGCGAGCCGGCCGACCGCCTCGAGCTTTTTCGCCTGGCGGAGCGAGTCGTTGAGCGCTGCCTCGCGCTCGAAGTTGGCCTTGATGACTTCGGTCTGCTTGCCGACCTGGCGGCGCAGCATCCACACCCACAGGGCGATGAAGACAAACGCCACGGCGGCGCCGGCGAGCAGGGCCTGGAGTTTCGCCGGCGTCCACCACGACGGCAGCGGCGGACCGGCGAGCGTCTCGACATCGGCCGGCGAACGGGCCAGGATCGCGGGGATCTCGGTCTCGCTGATGCCGCGCGGCAGGATGATCGCGGCGCCGGTCACGCGCAGCGTCGTCTCGGGGACGCACTGTTCCAGAAGTTCCGCCGTGGGTTCGCCGCGGTAGAGGACGCGGAAGCGCTCGGGGCCGTTGCGGAGATTCACCGTGAAGTACTCGTCGCGCATGAAGGCGTTCTCGACGATGCCGTCGATCCGGACGAGCCGACCGAACGTTTCCTTGGTGACGATCGGCACCGTTGGCGCGATCGGCGCCGGCGACTGGCCGGGGCGCGATTCGATGAGCGTTGCGTTGTCGATGACCACCCGCGCCCGCGTCGGGTTCAAAAAGCCGTGAACGATGACCTTTTGCCCGGGCTGGACGGTGGACGGATCGGGGTTGTCGGCAAAGACGATGTGGGCGCCGCCGGTCTCGTCTTGCAGCACCACCTCGCGGTCGTTGAACACCGCGATCACCATTCCCTCGAGGGCGATGGGCCGGGCCGTCGGGTGGGGCGTCGCGGTGAAGCCCTTGAGATGGCGTTCGAGCGGCAGCGGCGTGAGCCGCGGCTGCAGGCCGGCGACCAGCTTGATCAGGTTAGGCGTTTGTACGTAGATAAAGGTCCGGCCGCGGATCTGCCGGCGCATGTCGTCATGGCTGGGAACGCAGACGCCGCGGAGGCGGACGGTGCTGCCGACGAGCTTCGTCAGCGCGTCAAGGTTCTCGGGCCCCGGCACCAGCACGCGGCCGACGCCTTCGGACGTGATGATCGTCAGCCAGGCGTAGTCCTTGGCCGAGCCGGACTCGCGGACAAAGGCGTAGGTCTGCACGTACTGACCGTCGAGCCAGCGTGATTCCTCGGGCCGCAGGTTGAACGGTTCGGGGTCGGGCAACGGTCCCTTGCCGACGCTCTTCACCGACGTCGCGCGCACGAAGGGCGCAAACGTCCCCGGCTCGACCGTCCCTTCCACCTCGACGCGCTCGCCCCGGGCGAGGTCCTTGGCGAGCGGCGTGACGCCGATGTAAATGCCGGCCGATTCGTCTTGCAAAAAGAAGTCAGGATGGTGCGGGTTGGCGTGGGTGACGACTCCGGTGAGCTTGACGGCGCGGTGGGCGCCGTCCGGAAACGCCCACTCGCGGGCCGACTGGGCCGTCGTGAGCGGCAGCTGCGGATCGTCTTGAAAAACACAGAAACAGGCGCCGAGAGCGGCGATGAGAGCGGCCTGGAGCATCGGAACCCCCGTTTCGGTTCCTGCGGCGTCCTGCCATGCGGTTTTTACCTAATCTACCCGATCGGCAGAGGGGGCGAAATGGCAACAATGGATTTGACGGGAAGGAAGAATGCGGCGGAGGGGACGATCGTCAAAGACGATCGCGCCGCATCATCCAGAATCTTCTTTGGAGTGCGGCGGCTGGACGCCGCTTT
>JADMIO011426288.1_pt1 | contig 13140 bp, 11 predicted proteins | sample 8958161 | NCBI WGS metagenome assembly JADMIO01 (sample SAMN16585339, study PRJNA669376) | soil metagenome | isolation source: Crop rotation soil | place: USA: Cullars Rotation, Alabama | collected 2011 | reverse complement strand
TATGCTGTTTAATCTATCTGCTTTCGGTGCTTGGAAGCAGTTGCGCCCAGGTTGGCGCTCCCACAGGTGGCCCGAGAGATACGCTCCCTCCAAATCTGCTGGAGTCCAGTCCCGCCAATGGAACCGTTAATTTTAAGGGCAACCGTATCGTGCTCGATTTTGACGAGTATGTGCAACTTCAAAAACTGCAGGAGAATCTATTGGTTTCTCCAACTCCTAAAATAACTCCGAACGTTGCTTTTAAATTTAAAACAATCAGCATTAAAATACGCGATACACTGGAGCCCAACACCACCTATCGCATAGACCTGGGCAATTCCATACAGGATTTGAATGAAAGTAACCCGTTTAAAAATTTTTCATATGTATTTTCTACCGGTCCTTATATAGATTCGCTTGAATTTTCAGGAAATGTACAGGTAGCTGAAACGGGTAAACCAGATAGTACTTTATTGGTGTTCCTGTATAAAAACCTGGATGACTCTGCGGTATTCAAACAAAAGCCGCGGTATATAACAAGGGTAAATGCAAAAGGTAATTTTACTTTTCATAACCTCCCCGGCGGCATATATCACGTTTTCTCCATGAAGGATGAAAGCGGCCAAAGAATTTACAGCGGGCGGGACGAATTATTTGCTTTTGCAGATAGTGCGGTTACCGTGAGTAGCCATACTACTCCCGTGCAATTATTTGCCTATTCGGCCCAGAAACCGAAAGTAAAAAGTGCTCCGGCGGGCGCAACTTCTGCCGACAAAAAATTAAAGTATACAGCTTCTGTTCTAAACGGCAGGCAGGATATACTAACGCCTTTAACACTGGAATTTAATCACAAACTAAAAAATTTTGACAGCCTGAAAATACAACTGACAGATACGCTTTTCAATCCTTACAAAACAGCATTAATAAGCCTTGACACGACTTTTAAAAAAATTACGGTTAAAATTCCATGGCAGGAGAATACTGATTACCGGCTGATTGTTTCGAAAGATTTTGCCACAGATACGTTGGGAACAGCGTTAGCAAAATCCGACACGATACCGCTCAAGACAAAAAAGGAAAGTGACTATGGAAGCATTGAAATAACTTTTAAAAACCTCGAAAGATTTAAACACCCGGTTTTACAATTTGTAACAAATAACGAGGTGGTAAATTCTTTCCCGCTTACTGCGCCGCAGTGGAGCGTAAAACTTTTTAATCCGGGTGATTATGAGTTGAGGATTCTGGAAGACCTCAGCCATAACGGTGTCTGGGATGCCGGGAATTACCATTTAAAATTACAGCCCGAAAAAGTATATGCCATCCCGCAAAAAATTAACATCCGGGGGGATTGGGAAAATGCACGCGATATCGAGTTGTGAGCTGATACAGCCGACGGCTGAAATCGTCAAACTTACGCTAATCCGTAACCATCCATCTTCAACCTTGAACTTTGAACCTTATCTTTGAAGCATGATTTTTTCTTCTACTCTTTTGGAAAATGCGGTAAATGAATTTGCCAGGCTGCCGGGTATTGGTAAAAAAACGGCTTTGAGGCTTGTGCTTCATCTGCTCAAAAAAGATATCGACGACGTAAAAAACTTCAGCGGGGCAGTTTTGAGGATGCGGGAAGAAATTAATTTTTGTAGCCGGTGCCGTAATATTGCTGATGCGCAGCTGTGTAATATTTGCGCCGACAGGGCACGCAAAGATCACATAATTTGTGTGGTGGAAAGTATCCGGGATGTAATAGCCATTGAAAGTACGCAGCAATACAACGGCCTGTATCACGTACTGGGAGGCATTATTTCCCCCCTTGATGGGATAGGACCCGCCCAGCTGGAGATCGATTCACTTTTAAAACGGGTAGACGAAGAAAAAACGGAAGAACTTATTTTCGCTTTGAGCCCGAATATCCAGGGGGATACTACGATATTTTATATCAGCAAAAAACTAAAGGCGCGGCCGGTAAAAATTACCACAATAGCACGCGGAATTGCTTTTGGAGGCGAGCTTGAATATGCAGATGAGATGACGCTTGCCAGGAGCATCTCCAACCGTATCCCGGTGGAAAATTATGTAGGTAATAAATTTTAGATTAATCCAATGCTTTTGTATGGCCTGCAGCATTGTCATTTTATGCCACACTATTTCCGGTATTGCGATCATATTATAATTGCCTAACTTGCAAGGATCATTTAATCTGCTAAATTGAGTACTTCATTGGAAAACAAACCTGTAATTGGATTCACCTGTGGTGACATAAACGGTATAGGTGTTGAACTTATATTAAAATCGCTCTCTGATAACAGACTTCTCGATTTTTGCGTACCAGTGGTATTTGGAAGCAACAAAGTGATAAATTTTTACAGAAAAAGCATAGCTGATGTGAACTTCAGCTTTGCGAGCATTAAAGAATTTACCAAGATAAACCCGCGGCAGGTAAACATTTTTAATTGCTGGGAAGAAGAAGTAGCCATTAATCCCGGAACCTTGACCGACGTTGGCGGCCGTTATGCCGTAAAAAGCCTGCGTGCTGCTACCCTGGCCCTGAAAGAAGGGAAAATTGACGCAATGGTTACCGCGCCCCTTCATAAAAAAAATGTTCAAAGCGCTGAATTTTCCTATCCCGGCCATACACCTTTCCTTAAAGATTTTTTTGACGTAACCGATGTATTGATGATAATGGCTGCAGAAAATTTCAGAATAGGGCTTGTTACCGAACACGTTCCCGTAAAAGACATTGCACCTCTTATTACCAGAGACCGTATTGTAAGTAAGTTATCCATTCTTCATGCTTCGTTGAGAAAAGATTTTGATATTGAAAGGCCAAAAATCGCGGTATTGGCATTAAATCCCCATGCTGGCGACGAGGGAATTATTGGTACCGAAGAGGAAGAAATTATCAAACCGGCGATAAAAGAGGCGAAACAGCATAATATGCTGGTAATGGGGCCTTTCAGCGCAGATGCTTTTTTTGCAAGAGGGCAATATCATAAATTTGATGCGGTACTGGCCATGTATCATGATCAGGGCCTGATCCCTTTTAAATCCCTTGCCTTAGGGGAGGGTGTAAATTTTACAGCCGGATTACCCGGAGTCCGCACCAGTCCTGATCATGGAACGGCTTTTGATATTGCAGGAAAGGATAGAGCAGACCCCTCGTCTTTCAGATCTGCCATATTTTGCTGTCTTGATATTTTAAAAAATCAGAGAACTTATGAGAAAAACCGCAAAAACCCTATTAATAAAATGAGCGCTACGGTTGTTGCGGGCGCCATAGATGAAAAAATAATTGAATAGGGCGACGATTTTTCTGAGGAACGGAATGTAATAAGTGACAGGTAACAGGCGTTATCTAATTCTATGAGGGTGAAGAAGGAGTGTGTCAATTTTCAAATTTTGCATTTTTTACATAAATCTGTAGTTTAAAATTATAAGCATACAACGTGTTTACTATAGTTTTACGTTAAACTTAATTATATTTTTGTAACAGATTGCTTATTTCATAATATTGAGGCATGGATAATATTTTATTAAGCGGGGCACTGGCATTCATAATTACGTTTTTTTCCATACCCGTAATAATTGAAGTTGCCAAGGATAAGAAGCTCTTTGATGAGCCCGATGAAAGAAAGGTGCACAAAGCCGTTATACCTACGCTGGGCGGGCTTGGGATTTTCGCCGGTTTCATCGTTGCCTCGTTGATGGGTGTTCCCTCCATGTCGCCGGTATTTCAGTATTTTATGGCGGCCATCATGGTGATATTTTTTCTTGGAATAAAAGATGATATTTTAATACTTTCTGCTACAAAAAAATTTATTGGCCAACTCGTGGCTGCAGGCATTATCATAAAGTTTGGGGGCGTACAAATCAGCAATATGCACGGTTTCCTGGGCTTGCATGAAATTCCGCATACTGTGAGTGTTTTGCTTACTCTTTTTACCATCGTCGTAATTACAAACTCCTTTAACCTTATTGACGGGGTTGACGGGCTTGCCGGCTGCCTCGGATTATTAACTTCTTCTATTTTTGGAACCTATTTTCTCGCCACCTCGCAATTGATGTATGCTGTTATGGCCTTTTCGCTTGCCGGAAGCCTGGTAGCTTTCCTGATATATAATTTTTCTCCTGCAAAGATTTTCATGGGTGATACCGGTTCGCTGCTTATAGGGCTGCTAAATTCGGTATTTGTCATAAAATTCATGGACATTGCTGCAGATCCTTCCCTTGGTTTTCCGCTGGAATCGGCACCCGCTATTGGTTTTGCTATATTAATCGTGCCGCTTTTTGATACGTTGCGTGTGGTAAGCATCCGGATCATCAACAGGCGATCACCTTTTAGCCCCGACAGAAACCATATCCATCATTTTTTACTCGAACTGGGCTTTACCCATAAAATGATTTCTTTCACCTGCATAAGCACCAATATCATTTTTATAGCGGTGGCCTATTTTTTGCGTTTCGCCGGAACTACCATGGTCATACTTGCACTTTCCAGCGTATCGTTACTTCTTGTAAGCCTCATATATTACAGGCGGCCTAAATCAAAAACAGTTTCGTTACATGGGCGCAATCAGAACGAAACGATCATCAAGTCACGCAAGATACTTACCCTTGCAAGTGAAACCGTAGAACAGGATTAACCTCCATTAACTTTTTTATCAACCTGATTTTACTAATTTTGCTCCTCTTAACATCGCTTCTGCGATGAGATAATTTTTTGTTATAAAATAAAACCAATGGCAGCCGATTTAGCAGGAATTTTAGATGAGGGTACCATCTCGATGAAAAAAGCGATCAGTCATTTCGAAAGCGAACTTGTAAAAATCCGTGCAGGCAAAGCAAGCCCGGCCATGCTGGATGGTATCGTAGTGGATTATTATGGCAACCCTACGCCTATTGGTCAGGTGGGTAATATAAGCGTTATGGACGCCCGCACCCTTACCATACAGCCATGGGAAAAAAATATGCTGCAGCCGATAGAGCGGGCTATCATTGCTGCCAACATTGGCATCAACCCGCAAAATGACGGTAATATTATCCGCCTTTTTTTACCTCCTCTTACTGAAGAACGCCGGAAAGAACTTGTAAAAAGAAGCAATGCGGAAGGGGAACATGCAAAAATTGCCGTGCGCAATATTCGCCGCGACGCCATTGAACATATTAAAAAGCTGCAAAAGGAAGGATTAAGCGAAGATGCGGCAAAAGACGGGGAAGGAGATATGCAGGAAATTACCAATAATTATATTCTTCTTATAGACAAACATCTTGAGGCAAAAGAAAAGGAAATTATGGCGGTCTAAATTTTTTAGAGCTGATGCTGAAAGAACAATTACTGATATTAATCACGACACCTTTGTACCTGGCAGTAATTGGCCTCGAGATGGTTTTAAGCCATCTTCATCTGAAAAAGTATTATTCTCTAAAGGACACCTTTATTAATATTTACCTGTGCCTTCTCAACGGAGGTATAGACCTTCTTTTCAGAGCGGTTTATATAGTCATTCTTGTGACCATCTTCCGGTTTCGCTTTGTTGATCTTTCTTTTAATCCTTTTTTATACTGGTTGTTGCTTTTCATACTGGAAGACCTTGCGTTTTACGTAGAACACCGGGTTGATCATTTTTGCCGCTTCTTCTGGGCGGTGCATGTCACCCATCATTCGTCGGAAGAATTTAATTTAACCACCGGTTTTCGTTCATCCGTGCTGCAGCCATTATACCGGTTTATCTATTTTTTACCCCTGGTTTTACTGGGCTTTAAAGCCCTTGACATCATATTCATGTATTCGCTAACACAGATTTACGGAATACTCGTTCATACCAGGTATATAGGTAAGATGCCCCGCTGGTTCGAAGCTATTTTTGTAAGCCCTTCCCATCACAGGGTGCATCATGCCAGTAATATCCGGTACCTCGACAGGAATATGGGAATGGTGCTGATAATATGGGACAGGTGGTTTGGCACTTTTCAGCCTGAAATTGAGGAAGATCCTGTAAAATACGGCCTTACCAAACAATTAGAAAATCCGCACCACCTTACAAAAATAATTTTTCACGAGTGGCAAAGCATCGGTGCAGACCTGCGAAAGAAAATACCACTTTCCGTCAAACTTAAGTATCTGCTAAACCCGCCCGGCTGGAGCCATGATGGCAGCACAAAAACAGCAAAAGAACTGAGAAAAGAATCAGGGCTTTGAAAATTTGACATTGTAAATACCTGATACCCTCACAAGATATTTAATGGAAGGTGCGGGGAAACCGCGGAAAGACATAGTCAGAAGATTTGATGCCTGTCGGGGATCTTACGCCGGATGAGCTACAACCGGCCTACCGACGCCCCGTAAAAAATCAATTTGCAAGTTCAGGGTTCAAAATAATATTTTTACCGGCAAAGATGTATTTTTATTCCTTGCTGGCCGCTGTAACTCCTTTAATAAACCTCCCGGCCACTCGTAGTTTTCTGACCTTATTACATTATTTAAGTAACAATCATGAGTGGAATACATATTAAAGACATCAGCACCAGGGCGCCGGAAGGTTTTGACAAGCGGAAAACAAAAGACAAAACAGCAAAATTATTGGAGGAATTGCAGGAGTTGCAAAACCTTTTGTTTGCAGAAAATAAGCACTCAGTGCTCGTTGTGATCCAGGGAATGGATGGCAGCGGCAAAGATGGCGTGATAAGAAATGTTTTCACATCAATGAACCCGCAGGGCGTAGAGGTAAAGAGTTATAAGGCACCCACTCCTGAAGAATTAAGCCATGATTTTTTATGGCGCATTCATCAATATGCGCCAGCCAAAGGGATGATCCGGATTTTCAACCGCAGCCACTATGAGGATATATTGATAACCCGTGTTCATAAATGGTGCAACGATGAAACAGCCCGCAAAAGAATGAAGGCCATCAATGACTGGGAAGAACTGCTCACCAATAATAACACCCGCATCCTAAAATTTTACCTGCACGTTTCCCAAAAGGAACAGGAAGAAAGACTTGAAGAAAGACTGAAAGACCCTTCAAAAATGTGGAAATACAATGCCAATGACCTCGAAGAGGCAAAGCTTTGGGACATCTATATGCAGATGTATTCGGAATGTTTTGACAATTGCAACGTCGTGCCATGGGTGGTCGTTCCCAGCGACCAGAACTGGTATAAGGAACATGTCATCGCCTCTGTGCTGAGGGATACACTGGCCGGTTTGAAAATGCAATATCCCGGACTTAAGAATAAATAATTTTTCATTACCATCAAAAATCAAATTTTATGAGCTTCATTAAGGAATTTAAAGAGTTTATTGTTAAGGGCAATGTAGTTGATCTCGCAATTGCAGTCATTATAGGGGCCGCCTTTGGCGCCATTATATCATCTCTTGTGGACGATGTGATAACCCCCCTGTTACTTACGCCAGCCTTAAATGCAATGCATGTAGGTAATATAGCCGAACTGAAATGGGGAGAAGTAAAATACGGAAATTTCCTGTCGGCGATCATTAAATTTCTCGTGATTGCCCTTGTTCTGTTCTCTTTGATTAAAACCATGAATGCTATGAAAAAGAAAGAAGTTGCAGCCCCTCCGGCTCCCTCATCTACCGATCGGCTTCTCATGGAAATAAGAGACCAGCTGAAGAATAGAAATTAAGACATGCTCCTTTAAAATACGCAGAGGGCGAGGATAGCAATACCTGGCTCATTGCCCGGATATTGCGGCAGTCCCACAGGCCAGCCTGATTCTTCTGCAAAAAAAGCTATTTTCGCACTATCCACGCGTTTACCAGTAAATAGCCTTATAAAGCTGTATGTAATAATACCAGTCTGATGAAAAAAATCCTGGCTTTCCTCTTCCTGATACCCGTTTGCATTTCCGGTTTCTCTCAAAAAAAGAATACTACCCAAAAAAAAGAGGAAAATACTTCCGCCAGGCCCGTTTGGGACAGGGGAGTGCGGATATCCTTATTTGTTGGACAGGCCGGCAGTAAAAACTGGGCGTCGGGCACCGATATTTTCTCGATTTCTGCCAATGCTTTTGTAAATACCTATGCTAACAGAACCCGCGGAAAATGGTTTTTTAATAACTCATTGATAGCCTCCTACGGTTTCATAAATACTGATGAATACGCCACTATAAAAAACGATGATAAAATAGATTTTTTTTCAACAGTAGGTGTGAGATTTGAAAAAAAGCCACAGTTAGGGCTTGCGGCTGCATGGAATTTCCGTTCGCAGTTTTCAAATGGATATGACCGTGATTACCTTAACCAGGGAATTAAAAGAAGAACCTCCGGCTTCTTTGCACCTGCCTACATCACAATTGCCCCTATAGGATTGTATTATCATGAAAAAAATATCGGTTTATATGGAAGTCTGTTGGGATTAAGAGGTGTAATAGTTTCGAACCAGCCTTACAGTTATGCTTTCCAGGGTGGTATTATACCCGATGACATGGTCAACCAAAAAAATCCTGCAAAACAGGAAAGATCGGTTGCGGAAATGTATGGCGTTGATCCTCAAAGAACCATTCAATTCCAGGCTGGCCTTTATATTTCGGCCTCCTGTAATAAAGAGATCTGTAAAAACATCACTTATTCAGGACGAATTGACCTGTTTTCAGATTTTACGCATTCGGCTCCGGAAAATGCAGATATTTTTTGGATCAACACGTTTTATTTCAAGGTCAACAACTGGCTGAATGCCGTTTATAGCCTTGACCTCGCTTATGATGATGATATTAAAAAATTCGGCTATTTTAAAAATCATGCGGCCCTGCAATCAAAGTCGATATTGGGGCTGGGCATAAGCGCCCGTTTTTTGGAAAGAAAAAAGGATGATAAAAAAATACCCAAATAAATTATATGATAACTTTGTTACCGGCAACTGAACTACGGGGATTTTTGACCTGACTGTGAAATATATCTCCGGCTTCACCAGATCAGCCGAACTTGCCATACAATAAAATCCCGGATGAATACAGAAATCTACCAGATAAAGCTTCCACAGTTCGAAGGCCCTTTTGACCTGCTGCTTTTCTTTATAGAAAGAGACGAACTGGATATTTACAATATTCCCATTACAAAAATAACCAACGAATTCCTCGATTACATACACAGCAGCGAATTACTTAATATAGAACTTAGCAGCGAGTTTATTTTATTCATAAGCACCCTTATGCGTATAAAAGCGAAAATGCTTTTGCCACGAAAAGAGCTGGACCAGGAGGGTAATGAAATAGACCCCAGACAGGAATTGATAGATAAGATTCTTGAATACAAGAGATTTAAGGAGGCTGCCCTGAAGATGAGTGAGCTGGAAGCCCTCCGTATGCTTATGGTTAAGCGCGGCAACATAATGGATGAGCTTTCTAAAATCGGGGAAGAATCGGGAGAAGGAACAGAAATACAGGCTGTTTCCCTGTTCAAGCTGATGAGGGCATTCGAAAGGGTTGCCCGGAGGCTACATGAAAAAAGGCACCAGGCGGTGCATACAGTTTTGCAGTACGACTATACCATGGAGGGCAGCCGTAAATATATGCTCGAACTGCTGCAAAAGGAACGTTCCGTATCTTTTGAGAAAATTTTCGACCTGTCGGAGAACCGCATTCATGCTATATTTCTTTTCTTAAATATGCTGGAGTTGATTCAGCAAAAATATTTCTACATAATTACCGGTGAGGGCGTTAATAATTTTATTATTGAATTCAATGAAAGCAGGAAGGAGGAAGAAGTTATAGAAATTGTTTAACCCTGCACATTCTCAGGAAAGATACCATCGTCTTAATTAAATATGTTTATTACCACCGGCCGGGTGGAGCTTTTTATATAAGGCTGTAATTTTTGCAGGAACCAGGTTGAAACCATGGGACATCCCCGACTGTTACAAACCGGCAATGGATAAATTTCCTCTTCAGGTACACAGTCATACGCATGTAAAACAATACTTCTTACGTAAGCATTATTGTTGGTCGGGTCAAGCCCGTATAATTTATAGGCTGTGCCAAACCGTCCCTCATACCTACTCCCAATCCTGAATTTGCCCGTGCAGCTACATCCGCTGTTAATCCTGTTGGAAAAGTTTGCCGTGATTTGAAAACCGTTATCACAGCTCCCATGAGCCACAAGGCCCGAAAGCAATATGGAATCCTTTTGCAGGTCATATACAAAAAAACGCTTTTTGCCCGAGGCCATCTTCATATCAGCCAAAAAACATATTTTGGAATTGTAGTGATTGGCCTCCAGATATTGTTTTATCGATGCAGCTCTTGTTTTTAGCCTGGCAAATTCTTCGGGGGTGATTTTTACTGCCGGGTTAACCGGAGATTCCACTTGTGTGAGCTTTGGCTTATACCGGTAATAGTGCGTAGATACAGAAAAAGCGCTGCCCCCAAAAAAGAGTATAAAAACAATCTTTAGCGACGTCCTCATATTGTTATGCTTCCTTTAAGATGCATAACCCTTATGTTTTCACATTTCAAAGGAAGAATACTTTTCGAAAGAGTTGCTGATATAAACTCTCTTCCAATAATAATGGAGCCGGGGAAATTTATAAAATCGGGGAACAAAAAAATTCTTATAAGGCGAATGTTCTATTCTGCTATCAGCTTATTCACCTCTATTTTCGATATATCTCTTATCGCTGTTGCAATATGCCCGGAATCAATGCCCACTTCATTATACAATTCTTTAGGCGTGCCGTGCTCAATAACTGCATCGGTGATCCCTAAAATTTTTACATGCGCACTATAGTTATGCGCAGCCATAAATTCAAGAACGGCAGATCCAAAACCACCTATGACCGTTCCATCCTCCACCGTAATAATTTTAGAATAGCTTCTTAGCACCTCGTGCAATATTTTTTCATCAAGGGGCTTGGCAAAACGCATATCATAATGCGCCGGGTTGATACCTTCTTTTTTTACATCCCTTATAGCAGCGGCGGCAAAATTCCCGGGATGCCCGAATGACAGAATGGCTATCTCATTACCGTCCTTTAATTTTCTGCCCGTACCAATTTTAATTTCCTTCATCTCGCTTTTCCATTCAGCCTTTACCCCTTCACCACGCGGATAGCGGATTACAAACGGGCTATCTGTTTTTTCCAATTGTGCCGTATACATAAGATCCCGTAACTCGTTTTCATTCATTGGTGCACTTACGATCATGTTGGGTATACAGCGCATGTAAGCAATATCGTAAGCGCCATGATGTGTAGGCCCGTCTTCACCTACAAGCCCTGCCCGGTCCAGACAAAATACTACCGGCAATTTTTGAATAGCAACATCATGAACAACCTGGTCATATGCGCGCTGCATAAAAGAAGAATAAATATTGCAGAAAACTTTCATTCCCTGTGTTGCCAACCCTGCGCTTAAGGTGACCGCATGTTGCTCGCAAATGCCTACATCAAAAGCCCGGTGCGGCATCTTTTCCATCATATATTTTAATGAGCTTCCACTCGGCATAGCCGGGGTCACTCCCATGATTTTATCATTTTTTTCCGCAAGTTCAATCATTGTATATCCAAAAACATCCTGGTATTTGGGAGGCTGCGGCAAGTCAAATTTCTTTTTATAGATCTCCCCGGTTATTTTATCAAAAAGACCGGGCGCATGCCATTTGGTCTGGTCTTTTTCGGCAAGCTCATAGCCCTTTCCTTTTATCGTTTTTATATGTAAAAGTTTGGGACCCGGAATGTCTTTAAGATCTTTTAACGTATCGACCAGCTTGGTAATATTATGTCCGTCGATAGGCCCGAAATAGCGAAGGTTCAGTGCTTCGAAAAGATTGCTGCTGTTGCTCACCATACCCTTCAACCCCGCCTCCAATTTGGAAACCATGCTGCGGGAAAATTTTTTGCCCGGCAGCTTACCCAAAGCTTTCCAGAAATCATCGCGAATTTTATTATACGTTTGCGAAGTCGTAATATCGGTAAGGTATTCTTTCAACGCACCTACATTCGGGTCAATGCTCATGCAGTTGTCGTTCAGAATAATGAGAATATTGCTTTTTTCAATACCGGCATGATTGAGTGCTTCGAAGGCCATACCCGCAGTCATCGCCCCGTCTCCTATGATGGCTACATGCTGCCTGTTTGTTTCGCCTTTGTAATGAGACGCCATAGCCATGCCAAGCGCCGCCGAAATGGAAGTGGAAGAGTGCCCGACGCCGAAAGTATCATATTCGCTTTCCGAACGTTTTGGAAAACCACTAAGCCCCTTGTACTTTCTATTGGTGATAAAATTATCCCTGCGGCCGGTAAGTATTTTATGCCCGTATGCCTGGTGACCTACATCCCAAACAAGCTGGTCGTATGGAGTATTGAAAATATAATGGAGAGCAACGGTGAGCTCCACTACACCCAGGCTTGCCCCGAAATGGCCCCCGTAAATACTTACAACATCAACGATATAGTGGCGCAGTTCATCACATAGCTCGTGCAGTTGGCTGCGGTCGAGCTTTTTCAGATCAGAAGGGCTGTTGATTGCTTTAAGCAAGGGCCCCGCACTAATTTCCATACTTCAGAATTAATTTGCAAAAATACATTTTTTATCGGGCGATCCGACACAGCTATATGTGAATCAACTCAAAAAATCCGGTCAATGTATCTTATAATATAGGGTATAACGCACATTTCAGCCATTTCATATATTTTACTTGTGAATAAATTTTTGCATATCCAATATCAGGTCTGGATCGGGCGAGTTTTGCAAATATTTTTCTCTTTCCCCAAATCTGCACACTCCCGGATAATCTCCTTTATAGGGCGTGATATCCTGGATAACCTGGAAATGCAGGTGTGGCGGCCAATGGCCGTTGTCATCAGGGCTGCCAAAATGAGCAAACTTCTGGCCGCGGCTTATGTAGTTTCCTTCTCTTATGTTTTGCAAGTCTGCCAGGCTTAGGTGCCCATATAAAGTAAAGAAAGGAAGCCCTTCCAGCTGGTGCAATAAAATTATGGTAGCGCCGTAATCACCCCAATTGTCATTAAAAGCAAAGCTGTGAACCATGCCCCCCCAGGGCGCAAAAATTTCGGTTCCCTCCTTACCCCAGATGTCAACGCCGAGATGCAGGTTGCGCGATCCCTCCCCGCCGGTAGTTATCATTTCGGAAGAATTGTTATTGAAAATATTGAAAGCCGTATACAAAGTCCGCAATTCATTATAACC
>JADMIO010001404.1_pt1 | contig 13141 bp, 20 predicted proteins | sample 8958161 | NCBI WGS metagenome assembly JADMIO01 (sample SAMN16585339, study PRJNA669376) | soil metagenome | isolation source: Crop rotation soil | place: USA: Cullars Rotation, Alabama | collected 2011 | reverse complement strand
TGCTCTCAACATCGAAGCACAGCAATTCATGGTTCCATCATATGGTGCAGGACTGAGCGAAGACAACGGCATGCGTGCGTCTATGAAGCCGACACAGAGTGAGCAATTTGAGGAGGAGTTGAATGTGAGGTAAGCATCGCAGATGCCTAAGGTGTGTTGTGACGCTTTGTTCTGTTTGTCCGGCAGTGGCGGTATTAGTGGTACCTGTATGCTGTGCGCTGCTATTCACGCTGACAACATTGCAGCGATGATTTGTCGCATGCCGAGTTCAGGCCAGCGCCAGCATCGCAGCCCTCGCGTCCCATCCCGCGTGGGTTTGACTCCACTGCATCAGCACAGCCCCACATGACCGCTCCAAGCGTTGTAAAGCATACGCCTGCCCGTCGCATGGCCTCAGAGCCTGTCAGGCAACAGCAGCTCAATGCGTCTACGTTTTATCCGAAGCCAAGATCAGATTCGAGATCTGATGCGTGGAGGAAGTAGAAATAATATGTACGTCCGTATAAGAATGATAATCTCCTCTTATTCATGCTGCTCCATCGTGATCTCACTGTTACATTGCAAATGGGCGGCATCTCAGGACCATCTGAGCTGGACTTCATTTTTCTCGGCCATTGTGATGATGTGTCAAGCGGCGTGCCCCCAATCTTTAGACGCGTCGTCCGCGGTAAGGCTAGATGTTTTATGGATACGTTCAAGCTATGCAGCTGTCAATCAGGTGATCGCTCATGACACTTCATCACACATGCAAATGTATTCATTTACAGTCATACCTGGACTGCACGACACCAACTCAGATGCCGATCGAACGAGTTGAATTCAACGGGCACTTAGTATTATCTCCGATGGAGACGAAAGTGCTACGTGTCATTAATGCACACCCTCACGGTATTCAAGTCGCAGAGATCTGTCGAGTATTCAACAGCACGCTAGAAGAAATGATGGATATCTTCCAGTATCTGATCAGCCAAGGGTACGTCAGAACAGCAGTAATGCCAGAAGTCGATGCTGGAGCAGAGATGACATACGCTGGCGGGTAACGCAGAAATTTTAATGTACAAAGAGCAATACATCGTCGCACGGCACAATAGTGTTAGATGATTGACATCTTCAGCATTTTGACTCAGCGGAGAAGTCGTTTCTTTTTATGAAGATCGCGCAAGTGGGAGCATGTATCGCATGTCCGTGATTCTGCGGCCTCAGCCTCGAAGAGTTGGCAGCCACATATCTTGCCGCGTCTATTTTTCACTGAGAAATATTAGTGATTATTTCTGGAATAAAACTAGAGCGTATGTTGGTTTACCACGCATAGCAAGAATGTGGAGCGTGCTTTGTGAAAATGTCTTTTCACTGATCATTGAAATGCCTCTCAAAGTGTGGGCATTTGCAATTTTCACAGAGACAAAAACATTTGAGTATAAAAAGCGAATCATGTCGTTTAATTTCGGGTTGCATAACTGTCAGTAACGTGCGAAATGGAAGTGGAACTGTGAGTAATGCATTACCTCGACATTGACGATATTCATACATTGGTTTTGGTGGTCTAGATTTAGTTTTCTTGAGCTGGGGAAGAAATCCAGTCTGAAGTTTGTAAGATGAGGTTTTGACAAGAAGTACAAACAGAACTTCAAGAAGACATAAAGCGAGTAACGAATTCAGGAACATGCAACACGAGTGTTGAAAGGCTAACAAGGAGATATGTACGTCTCAATACCTCTCGTAACTGCTTGCTCTTTTGACGCTTCCGCCGACGATGAAGCTCACTGTTGTACCTGGCAAGGATATTGACATTCGTATGAATGCCGTCGATGATGATCGTAGGTGGAATTCTCTCTTTGACGAAGATAACATCGTCATCCTCCTGGATACTTAAGGGCGCAGGACGCTCAAATATATCATCTGGAAGCAGCGGGATTTGCTCTTCCACCTTCACCAAAGCAACGTCCATGGAAAATGATTAAAAGGCAAAAGAAGCGTCCGGGTCATTGTCAGTTGAGCAAATGGCGAATCACCTGGCGACGCGATCGCAGGTGCTGAATCTTTACCGAACTATATTGAAAGCCGGTTCGGCGGCGTGCGTGGCTGCTAACTGATCTAGGCAGAAAATGGCCGGGGCCTGAGGAAGAAAAGACATATATTGCGCAAGAAGCGCGGGCGCTGTTTCGACAAAACAAGTCGATTCGAAGTGAGCTTTTTTATGCGTTCAATTAATACGTTCAGACCCAGAAGAAATAACGGAGCTAATGTTTGAGGCAGAAACGCGAATGGAACTTGCTTTGCATTATAAGATTCCCTATCCCCGGCACTACAATGCGCCGCATGGTGTTCACGCAGAGCAGTTGCAGCAAGGAGAGAAGAAAGTTTCTGGTAGAGTTGAATGTGTTCACTCACAGCGAAGGGGCTTACATGAAATCATACCAGGATCGCTCGTAATGCTGATTGACGTGTATTTCATTTGTTGTATGAACAATTCTGTTGCTTCTCTCTTTCTCTTCATCATCTGCCGCAATCATGGTGTTACGTATCAACATGTGCATATTGCCCTCATTCCAAGAAGCTGTGACAATGGTGTCGCACTCTTCCATCGTAAACGGGCGAAGCCAGCGACAGTTTTCTTTTCAGTCATTGTATGGAGGAGAAGGACCCCAAGCGTGCCCGGGTGGGAGAGCCTGAGAAAGACGGTCTTCGAAATGCAAAGCGGATCGCTCTCGATGTGGGAGGAACGAAGTTCGCCACGAGTTTAACCACGCTCAATGCGGTGCCTGATTCTATGCTTGCAGTTATGTTTAGTGGCAGATTTCCGTTGGAGCCGGATGAAAGCGGATGTTATTTCATAGACAGAGACCCCACTCTATTCCGGCACATATTAAACTGGCTTCGTCGATATCCATCTATGCTCAAATTCGACGCTGCTGCTCTGAATCTCTCATCTGGTCAACGCAAAGAGCTGTACGATGAAGCGGGATATTATGGACTCCAACCCCTGCAGGAGCAGCTGCAGATAACCTCAGTTCCGAAGATTGTGCATGAGCCCCTTAAGATGTGCTGGGAAATTAAAGAGTTCAAAAGAGGCATTAAGGAAATACGAGAGTCCAAACCGTTTACATGGCTTGGATGGCAGTGGTTCTTGACTTTGCATCCTCCTAAGCCGGTGATGCGCATTAGGAAGCATGCCATTTCCTTTGGCGTTTTCAATCAAACTGGCAAAGACGATCGGGTTCTCCTTGTGGAGTACTCAATCCGTCCCATCCACAAAGATCAGAAGTCACCGCCGCCTGACTGGGCGTGTACTCTGAGGCAGCCTTTTGAGCTTGGGAAGGTCTATAACAAGGCAGACGCACTGCCATGCAGAGGCATCAAACCGTTCATTTCACGTGGTACTCTTTGGCTCAAACTGAAGGCTACGTGTGTGAAGATGCGAAACAGAGTGTTGACGCGCACAGCGGATGAGGCCAATCCGCAGGTCGATCCGCGTGTTGTTATGCTAGAGCCTGACCCGGAATCTGACAGCGGCGACGATTCTGATGACGATGATGGTGAAGGCGAATAACCTATCCTATTCCGTAATATGTGGAGGGAGTGACTGTATGTGTTGTTCACTGCACACATCAGTTGTTTGGATGTGATCTATGAGTGGCTGTCTGGGATATTCACATGAAGTGTAAGATAAACGTTTAATCAATAGTGACCACTACGAAGCATTACATAACGTATTCCTCTCAGTCATCATAACGACGCACAAATGGGCCATGCACATGTTTGGGGTAGTGCACCTTGCTGTGTAGCTGACAGATCCCCAAAGATTTGAACTGAGACTTGAGTTGAACCACATAGAATTTCTTCCAGTCGCGTCCGTTGTCAAATGCCTCGCCAAACTCTGCGTTGTAGAGCGCTTTCCACACCTTGCGATCATTCGCTGCACCATGCCACTACGGAGTAAGACACGGCACATACAAATACAGTCCGTACCAGCTTGCAGACCATTGACGCACACACCACATCGACATGGTTGTCCAGTTTGCACAATATGATGTTTAGTACCTCCTGCCAAGGGTGACGATATGACATATCATGACATACCAAGGGTATGCCATCAAATACAGCGTCAGATGTGTGGAATGACTCGTCTAGAGGCTCGACCGCACGCACTTGCCAAGGCTTGGGCGTGTCTGGCAACAAGCCAGGTGGCTTAGTGTGAGGATATATTTCTTTGTACAGCTCACTCAAGGGTTTCAGCGGACGTCTGCATTGTTGAAGTGATGCGTACAACGATTACCTCAAGGAGAAGATACTGTCGCGATTGCGAAGGTTCACGCGTAGAACAGGCCATCTGTGCCATATTCCCTCATTGCAGCACTGAGGATGGCAGGTATGCTCGAACCTGTACGTCTCAATGCAACAAACACTCCCTGATACCACTCGTGTTTCCATGAAGGTCCTTTGATGCACTGCAAGTCAGGAAACCGTTCAACGATGTGGTAGATGCATTTCCGCTGAAACGCACTTGAAGGACAGAAGTTTAGCTCGTCATTCTGCTTTTTCTCAAGCTACTTGCATTTAGCACACAGCAGCGCAATCAACGGTAAGTGAAGCCTTACATCTATTAGAAGCGATTCGCACAGATCTTCCACAGCGAGCAGCCAAATGAAATATTTGCGAGGTAACCGACGAATGAATGCGTCCGATGCGTTAAGATCGGCTCCCATGCCGGAATATTGCAGCTGAAGGCACCTAACACGGTCACGTATGCACTGAAAGGGAAACCTGGCTGCCCAGGGGACAGTCGTTCATTTTCACACAACTGGCAGTGCAGTACGGTGATGGAGATGTGCTTGACGATCTTAAATTGTCTTCCGATCTTCAATTGATCTTTGTGATTGCTTAGTTCTCTTCTCTTTCTACTGAATAGTTTTTGCTCGTGGCCTCGAAGTACGGATCCGACAACACGGGATGGCGGCATTGGCGGCAAAGGCAAAGCTGATGACGGCGTTGAAATCAAGTAAGCTGCTGATCTTTCTTCACTCCAGTGTGCGCTTACGCCTTCATCTTTAGTGTGACTTTAGAAATTGTAATGTTGCAATTCCAATATGCTGCCTTTGTTCACGGTATTCTAGAGCATAATGGCAAAAGAATGTTTGGAATCTTCCTCAATGAGATTGCGGCTGTGGAAGGCACATTGATACCGTATATCTTATCCGAGTGCATTACATGCTTAGATAAGGGTAGGACGATCTTTCGCGTTCATTCTTTCTTGTCATTTCGTAACTCAGTTTACGCTAGGGCGGCAAACTGAAGATCTTTTCATCGCCCCAGGCAACAAAAACAAAGTTGCCATGTTGATCCGACATTTTGACGACGGGAAGCCTGATTTAAGCGGCTGTCAAGAATATATCGAAGTTGCGGCTGTGCTCAAGTACGTTACCGGATATTTGTGGTCTGTGTTCCCCATCCGTCTTAGTACGTTAATGTTTCGCAGGCAGTGGTTCATATCGATGCCGGAGCCACTGCTGACCGCTCAGGGTGCTATGCAACTCCTGCCAGCAGAGCGTAAGTACTGTCATTGTGCGTGTGTTGTGCGTGCGCGCGTGTGTATGTGGCTTATCTTGTTTCAGGCATTGAACAGCGTGCCCCACGTCTGGCGGCTGTCCATAGCGTTATTGCCACATTACCGCAAGTTAATCAGATCGTACTAAGTTATTTCATATCGTTTTTGGCACGGCTGAGCGAGGATAGCAAAAAGTATTTGTGATGTGATGTGATGTGAGATGCAGTATGTTATGTGCGTGTGATGCACCGTGTCTAAGCCAAAACAGAAACAAGCTGACTGGGACTCACCTTGGAAAAATCTTTGGTCCCATTCTTTTTTTCGGAGCGGAGCCAAACCATCCAGAGAACGCAGCGGCAGCGAACATTGTGTACTTCCTTCTAAGTGAAGCACGCAAAGGGGTAAATACTGTCCCTTCTGTCTGTCATGTGCCTATATTCTGTGTGTTGTATGTTACTCGATACCACTGTGCTATGAAGTGATGTAACATGGCATTGTATGCAACGTATGTTCTCCTGTCGTACTTATGTGTACAGAACCCCGCCGAAAGCTTAACCAACCTCCTCGCAACAAGTCAAACCTCACTACCCAAGCCACTGCACACCACAACATCGCAGAGTAACACATCACAGCCAAGCATACCATCAAACACAAACAGCACAACAGAGAACAAAGACAATGTGTCTGACAACAACAACACCAATACCAGTGCACGTACTATGCAACCCTCTTCAAGTCGTGATACGCCCGCCGGTGTTACACCAAATGACGGCAAAGCGGTGACTGAGCCAAGCAAAACGTAAGTGCTTGTGTGACATGATGGACGACACAGAGCGTATCATAACATCCCCATCACAATAGAGTTCTCATGTGCTCGTGTGAAATCATAGCGAGAACAGAGAGTATGTTGTCTGTGTGCCTGACTGTCTGTCTGTACGTTTCAGCTCATTGCTCTCAGGGCTAGTTCGCAACCACGGTCAGGCACGCTGCAGATGTCGTCGCATCGCACCTCTTCACGGTCACTCAACGCAAATCAAGCCACGTATGTCCTGATGTGTATGTTGTGTGCTTGTTGCTATGTGGCGTTGTCTGTGCGCATGTGTAGTTCGGCTGTGTATGATACGCGAGTGACTCTCACAGCAATGCAAATAGTAATTCAACATCACAACCAAACCTTACCGTACCAGCGCAACAACAACCATCACAGACACAAACACAAACACAGGCACAGGCACAGATAGAGAGTGCTCCTATCGTGCGTGGTGGCTTCCTTTGGGCGAGACGCGATGGTGTGTGGCGTGAGCTGTGGTGTGTCGTGCAGGCACATCGGTTGATATGCTATGCCAGTCAGAAGGTACAGTCTGTCGATATGTAGTGAAGCAATGTGAGGCAATATCAGATGGCAAATCACACACAACACACACACATACCGGCAGACACATATACTACAGACATGCACAATCATGACGTAACATGACCTAGGCTACCTCTCCTGTGCTTGACTTGGATCTCGCACATGCCACCATCAAAACAGACGCACGCACAAACAAACGCTTCTCTTTCGACTTGATTTTGGCGGGCAACTCAAACGTATTCGCGGCAAACAGCGAACAAGACAAGGCTGGCTGGCTCAGGGCTATTGATAGCCCTGAGGGCGCTATTAATAGCTCGCTGTTGAATCAAAGTCAGTCGTCGATAGGAAACGCTGACACTGCTGAAGGTATGCGTGTATGGGTCCTACATGTTTTGTCACGTACACACACATAGTCTCTCTGTCTCTCTCTGTTGTCAGCACCTGTATCTACTTACCACATTGCACCAACACACATGTCATGGCATGCGTCTAGCTCATTCGATAACAGAGTTACGTGTCAAGAAAGAGACAGCACGTAACGACAGACGCAAACGTTACATCGATGAGGTGGAACGCACACGTAAGTTACTGCAAGACAAGATGGACCAAGCTGCCGCTATGACGAAACAGAGTAGCAACATGACACCTTCTGTGAAAGTGACAAGGTACGAGAGGCAGTAGTACGAGAGGGCTTAGCCTGCTTTGCTTTGCTTGCTTGGCTTACCTTTGCTTTGCTTGGCGTGGCTGGGCTTGGCTTGGCTTGGCTTGGTTGGCTTGGTTGGTTTGGCTTGTCTTGTCTGTTAGCGACCTTCATGTTCACTCTGGTGCAGCGCTGGCGACTCTTCTCCAAACCGGGCGAAAGTTCCAAGCCCTGGTGAGGTACGCTGTGCTTTCTACTCCGAAACATATGCAATTGCAGGGTGTACGTTGTCTGTTGTTCTATTTGTTAGTGTGTATGTCTGCCTGCATGTGTTGATGTGACCGCCTTGTCAGAGCCGATTGAATGAATTGAAACGAGAGCTGAGCCCAAGCCAAAACGAAGCGCCAATCAAGTTGTCTGAAGGCAAGTGCGATGCTAGTCTGTGTTGTTATGCTTACGGCTCGGTCAGATTGATATGATGTCACAACATGTCACGCTTTGATGTAACGTTTATGTGAAGTCACTCCACAGCAGCATGCATACACACCATATCATGTCATGCCATCACATGTTCAGATCAACACACACACACATCACATCCTCACATCGACCCACAGATATGCACATGTGTGTGATCTTATGCTGTCAGACAACATGCTTGGCTACCTGCTACGCGTGCGTGCGCTGTACGACTTCAAAGCACGCAGTGACTACGAACTTACTATGAAACGTGGTGACATCATTACTGTGTTAGAAAAAGATGATAGCGGTTGGTGGAAGGGAGAATTGAACGGACAGAAGGGAATTTTCCCGGGAAATTACGTGGCGACGCATGAGGTAACCTTTGGGGTGTGTGTGTGTGTGTGTGTGTGTGTGTGTGTGTGTGTGTGTGTCTAATTTGAAGGTGTGCAGGTATGTAATGTGTCCTGTCATGCTTTTAGCACACACACAATTCACCAACCCAGACACACATACACGAGCACACCAAGTTATTGCTGACGCATTGTAGATCCAGTCTGTGCGCAAAATCAAGCTGGCACGGAAAGTGACACCTCGCGTAGCACAGCTACAGAAAGACTTGGGCTGGCTGAGACAAGGACAGCAACAAACACATGACACGGCTTCCCAGCCTTCCCAAGCGATTGGAACTGCTTCTCAGAACGCCGCTGACCCTGTGGCACCTCAACCAGAAAATAAGGAGAATGTGAACCTCAACATACGACGGACAAGCGTGTCTATGCAAGGCGCTGCGGTGTATGTGCTGTCTTCTTGCAATGCTCCGCTCTATGCTATGCTCTGCCATGCTATGCCATGCCATGCTGTTAGCTATGTTGTCTGCTCTACCACGCTATTCTGTCTGACAGTCAGCAGAAGACCCTCTCCACGTTCTTTCAAAGCTGTCGGTGCTATGGTCATGCAAGCTGGTGCACTCAGACGGTATGTAACATACGTTTGTGTGCCTGTGTATGTGAGTTGTGTTTCTCTGCTCATGTGTGTGTGAGAGTGCATACTGCTGTGTGCGTATGTGAGTTGTGTATTTCCGCTCATGTTTTTTCCAGTGCCGCGGCCGCTCAGCCCCAAAGCACCTCATCTGCTGTCGCGTCATCGCCACAGTCACGTGCCGTTCCAGGAAAGTTCAGCGCGAAAGGCAAACAAGCATTGCGTGGCTTCTTAAAGACAGACGCACAGACGAACGCATCACAGCAAAACATACCACAACAGAACATGGCGGGAGATGTCACGCCTGTCAAGGCACCTGGATCACCTACTGCTGGCGCTGTACCAACGAGGTATGCTTGCTCTGATTGCTAGGCCATAGAGATGTCACGGTAGCGCTATTCTCTGCTCTGGTTGTGTGCTATTTCGTATAACATCGAGTTGATGTGTTTGTTTGTGTGCTCTGTCAGTTTGTGTCTGCCATGCCATGGCAATGCGTTATGCTGTATGACATACAGTATACGCGCTGTGCTCACCATTCAGGTCACTTGCTTCGTCAACATCAAGCAACGACGAACGCACTCAGTCAACCTCAACATCACCTCCTGCTCCCAAAGGCATACTATCTAAACTGACATTTCTGACACGTGTCACAGATGTCAAAATCGAACTGACAGCGACTGGAACCCCAAAGCTGACGCATTTGACACGTGCGAGACCAGGGGTGGCTGCCAGGAGAGCGCCAAGTTTCAAGCGAGGTGAGTACGGTGTGGGTGTGCGTGCGTGTACATGCCTGTGCGTGTGTGTTTTGCCTTTAGAATGTGTTGCGACTGCTGTATGTGATCGTTACAATGTTACTCTTTGCTACTGGTGGTGTCTCTCTTTCTGTGCATGCCGATGCCCTCATTGCTGCCATTCTGATATGTCGTGTTTTATGCCAGCGGATGTTATGCTCAGCTTCTAGGTACATCACCTCGCGACGTGCAAACTTCTCCAACGCAAGACACACAAGTTACATCTGCACCAACCCAACCACAACCTGTTGTCATACCTGTCACTCTGACACAGCCATCTCCGCAAAATACTTCTGCTTTCCCACGGTCTCCATCCAATCAAAATGCTGCGACAGCGGTTGGGAACGATGTGGGAAAGAAGCCAAGATTGGCAGACTTTACTGCGAACTTGATGAGCAAAAAACGCTTGTCTTCTGTCATTAACACACAGGTAAGCTCTTGTTCTGTTGTGCACCCCATGTTGTGGTGTTTCTGCTCTCTGTTAGTGTGTCACTTGTGCGCTGCTATGTGCATGTGTGTGCGATGTCTGTGACATCATGTGTGTATGACATCACTTACATGTTATGCAGGAAGAGATGACGACACTCAAGACAGACTTAGAGACAGAGAAACGCGCACGTCAAGACACAGAAAGAGAGCTCGAGGGAGCAAAGCGTGCCATACAAATCGAAGTTGGCTTGAGAGAACAGATGGAAAAGTATGTGTGTGATGTGCGCTCACTCTGTGATTGCATAGCGTTTCATGGCATGTTGTCATATGTACGATTGTATGATTGATATGCGTGCGTGTCTTGTCTTTTTATGCTGACGCATGTGTGTTAGGTCTCATGCGCTTTTGCAAGCTGAGCTCGATGAATGTCGAAAGCAAATACAGCAACAGATAGCCGGTATGTGCGACGCTGTGTGACTTGGCTTGGCTTAGCTGGCTTGGCTTGGCTTGGCTTGTCTGATGCATCTCATACTCTTCAGCCCAACAGCAACACACAGACAGACAAAACGCCAATTATGCCGATCTACAGAAAGAGTTGGAAGACCAGAAAGCTAAACTTAGAACCAAGAAAGCTAATTATAGAAAGCGGCGGAAGACATTAAAGGAAGAAAACAAAGAGACTCATGGTACGTTGTTGCGTGTCATGCTTTGTTTGTCCGTGTCTGAGTGTGTTTTCACTGTGAGCGTGTGCGCATGTGTATGTATGTGCCTGCGTTTAACCGTGTGCGTGTGAGCATTTTTGCATTGACTCGCCCAGCCAAATACCATGAAACACAAAAGCAACTCAAACACATGACAGAAGAACGTGACAGCCTACAGACACGCATAGCACAGACAGACAAAGCCAAGCAAGACACAGAGATAGAGCGAACGAAGCTAAGCGAGGCACTGACTCAGGCAAAGCAGCGCATAGCAGAACTCACGGCACATGTGGAGAAACTGAATGCAGAGATGAATGATGTCAAGGTACACTTTGTTATCTTTCTGTTGTGTCTGTGTGGCTGTCTGTGTGTGTCTGTATATGTGTGTATGTACCTCTAGCATGGTGCGCTATGTGGCGTGTAGGTGTATGTCTGTTTATGAGGTGTGGTGCTTCTGTGTCTGTATGCATACATCACGCCAATGCATTCAGACACACTACAAAGAAGAGCAAACGTTACGCAAAAAGTATTACAACATGATCGAGGACCTCAAAGGTTCAATACGTGTGTTCTGTCGCGCACGGCCGCTAGCTAGTGGTGAACAACAGTCAGGAGAGAAGGTATGTTGTTGCCTATGTGTCTGTCTGCGTAGATGTTACACGGCTGCCTAGTCTGTCTGTCTGCCTGCCTGCCTGTCTGCCTGCCTGCCTGCCTGTATCTCTGTCGGTCTGTGCCTGTTTACTTACCTGCTTAGTCTGCCGTATCATTTGGTGATGACAACATGTCAATCACACTCGAGACCAAGACAGACTGGAAAACATTCAACTATGATCGTGTGTTCGGACCGACAGCAACACAAGATGACATATACACAGATACAGGTTTTCTTGTGCAGAGCGCAGTGGATGGGTACAATGTGTGCATCTTCGCATACGGACAGACTGGCAGTGGTAAAACGTAAGCATGGCATGTAATGAAATGGTGTGCTCCTGCTGATCTGTGATACGCTAATATGATGCGGTCATGTGACCATGCTGATGTGATGATGTGATGTGCTGTATGTGATGTGGTATGTTGGTGGCATGAGCGGTAAAATGATGTAACGTGCAGGTTTACTATGACCGGACCCAAAGACAAGCCAGGCATCTGCACGCGTGCCATGTCGCAGATCTTCGACACCGCACAGAGAGACAGCGCGCGTTACAGCATCACAGTCAAAGCATACATGCTCGAATTATACAATGACAGACTGATTGATTTGCTTGGCGAGGTGCGACGTGAGCCGAACGCAACAGCAGAGAAGCTTAGCGTGAAGAAAGATGATAGGGTATGGGTGTAGTGTATGTGTGTGTCACTAATGTTAGGGCAAAGCATATCACACCTAGAAAGCAACGCATCATAGAGTATCACATCACAAAGCAGAGCAACACATATACCATATGGTCTGTATCTTATGTTTGCCAGGGCATGGTCTTTGTCCAAGGTGTTGTAATTCGCTCTGCCAAGAGTGCAGACGAGCTGAATGACATATACAAGCAGGGCCTGAAGGCACGGCACACTGGCGCGACCAACATCAACGAGCATAGGTAAGGCTGTCTGTCGTAACTCGCATACATGAAAACACATGCACGTACACATCACATGCACGTATCAAATCATTCCTATCTTATGTCTTTTTTAGCTCGCGATCCCATCTTGTGTTCTCTATCTTGATCAAGACAAAGAACAAACAGACAGACACGCAGACTGTTGGCAAGGTATCAAGTGCTGATGCGATGTGAAATGATTGTCTTTCCTCATGATGTTGTGTGCTCTTATGCGTGAATAGCTCACACTGGTGGACCTGGCTGGCAGCGAACGTGTGTCAAAGTCAGGCGCCACCGCAGATCGCTTAAAGGTACAGTGGATCATTTTGTGTTCTGTCTGTCTTGTCTATCTGTCTGGTCCGTCTGTCTGCTTGCCTTCCTGGCTGCTCTGTCTGTCTGTCCGTCTGTCTCTGCCTGTGTCTGCTTGCCTCACTAAGCATAGGAAGCCAAGTCTATTAACAAGAGCCTCAGCGCGTTAGGTGATGTCATCCATGCACTGTCACAGAAAGAGTCATTTGTGCCGTACAGGAACAACAAACTGACACAGCTTCTCAGTGACTCTATGGGAGGTGAGTTTGACTGACCTGCCATGTATGTGCGTATGTGTGCTAATGAGAGTATGTATGAAAACCCGTATGTGATACGTACTGTGTTG
>JADMIO010792868.1_pt1 | contig 13142 bp, 8 predicted proteins | sample 8958161 | NCBI WGS metagenome assembly JADMIO01 (sample SAMN16585339, study PRJNA669376) | soil metagenome | isolation source: Crop rotation soil | place: USA: Cullars Rotation, Alabama | collected 2011 | reverse complement strand
CCCTCTGGTGGGGTTTTATTAAGCAATTTGGCATCGTCGCGGAGGAACTTCTGAACTTTAGCCAACTCACCCTTATAAGACGCGGACCAAATCGTGCTCGGCTCCTCTGCGTGAATCATTGTTCCTGCGAAACCAAGCAAAGCAATCCCAGCAATCCCAAATTTCCGTGTCGAATGCAATAGGTTTTTCATAGTTTAAATTCCTGAAACTTCATTGTACCATTGCTACCATCCAGCCATTAAGAAATGGATGTTCTACATGACTCCTTTGGCTGACTTTTAGATTCTGTCGACCCACAATATATCTTGCGTCTGGTACGCCGCGTGGCTCATGTCTCTCTGGAAACCCAGCGCCTTATTACCCAACTACCGCCGTGGCCCATCCGAGACACTAAGATGTGAAATGCCAGAGCAATCACATTGCTTCTCAAAAGAAGCGTTCCAAGCCCGCCTCCACCCTAATTGATACCCAGATAGGCATGAAGCTCAGTCTGGAGACCCGTTGAGGGGGCTTGCCGATCCAACCCGGTCCCTCCTGGCCGCGTTACGATGCATTCCACCATGCGATGCCATTGCCCAGTTCATTTCTGTGTGGCTCGTGTTGTGTCTCCACAAGTCGTGTTGCTCCCGTCTGAGAAGGTTCAATCCCATCCATAACAGTTGAGAATCACGACCAAATGCACCATTTGCAATTCCCCTCGAACGACTTTGCGTGCGGGGCGTCAAGCACTCACGTGCAGTAACACTCACAACCTCACGGGTATACTGCGACTGAGGAGTTTGCAATTCCATGCCAAATGCCGTAACCACTGCTGGAACGAATCCGGCCCAAAATGGGCGTCGCCGCCACCCGCATTCGTTCTGGTGGTATTTAAAATGGGTGTTTATTTGCTTGCAATTGGTCGTCTTCTGCGTCATCATGGTGACGCTGGCCATTGGCAAGGGCATCTACGACGAACTTGAAAAAATCGTCCCCGATGTGCGCTATATCACCAGTCGCAACAAGGCTGAAGCGACCCGCATCTATGCCGCCGATGGCTCATTGTTGGCGGAAATTAAGGGTGAGCAGCGGGCCTGGGTGCCGCTTGACAACCTCCGTGTGACGCGGCGCCGTGGCACCGCCTGGAAGCGCGAAGATGGTCATCTTGTCAACGCGACCCTTTCCATTGAAGATGCCCGTTTCTATACCCACCCCGGCATGGATGCCAAGCGCATTGTCGGTGCGGCCCTGGCCAACTTCAAAAGCGGCGGGGTCGAGCAGGGCGGCTCTACTATCACCGAGCAGCTCGCCAAAAATATCTACCTCACCCGCAAGCGCACCTTCTCCCGCCGTCTGCAAACTGCCCTGCTTTCGTTGCAGTTAGAAAAGCGCTTCAGCAAAGACGAAATCCTTGAACTCTACCTGAACGAGATTTACTACGGCAACCGCGCCTATGGGTGCGAAGCAGCGGCCCACACTTATTTTGGGAAGTCAGCCAAAGATTTAAGTCTGTCTGAAGCGGCTCTCCTTGCCGGCTTGCCTCAGCAGCCCACCCGCCTCGACCCGTTTCGCCACCTTGACCGGGCTAAAGCGCGTCGTCGCCTGATTCTCCGCGAGATGTTGCAGAACCACAAGATTAACTACACGCAATATCTTGAAGCCGTTAAAGACGAATCGGTGGATAAGAAAATCAGCGCTGCGCGTGCCCGACTCCGCGAAGCCCGCCAGACCTTACCCAAATACCGCTATCCCTATTTCGTTTCCTACACGTTGCAATATCTGAATAAGAAATACAACTGGAACGATGATTACCTGCTCAAAAACGGCCTGAAAATCTACACCTCGCTCGACCCCAAGATTCAGGATATCGCCGAGCGCGCCTTAATTGGGCGTCTCAATGAACTGGGCGTGCGCAAGTTGCAAGGTGCTATGGTGGCTATTGACCCCTGGACTGGCCGCGTTGTGGCGATGGTTGGCGGGCGCAACTACTACGACACCAAAGCCAACGGACAGTTCAACCGCGCGACCCAGGCATTGCGCCAGCCCGGTTCCACCTTCAAACCCTATATCTACGCCACCGCGATGGAACAGGGCTACTCGCCCTATTCCACAGTGCTCGACAAGACCCTGTATGTGTGCAACCAGAGCGAGTGCGGCCCTGGTGCTTCCCGCTCTGCGCGTCACGAAATTCGCAACTATGACCGCATCCATCACGGGCGCCTGAATCTGCTCAGTGCTATTGGCCAGTCCAACAACGTGGCGGCCACCAAAACTCTGCTCAAGGTTGGCATCGGCAACGCCATTCAAAAGGCGCACCTGATGGGGATTAGCACCCCCATGCGCCCCTATCCGACGCTGGCTCTGGGCACCAGCGAAGTGAACCTGCTGGAACATACGTCCGCCTTTGGTGTCTTTGCAACGCGCGGCCTCCGCGCCGACCCCGTGCCGGTGATTCGCATCGACAACTACAACGGCGAAACCATCATCGAGCAACCCATTCCGGTGCGCGCTGCCCGTGTGCTCAGCGTGGAAGCGGGCAACAAAATGTGGGACATGCTGCGTTATGTTGTCACATCGGGAACCGGTAAGAATGCCGCCATCCGTGGCGTTGATGTCATCGGCAAAACCGGCACCACCAGCAGTAATAAGGATGTCTGGTTCATGGGCGCCACCAAAGACCTCGCCTGTGGCGTCTGGATGGGCTACGACACCCCCAGCCAACTCTATGGCTCTGCCGGTGGTCGTTGGTGCGCTCCCGCATGGCGCGACTTCATGGCCAGTGCCATTGGTGTCTGGCGCCAGCGTCGCCCAATGGAAAAACTCGTCGAAGATGCCCGTGCCACCGACCAGCAGCGTCTCCTCGCCGCGCAATACAAGCAGATGATGCGTGTGCGCATCTGCGATGAAACCGGACTCGCCGCGACCTCCGAATGTCCATCCACCCACATGGATGAGTTCTCGTCTGCTTCCGGTATCCCGCGCCGCTGCTACGTCCACCAACCCACCGATGTCACCCCGCGCCGCCTGACCGACCCCGACCGTGAGCCCCAGAATGGCGACCTCGGCTTCAATCCCAACTCCGACCGCTCCTCGCGCTCATCATCACCGGCCCGGCGTGACAATGGCAATGATAGCCCGTCAGACAACGACCAAACCAAACCTTCACAACGAGAGAACACCCCAAACACGGGTGATGGTGATGGTCGCGTGCTCGACGACAACATCCCCGGAGGGCGCCTCGACACCCCCGAAGACAACTCCCCTGCGCCCGACGACCTCCCGGCGCGGCGCGGTCAACTCCCCGGCTCCACCCGAGCCCGTCCCGTGAGCCTTGACCGTCGCGAAGCCCCGCAGACCGAGCAGGGCGAAGTCGTGCTCAACATCTGCGCCGATTCGGGCGACCTCGCAACCTCGCGTTGCCCTGTCACCTTGCAACGATTTTTCGCCGCCAGTCAAGTCCCCACCCGGCGCTGTCGAGTTCACTAAAGAGCGTCCACAAAACACAAGAGCCTCGCGCACTGCGCGAGGCTCTTGTCGTTCTACCCATCGGGCCATTTATAATTCCAGACCATCTATCGCTCTATCGCTGCGAAACCAGTGGAGGCGCAACCTCTCGCTTCACCGTAAGCAAATCCGAAGGTGGCCTGGGAGCATCACCCAAATCGTCTCCAATATCCACTTTGGACTCGCGCAGCAGCTTTTGCAGGTGCGAGACCAGACTGGAATCCTTCATCATCTGATGCGGCGTGAGCACCTGTGTGGCACACATCCACGCTGCCACACCCGCCGCTTCTCCCGCCGCCATCGTCACCGGAATCACGCGCGCACTCCCCGCCGCCGAATACGTCGCCGAAAGACTCCGCGACGCGACCAACAAATTATTCACCTTGCGCGGCACCATGCAGCGCAACGGCAGCGTGTAGGTATAGCGGCGCGGCGCGAAGGCATTCAGTTCGCCTTTCACATACGGATGCAAATCCAACGGATAAGAAACCTTCCCGATGCGGTCAAAGAACCGCTTGCCCGCCTGAACATCGCTCACTTTCAAACTATAGTAGCCATGAATGTGCCGCGTCTCACGAATATAAAGTTCGGGTGCAATCTGAGCTAGTTGTGCCTTCTCAAACCCCGGCATTGTCTTGCGCAGGTACGCCAGGAACAGGGGCAGTTCCTGTACAGCTGCGTTTCGTGCTCGCGCTCGCGATTTCGCATCCAACCCATCTACATCCACGATGTTCAGCGTATTTAAAACCACGCTTCCATCGTCCTGCTTTCCGCAATTAATCGAGAGAAACATCACATTCGGGTTTTTAGGCTTATAATGTTCAAGCAAATAACCCCGGTCCCACAGATATTTCCCTTGCCCGCCGCCCATGCGCAGCCACGCATCTACTGTCGGCAGTTTTTTCAGGTCCTTTTTGGTATGCGGTGTCAGGTTCTGAATCGCTGCCGCCTGCTGCACGTGTGGTAGGTCTGAGATATGACTGAAACGCTGTTTCGCCGCCTCAATTAAAGCGCGTGCATGGGGCGTCGCCGGGAGAGCATCGCCAGGAACCAGAGCCCCATTCGGTTTGAGTTGGGCTTTCACCAGGCGCCGACTATAAACAAAGTCGGTCAGAGCTCTCCAATTGACACCTTTCACTGAAAACAGTAGGCCAGCCGCTTGCATGCGCTTGTCGGGATTGGCATTCTCGCGCCCGATATAATATCCGGCACCAGCGCGTGCGGCAATCACTGCATCATTAGTCGCATCCACTGTGCAACGCGCTATAATCAGTCGTTCAGGAGCGGGTTGTCCCACCTGGGGCGCCGGTTGACGCACAACGACTCCCAGCACCTGATCTTCACGCTTGAGAATCTGCACAACCGTGGCCTGTCGCACGACCTGGATGCGCTCCGCCTCATAGACTTTGGTTTCAAACAAGTCTTCTGCCGCTTTAATATCGAAAGCAGTCCCTAGCGGTGCAAAGAATTCCTCGAAGATTCCATGCGTGGCGGTACGCGCCCTGGGACGCATGGGCACGTCGAACATGTTGAGCATGGCGTAGACCACATCGCCACCCAACTTGGCATGCTCATCGACGAGGAACACATTGCTTCCGCGCCGTGCCGCCGCCAGCGCCGCCGCGACTCCTGATGGCGTGCCGCCCACTACCAGCACATCGCACTGTTCAATGGGGCCTTTAAACGAGGTGAGAATGTCCGTGCCGCCCACCTGTCCGCGCTGTGGCACCGCTCTGGCATCCCGCCAGAACCAGGAGCCGCCTATCCAGAGGCCAACGCCACCAATGGCAAGCAGTGGAAGAAACAACTGGCGACGCAACGAGGCCCGCCGCTGCCGTTGCCGACGCCGACGTGCGGAGGATTGAGAAATCGAAGCGATAGACTCGTATTCGGAAGCCGAAGTAGATGGTGAATTGGTTGGTGGAGACGGACGACGCGACATCAATACTATTTTATAGCATTTAACGGGAGAGGCGTATGGTGCCAAAATTGCGGCTTAAGATTGTAAGTCATTGGACTCGGCACTTAGCGCCGTAAATTCTGGAGAAATGAATATGTTTGAAATGGATCACGTCGCGATTCAAACCCGCGATATTGCAGGCAGCGTCGCTTATTACGTCGAAAATTTTGGCGCCCACGTACTCTATCAGGACACAACCTGGGCATTCCTCCGCGTGGGGCAGGGCAAGTTAGCTCTGGTCTCCCCAGAACAGCACCCTCCTCACGTGGCCCTGCGCGTCGATGAAGCCACCCTCGAACGCATGGCCACCAGTGTGGGCAAGCCCATAGACCGCCACCGCGACGGGACTACCGGCATCTATGTAGATGACCCGCAGGGTAACGTCATCGAACTCATCTGCTATCCACCGGGCGAAACTGTCTATGAGTCTGCCATCGTGGAGCGCGGCCCGTTTACGCGGGATTGAAGTGGAGGAATTTAATCCCCAGAACCCGTAGAACCCAGACACCCACGTGTCTCTGGTAATTGTCCTGGTTCTCCAGAAACACTGACTCCCAGGCGCTTTAAATCTGCGATTTTTGCCTGACGCTGTACCAAGATACCTACGTGCTGCGGCGTAACACTACTGTAAGTTTTTGGCGTTGAAGTTGGAATTTCAGGACGACTCAGTTCCAGTGTTTCTGCGTCACGGCGAAATTCGATGCGGTAGACATCATTCTCGGCGCCAATGCCTGATTCGCTCCAACGCACAACAAAGGTATTGATGCTCGGTTGAGTTTCGAGAGCGCTATTCAGGCGCTTTAATGCTTCCTGTTCGCCGCCATCTCTCACTTCTCCAAGTTGGGCTACCTGCGGCAATTCATGGCGAATCGTATTTTTGAGTGCGACAGCGCCCCCAACTGTGGTGCAGATGAATAGTGTTCCCACCAGCAGAGCTTTGCGCAGATTAATCGGGTCGCGGGTATGTTTTTGAGCGGCGTGCGCTTCGAGTTCCTGTCCCAGCGTGAACAGGTCGGCGCAGAGCATTTCGTTATCTTGCGAAGACACGCCAAACTGCGCAAAATCGCCCCCGATTCCCGTAGCCTTCACGGTTTTAACGTTCGTCTTAGCGGAGCCATGACCTCCCAGTCGTGAACTGCACTGAGTACATAGCGTTTTGCGAGCTTCGTTAAAGTGCCCACAACGTCTGCAAGCCACCTGACTTTTTGATAGGCGCGCCATAAATCAACTCCTACTGCCGCGAAATCACTTTATCTAAAAATAACCCGCTTGAGTATTACAACGATTGGAGGAACTCCGCGAGTTGCGCGCGTGTGGGGCTCGCTGCATTGCGGACATAGAAACCACTGGTCCCCACTCCGGTCTGGAGCGCTTCTTCCAGCGTGCCGCCTAGCAGGTAACCGACGCAGAACCCTGCATTAAAGTGATCGCCCGCGCCCGTAGAAATTTTTGGATGGGGCGTAAAAGGCCCGTCTACCACAGCCTCTCCATTGGCATCGGCAGCGGTGGCATAGGCGGTTGGATGGACGACACACAGTGAAATTCCCAGATGGGCGCGAATCGAGCGTGCCATTTCGACAGTCGCATCCTTGCCGGTTCCGGTGATGGGAATTTCGAGGTTGCGAACGACTTGCATCGCCTCTTTTTCATTGAGTCCCAGAATCACATTATGGTACTTCTCGAAGGCGGCAATTGTGGTGAGGGCTTCGTGAATGTCGGCAGTGGTGCGCTTTTCAGGGTCGGCAAGGTCGAAGAAAATCGTCTTGCGCGGTGTATCGCTGTGCTCCTCCAGACCTTGCAACAAATGGTGCCACAACTCGGTGAGGTAGGGGAGCATGGTCCAGTTCACCATGCCAATGAACCCGGCCTCATGCCATGCTGCACTCCATGTCTCAATGGTAACGCGTTGCAGAATCGTTTCGTAAGCGACCTGCGCCACCGTTGCATGCTTGCCGATAATCAGCTTGCCATCATCGAACTCAAAAGCATCGGTTAGCGCTGCATCGGCCAATGGCAACAAGCGCGCGTGCTCGCCCAAATCGCGAAAAACTTCCTGCGTCGTCGGATAGCCCGTCATGCCGCAGTAAGTTGTCGGTGTGCCCAACGCGCACATCGCATTCGCCATAATGGGACCATTACCGCCTAATTTCACGGTAATCGGCACGATTTCAATGTTCGTAGAAAGCCCAACTGCCCCCAGGATGCGCTCACCATAAGCTTGAATTGTGCGCACGCGTGTGTATTCCGACGCCGATTGGCGCGTATCCACAACATGCAGAATTGTGTCAATAAAACCGTCGAAACCAAGCAGCGCAGACGGCAGAGCCACCTCAGAAAGCAAGTGAGCAGCAGCGCGTGAGGCAAGGGGAGTAGTCATAGTATGGGGGATGGGGATTAGGGGTAGGGGATGGAGCCACGAGGCAGCTTTCTATTGGTACACGGAGATATTTAAGAGAGATGGAGAGTTGCATCTCCAACCCCAACCCTATCCCCCGTTTTTAGCTTTCGCTCTGGCGTTTCACTTCTTCGGCAAGCAGCAATTTATCCGCTTCGCGCAGAATGCTCGGAATTTTGGCGGCGAAGGGACTTTTGGACAGATGTGGCAGCAATTCGGCCTCACGTTGGGCGTCGAATTCTTTGGCATTAGTGCCGGGGAACCAGTGGCCCGCGTTGCCAAGCAGGTTATAGCGCATCTTGCCCCACTCCACGAGGTCGAGCGACTTGGCGTAGTTCCACAGACGCAAGATTTCTAGGACATTGATTTCGTGCGGCAGCGAGTCGTGGTCGGGAATGCCTTCCGTCCAGCGCTGGCACCAGTCTTCGCCGAGACGCTCCATCATCTCTTCACGCAGGCGCTGTTCAATCGGTGCAATCGTCGCTTCGATGTTGTCATAGTGTGCCAGAGCCTCGACATGCTCATCAAAATCTGAGGGCCGCGCCGCGCCAATGCTGAGCGTATGAACCTGTGGGCGGGCCAGACAATAAAGATCGTTGAATTGAATTGGGGTTAACGGCGCACACAGTTCGCGCAATTTGTCGGGCGATTCATAGAGCTTGCCACCCTTATCAGTTGGGGAAATGATAAAGACACCCATGTCCTGTTTAGTGGCAGCTTCGATGGATGGCCAGTTGAGGTGGTTGACGAAGTACCAGTGCAAGTTCACATAGTCGAACTCACCTGTGTTAACCGCACTGGTAATCACACGCTCCGGGGCATGGGTCGAAAACCCCACGAACCGCACGCGCCCCTCTTTCTGCAACTGCCGCACGACCTTCATGCAACCCTTGCGCAGAACCGTATTGTCGAGCAGTTCCTGAGTATTCACACCGTGGAAGGCCAGCAGGTCCACATAATCGAGCTTCAGGCGGCTCATCGAAGTCTCGAAAGTTTCCAAAAACTTCTTTGGGTCTTCGTTTGGCCCCACCTTGGTTTGCACGATCATCTTCTCGCGCGGCAGTTTGGGCAGTATCCAGCCCAACTGTAACTCAGAGGAGCCGTAGCCACGCGCGGTTTCAATGTGATTGATGCCCAGTTCCAGCGAGCGGTGGATAGTGGCTTCCAGATTCGCCTGTGCTTCGGCAGGAATTTCCTCCGGCGCCACGTCCTGCCACTTATGTTGGTAGCGCATGCCACCACAGGACAGAACCGGCATCTGTAATTCAGTCCGGCCAAAACGCCGGTATTGCATAGGGATTTTATCGCTCATGAGACAGCCAGTTTGCCATTATTCAGGGCCAATGGTGAAGAATATTTGAGGGTCAGAGTGCTAACTCTTAATTGGCATAGCGGCGGTCTGTCCCGCTGCGACGGTCTCGATCTCCATGACGCCGTTCCTTCCCGGCGCGGCGCTCCGCATTCGAGGGATGTTCTGGCGGGAACAGCGTGTCAATGCGTTCCAGTTCTTCTGTCGAGAAATTCAAATTCTTGAGCGCGGCGACATTTTCTTCCACTTGGCGCACACTCGAAGCGCCAATCAGGGCGCTCGTCATCCCCGGCAGACGCAGAATCCACGCCAGGGCCATTTGTGCCAGCGACTGGCCGCGCGCGGCTGCCATATCGTTGAGTTCGCGCAGACCTGCCAGTCGTTCGGGAGTTAACTGGCGGGCCATCCATTCGCCACCCGGTTGGCTGGCGCGGCTTCCTTCAGGCACGTCGCCAGACAGGTATTTGTCGGTTAGCAAGCCCTGCGCGAGCGGACAAAATGCGATGACCCCAGTACCAGCGATTTGTGTCTGGGGCAGCAAATCCCATTCGATGTTGCGCTGCAAGATGTTATAGGCCGGTTGATGAATCGTAATCGGCGCCAGATTGCGGCGGTCACAAACTTCTATCGCGTTCGCGAAATGCTGTCCGCCATAACTAGAAACTCCGGCATAGAGTGCCTTACCCTGTTTCACTAACGTGTCCAGTGCGCCCAGCGTCTCTTCCAATGGTGTGTTGGGGTCGGGACGATGTGAGTAGAAAATATCGAAATATTCCAAGCCCATGCGCTTGAGCGACTGATCGCACGAGGCAATCATGTATTTCCGGCTCCCCCATTCTCCATAGGGACCAGGCCACATCCGGTAGCCCGCTTTGCTGGAAATAATCAGTTCGTCACGCGGCATCTCTTTGATAATCTGGCCGACGACAATCTCGGCATTTCCTGGCGGCGTTCCGTAGTTATTGGCCAGATCAAAATGGGTAATTCCTAAATCGAAAGCCCGGAATAAACACTCGCGGGCAATTTCGGCGTCACGGTAGCCGCCGAACGTCTGCCAGGCACCCAGCGAAATGGCAGGTAGAAACAGTCCGCTGTGACCGCAGCGGCGATATTGCATCGAGTCGTAACGATTGGAGGCGAATTCGTAGCTCATGGCGCTTCTTTGGATGGAATTTGTGTCTAACAGTTTCAGTTTTAAGTGGTGAGAATTTCTTGAGTGTAAACTTCACGAATAACAGCAAGCAGTATGCCAATTCTACCCTATTCCACAGGGGTAACGTTAAGTTAGCGCCTGATTCATTGCAGTAAAGCAATGAATCTGAGTGAAGATTTGAAGACTCCTCGACAATCTTCTGCTGGCAACATTGGTGCAATAGTTTAGTAGAGGAAGCAGGGAAGACGAAACGTTCTCCGTGGAAACGTCCGCTGTCAAAACATTTCTATTCTCTTATGGTTGTAGTTCACTTTGCAGGTGTTCTGTACCATAACCTGACCGCGCAAGGTAAGTTCTCATTTAGATAACGATAAATAAGGAAATCTCCATTGAGACTTCCGAGAATTTTCGTAAATTCCTTACCTTTTTTGCTTTTTGCGTCTTCTTGGTTCAAAAACTGCGCAGAATTGGAAATAGTTGCGATATTACTCCACTTTTGGGGTAAACATTAGAAACGGGTCGATCCAAATGGGCTCATTGTCCGCTCTGTTACCCGCTAATACGGCGCCCTCTATACTAAAACGTCGCGGCGCTAGTTCTTTGCGGGAGGTGAATTCAATGTTACACCGATTTTTTGCTGAAGAAGATGGCCAATCTATGGTTGAGTACGGCTTGCTCATTAGTCTGATCGCCCTCGTTGTCGTGATTTCCGTTTCGATTTTTGGCCGCGCTATCCGGAACTCCCTTTTTGGTGCCTCTGTGAATGCATTACCAACCGGAACAACGGGCTAATGAGGGTTGAATTGAATAGCAAGGCGTCAAGTGAGCCGGTAGAGCTACCGGCAGGTCTTCTCCGTGAGCGGTTGCGTCTGGCTTTTGGTGTCGGGCTGGCGTCGCTCCTTCTCTACATTGCCTGCCTTGCCCCCACTGTCACTACCGGAGGCGATTGCGGAGAGCTGATTGCGGCTTCCTACTATCTGGGAATCGCGCATCCATCGGGCTATCCCATCTATTGCCTTCTGGGGAGGCTCTTTGCCGCTCTGGTGCCCTTTGGAGAAATCGCTTGGCGCTACAACCTTTTCTCTGCGGTTGTAGCTTCGATTGCGATGGGCTTGCTTACCGCGACGATTCATCGCCTGCTCTCGCGTGATACTGAGCGGGAGCCCCTACAGGTCTTCTGGCCTTCACTTGGCGCTGGATTATTGCTGACAGGCTTCTATTTCGTCGGCACGCAGTCCCTTATTGCCGAAGTCTATGCGCTGTCGGCCCTGATTCTGGCACTGTTCTTCTGGTCTGCCGTTAGTTGGCACTTCTCGCGCGACTGGCGTTGGCTGTTCACCCTGGCCTTCCTTTTTGGCGTCGCCTTTAATTCTCACCTTTCCGCAGTTTTTCTCGTCCCCGGGCTGTTTCTTTACGTTATCTGGCAGCACCGCACCGATGTTTTTGCACCGCGCGCACTTTTACCTGGGCGTATAGCGGCCCTCGGCCTGTGCTTTTTGCTCAGCTTTTCCCTTACCGTTTATCTGCCGCTCCGTTCCAATCTGTTTCCTACTCCACCGGCCAATGTCAGTTGGCCGCTTGACTGGGAGCATCCAGCCACCTTCAGTGGGTGGCGCGACCACGTTTCCGCCAAGCAATATAAGCGTCTGTTAACTCAACCACGGGAAGTCACCATTGCTGGACGGCAGGTGACCGTTCCCTGGTTCGTCCAGACTCCTGAACAAACCCGTGATCGCCTCAAAGTTTGGGTGCAGTATGTGGCGATGCAATTTCTTTGGTTCACCCCGCTGGTCATCATTGGCGCGTGGTTATGCTGGCGCGCCCCTGGTGATCGCTGGTTAGGAGCTTTCCTTTTAATAACTTTCGCCTTCAATTTCGGGGTCGAAATTCACTACACAGTTTCGGACCAGTCAAATTTCTTCTTTCCCGCCTATTTTTGCATGGCAATCTGGATGGCGTTCGGCTTACGTGCTGTTTTGTCCGGCTGCCTTCACTTAGGCGAGCGCCTTGCTTTCACGAGCGGTCAAGCAATCTGGAGTTGGCGACTCTCGACTCTTGGCGCTCTGGCTGTGCTGGGGACGGTTTTAGTGCAGTGGCTAGTTTTCTATGGTTCTGCCAGCCAGCGGGGGTTTGTACGCCAGCGCGACATCAGCATTGAACGCGCCGCCGCATTGGAAGACCTGCGCGCTAAAACTGGCAAGGACCCGGTCTCGTTTGTCATTATGAGCGATGAGGCCATCTGGGGATTCTGGTATGCCCATTTTATGCTGCATCGTGCGCCCCACATCTGGATGCCGTGGGGCCGCTACAAGGATAATGGAGTCGAGATCAACATTGCCAACCGGGTCGCCGAGTGGCAGCCTCGTGGGCCAGTGGCCATTTCCATCTGGCGTGATTCCGTTGACGCGCGTTTCCCCTACGAAATTCTCACTCCCAGTGGCAGCCTGTGTCTTGCTTCCCAGCGTATCCTACCTCCACCCGCAACCCCGATTAATGCTGCCAGTTTTGCCTCTGCAAAAAGTATCAATTTGCTCTCCGCCCGTTTCGTTCGCACGCCACTCAGTGATCTAGAGCCGCGAACGACACTAGGGGAACTACTTCAGAGTGGCGCCAAAAACGAGCCTGTCACACTGCCAGCAAGTGAACAGGCTGCACTGGTCAAAGCCGGACTGCCCACCCTGATGCGCGGTGCTCTGGCCGCTTACAACGTTGATTTTCGCGTTACCCCGCAGATGTTGCACACGCTGCCGGGTACGCGTGTAGACACTGCTCACAAAGCGCACCATACCGGATGGATTGAAGTTCTGGTGGCGCAGCGGGGCTACTTGAAACAGGGGGAAAG
>JADMIO012796888.1_pt1 | contig 13144 bp, 11 predicted proteins | sample 8958161 | NCBI WGS metagenome assembly JADMIO01 (sample SAMN16585339, study PRJNA669376) | soil metagenome | isolation source: Crop rotation soil | place: USA: Cullars Rotation, Alabama | collected 2011 | reverse complement strand
TCATAAAACAATATTCAAGAAAAGCGATCCCCCAGCTTATAATGATCGCTTTCCAGATAGGCATGGTAGTATTCTTTAGATTACCGTACCATGCAAAGGTCATGAAGGTGTTTGATAATGTTAGTAAGAGGATTGTTCTGAACATGGTAAGAGTTATGAGTTGAGAGTTATGAGTTATGAGTTATGAGTTATGAGTTATGAGTTAAAATTAGCCTCTTAATCTTTAAAAACAAAAGCCCGGCAAAATTGCCAGGCTCTTCAAACTTATTAGTGTAATTCGTGAAATTCGTGTTTGAAAATTCGTGTCCCAAAAACTAATTACTCAAACTCCTGAAATCCACCGGCACAAGTTTACTCACCCCGGCTTCCTGCATGGTTACACCATAGATCACATCAACAGCACTCATCGTCATCTTATTATGCGTAACAATGATGAACTGTGAATTCTCGCTGAATTGTTTGATCATATTGGTGAACTTACCAACGTTTGCATCATCAAGCGGTGCATCAACCTCATCCAAAATACAGAATGGCGCTGGTTTGATAAGATAGATCGCAAACAACAATGCTGTTGCTGTAAGGGTTTTCTCTCCCCCACTCAACTGGCCGATACTACTTGGGCGTTTCCCTTTTGGTTTCGCAATGATATCGATACCTGTTTCTGCAAGGTTCTCAGGATCTACCAATACCATGTCGGCAGTATCTTCTTCTGTGAATAGTGCTTTAAACACTTTCTGGAAATTCTCTCTTGTTTTGTTGAATGTATCAAGGAATTGCTGGTTGGCTGTTGCTTCCACTTCCTGTATCGTTTGCATGAGGCTATCCTTGGCCGTTACAAGATCATTCTTTTGCTCAAGTATGAATTCATAACGTTTCTTCATTTCAGTATATGCTTCAATCGCTGTTGGATTCACTTCACCCATGTTCTCCAGGCGTTTCTTCATACGCTCGTTCTTTTCCTGCAATTCTTCAAGTGGAGTATCACCTGTTCTTGGTTCATCTATGATAGCATCAAGATCTACTTTAAATTCAACACTCAACCTTTCTTTCATTCCTGCAAGCTGCAGTTTCAGATCGGTAAGTTTGTCCTTTATTTCATTCAGCAAATGATCTATACCTTCTTTTGATTTTTGTTTGTGACGCAATGCACTTTCCTTTTCAGTAAGCAGGTTGCGGATATTATAATATTCCTGGTCAGCTTCATTCAATTTTTTCTCTTCAGCTTCTTTACCATGAAGCATGCTTATCAGCAATGTTTCAACTTCCTGCAATAAAGCGCTTGTTTCTTCAATATTGCCCAATATATCTTTTTGCTGAACACTGCTGTTCTCTACCTGTACTTTCAGATCATTCAGCTGGTTTGTTTTAAATTCAAGTTCCTGTGTAATGGAAGCGATCTTGCTTTGTTGCCTTGTAAACTGGAGATTCCCGTCGTTAAAATTTTTCGTTGCAGTATTGTATTCTCCTTCTGCAGCTGTATAATCAACTTCAATGGCCTGTAACCTGTTCGCCAGTTCTTCCATCTCAAGGTTAAATCTTTCAAAATCGACCCTGGTAGAAGCAATAGCATCGTGTGTATTTTGCAATTGCTGTTGCAATTCTTCTACCCTGTTACCACTTGTTGTTTCCAGGTGATGAAGGTTCTCGATCTTATTCTGTAAAGAGAAAACAAGGTTGGTTAGCTGGTTGATATCCTGCTGCGTTTGTTTGATAGCATTTTCTTTCAACTGGTTGTTGTAAGTGATCACTTCATTGTGACGTTGCTGTATCTCAGCTTTCAATGCAATTACAATTTTTTCCTGTGCTGCAATTTCTTTACTTAATTTTTCCAGGTTCTTAGCACGACCGATCTTCTTTCCTTCAAACAAACCAACGCTACCACCGGTGAGTGAATATTTTCCTTTTACATACTTACCTGTTTTTTCAAGTATAACAGAACCATTACTGTCTTTTAATGCTTCTTCATTTTCTGCAATGAACACATTGCCCAATAAATGTTGCGCAAGTTTTGAATATTGTCCATCTATCTCAATCACATCAAGCGCTGGCATTGTTCCTTCAGGTTGATGCGTTGGTTCCATCCCGTTGAATTTATCTAGCAGGAAGAAATTTGCTTTCCCTTTTTTATTATCATCCAATAAATGAACAGCCTGCAAACCTTCCTGCAGGTCATTCACAACATAATAGTTCAGGTATGGTTCCAATACATTTTCAACTGCAGCCCTGTATTGTTCTTTCACATAAATGATATCTGATAATAATGGAGCTGCATGATTCCAACCTGTATTCTTATGAAGGAATTTTACACTCTCAGGATAACCTTCCATCGAATCAACAAGGCTCTTCAACAGATCATGCTCGTTCTTCTTTGCGTCAAACTTGCGGTTCTCTTCTGCAAGGTTATTGCGAAGGCCTTCCATCATGTTCTGCGTTTGAAGGATCTGTTCTTTTGTAAACTCATGCTGCTGTTGCAACTGTTCAAGATCTGTATGTTTTTGAGCAAGCTCTGCTTCTTTGATCTTTTTGTCTTCTTCCAGTTGAGCAAGCTGTGCCTGGCGTTGTGATTTTTCTTCCTGTATCTGGAAAATAGTTCTTTGCAAATTCTGTATAGAAGTATCTGCAACAGCTACTTTCTTTTCTGCATCAAACTGGTTGCGCTGTATTGCCTGGTTCTCTTTACGAAGCATATCAATACTGCTTCGCTTATCATCAAACACTTTGCGTTTTTCTTCAACTGCATGTTGTAGTTCCTGCAGTTTATTTTCGAGCTGTGTTAGTTTCTGTTGTTCATCATTGATCTGTGAACCTGTAAAGCCGATACTTTCTTCGAGCCCTTTCAATTGCCCTGCTGCTTTCTGAAGAAAATCCTGCAGGGTTCCCTGGCGTTCTTTCAAATGTTGAAGGCGTTGTGCGCTAAGGCTTTTTTCATTTTCCTTGTTGCGGACACGATCCAGCATATCATTGTAAGCATGCTGCATCTGCTGCAATGCTTTTTCCTTTTCAACAAAAGCTAATTTTTCCTGTTCAAGCAATGCGTCTTCTTTGGCGATCTCGGTTTCAAGTTCGATCCGTTTATCAACTTCTTCCTGCTGCTGATGGTTAAGATCACGGTAAGTGATATTGAACCCTTCAAGAGCAGCTTTCGCTAATTCAATACTTACTTCTTTATAATCTCTCTTGATCTCAAAATATTTCTCTGCTTTTTTTGCCTGGCTTTCGAGGCTTTTTAACTGGTTGTTTATTTCAAACAAAAGATCTTCGATACGGGCAAGATCCTGCTCGGTTGCATCCAGTTTTAATTTCGCTTCTTTTTTTCTTGTCTTGTAAATGGTGATACCTGCTGCCTGCTCAAGCATTTTACGGCGGCTGTTCTCTTTGTCTTTAATAATATCATCCACCATTCCAAGTTCAATGATGGCATAGCTGTCTGTACTTACACCCGTATCCATGAAAAGATTATGGATGTCTTTGAGGCGGCAGGCAACATCATTGAGGCGATATTCACTTTCGCCGCTTTTATAATATTTACGTGTAACCGTAACTGTATTAAATTCTGTCGGGAGAAGATTTTTTGTATTTTCAAAAGTAAGGCTCACTTCAGCAAGGCCACTTGCACTTCTGCTTTTACTACCGTTGAACACGAGGCTTTCCAGGTTCTCACTACGGAGGTTGCTGATCTTGTGTTCACCGATCACCCAGCGGATACTATCGATGATATTACTTTTACCACAACCGTTGGGGCCAATAACACCGGTAATTCCTTCGTCGAAATTTAAAACGGTCTTATCTGCAAAACTTTTGAATCCTTTGATTTCTAAACTCTTTAAACGCACTTGTTTCTAAATTTAATAAGGCGGCAAACCTACGTGAAAATGATTGATTTTATACGGGCTGTTGAAAATGAGTGGATATTCCCATATTCAAATAAAATGAAATGTCTAGGGTAACAAATAATCCAGTGTTTTCTATGGAAGTAAATATAACTGAATACTCCTGAACAATGGCCTGTAACAGAGTGAATAAAGGTTAAATTATACACAGTTTTTTCACAGTTTTTGCGTTCTTCTTTTTCATCGTTTTGGTTTTTTCTTCCATTACATTTGATAACTTTAGGATAAGTAACTCAATCTTAATCATCATAAAATTTTAAGTATGGAAACTCTAGTCAAAGAAAAATGGGTAATTGATCCTTCCCATACCGATATCGGATTCAAAATAAAGCACCTGATGATCAGTAATATTAAAGGAAAGTTTAATGACTATGATGCCAGCATTTATACAACCGGAGATGATTTCATGACAGCCGAAGTAGATTGCTGGATCGATGTGGCTTCAGTAGATACGAATGATGCTGAAAGGGATAAGCATTTAAAAAGTGCCGACTTCTTTGATGTTGAAAAATTCCCACAGATATCATTTATAAAAAATACAGTGGAAAATGTTGATGCTGATGGCAGCTATGAATTATGGGGCGATCTTACAATAAAGGGAATTGCCAAAAGAATAAAACTGGATGTTGAATTTGGTGGAATTGTAAAAGATCCATGGGGAAATGAAAAAGCTGTATTCACTGTAAATGGAAAAGTAAACAGGAAAGATTGGGGCCTGAACTGGAATGCGGCTTTGGACACTGGCGGTATCCTTGTTGGAGAAGAAGTAAGGATCAGTTGTGAGATACAGTTGATGCGTAGTGCGTGAGATAGATTCTGAGTTATGAATTCTGAATTATGAATTATAAACTATAAGCTTTAGCTAATGGCTAATAGCTTGTAGCTTGTAGCTTGCAGCTAAAAATTTAAAATGAAACGATACATACTAGGATTTACAATACTGCTAACCAGTACCACCCTCTTCGCCCAACAAAAAATAATTACTCAAGCGATCGTAAGCACCACAACAACAGTAATTGCCCCCGAAGAAGAAGAAAGCAACCAGGGTGGCGGACCAGGAGGCGGTGTAAATTTCAGGAATTGGATGGATGGTGAGACCAAATCAACAACCTGGCTGAAGAATGATATGGTGAAAACGCTTTTGAAATCTGATCTTGGACGCTCGACCATTATTCGAAACAATACAACCAAAATGACCACAACCCTGTTAGAAATAATGGGTACAAAACAAGGTTTTTATATTTCAGATTCTGAACAAACAGAAATGAGGAGAAAAGCTGACAGCATGATGCAAAGCAGGAGGAAGACTGACTCCACAGCAACTGCCCCACAGCAACATTCAGAACCCGTGGTTGAGATCGTTGATGCGGGTGATACAAAAAAGATCGCAGGCTATAATTGCAAAAAAGCATGGCTCATCACAACCAGGATATTGGGTTTAAAAGATACGGTTACCGTATGGTACACACCTGAAATAAAACTGCAGAATGTTTCCTCTACTGGCGGACTAAGTGGTTTTGGAAACATGGGGAGTGTTACCGGATTTGAAAAAATTGAGGGCTTTGTAATGCGTTACGAAATGAGTATGCGTAACAACAGGAAAATGGAAGTAGAAGTAACCAAGGTTGATACAGAAAAAGAAATTGCAGATAAAGAATTTGATATTCCAAAGGATTTTGAGATAAAGCCGATGAAAGAAATGAGGGGGATGTTTGGAGGAAGAGGTGGATTTGGCGGAATGCCGAGGGGGAATTGATTTGGTGATTTGGAGATTTGAAAATTTGAAGATGAGCAAAGATGTTATAATTGTTAGTCTCTGATGTTTTTCTAACAAAAAAAGCTGCAATTTTAGTTGCAGCTTTTTTTATTTTTTATAATTATAGTAGCTAACAATTCTACAAGCGCTACACATCTTCAAATTTTCAAATCTTCAAATTACAACTTGTCAGCAGCTTTATTCTTCGCTTCGTATTCAGCTACCTTCTTGGGATTATTCTTTGCATTGTACATTTCGCTTAAATGGTCAAGCATGATCTTGTAGTTGGCTTTTTGAACCGGCTTTAAAGATGGTAATCCTTCAAAGTATTTTACAGCTGCATCAGCATAAACGATCGTTTGATCCATTTTTGCAAATGCCTGTGCTTTCAGGTCGTTCTTCTTTTTTACATCATCTGGTTTTGTACCCTTCATTAAATTAGCTGAATTCAACAGGTCTGCAGCGGTATTGAAGAGGTGATTTACCATTAATAAAGTCGCATCAATTCCTTTATCTTCAGGGATAGCCATTTTTAAAAGTGATTGTATTTTTTCACTCACTGCAATCGTTGCCGGGTCCCTCACATCTTTTTTCAGGATGCTGTTGTACAATTCTGCTGCATAGCCATATGCCAGGTCAAAATTCTTCGGATCCTTTGCAAGCATCTCATCATATTTTGCATACAATCCTACTGTATCTTTCTTATCAGAAAGCATTTTTAATTCAACATTCGTCCAGAATGCATTTGTAGGATACAATTTTTTTGCTTTCTCCAGTATGGGTTGCATGGAAGCTTTATCATCCTTCTTACTGTAATAATCAACCAGGTATTCATAAACATTCTCATAGTCTTTTCCACCAACATTGGCATCCGCGATCTTTTTATAATAAACAATGCCCTCATCAATTTTATTGGCCTGTGTAGCAGATACAGCGATATTCAGTACCAGGGATGTATCAAGAGCTGAAAAAGTTATCTGCGAATAGGTGTATTTTTTCGCCATTGTATAATCTTTTACCTCGTTCGCTTTTTTAAAAGACTGGAAAGCGCCTTCAAAGTTTTTTGCGTTGAACTGTTTGGCTCCAAAATCATAGAAACCTATATAAAGGTCAAGGTAAGAGGCCCAGGCTTCCAGTGTTAGCCACAGGTCCTTTGCATCAAGGGTCTGGTTCTTTTTGAATGCTTCAAAAGCATCATTCTTCAGGTTATATACGTCTGCATCCGGAGTGGTTTTTTCAGAAGAAAGGGAATTATAAATTCTTCCTTTATAATACCAGGCTTCTGCTGAGCCGGCATTTTTAGCCACACCAAGATATTTATCAATGGCAACCTTACCTTCCTTGAACTGCGATTTATTTATCAGGTCGTGAATGTCTTCCAGGTCTTGTGAACGCAGGATCAGCCCACTAAATCCCATCAAAATCACTAAACAGATTTTTTTCATATTATATTATTTTTTAAGGGGGCAAAGATATTAGTTTCCTAAGACTAAAATTGCATTTTAACCTGCTTTTTCCAAACATTCGATCCCCTCTTTCTTTCAGCCCTTCTCTAAAAAATTAGCCATTTAAAGCCCTGATTAGATTAATTTTGAAAGTTAATACATTCAACAATATTTAAAGTTTGATCAGCCAGCATTCCATACAACAGATACAAAGCCGCATTGATATTATCGAGATCATCGGCTCCTATGTAAAGCTTAAAAAAAGGGGAACCAACTACCTGGGCCTCTGCCCTTTTCACAATGAAAAAAGCCCTTCTTTCACTGTATCACCTGTAAAGGAGATATACAAGTGTTTTGGTTGCGGCAAAAGTGGTAATTCCATTGGTTTTTTAATGGAACATGAAAAGCTTAGCTATACTGAAGCCCTTCGCTGGCTGGCCAATAAATACAATATCGAACTTGAGGAAACACAAACAAGCCCGGAATTCAAGATAAAGCAGCAGGCGGCCGATAGTTTATACATCATCAACAATTTTGCGAAGGATTTTTTTTCAGATGCACTTTTTCATTCGGATGAAGGTACAGATGTAGCGCTTGCGTACCTCAAACAAAGAGGTTTCAGGGAAGAGATCATCAAAAAATTCCAGCTTGGTTTTAACCCTTCTTCAAGAGATGAATTTGCAAAAGCTGCTCTCGCTGCGCAATACAGCAAAGAGTATCTTTTAAAAACAGGTTTGGTTGTAGAAAGAGATGAAAGATTATCTGATAATTACCGTGGCAGGATCATTTTCCCCATACATAACCAAAGCGGTAAGATCCTGGGCTTTGGTGCAAGGATCATTAAGTCAAATGACAAGGCTCCAAAATACATCAACACCCCCGAGAATGAGATCTACGTAAAGAGCAAGATCTTATATGGCTCCTATTTCGCAAGGATGGCCATTGACCGTGCTGATGAATGTTTGCTTGTAGAAGGATATACGGATGTGGTAAGCCTGCACCAGGCCGGCATTGAAAATGTGGTTGCAAGTGGTGGTACTTCTTTAACCATTGATCAGCTAAGGCTGATAAAAAAATACACGAATAATCTTACGATCATTTATGATGGCGACAGCGCTGGTATCAAAGCGGCATTGCGTGGACTTGACCTTGCATTGGAAGAAAGCCTGAATGTAAAACTCGTATTGATACCCGATAAAGAAGACCCCGATAGTTATGTAAATAAGATCGGCGCCGGTGCTTTCATTGAGTTCATTAAAGCAGAGAAAAAAGATTTCATCTTATTTCAATTGGAGATCGCATTGAAAGATGCCGGTAACGACAGTAATAAAAAAGCCCTGATCGTGAACCAGGTTGCTGAAACGATCTCTAAAATAAACAAGACAGCAGAATTCACTCGCAGGCAGGATTATATAAAACAGGTTTCCGAAATTCTGCGAATAGAAGAAACAGGTTTGAATGCACTGGTGAATAAATTCATCAGGGATAAGATAGCTAAGGATGGCTCAACTCCTGTTCATGAACCTATCAATATTGAAAGCGGCCAGGCCCCACCGTCAGAACCTGATGAAGCATTCAATCTTTTTAACCAGGATGAGATCCATGAACAGGCATTGGTAAGAAGCCTCATTGAATTTGGTTTGAAAGAATGGGACAGTGAACAGAAAGTAGCTGAATATCTTTTTGCACAGATTGAAGAGAATGATCTTGATAAAATGATCGATAATAAAATGCTGGTAGACATTATCCAGGTTTATAAGAAATGGTATGATGAAGGTATGGAACCAACTGCCAAAAGTTTTTTATATGGAGAAGACCAGCAGATGAACAGGGTTATCATACACATCATGGATGTGAACACTGATATCAGTCCGAATTGGAAAGAACATTTTGAAGGACATATTCCGACAAGAGAAGAACTCTTTAGGGAAGAAGTAATCTCCACCCTTAACTATCTTAAGCTAAGAAAAATAAAAAGGCTGATCGTAGAGAACCAGCTGGATCTTGAAAAAGCAACCGATCCCGAAAATCAATTGATCTATATGCAAACGCATGTGCATTTGAAAGAGATGGAGATAGAGATAACAAGGCAGGCTGGGACTGTTATTTATAAATAGGATTTAGTAAATTAAATTCTCCTTCGTTATTATATATTCCCTGTTCTTTGTTCGATATTTTTTTACCGCAGAGACGCTGAGAGTATAGAATCTTTGCGTCTTAGCGTCTTTGCGGTAAATCTCCCAACACAGCCTGTTCATCAATCTGTCAAAACAGTATTCGTATAAGAGATAAGTGCATTTTTATCAATGATCCCCTGCCCTGTTGGAGGTGCAGCAGGGATTTGTTTAAAAGACAGATACCTGCCTGTAATGTGTGGAACAATGCTTGCAAAGTTGTGCAGGAGGTCGTTTACTGCCGCCGATGATAGTTTGGTATTTGTATTCTCGAATCCCGGATTTCTAAATGAAATGAGCGTGCCCAGGGTAAATGATGTCAGGTTGGGACAATTTTTTAATACGGTTCCTGTAAGATAAGAAACATTTACGCCATTTGCAGTAAAGGAAGTTAGTGATGGAAATTGTAATGTTGTTAATGCATTATTACTTTCTATATCAAAAAAGCCCACCGAAGTTAATACAGGGAAAGAGACTGTTGTTAACGCAGGATTGCTTATGATCTGTAACATTGATAATTCCTGGGAAAGCGCAGGAAAGGCTATCGATTGCAAATGCGGGTTATATACAAATAAAATGGGGCCCAGCACTCTTTTAAGTTTTGGAAAATTGATACTGGTAAAACCAGTATTATCAACCAGTAGTGCAACAAACCCGTTGTCTCCCCGGTAAGTTATTTTCTCAAGCGAACTCACATTTAGGTTTGAAAGCAGCGGGCAGTTGTTAATGAGAAAAAATCCATCAACGGTTTTAAGATTACTGAGATTAATATTGCCTAATCCCGGGTTGTCCATAATATGTATATCAGTTGCGGTAGTAAACATCGACAAGTCAATACTGCTGAGTGAAAGGCATCCCGAGATCCTTATCTCCTGTGTATTGGGGCCAAACTCTGCAGCAATTTTTGCCTGTGCCTGTGAGTTGGTAATTGTATCGGAAAGTACGATGGTATGCTTGCCTCCATAATAGCTAGGATTGGATGCACCGTGAATATTCTGCCAGCTTACTCCATCAAAATACCAAAAGCCTTTGGTGCTGTCAGTCTGGTAAACCATTAACCCCGTAGGTGGTGCTGCAATTGCATTTCTTTTTACCATTGTCATGCGGGGAATCAGTAATCCTTTTGTACTGTCTGTAATATCGAGTGCAGCTTTTGCATTTGGTGTAGTAGTTCCTATTCCTACCTGTGTATAAGCGTTCAGGAAGAAAATAGAAAACAGTACGGTGAAGATAGTTTTCATAATCAGTTTTATAGCTACTGTTAAGGTACAACAATATTGTATTCCATTATACTCTTTATTTAATTATTAAACGTAACTATCACCGGCACATGATCACTGTGCTTTTTCCAAACATCATACTCCCCTATTTCTACTGATTGAATTTTTTCTGTCATATCCGCTGAAGCAAAACAATAATCAAGATGATATGGTTTGTCATTGTGTTTGTATAGATAAAATGTAGGATGTTGTTCTTCGCCCTGTATTTGTTTATAATGCAAATGATAACAACTGGAGATGCCTTTTTTTCCCAAACGCTTTACAACATTTGAATGATTGCCTGCACGGTACTTACGATCCCAAATGGTATTACTGTTAAAATCGCCGATCAGTAATGTCCGTTTATGCTTCAGGCCCCTGTCATAGTGATGAATTGCCTTCCATACCTGTTCAACATATTGCCCGTCGGGATCATCCGGATTGTTGGCCCAGATCGCATAAAGATTGAATTCATCTTCACCATTCGTTACTGCAATGGGAATGATCATTTTAAATTCGGGATTGTGGTTCCTGCGTAACCTCAATTTGAAATTTCCATATGAAAAAATACCGAGGCCTTTATTTGTATTCGAACCAAACCAAAGTATGTTTGTTGGTGTAAGGATATCATCAGCAAATTTTAATTTATCAGGATGTTCACATTCAGGAACAACCAATATTCCAGGATAAAATTTGCTTTTTTTCTGAAAGCCATATTGCAGTTCCAGGTGATCACCCTCATCTCAAATTATTTTTACAGGTAAATATCTTTCACAACTTCAAAGCTATAAGGTTTTAAAAAACTACGGAATGTCTTTAATTCTTTCAAATCAATTTTATACCGGTTTTTTTGGCCCTTCACGGAGTTATCAGCATTTGCTTTGGATACGATCAGTTTCTTTGTTAGAAAATTAAAACTATAATTTTCAGTATCATGTGTTGCCCGGTGGATCGTATTATTTTCTGCTCCGATCAAAACAATCTGTTTCTCCCTGTATTGAAATTTATATTCAGTGTTAGTAACATACCAGCTGCCCATATTATAGAACAATTGAAAATGTATTACCAGTATCCCTTTTACTATTATCATTGACTGATAAGGATCCTCCATCGCTGCATTGTCATGATTTAAAATAAATGAATTGCTTTGTTCTGCCACCCTATAGCCATTTGATAATTTATTTTGGAACAGGATGAGCAGTATCCTTGGTTGTGTTACAACAGTATCATCGTCCTGTTGCGGAATTGTAACACTGTCGATATGTTGAAGTATGATCACCATGTCGTCTTTCTGATCATGGTTCAGGTCTCCCCTGACTGAATCCAGTATTTTCCAGCCAGTTGGAATAATGCCATCAATTGAGGATGCCTGTTTATCAATTACCGGATATGAAAAATTTTGTCCCGAGATCACAGAACAATAAAACAGGAATATGATAGTGAATAATTTTTTCACAGGGCTTGCGTTCTTAAGTGCATTGTAATATTAACCAACACTTGTCAAATCTTTTATGCTGAAGATCATCTTTTTTGATCCAGAAATAAAGTCTCCCCATATCTCCCCACATCATTCCAGCATGATCATAATTACTTTCCAGCTGGAATAAAAGTGTCCAGTTACCGGCATTCTTTTCAAGCAGTTTTGCTTTTGGATCATTGTATCCTGTTCCATCTCCACAATACAAACCATTTGTTACAAGTTCGCATTCCAATTCCATCGGGGCCTGGATATTATCTGAATGGCCGAGTAGCTTGTTCCCTTCATCATCAAGATCATTTGTTATATCAAAATATTTATCCTCTTCTTTTTTATCAAGCCTTGCTGAAACACAATCCTGTTCCCAGCCTGGCAAACTAACGGAAGACCGGAAACTAAGTTTACATGGTTTGTATCTTGCATGTTCATCAAGGTCTTTTGGAAAGTCCTGTCGTTTCAGATCTGAAACATCGCCATCATAAAAATAAACCTTGAATTTATCCTTGTCTTTAAAATCAAAGCCCCAGGCCTGCTGTTCGGCTGAATAAAAAAAGTATACGATCCCATGTGATGGCAGTTGCTTTGATTTATCGAATGAGGTAATTTCTGCAAAATTGATCTGCGCTACAAATGACAATCGTTTGCCATTATCTTCTTTGAACCATTCTATATTTTTTGGCAGGTCGGGTTGCCCGCCAATTTTACTTTGCCCCGCTATAAGTTCTTTTTCAGTAACCGGATCATGATGTATCTGGATTTCCGGTTTCAATTGTGATCTGAAAAAATCCCAGTGTTTGGATAGCCCTGCTTTTTGAAATCGTTCTTTAAATAGTGTTTCTCTGTCCATGTTCTTATTTTCTTCCTGGAAACTATCTGAAAAGGCTTGTTTAACTGAAGTAGATGCAGGTTGTTGCGATCTGCTTTTTGTTGTCCTGAAAATATTATAGCTGATCAGTGCCAGGATGAGTATCACAACTATGATCGTAGTCATCTTTGTATTGTTGAACATTGTTTTGGTAATGGTTTGGTTTTCAATTTATGGAAATATTTTCAGGACTCCTTCACTTAATGTTTCAGAATTTGTGTTGGTGCATTTGATTTTTAACCGCAGAGACGCAAAGGCACTAAGAAAATAAACCTTAG
>JADMIO011367291.1_pt1 | contig 13144 bp, 10 predicted proteins | sample 8958161 | NCBI WGS metagenome assembly JADMIO01 (sample SAMN16585339, study PRJNA669376) | soil metagenome | isolation source: Crop rotation soil | place: USA: Cullars Rotation, Alabama | collected 2011 | reverse complement strand
TTGTCCACGTGGAATTCTAAGCTTAGGATCCCAATGTGCTGGAAAGCTTTCCAGTCACCGCCGGCGATCTGGCCGCCCACTTCGACCTGGCCCACGTGGGCCAGTCCGCGGCGGTGTTCGACCGCGCGAAGCTCGAGTGGCTGTCGCAGCACTGGATCAAGCAGAAGCCGGCGCCCGCGCTGGCCGCGGAGCTGCGGCCGTTCCTGGCCCGCCACCTCCGGCCGGATGCGCCCGGCGCCGACGACTGGATGCCGGCCTTCGGCGGCGAGGCCTGGCTGATCCGGGTGGTCGACACCCTGCGCGAGCGGGCGAAGACCCTCGTGGAGATGGCGGAGCGCGCGACGTTCTACTTCCGGCGGCCCGCCGGGTACGAGGCCCAGGCCACCGCGAAGTTCTGGACCGCGGAGGCGCCGGCGCGCTACGCGCTGCTGATCAAGCGCGTGGAGGGGCAGGCGGAGCTCGACGAGAGCTCGCTGGAAGCGCTCTACCGCGGGCTCGCCGCCGAGCTGGGCCTCAAGCTGGTCGACCTGGCCCAGCTGACACGCCTCGCGCTCACCGGGACGACCGCGAGCCCGCCGATCTTCCAGGTGATGGTGCTGCTGGGCCGCGAGGAGACGCTGGCCCGCCTGCGCGACGCCAAGGCGGCCGCGGAGGGGCGCGCGTGAGGCGCCTGCTCCTGGCGCGGCACGGGCAGTCCGTCTCCAACGCCGTGCGCTGCTTCCAGGGCACCCACGACGTGGCCCTCTCCGAGCTGGGGCTGCGCCAGGCGGACGCGCTCGCCGGCGCGATGGCCGGACGCCGCGTGGCCGCCGTCTACACCAGCCCGATGGTGCGCGCGCGCGGCACGGCCGAGCGGGTCGTCCAGCGGCTGGGCGTGCCCCTGGCCGTCGAGGAGGACCTGCGCGAGCTCTCGCTGGGCGACTGGGAGGGCTGCACCGTCGACGAGGTCTGCGCGCGGCCGGGCAATCCGTACTCCCAGTGGGTGCGCGATCCGGTGGCCGCGCCGCCTCCCGGGGCGGAGCCCCTGGACGCGGTGCAGGCGCGCGTGTGTGCCGCCCTGGCGCGCATCGCCGCCGCCCATCCCGACGGCGACGACGTGCTCGTGGTGGCCCACGGCGGGGTGATCAGCGTGTACCTCGCCCACTGCCTCGGGCTGCCGCTGTCGGGGATCTGGCGGCTGGTCCTGGGCAACGCATCGCTGACCGAGGTCGCGCCTCCTCGCGTCCTCCTCGTCAACGACACGCGGCACCTGCGCGAGGTCGCGGGCAGCCCGCAGTCGCGGGGCATGAGCCCGTGACGCTGCTGGCGCTCTTCGGCGGCGTGGCCCTGCTGCTGTACGGCATGCAGCTCACCGGCGAGGGCCTGCAGCGCGCGGCGGGCGGGCACCTGCGACACCTGCTCACCAGCATGACGCGCACCCGGCTCTCCGCGGTGGCCTCGGGCGCGATGGTGACCGCGCTCATCCAGTCGTCGTCGGCCACCACGCTGATGCTGATCGGCTTCGTCTCCGCCGGCCTGGTGACCTTCCGCCAGTCCCTGGGCGTGATCCTGGGCGCGGACATCGGGACCACGTTCACCGTGCAGCTCCTGGCCTTCAAGATCCAGGACGCGGCGCTCGCCCTGGTCGGCGTGGGCTTCGCCACCACGTTCTTCGCGAAGCGCGGCCTCTGGAAGAACGCAGGCCAGGCCGTGCTGGGGTTCGGCTTCCTCTTCCTCGGCATGCGGGTGATGACGGAGGGCCTGCAGCCCCTCGCCCAGCACCCGCTCACCGCGCAGGTGCTGGCCGCGTTCGCCGCCAATCCCATCCTGGCCATCCTGACCGGGGCGGTGTTCAGCGCGGGCATGGCCTCCTCGGCTGCCGCCATCGGCCTGGTCCTGAGCCTGGCCCACCAGGGCGTGCTCGGCCTCGACGGGGCGATCCCGGTGGTGCTGGGCGCGAACATCGGCACCTGTGCCGCCGCGCTGACCGCCAGCATGCGGTCGTCGGCGGACGCCCGCCGGGTGGCGGTGGCCCACATCGCCTTCAAGGTCCTGGGCGTGGCCCTGGTGGTGCCCTTCATCGGGCCGCTCACCGCCGCCATCGCCGCCACCGCCGGCGAGCCGGCGCGCCAGGTGGCCAATGCCCACACCCTCTTCAACGTGGCGATCAGCGCGCTGTTCCTGCCCTTCGCGCCCCTGGCCGCGCGCGCCATCACCGCGATGGTGCCGGACGACGACCGCGCCGCCGACAACCCGTTCAAGACGCGCTACCTCGACGATCGCTACCTCGACCAGCCCGCCCTGGCGCTGGGCCAGGCCCTGCGCGAGGCCATGCGCATGGGCGACGTGGCCCAGGTCATGCTGCGCGACGCCATGATCGTGCTCCGCACCGACCAGCAGGAGCTGCTGGAGGACGTGGAGCGGCGCGACGACCAGCTCGACTACCTGGAGCGCGAGATCAAGCTCTTCCTCTCGCGCCTGGGACGCGAGACGATGAGCCCGGACCTGGCCAAGCGCGAGATCTCCCTGATCTCGTTCATCGGCAACCTGGAGAACGTGGGGGACATCATCGACAAGAACCTCATGGAGCTGGCGCGCAAGAAGCTCTACCAGGGCCGCCGCTTCTCCGAGGAGGGCGAGGCGGAGCTGATCGAGTTCCACGCCATGGTCTCCAAGAACCTCGAGCGCGCCATCGCCGCCTTCGCCAGCGGGGACCGGACCCTGGCCCAGGAGGTGCTCGACCAGCGCCCGACCATCCGCCAGCGCGAGCGCGAGCTGCGCGCCTCGCACCTCGACCGCCTGCGGCGCGGCCTGGCCGAGTCGCTGGAGACCTCGGAGATCCACCTCGACGTGCTGACCAACCTCAAGCGCATCTCCTCGCACGTCACCGCGCTGGTCTTTCCCATCCTGGAGGACGACTAGGCCATGCCCCAGCAGCGGCTGCGCGTGCTGCTCCTGGCCTCCGAGGCCGCGCCCTTCGCCAAGACGGGCGGGCTGGCCGACGTGGCGGGGGCCCTGCCGCGCGCGCTCACCGCCCTCGGCCACGACGTGCGGCTGATGCTGCCGCGCTACCGCGGCGCCGCCGACCACGCGCGCGACCTGAAGACGGTGGTGCCCCAGGTGCGGGTGCCCCTGGGCGAGCGCACCGCGGAGGGCGCGCTGATCGAGGGACGCGGGCCCAGCGGCCTGCCCGTCTACTTCCTGGCCCACGACCACTACTACGATCGCGCCGGCCTCTACGGCACGCCGGACGGCGACTACTGGGACAACTGCGAGCGCTTCGTGTTCCTCTGCCGCGGCGCCCTGGAGGCGATGGACGCCCTCGCCGCGACCGGCCACGGCGGCTGGTTCCCGCACGTGATTCACGCCAACGACTGGCAGACCGGGCTGGTGCCGGTCTACCTGCGCACGCTCTACCGCGACCACCCGCGGCTGGGCCAGGTGGGCACGCTCTTCACCATTCACAACCTGGCCTACCAGGGGCTGTTCTGGCACTACGACATGCCGCTGACCGGGCTCGGGTGGGACCTGTTCACGCCCGCCGGCATCGAGTTCTACGGCAAGCTCAGCTTCCTCAAGGGGGGCCTGGCCTTCGCCGACCTGCTCACCACGGTGAGCCAGACCTACGCGCGCGAGATCCGCACCCCCGCCTTCGGCACCGGCCTGGAGGGCGTGCTGGAGGAGCGCGGCGAGGACCTGCGCGGGGTGGTCAACGGCCTGGACTACGAGATGTGGGATCCGGCCTCGGACGGCGCGCTGGCCAAGCGCTACAACCCCGACGACCTCTCCGGCAAGATCGAGTGCCGCGAGGCCTTGCACCGCGAGCTGGGGCTGGAGGCGGGGCCGGGGCCGCTCATCGGCCTGGTGACGCGCCTGGCCGAGCAGAAGGGGCTGGACCTGGTGCTGGGCGCGCTGCCCGCGCTCCTCGCCGAGGGCTGCCGGGTCGCGCTCCTCGGCTCGGGCGACGCCCAGCTCGAGGAGGCCTTCCGCGCCGCCGCGGCCGCCGAGCCGCGCCGGGTGGCGGTGCGGCTCGGCTACGACGACGCGCTGGCCCGGCGCATCTACGGCGGGGCCGACGCCTTCCTCATGCCGTCGCGCTACGAGCCCTGCGGCCTCGGGCAGCTCATCGCCCTGCGCTACGGCGCGGTGCCCATCGTGCGCCGCACCGGCGGCCTCGCCGACACCGTGCAGGAGTTCGACGGGCGGAGCGGAACGGGCTTCCTCTTCGACGGCCTCACCGCGGAGGCGCTGGTCGAGGCCGCCCGTCGCGCGCTGGCCGTGTTCCGCTCCCCCGCGCCGTGGCACGCGCTGGTGCGCAACGGCATGACCGAGGACTTCTCCTGGGACGCCTCGGCCCGCGAGTACGTCACCCTCTACCGGAAGGTGCTGAGGAGCCGAGCGCGATGAAGAAGATCGAGGCCATCATCAAGCCGTTCAAGCTCGACGACGTCAAGGAAGCCCTCACCGAGCTCGGGGTCGTCGGCATGACGGTGACCGAGGTGCGCGGCTTCGGCCGTCAGAAGGGGCACACCGAGCTGTACCGCGGCTCGGAGTACACCATCGACTTCCTGCCCAAGGTGAAGGTCGAGGTGGTGGTGGCGGACAACCTCGTCGACAAGGTGGTGGCGGCGGTGGTGGCCGCCGCGCGCACCGGCTCCATCGGCGACGGCAAGGTGTTCGTCCTGCCCATGGGCTCCGCCCTGCGCATCCGCACCGGCGAGAAGGACGAGCAGGCGATCTAGCTCCGGCGTGGCCAGGCGGCGCCGCGCGCCGAGCGCCCCGCGCCGGCGCCCGCCGGCCCCGGCGGCGCGCCCGGGACCACGGGCCCGCCCGGCCCCGGCCGCCGATCTCCTCGCCGTCGACGCGGGCGACCCGGGCGCGCAGGCCCGCCTCCAGCGCCTGGGCTTCGCCGAGCCCGCTCGCGCCCTCGACAACCTGCACGCGCTCGCCCCCACGCCCCTCGAGGGCAGGCGCCTCGCGCCCGTCCTCGATCGGCTCCTCGCCGAGCTGGCCGCCGCGCCCGACCCCGACATGGCGCTCAACAATCTCGAGCGCCTGGCCGGGCAGGGGGACCGCGCCGCGCTGCTCACCTTGCTCGCCCAGCACCCCGGGGCCATGCACCTGGTGGCCCGGCTCGGCGGCACCAGCCAGTTCCTCGCCGACACCCTGCGCCGCTCGCCCCAGCTCTTCGCCTGGCTGCTCGAGCCCGCCACCATGCGCCAGTGGCTCCGCGACGAGCTGGAGGCGGACCTGTCCCAGAGCACCGCCGCCTTCAGCAAGCCCGAGGCGCGCTGGAACGCCCTGCGCCGGTTCAAGTATCGCCAGCTCCTGCGCCTGGCCTGCCGCGACATCCTCGGTGATGCCGACCTCACCGTGACCACGGAGGAGCTCTCCGCCCTCGCCGACGTGTGCCTGGCCGCGGCCTGGCGCTGGGCGGAGGAGCGCCTCCATCAGCTCTATGGCCGCCCGCTCGACGAGCGGCGCCAGCCCACCGGGCTCACCGTCATCGGCATGGGCAAGCTCGGCGGGCAGGAGCTGAACTACTCGTCCGACGTCGACCTGATCTTCGTGTACGGCGCGGAGGGGAGAACGTCCGGCGGCTCGGCGGGGCGCGTCGGCAACGACCAGTACTTCGCCGAGGGCGTGCGGGCCATCGTGGCCGCGCTGGAGACGGTGACCGAGGAGGGCCACGCCTTCCGCGTCGACCTGCGGCTGCGCCCGGAGGGCCGCAGCGGCGACCTCATCATGTCGCTCGACGGCTACCGCACGTACTACGCCGACCGGGCCGTGCTCTGGGAGCGCCAGGCGCTGATCAAGGCCCGCGCCTGCGCCGGCGACGCCGCGGTGGCCGAGCGCTTCTTCGCGCTGACCGAGCCGTTCGTCTACCGGGGCGGGGCGGACGAGGCGGTGGTGCGCGAGATCCGCGGCATGAAGCAGCAGATCGACGCCCAGCTCCGCGGCAAGGACGCCTCCCGGCGCAACGTGAAGCTCGGCGTGGGCGGCATCCGCGAGGTCGAGTTCCTGGTGCAGGCCATGCAGCTGCTCTACGGGGGCGACGACCCCTGGCTGCGCGAGCGCAACTCGCTGCGCGCGATCTTTCGCCTCACCGAGCGCGGCTACCTCTCGCCCGAGCTCGGCCGCTTCCTGGGCGAGGCGCTGGTCTACCTGCGCACCGTCGAGCACCGGCTGCAGATCCTGGAGGAGCTGCAGACCCAGACCCTGCCCGAGGATCCCGGCGCCCTGGCCCGGCTGGCCCGCCGCATGGACGTGGCCCTGCCGCCCGACGCCGCGCGCCGCCGCTTCCTCGCCGATTACGCGCGGATCACGCGCGGGGTGCACCGCGCGTTCGCCGAGTTCTTCGAGGCGAAGCCGAAGTCGCGCGGCCGGCGCCCGGATCCGCCGCCGCGGATCCCGAGCTACACGTCGCTCAAGGCCACCGGGTTCGCCGATCCCGACCGCGCCCGCCAGAACCTGCGCCTCGTGCTGGAGGGCCGTCCGCTCCTGCCCTACGCGGAGCCGGTGCGGCGGGCCCTGCACGCGCTCCTGCCCGTGCTGCTCGACGCGCTCTGGCAGAGCCCGGATCCCGACCAGGCCCTGAACCAGTTCGAGCGCTTCGTGTCCGCGGCCGGCCCGCGCACCGCCTACCTCGAGCTGCTGGCGGAGCGCCCGGACCTGCTGGGCAACCTGGTCCAGCTCTGCGCGCGCGGCGAGCTCCTGACCGAGCTCCTCCTCACCCAGCCCGAGCTGCTCACCAGCCTGGCCGATCCCGCCATCCTCGCGGCCCCGCGCCGGCGCCGCGACTTTCGCCGCGCGCTGGCCCCCGTCCTGGGACCCCGCCTCACCGTCGCGGAGCAGCGGGACACGCTGCGCCGGCTCAAGCAGGCAGAGGAGCTGGCCATCACCTGGCGGATGCTCCTGCGCCGGACCGACACCGAGGGCTTCTCGGCGGAGATGTCGGCGCTGGCCGACGCCGCGCTGGGCATCGCCTGGGCGCTGGCCGTGGCGGAGGTCGGGGCCCGCCACGGGGTGCCCCGCGCGCGGAGCGGGCAGTTCATCGGCGCGGCGGTGATCGGCATCGGCAAGTACGGGGGCCGCGAGCTCAGCACCGGCTCCGACCTCGACCTCTTCGTGATCTACGGCGAGGCCGGCACCACCGACGGCCCCGAGCCGATCGAGGCCCACGTCTTCTACGACCGGGTGGTGGATGTGCTGACCTCGATGCTGGGCGACATCACCGCCGCCGGCATCGTGTTCCCGGTGGACCTCAGGCTGCGACCGGGCTCCAAGGGCAGCGGCTTCGCCACCCCGCTGTCCGCGATGCGCCAGTACTACATCGAGTGGGCCGATCCCTGGGAGCGCCAGACCCTGACCCGCGCGCGCTTCGTGGGCGGCGATCCGGCCATCGGCCGGCGCGCCCTGCGTCTGGCCCGCGCGCTGGTGTACGGGCCGGATGCGGCGCCGCCCGACATCGCGGAGATGCGCGCGCTGCGCACCCGCATGGAGCTGGAGCTGGGCAAGGAGACGCCCGGGCTCCAGCACGTGAAGTTCGGGCGCGGGGGGCTGGTCGACATCGAGTTCACCACGCAGGCCATCCAGATGCGCCACGGCCACGCGGTGCGCGCGATCCGGCGGCCCACCACGCTGGCCGCGATCGCGGCGATGCGCGCGGCCGGCCTGCTCTCGCCGGATGACGCCGATGGCCTCGACGGGCAGTGGCGCTTCCTGCGCCGGGTGTCGCAGGGCCTTCGCCTGTTCGGCGCGCGGCCGGGCGACGCCATCGAGGTGGCCGGGCCGATGCCGGGCCGGCTGGCCCGCGCGCTCGACTATCCCTCGCGCAAGGCGTTCCTCGAGGCCTACCGCCGTCGCACGGCCTGGGTGCGCGAGGTCTACGAGCGCGTGGTGCGCTGAGCTCGCCGGTCCCGGAGGGCGGCTCGCCGCGCGTCCGGCGCGTTGACTTCTGCGGGTGCGGTCCGCATGATGCGCGCGACCCTGGGATGCGCCCACCTCGAGCACGCACGGACTGAGGTAGCCCAATGCCGGATCACGCCCCCACGATCGGCTTCATCGGCCTCGGTGTGATGGGCGGGCCGATGTGCCGCAACGCCGCCCGGAAGCACGCGGCACCGGTCCATGCCTACGACCTCGATCCGGCGGCGGTGCGCGAGGCCGCCGAGGCCGGCGCCCGGCCCGGCCGCTCCGTCGCGGAGGTGGCCGCGGTTGCCGACGTCGTCTTCCTCTCCCTGCCCGGCACCCCGCAGGTCGAGGCGGTCTGCCTCGGCGCGGGCGGCCTCGCCGAGGCGTGCCGGCGCGGCGCCATCGTGGTCGACCTCGGCACCACCGGCGTCGCCCGCACGCGCGCGGTCGGCGCGCGGCTGGCGGACGCGGGTCTCGTGTTCGCGGACGCGCCGGTGGCGCGCACGCGGGAGGCCGCGGTGGCCGGCACCCTCAGCATCATGGTCGGCGCGAGCGCGGAGCTCTACGCGACCATCGAGCCGCTCCTCCGGTACCTGGGCAGCGACGTGACCCACTGCGGTGGGCTCGGGTGCGGGCAGGTGGTCAAGCTGATCAACAACACGCTGGTGTTCGAGCACGTCGCCGCGCTGGCCGAGATGATGGTGGTGGGCGAGCGCGCGGGGGTGGCCTCCGACGTCCTCCTCCAGGCGGTGTCGAAGGGATCGGGCGACAGCTTCGTCCTGCGCAACCACGGGATGAAGGCCATGCTGCCGCGGAGCTTCCCGGAGCGATCCTTCCCGCCGGAGTACGCGCTGAAGGACCTGGGCTACACGATCGAGCTGGCGGAGAGCGTCGGCGTGCCGCCCCGGCTGCCCGCGCTGGTGGCGCGGTACTACCAGGCGGCGGTGGACGAGGGGCTGGGCGGCCGGTACTTCCCGGCCATCATCACGCTGATCGAGCGGGGCTGACCCCGCGCCGCCGCGACGGCGGGCGCGGGTTGTGTCACAATCCAACCGGTCATGCGCGCGCTCTTCCTCGACGGCCCGAACTACCTCTTCCGCGCGTACCACGCGCTGCCGCCGCTGACCAACTCGCGCGGCCTGCCCACCCACGTGGTCTACGGCATGTCCACCATGGTGTGGAAGCTCCTGCGCGACGAGAAGCCGGACTACGCCGCGGTGGCCTGGGACCCGCCCGGGCCGACCTTCCGCGAGGCGCGCTTCGCGGACTACAAGAAGAGCCGCAGCTCCATGCCCGACGACCTGCGCCAGCAGATCCCGCTGGTCATGCGGCTGCTGGCCGCGCTGCGGCTGCCCGTGCTGCAGGTGCAGGGCTTCGAGGCCGACGACGTGCTGGCCACCCTGGTCGACCGCTGCCGCGCCGCCACCATCGAGGTGCAGCTGGTCACCGGCGACAAGGACCTGCTCCAGCTGGTGGACCCGACGGTGACCGTGCTGAGCACGCTCGGGCGCACCGGCGAGACCGTGCGCTACGACGAGGCCGGCGTGCGCGCCAAGTGGGGCGTGGACCCCACCCAGATCCCCGACCTGCTCGCCCTGATGGGCGACCACATCGACGACATCCCGGGCGTGCCCGGCGTGGGCCAGAAGACCGCGGTCAAGCTGATCGGCCAGTTCGGCAGCGTGGAGAAGCTCTACGAGAGCCTGCCCCTCGTCGGGGGCAAGCTGCGCGAGACCCTGGCCGCGAACCGGCAGCAGGCGTTCCTGTCGCGCGAGCTGGCGGTGGCCCACGCCAGCGTGCCGCTGCCCGGTGACCTCGAGGAGCTGAAGCGCCAGGAGCCGGACCGCGAGGCGCTGCGCACGCTCTGGACGGAGATGGAGTTCCACACCCTGCTGCGCCAGCTCGACTCGGCGACACCCGTGTCGACGGCGACCGGCAAGGGTCGGGTGGCGCGCGCGCCCTCCGCCGAGGTGGTGGCCGCGCCGGCCGAGCTGCCGCCGATGCTGGAGACGGCGGAGGCGCTGGCGGAGTACCTGGCGCGGGTGCCCGCGGCGGACGCCCTCGCCATCGACGTGGTGTGGACGGGCGGGCCGCCGGAGCCGGTGGTCGAGGCGGTCGGCCTCTTCCACCCCGATGCCGGCGAGGTGCGCGTGGCGCCGGTGCTGCTCCTGCCCGCGCTCGGGAGCCGGCGGGTGGTCGGCCACGACGTCAAGCCGCTGGTGGAGTGGGCCGCCGCGCACGGCCTCCCCATGCCCGCGCACGACGACACCGCGGTGGCGGCCTACCTCGTGAACTCCGGGCGCCAGAGCGAGAAGCTCGCCGAGCTCTGCACCACCGAGCTCGGGCAGACGCCTTCCGCTCCGCCCGGGGCGCGCGCCACCTGGGTGCGGCGGCTGTGGGAGTGCCTGGCCCCCGGTTTGGCCTCCGCCGAGCTCGAGCGCCTCTACGCGGACATCGAGCTGCCGCTGGGCCCGGTGCTGGCCACCATGGAGCGCCACGGCATCCGCGTGGATTCCGAGCGGCTGCGCGAGTTCGCCAAGGAGATGGAGATCTCCATCGACCGCCTGTCCGGCGAGATCCACGAGCTGGCCGGCGAGGCCTTCAACCTCGGCTCGCCCAAGCAGCTCGCCACCATCCTGTTCGAGAAGCTCAAGCTGCCCGCGCTGCGCCGCACCAAGACCGGCTACTCGACGGACGCCGACGTGCTCGAGCACCTCGCGCTCCAGCACCCGCTCCCGGCCAAGCTGCTGGAGCACCGCGTGCTGACCAAGCTGAAGTCGACGTACGCGGACTCGCTGCCGCTGCTCATCAACGACAAGACCGGGCGGATCCACACCACGTTCACCCAGATCGTCGCCGCCACGGGCCGATTGTCAAGCAATTCTCCTAACTTACAGAACATTCCGGTGCGCACCGAGCTCGGCCGGCGCATCCGCGCCGCCTTTGTCCCCGAGCCCGGCTGGACGTTCGTCGCCGCCGACTACTCGCAGATCGAGCTGCGCCTGCTCGCCCACGTCTGTGGCGAGGAGAGCCTGGTGGAGGCCTTCCGCCGCGGCGAGGACATCCACCGCCGCACCGCCGCCGAGGTGTTCGGGGTGGCGCTGGAATCGGTCAGCAAGGAGCAGCGCGAGGTGGCCAAGACCACGAACTTCTCCGTGATCTACGGGGTCACCGCCTTCGGGCTCTCGCGCGGCCTGTCCATCAGCTCGAAGGAGGCGCAGGAATACCTCAACCGCTTCTTCGCCAGCCACCAGAAGGTCAAGGCGTACCTGCAGCAGACGGTCGCGGAGGGGCGCGAGCGGGGCTGGGTGCAGACCCTCTTCGGCCGCCGGCGGTACCTGCCGGAGCTGCGCAGCAGCAACCCCAACGTGCGCGGCTTCGCCGAGCGCATGGCCACCAACGCGCCCATCCAGGGCACCGCCGCCGACCTGGTGAAGATCGCCATGCTGCGCATGGCCGAGGCGCTGACCGCGCGGACCCTCCGCAGCCGGATGCTCCTGCAGGTGCACGACGAGCTGCTCTTCGAGGCGCCGGCCGACGAGGTCGACGCGCTGACCGCGCTGGCCACCGAGGTCATGGAGTCGGCGATGGTCCTCGACGTGCCGCTCAAGGTGGACGTGGCGACGGGCGGGGACTGGTCGCAGGTGTGAGGCGGGCGTGAGCGGCCCGGTCCGGCGCTTCCTCCTCGTCGGTCTGACCGGCGGCATCGCCACCGGCAAGAGCACGGTGAGCACGATGTTCGCGCACCTCGGCGCCAAGATCATCGACGCCGACGTGCTGGCCCGCGAGGTGGTCGCCCCCGGCCAGCCCGCCCACGCCGCCATCGTGGCCGAGTTCGGGCGCGAGGTGCTCCAGGGCGATGGCTACCTCGACCGCAAGCGCCTGGGCGCCATCGTCTTCGCCGACGCCGAGCGCCGCAAGCGCCTGGAGGGCATCACCCACCCGGCCATCCGCGCGCGGTGGATGCGCATCCTCGCCCACTACGAGGAGGAGGAGTTCGCCGGGCTGGTGATCTGGGACGTGCCGCTGCTCATCGAGACCGGGGGCTACAAGCAGGTGGATCGCGTGGTGGTGGTGATCACCGACGAGCCCACCGAGCTCGCGCGGCTGATGGCCCGCGACGGCATCGACGAGGCGGCGGCCCGGGCGCGCATCGCCAGCCAGATGCCGGTGGCCGAGAAGGCCAAGCACGCGCACTACGTGATCGACAACGGCGGCCTCCGCTCCGAGACGCAGGCCCAGGTGCGGCGCGTCTACGGCGCCCTGCTCGACGAGCTGCGCGCGCGCGTGGCCGGCGGCTGAGCCCGGGCGTGCCCGACGCGCGCAGGAGGACCGGCCGATGAGCCCGCGGCGCAACGCGCGCGCGGTGGAGTCGAGCCCGCGCCGTCCGTCGGGCGGACGCCGCCGCGCCCTGGGCCAGCACTTCCTGCGCGACGGCGCGGTGGCGGCGCGCATCGTGGAGCTGGTGCGGCCGGGGCCGGCGGACCTCGCCATCGAGATCGGCCCGGGCCGCGGCGCCCTCACCGGCCTGCTCGCGGCGCGCGCGCGCCGCCTGGTGGCCATCGAGCTCGACCCCGTGCTGGCCACCCAGCTGCGCGCCCGCTACGAGGACGACGCCCACGTCGAGGTGATCACCGGCGATGCCGTGCGCGTCGACTACCGCGCGCTGGTGGGGGAGTGGCGCGAGCCGGGCGGGCGCGTGCTCGTCGTGGGCAACCTCCCGTACAGCTCGGGCACCGCCATCCTGGCCGCGCTGCTGGACGCCGCCGCCGAGCTGGCCGCCCGCCTGACCGTCGAGCTGGCGCTGATGCTCCAGCGCGAGGTGGCCGAGCGCGTGGCCGCGCCTCCCGGCTCGCGCGACTACGGCGCGCTGTCCGTGCTGAGCCAGCTCGCCGCCGACGTGCACCTGGCCTTCGCCGTGCCGCCGGGCGCCTTCGTGCCGCCGCCCCAGGTCGAGTCCGCCGTGCTCTACCTGCGCGCGCGCGCCTCGCCGCCCGTGCCGGTCCCGGACGCCCGCCGGATGCGCTCGGTGGTGCGCTCCGCCTTCGCGCAGCGCCGGAAGACCCTGGCCAACGCGCTCGCCGGCGGCCTGGGCCGGCCCGCCGAGGAGGTGCGCGTCGCGCTCGCCGCGGCGGGCATCGACCCGCTGCGGCGAGCGGAGACACTCTCGCTCTCGGAGTTCTCCCGCGTGGCCGCCGCGGTCGGGGACCCCGCGCCGGCGGCGCCACCAGCGGGGTAGGTCGAGGCGGGC
>JADMIO011113639.1_pt1 | contig 13146 bp, 13 predicted proteins | sample 8958161 | NCBI WGS metagenome assembly JADMIO01 (sample SAMN16585339, study PRJNA669376) | soil metagenome | isolation source: Crop rotation soil | place: USA: Cullars Rotation, Alabama | collected 2011 | reverse complement strand
CGGCGGGTTTGTTGTTTGGATGATCGGGATTGCCTTCGATCTTAGTGGGCCGGCCTTCGTTGCTGCGCACCAAGATCGGCACGGCGGCGCCAAACGAGGGTGCGGCTGTCGCGTAGAAAAGCGCTTTACCGGGAACGTGCTCTTCCGGTTGCTTGACGTTCGGAACAATCTTCTCGGGCGGTTGAAAAACGCAGCCGCTCAAACCCGCGAGCGCGAGCGACGCGCCCATCAACTTAATGAACGTGCGGCGCTCGATCGGATCGTTCCACTCTTCCGCCTGTTGCGGAAACTCACGCGCCACAAACTCACGAAACACCGGCGTATCAGCCAGTTCTTCAAGACTGCGCCAGTATTTCTTGCCGTTGCGCGAGCCTTCAGCATCCTGCAATGACAGGATGTGGTCGCGCATCAGTTTGAAGTTTATGTGACGATCGCTATCACTCATTCAACTAATTACCTGTGACATGTGGAACAACTCTCGAGCACGCGCCGGCCCTGAATCTTGTATCGCGCCTTCAGATTGATACCTTCTGCCAGCTGATCTTTCGACTTGTTTTCCGGCCGCCACTCCATGTCGTAAATCTTCTCGACCGGCCGCACGAACCTTTCCGGCGCGCGGTGACACTCTAAACACCACTCCATTTGCAGCGGCGCGGCTTGATAAATAATCGGCATCTCATCGATGCGCGCATGACAAGTCGAACAACCGACGCCCTTCTTCACGTGAATGCTGTGATTGAAGTAAACGTAATCAGGCAGATCGTGCACGCGTATCCACTCGATCGGCTTGCCGGTGCGAAAACTCGCGCGCACTGGTTCAAGATAAGGACTGTCGGCCCAGATCTGTTTGTGGCAATTCATGCACGTCGTCGTCGAAGGCAAACCTGCGGACGCGGATGTTTCGACGGACGTGTGACAGTAGCGGCAATCGATGCCGTCGTCACCAACGTGATGTTTATGACTGAATTGAACTGGTTGTTGGCGTTCGACCCACTGGCCCGTGTTCCACGAGGATCGATTCAGCTCAACAGCGACCCACAGTAAAGCGACGATTATGAAAACGGCGCCATAAATCGTGATCTTTGCCAGCGCGTTGGTGCTGTGATGGAAGATCTGTGGCATTACCGCAGGACCTTGCGTGTCGGGCGATACTCAGCCCACAACCTCTGGAACCGTAAAATTTTAATTGCGAATAACGCCGTACTTTACCAAATGAAAAAGGAAATTCAAATTGGGCCACAGATTAGACGGATTTAAACAACGGATTGAACACGGATTGATCCGTGAATATCGGCTTTAGAAGAGATCTGTTTTAATCCGTGTTCGCGTCTCTGGCGAGGAGGGCGGCGCCGATGGGTGCGGCGTCGATACCGAGTTTTGCGGCGACAATCTCGGTGGCTTCGAAACAGGGCTGAAATGCGCGGCGCTTTGCTTCCTGAATGATCGGATTGAGTATCAAATCACCGGCGTCCATCACGCCGCCGCCGAGCACGATGCGCTCGATGTTCAGCAAATTGATCACGCTCGCGACGCCGGTGCCGATGTATTTTCCAGTGCGCTCGATCATCATCAACGCAAAGTCGTCGCCTTCATTTGCCTGGTGTGCGATGTCTTCCGCGGTGAACGATTTATTCAAAGCGAGTCGTGATAATGACGACGTCGAGTCGCGATTCAGGCGTTCGCGCGCGCGGCGGACGATGCTCGGCGCTGATGCGACCGTTTCCAAACAACCGGTATTGCCGCAAACACACTGCAGTCCTTCGGTGTCGATCGTGATGTGACCGACTTCGCCCGCAAATCCCGAAGCGCCCGTCCAAAGTTTTCCGTCAAGAATGATCGCGCCGCCGATACCGTTTCCGATCATCATGTAGAACAGGTTGCGTGCGCCGAGACCGGCGCCGACCTTGAACTCGCCATATGCGGCAGCGTTCGCGTCGTTTTCGAGTTCGACGCGCAAACCAGTTGCGCGCATCAACTCACCGTGAAGATCGTTGACGATCGTCGACGGCAAATCGCGTGGCGCGATGACGCGATCGGTCTGTCGGTTGACCAAACCCGGGATCGCGACGCCGATCGCGCCGACAGAAACATTCTTTGAACGCAGATCCTCGACCATCGCGGCCAGTTCCTGGACCAGTTGTTTGGGAGCCACCTCGCCGAACCGTCCCTCGATTACCGAGCCTTCAGAATCGACCAGGGCCGCGCGTGCCAGTGTCCCTGAGACGTAGATGCCGATGAAATTTGTTTGCGGAGTGCTCATGTCAACTAGCCTGGTCCGGCGGAAGAAGCTGCGTTGACGAAGAATAGACGAGGGTTTTTTGACTGTCAAACAGGATGTTCAAAGAGTAGAATGACCGCAAAGAAGCACAAAAGTCTTTTTAGAATTTACCTTTGCGCTTTTTTGTGGCTAACGATGCAGATTCGCTCAATCCTTCTACCTACCGATTTCAGCGAGTGTGGTAATTACGCTCTCTCCTACGCCGCATCGCTGGCTCGTACCTTTAGAGCGTCCATAATCTGCCTGAACGTGATCGAGCCGATCGTGCCCACTGTCGGTTACTCGGGAATGACCGAGCCCCTGCCCATCGCGGATATCACCGAACACCTCGAAGATTCAGCCGAACGCGAACTACCCAAACTCGCCGAGTGTGACGAGTGTTCGGGATTAGATATCGAAGAACTGGTTGTTCATGGTGAGGCAGCATCGGAGATTGTTCGCGTCGCAAAAGAACGCGACGTCGACTTGATTGTTATTGCGTCGCACGGTCGGACGGGCCTCGGGCGGATTCTCTTTGGTTCCACGGCCGAATCCGTGGTGCGACATGCTTCATGCCCCGTTTTGGTGGTAAAGCCTCCTCAGGAGGAAGGACCCGAAGACTAGTAGTAGTCAACACTGACGCCTCCAGTTTATTCTGTCAGCCGCCCGCGGATGATCTTGTTTCTGACTTTCGTAGTGTGCGGAGTTTTCATAGTCTGGTTTCTTCATGCACCTCGACTTTCTCAACGATCTGCTGTTTCAGTACGGGCTTTACGCAGTTTTCATTCTCGTCATGGTGGAGGGAGACATCACACTCCTTTTGGCGGGCGTGCTTGCTCACAGCGCGTTTTTCGGGCCGTACAGCTTTGCGCAGGTGCTGATCTGGGGAACGATTGGCGGCTGTATCAGCGATAACGTTGCGTATTTTGCGGGTCGTGGATTTTGTGAAGGCGTCAGGAAGTTTCGGTTTTACCGCGCCGCGCAGCCGAGATTGCAGCGGCTGACTAACAAGTTCGGCACGCTCTCGATCTTTCTTTCCAAGTACATTTATGGACTGCGCTGGGCGTCGTGCGTGTTTTACGGCGTTGGGCGTATGCCTTACCCGCGATTCCTCGTACTGTCTTTTGCGAGCTGTTTTCTGTGGGTTTTTGTACTTTCAGGCGCGGGTTACTTCTTCAGCGGCGCGGTCATGGGTTTGATCGGCGACTTCCAGCGGCTCGGGAAGGTGCTGCTCGTAATCGTGCTGGTGGGAATCGTCGCGTTCTATCTGATCGAGCGATTCTGGTTATCGCCGAAAGTTGAAGAAGCCAATCCCGAACGGCTCCAGGAGTTCGAACACGCGGCCACCGAAAAGCTTCAGGATCTGAAACAGGAGTTTCAGGAGCACATTCCCTTCAAACACCAGCGTCGCGGCGAACCAAAGAAACCCGAAAGCGATGCCGATTGATCCGCCTTAATCCGTGTAATCCGTGGTTAAATTTGCAATCACACACTCGAAACTGTAATTTGCGTAACCTATGATAATTGAATCTTCCGCACCCCCGCGGGTTGACCTTGAAGGCGGCACAATCGATATCTGGCCTCTTTATCTCTTTCATCCAGGCGCCACTACAGTCAACTTCGGACTTTCCCTTCATGCCCGCTGCCGCATCGAGACAAACGACGACGGCCGCATAGTTCTCGAGTCACGCGACCGTAAAGTCTCTTTTGAAACACACCTGTCAGCAATCGAAGACCTGTTGCAGGAAGAACGACTCGAACTCGTCTCGAAACTGGTCCACTTCTTCAAACCGACGACCGGATTTCATCTCGTTGCGGAAGCTAATGTGCCGGCCGGCGCGGGACTCGGAGGTTCTTCAGCGCTCGCGATTGCGTGTATCGGCGCGTTGAACCGTCTTGTTGGAAATCGTTATGACGAGCGGAAGTTTGTCATGCTCGCGGCGAACGTTGAATCGACGGTGATCAAAGTGCCGGCGGGTTTTCAGGATTACTATCCGCCGATGTTCGGTGGTGTGTTGTGCGTGCATTTCAATGCCGATGGAATCACGAGAGAAAAGCTCGACATAAACACTGAAGAGCTCGAAAAGCGCATCGCGATTTGCTACACGGGTGAGCCGCGACTTTCGGGCATTAATAATTGGGAGATTTACAAGCGACACATCGACGGCGATCCGGAGTTGTTTGAACTCTTCGACGCGATTCGTGACTCCGCGCGGAATCTTCGCGACGCGCTCGTGGCTGATGATTGGGATCGTGTTGCTTCAGTGATGAAGCAGGCTTATCCGGTGCGCAAACGTCTCGCGCCCAATATCACCACACCTCAAATGGATAAGCTGGTCGAGAAAGCGCTGGCAAATGGTGCAGACGCAGCAAAGGTTTGCGGCGCAGGTGGCGGCGGATGTATCGCGTTCCTGTGTAAATCCGGAAGGCGTGCTGATCTCGAAGCTGCTTTGGCTGCGGAAGAAGGCGTTGAGGTGCTTGACTGGAAAATCGCCACCGAAGGCTTGACCGTTACAGAAAAATACTAACCACGGATGACACGGATTTAAATCGGGATTTAAATCGGATTTTTATCCGTCTAATCCGTGTTACCCGCCTTCGGAGCGTTGCTTCGCCGCAGCAGAGAGAGCTGCGAGTCGCGCCACCTTTTGTTGGAATGTCTCGCCCGCAACTGGACCTGTATCAACTACGCCGCAATAAGTCGATCGCTTAAATAGGGTTCGATCGGCATCGCCCGTTGGCTTGTGTGCTGGTGCTGATGCCGCAGCTTGAGGCGCCGGTGGCGGAATTTCCTGATCGGGTGCGAGCGACGTCAGAACCTCGGTAACCTCAGCAGCGGACGGCGCTTCACCACCTTCTTCAGCGCGTTGTTTCGCGGCCGCCGACAACGCCTTCAACCGCGCCACTTTCTGTTCGAAAGTCTCACCTGCTACCGGCCCGGTGTCTTTATAGCCAACATACGTCGACCGCTTGAAGAGTTGACGATTCGGGTTCTCACCGAGTTTGTGTCCAGCCGGTTTCGGTGCAGCGGGCTTCGGTGCCGCTGCTGCGGCTTTCGGCGCAGCCGCCGCCGGCGCCGCGGCTTTCGCGGGCGCTGGCTTCGCAGCATGATCAACCACTTCAGTTTCGATCATCACGTAAACGCCGCGCTCGTTGTCCCTTTTGATCACCGGCAACGTACCGCCTGCTGCCTGTAGCAACGCCTGCAACTCCGCTTCAACAAACCGGTGCTGCTTGTACGGATCGCGCACGTGGCCCAGCGGCGGACCCATGTAAAGCGTGCCGCACGTCTGGCACTTCGACAGCACGTCGTCACCGCGCAAGTGAATCTCCGCGGACTCGCCTGCCGTTCGCAACTGCTTCAAGTGACCGTTACAGAGTTTTCCCTTTTCGTTCTTCTCGTTGCAGACGGTCTGTGCATTCGTGATTCGCTTGGGGACGGCGACGGTTTCAGTTGCTGACATGACGGAGCGCATTGTACACGAAATCCGTGTTATTAGTGTTTGCCGGTGGCCAAGTTTCAGAATCTCATCAGCCGCGTCTGGCGAAAACTGCCGGTACGAATGCGTCGTTGGACGATGCGTCTCGCGCACACGCGTTTCACGGTCACTGCCGGCGCCGTGATCTTCAACGACAAACGTGAAGTACTGCTTTTGAAACATCGTTTTCGCGCGGGCAGTGGCTGGGGCTTGCCGGGCGGTTTCATGGAACACGGCGAACAACCGATCGAGACGTTGCGTCGTGAACTGCGCGAGGAGATTGGTTTGGAAGTCGAAGACGTAGAAATCGTGGCTGCGCGATCGTTCAAAAAACCGAAGCAGGTCGAAGTGTTATTTCGCGCTCGTGCGAATGCTGATGTGAAATCGCGGACGATAGAAGTGGAGCGCGCGGAGTGGTTCGCGCTCGACTCGTTACCCGAAGGTTTGCCGCGCGATCAAAGAGTTTACATCGAGCGTGCTGCGCAAACTGACTGAATTGATGTATGCTGCGCACCGAAAATTCCCCCAGCCAAAACAGGAGAACCGCATGGTCGAGCTGATTCCTTCGCAAGATGCCTTGATGCAGATTCTGACGCGCACCGGAGCTTTTCGTGAGGGCCACTTCGTTTATCCTAACGGAAAGCACTCGCCGCACTATTTTCAAATGCCGCTCGCGTTTCGCTATTACGACACGGCGCGTGTGCTGGCCGTCGCGCTGAGCCGGAAGTTTCGACTCGAAAAGGACATCTCGAGCCAACTGCCGAAAGTCTCCGTGATCAGTCCGAGCTCAGGAGGAATTCCGGTCGCGTTTGGTGTGCGCGACGCGCTCAACGCCGAACAGATTTACTGGGCCGAGCAGGAGCAGAATAAGCGGCAGTTTCGGCAGTATGTGAACCAGGGCGAAGTCAATCCGTGCATTATTGTTGACGACATCATCCGCAGCGGTCACGCGATCGAAGAGACGGTGAATCTCGTGAAGTCGCTGGGCGCGCGGATCATCGGCTGCGGCACCATCGTGCGTTTCAATTCCGCGCCTGATGAAGTTGAAGGCGTGCCGATCAAGTCGTTGATCGACTTCGATGCGAAGATGTACGAGAGTGACGAGGCGTGCACGGCCTGTAAGGACGGTGTCACCGCCGAACACGTACGTTTTTAACCACGGATGACACAGATAACACGGATCAATTCACGGATTGATCCGTTTAAATCGGGTTTCAAGATCCGTCAAATCTGTGGTTATATTTCGTGTCTATTAGCCAGCGCTTTATCCATCGTGACCTCATCAACATATTCGAGGTCGCTTCCCACCGGCATTCCCATCGCTATTCGCGTAACACGTATTCCCAGTGGCTTGAGTAGACGACTGATGTAGTTCGCCGTGGCTTCGCCTTCAGTGGTCGGATTTGTCGCGAGGATCACTTCACGTACTGCGACGCCGTCGTTGTTTTCCGGTTTCAAGCGCGGCAGGAGGTTCGCTAGCTGAAGTTCGCTTGGTCCAATGTGTCGAATCGGCGAGAGACTCCCGTGCAACACGTGATAGACGCCTTTGAAGCTGCGCGTCTTCTCGACGGCCACCAGACTGTGCGGCTCTTCGACCACACAGATCACGGAATGATCGCGCGTTGGTAAAGCACAGAAGCGACACGGATCGACTTCAGTTAAGTTGTTGCAGACCGAACAAAGAACGATCTTCTGTTTTACTTCGCGCAGTGCAGCAATGAGTCGCTCGAGATCGTTCTCGGGCGCGCGCATGATGTAAAACGCCAGCCGCTGCGCTGACTTGTGGCCAATGCTCGGCAGGCGCTTTAGTTCGTCAATGAGCTTCGTGACTGGTTCGGCGTATTCCAACATCGCTGATCGGTATTAACCAAACAAGCCGCCGAGTCCCGGCGGCAACATGCCACCGAGCTTGCCCTTCATTGCTTCATCAACTTTCCGGTTTCCTTCATTGATCGCCGCGAGGATCATGTCCTGAAGCATCTCGACGTCGCCGTCCTTCACGGCTTCCGGATCGATCTTGAGCGCTATGATTTCATGATTGCCTTTCATCTGTACGGTGACGACGCCGCCACCTGACGAAGCATCCACGCGCAGTTCATCCATCTCCTTCTGCATCTTCTGCTGCATGTTCTGCGCCTGTTTCATCATCTGTTCGATGTTAAATCCGCCCGGAAATTTCATCACTGCACCTCGCTGCGAAAAGTTTGAGTCATCCTAGCATTTCATACACAGATTCTAAAAATCAGTGTAATCTGCGTAATCTGTGAATAAAGACGAGACTCAAGTCGACCGGATTTTAGAAGCGCGCATCAACCTCTACTACGATCTGCGACCGGGCACGACAGCGTCTGCGCCGTTACTGATCGCGCTGCATGGTTACGGCGCCCACAAGCGGTACATGATGCGCGAAGCGCAACTCATGGCGCCCGGGCAATTCGCGATCGCGGCGCTGCAGGGATTTCACCAGCACATGAAAGAGCCATATCAAGCGGGTGGTCCAATGCGGTTTGGCTTCGGTTGGTTAACAAACTTTCGTACCGAAGAATCGGTCGCGCTGCATCATCGAGCACTCCTCGATTTGATCGAGACGTTGAGTGAGGAAGGCATCGCCGATCCCGATCGCGTTTTCCTGCTCGGCTTCTCGCAATCGTGCGCGCTCAATTATCGGTTCGCATTCACACATCCGAATCATCTACGCGGCGTGATCGGCATTTGCGGCGGCATTCCCGGCGATTGGGAAACCAGCCCGACCTATCATCACGCCGACATCGACGTGCTGCATCTCACCGGCACGCGAGACGAGTTCTACACACCGGAACGCGTGCGCGATTACGAGCGACAACTGAAAACACGCGCGCGTTCAGTTGAGTTTAAGTCGTATGACGCGGCACACGAGATCGTTCCTGCAATGCGATCGGATGTGACGCAATGGTTAACGAGCCATCCACAGATTACACAGAATCGGTGAAATCTGTGGACGGCTTTGTTTGGGCCTCTACACATGGACACTGAAACTACCACCACCTCGCCGACCGTCACCGAACTTGAGCGTGATGTTGAAGCGCGTAGTGCCGTCTTCAAAAAAGAGCTCGGACTTTTCGATCTCGTTTTGACTCAGGTCGTATTTGTCGTCGGCACATTCTGGGTCGGCTGGGCCGCGCGATTAGGCAGCGAGCAAAGCGCATTCTGGATCCTTGCTATCCTCACGTTTTACGTGCCACTCGCAGTCGCGGTGATCTTCCTCAATCGCCTGATGCCATACGAAGGCGGGCTATATCAATGGTCCAAGCTGGCGTTCAATGACTTCGTCGCGTTCATGGTTGGTTGGAACCTCTGGATCTTTGCCATCATGATCATGGCAGGTACCGGATTGGTTGTGACCACAAACCTTTCCTACGCTTTTGCACCAGCCGCAGCATGGATCAAAGACAGTATCAGTATGAACATGCTGATCAGCTTCCTTCTCGTGGGCGCAATGGTTGTTGCCGCTATGCGCGGCCTCGCGCTTGGCAAGTGGGTCCACAATGTTGGCGGCATCGTGCATTTAATCACGTTCGGTACTTTGATTTTGTTGCCGCTCTTCGCTCTTTCGCGCGCACAGGGAGGCCCGTACGAACTGATTGCGCTCAAGCTTCCAACCTTCTCTGAGTACAACGTCATTGTCGCCAGCAAGCTCGCGCTCGGGGCTTTGACAGGATTCGAATACATTGCCATTGCTGCGGGTGAAACACGTTCACCGGCAAAGAACATCGCGCGTTCGGTTTGGATCTCAGCACCGATAATCGCCGTTATGTTCATTCTGGGCACGAGCTCAGTGATCGCATTTATTCCGCGCGAGAAAACTGAAGTGATTGGACCGATTCCGCAGGCGCTTTCGATCGGATTTGGCTCGCTCGGTTGGGTTGGGGCAATAGGTTCCATCGCCATTCTTGGTATCGCCATTCGCACAATAGCCCTGATGAGCCTCTATTTTGTCGGCAACACGCGTCTGCCCATGGTGGCAGGTTGGGACCATTTGTTGCCGTCGTGGTTTAGCAAGCTGCACGCAAAGTACAAGACGCCGATCAACTCAATTCTATTTGTCGGCGTAGTGGCGTTGGTGCTCGGTCTTGCCAGCTTGATAGGCGTGCACACCGATGAAGCATTTCAACTGATCGACAACACCGGTGGAACCTTCTACGCACTGACATACCTGGTTCTGTTTGCGATTCCGCTTTTTGGAATGAAAGCCGTGGGAGTCAAATCGCCGTGGTGGCTCAAGATCTTGTGCGCGTCCGGCTTCATCGTCACCCTGATCTTTATTCGTTACTCAATCGTTCCCATAACTAAGGTCCCCAATCCTGTGTCGTTTGGTTTAAAGGTTATTGTAAGTGTCGTGATAGGGAATGTTGTCGGCGTTGGGCTATATGTCCTCAGAAAAAGAAAGTAAGACGCTCGCGGTTGTTAACTGTTCGCAGCTTGTGACGCTCGCCGGGCCGGCGCGGCCGCGTGTTGGTCCGGAGTTGGGCGAACTCGGCATCATTGCGAACGGCGGAATGTTTGTTCGTGATGGACTGATCGAGCATGTAGGCACTCGCGATGAGATCGAGATGCTGATCGACGGAGATACTGAAGTTGTAGACGCGCTCGGGCGGGTTGTTTTGCCGGGCTTTATCGACGCGCACACTCATCCGGTGTTCGGCGGCACGCGCGTCGATGAGTTTGAAGAGCGCAGCAAAGGCGCGACGTACGAAGAGATTGCGGCGCGTGGCGGTGGGATTCAGTCGACTGTGAACGCGACGCGGGCGATGTACGAGGAAGTGCTGACTTACAAATGCTGGCGTTACTCCGATTGGTTTTTGCGTTCGGGCACGACGACGATCGAAGCGAAGTCCGGCTACGGTCTGTCACTCGAAGACGAACTGAAGATCCTGCGCGTCATCAAACGGCTCGGCAGCGAAACATCGTTGCGCTACGTGCCGACTTTCCTCGGCGCGCACAGCATTCCTGCGGAGTATCGTACGCGACGCGACGATTACGTAGCGTTGATCATTGAAGAGATGTTGCCGGCGATTGCGGCGGAAAAGCTGGCCGAGTTTTGCGATGTGTTTTGCGAGCAGATGGTTTTCACGACTGATGAAGCGTGGAAGATCTTATCAGCGGCGCGCTGTCACGGAATGGGTTTGCGAATTCATGCGGATCAGTTGTCGTTATCCGGTGGCGCGCAACTCGCTGCGGAGTTGGGTACCGTGACTGCCGATCATCTCGAACACACTGATGCGGCGGGTATCGCGGCGTTGCAGTCAGCGAACGTGCAGCCAGTGTTGTTGCCAGGATCGGTTTATGCGCTTGGGTCGACGCGTTATCCAGCGGCGCGCGAGATGATCGACGCCGGGCTCGCAATCGTGCTGGCGACTGACTTCAACCCCGGATCTTCGCCGACGCCATCAATCCCGATGATCCTCTCTCTTGCGTCAACGCACATGAAGATGACGCCCGCTGAAGGGATCACTGCGGTGACGATCAATGCCGCATATAGCTTGAACCGCGGCGCTGAACTCGGCTCACTCGAATCAGGAAAGATCGCGGACTTCGTGATTCACGATTGCAGCGACTACCGCGAACTCGCCTACTTCTTCGGCATCGAGCACCCAACACGAGTTTACTGCGGGGGAAGACTGCAACAGGATTTTTCCTAATCTGCAAAGCAGGACCGCGTAGACCTCTTAGCCTGCGAAAGCGAACCCGCATAGCCTGCGTTAAGCCCGCGGAGCGGGCGACGGCATAAAGCCAGGGGCGCAAGCCCCAGGATCCGAATAACAACAATACGATTGAGCCCGCGAAGCGGGCGACAGCCCAAAGCATCGACAGGCTGTCACCCGCTGCGCGGGCTCGAAACGCTTTTTACGTTCTCAACCTGGGGGCTTGCGCCCTAGGCTTTAGGCTGTCACCCGCTGCGCGGGCTCAAAAACGCTTTTTACGTTCTCAACCTGGGGCTTGCGCCCCAGGCTTTAGGCTGCCGCCCGCTGCGCGGGCTGTGCTGTCGCTCGCTTCGCGGGCTCAAAAATTACCGGTTGACGCTCGCGCTTTCGTGTCTTATGATCCACGCAACACTGGAAAGGAGGTGATTCTAAAATTTATGAGTTCTTATCACAGTGAGGTGGCTGCGGCCTGACCTCTGAACCAGATAAACCGTTAGGATTCCGGTTCGGTAGTCACACTGCATAGTGCTCCTCCTTTCTGGAAGTTGCACACAGTCAGCCATCAGGCCAATCCCAACAGTTCACCGAAGCCGTCCACGGCGCAAGTCGTGGACGGCTTTTTCTTTAACGCAAAAGATTGAAAGACCCTCAGAGCCTACTTATGTTTTTCTTGCTTTGTGGCTCACGAGTTTTTGTGGCAAGCTCCTGCCGAGAGGTCAGACTTGTCCCCCTCAGAATCTCCCGTTTTTCATGACCCCCATGGCCGTCGCTGGCGGCGCGTGCGTCGTATATGGATGGCACTGTCAGTGCTCGTCACGGCGCTCGCGGTAGTTTTCATCGTCAGTGTGTTCGCGAATCCGGTGCTCCCGAGCTTCAACCTGAGGCCGATTCCGAACCTTCCGCGCGCCACCGATCTCAAGCCCAAGCCGCCGAATCTTCCCGCGAACCCGAGTGAACGAAAGGCAACGAAAGCCCAGGCTGAACTACAACGCGCACTTGCCGTCACGAAATACGTCGTTCCCGGCCGCCGCCGCTCGCATCTCGCAGTCATTCCGCCGCCGCCAACAGTCCCGGCGCCTGTTGTTCCCACAACGCGCCCGCTGTCCGTCGGCTTTTTTATCAACTGGGACGAGTCAAGCTACGAATCGCTCAAGCGAAATCTCGATCATCTCGATTGGGTAGTGGCTGAATGGTCGCACCTCCAGGAAGGCGCAAACCCGCTCGTCACGGACGTTCACATTCCCGCGCTCAACTGGATTCGCGTCACGCGGCCGGAAGTACGCATTCTGCCGATGGTGCAGAACGTTCTCGACGAGAAGTGGCAAAGCGACTTGCTCGCGCGCACCGTTGCCGACGAGCCGCACCGGCAACGACTAATCAATGCGCTCACGTCATTCGTGCAGGACAACAAGTTTGCGGGCATCTGTGTTGACTTCGAAGAGCCGCCCGCATCCGCGCAAGCCAACCTGCTCACGTTCATGCAGGAGTTGCACACGACGTTTGCCGCCAAAGGCTTGCTCGTTGTCCAGGCTGTGCCGTTCGACAATCCGGATTGGAATTACAAAGCTTACGCCGCCAACAACGATTACCTGATCCTGATGGCCTACGACCAGCACTGGGCCGATAGCGATGCCGGTCCCGTCGCCGCGCAGGAGTGGTACGAACAAAACCTCGTCAAGCGCATGCACGAGCTCGAACCGTCGAAGACGATCCTCGCGCTCGGCAACTA
>JADMIO010991087.1_pt1 | contig 13146 bp, 10 predicted proteins | sample 8958161 | NCBI WGS metagenome assembly JADMIO01 (sample SAMN16585339, study PRJNA669376) | soil metagenome | isolation source: Crop rotation soil | place: USA: Cullars Rotation, Alabama | collected 2011 | reverse complement strand
GCTTAGGATCCCAATGTGCTGGAAAGACTGTCGGTTCGAGAATAATTTCACTCATTATGAATTTCCCATCCAGCTGTTCCAATTTCCCCTTTGATCTACAATTGAAATGTATAAAAGGCAGTTTTGAATTTTCAGCAATGGCTAAAAAAGTTGTCATCAGGCAACTACTCACAGCAGCGGTGAATAAATGTTCAGGCGACCATATCCCAGGCATTCCTTTTGGAAATTCAGGTGGCGTAGCTACTTCAATACAGCTTCCTGAATCACTGTGTATGTCCGGCGAACACATTAAACCCTTGCGTTCCGTATTCCAGTTTATGTCTACATTATAAAAGTGTGGTTCCATGTTTTTAGATTTTGCTTTGTAAACTGTTCCATCCGCCCCCATTGTGAACATCTGTAAAACCGTTTGATTGTAAAATATTTTTTGCAGCTGCACTCCGGACACCTGAGGCACAACAGGTAATGACAGGTTTTGATTTATCCTTCAACTTATGGAGGTTACTTGCAAGCTGGTCAATCGAAATGTTCACTGATCCATTGATGTGTCCACCTGCATATTCGCCTTTGCTGCGAACATCTAAAATAATGGCACCCTTTTTAACTAATTGTGCGAAATCGGTTTTTTGCCCACCGAAGAAACTTTTGATTGAGTCAATCATAATCTGTTGTTTATATTTTTTGTGTTATACCAAACAGGACAAATCGTCCATGGTTTATAAAATGAGTAATGACCGAATGCAATCATCCTCATTAAATATGCATTTCAGGAGATCTTTTTTCGGGTTGAAATTCCGAAAGGGTAATAAAGCGGGCAAAAACTCATAAAACTCGTAAGAATGAACACTCCCGCGAGAATTAAGAGGACAATGGCCACTGTACCAGAAATCAGGTTTGCGAAATACAATCCTGCAATAATGATGGCGACAAGTATTCTTACTACTTTGTCAGTCGATCCTATGTTTTTTTTCATAGTAATTTGGTTTATCTGATATCAAAATTACTATGCTAAAGAACAGGACTTGGTGATCAAGGTCACATAAGCGAAATTTTATTTCTGCCCAGTGAAATGAGTTTATCGTTTTCCATCTGCTTCAATACCCTGCTTACTGATTCGCGGGAAATTCCCAACTCGTCAGCCAGTTGCTGATGGGTCACAGAAATTTCCTTAGAATGGAACAGGATTGACTTTTGCTTGAGCAGGTGAAGCAAACGGGCATCCACTTTTTGAAATGCGACTGCATTTACCACTTCCAGCAATTCCTCAAATCGTTTTTGATAAAGCGTAAAAATAAAATCGGTCCATTCGGGGAATTCCCTTATCCATTGGATGGCTTTACTTACCGGAATCAACAGGACTTCCGCATCTTCCTCTACAATTGCTTTGATTTTACTGGTATCGTTATGAATACTGGCGAGAAAAGACATGATACAACTTTCACCTGCCTTAATGTAATAAAGTAAAATCTCTCTGCCCTCTTCGTCCGTTCTGATCACCTTGATACTGCCCGAAAGCACGATCGGGATTGACTTGATATACGCATTGATATCTAAGATGACGCTATCCGCTGGGAACCGTTTTATTTGTCCCGATGCATAAACCTCCTTGTTCAATAAGGTATGAAATAAGTTATCTGGTGTTACCATGGGTTGAAGATAATGGCATAAAGGAGTTCAAACGCAGATTACTCAATAACTACCTTTTTATAAAAGGTCTCATCTGAACAAGTAAACGCTATTACGAACAAACCACTACTTAAAATTTTGAATCGAGTCTTTTGAAAGGGCTTAGTTTCAAATTCCTCGACAAAGATCAATTTACCACTTGTATCATAAACCTGAATTTTATTGATAGCAGTATACCTATAGTTATTGCTAATAGTTATCATTCCGTCTTCCTAAGGATTCGGATATACGATAAAATCAATATCAGCACACTGATACTCCTTCAATTCGGTTAACGAGAAGTCGCAATTCTCCAATTTTTCTTCAAAATTCCTAACGGCTATTCAAAAATATCCCCTGTGATGGGTCCGGAAATTCGTTCTGCTTCGGGGGTTAAAACAACAGTCAGGCATGATCTGGGGTAGAATTCCCAGAAGTCTTCATAAATATCATCCGGGTTGACAATATCAAAACCCGCATCATGTTTATTATACTCGAGTCCAACCGCCAGATAGATAGTGGAATTAACAAGTTACATTCAGGACTAAAAAAAGGAGAGAGAAAGAAATTCTAACTTAGCACATACAATTGTATTATTATCATTTCAATTGTTTCAGATAAAAAGTATCACTATTTTTCCTTCACCACTTTTATCACTTCATTATTTACCGTCAACAAGTATATACCTGAAGGAAGCAAATGAGTATCAATATCATTCGCATCTGTTGCATCCCCTTACCTTAATGAATTGCCCATTACATCAACCAGCTCATACGAAATCCGAATGTTTTCCGGGTTGTCAAAATGGATTGATTTCTGAAAAGGATTTGGATAAACATGAACAGGAACAGAAAATTCAGGATCGTGATATGCAGTGATTTCAGCACAACTCTTATTTGTTTGTATGACATTATATACGGTTGGCCAGGGTCCGGGAAGATCATACTTGCTTATGATACCATATCGCGTTGAGCCAATACTCTCAATAAAGGACAAAAAGGGATCAAATTCAATAATTTTCCTGAACATTCCGAACAGAGAATAATATCACCCCCTGCCTCTCTTTTTTAAGACACAGCTAGTCGAAATAAAATAGTTGGGAGAGAGGGGTGGTTAGATTTCAAATGGAACACAAATCGCCATTGTAATTTTTTGTGTTATGAAACTAGTGTAAGTTTATTTCCTGATAATTTTCTTTACTGTTTCACGATGATCATCGGAAATCAATTTTAAGAAATAAATACTCTCTGGCTGAGATGAAATGTCAATGACATGTTTTGTATCAAGGGCAGAAGTCCGGAATATTTCTTTGCCATCAGAAGTGAAAATTTCAACACTGAAAACAACCGGATTGTTCCCATCACTCCATGCAATTTCGATCAGTCCGTTTGTTGGATTTGGTTTTACAGATACATTTTCGTTTTCAGAAACATCCTCTATGCCGGTCATCGTCTGTGGTGTGATGAAGCTGTAGTAAACATCCTGTTCTCCGTTTAGGGTATTTACCCAGGCGAGATGTGCACCGCTATTGCTTGAAATCATATCGAAGTAATCACCCATCTTCGGTTGGTTTGGATACCCCATGTGCGGATCGAAAGAATCAGATAGTTTTTCATTGGCACTCCATGTATTTCCCTGGTCGACAGAATAGGAATAATAAAGTGCAGAACTATCCGTGCCCGGATGATCGCGTGTATCAAGCCAGATGACATCGATTCTTCCGTTAGGTGCGACCGACATGGTGCCAAACCATTGTGTGTTTGTTGTGTCCACATCGTCATTAATCCGAATCGTAGCTCCATTATTCCATGTATTGCCACCATCCGTACTCTTGTTAAACTTCACATCCGCCGGATCTGAATTAATATAGGGTTGCACTGAACACACGACATAAACATTGTCCCGACCCGGTCCGTCCGAACGATCCACGTCGATGTATACTTGCCCTGTAAGACCGACAGGATTAATTTTTGTGAAAGATGTCATGAAACCACCCAAGTTACAAGTTGTCACCTGCTCCCAACTTACAGGTTGGGCAGGATCCTGTGCGTCTGTCGATTTGGCCACTTTGACCGCTACTGTAAACGGGCTGCGGCCGGCGATGTAGAGCTCACCCTGATTACCAACCGTATGTGTTGTCCGTGACGGATCTTCAGGAATGATTGAGCATGCCTCGTAACTATTTCCATCATCGATCGAACGTGTGAAAAAACCAGGCGCACAATCACTTAAATCAGAAGACCATGACGAATAAATATTTCCTTCACCAATACCACCACTGCGATCAATCGTCATCCATTGTTTATCTCCACCGCCGATATAGACACCATCGCTCCAGCTAATGCCTCCATTGGTGCTTTTATACATATAGCAGGGCCAGTCAACGGCGCTGGTAGATGCCAGGCTATTGTAATAAAAAGTACCAGCGTTATCATAATCGAGAACCGGATCAGATTGAAATTCGCCGGGATTGATGGCACCGCGGAAAATCCATTTTTGCCCACCGTCGGCACTGTAGGCCCAACCTGCTTGCCGGAAATTACTGTTGACGTTATCAAATTGTCTCCAGCCAATGACGATTTCGTTTTCGTTTAAGGGATTTACTGCGATGTTCGGTTCATTCGCAGCATCGCCTATGATGTTATGTTGGTTTTGCGTTACGTTTACCTGGCGCGTGATGATTTCGGTATGTATGGTTCGTGCATAAAGCCGGCTATCAAAACTATATGCGGGAGAAGTTTTTTCATTGTTGTATACATTTGGTACATAAGGGTCTTTCTGTTTTTCATTCTCTTCTTCTTCAAATTGAACGGTTGGCTTCAAAACCTGCGCATCGGATGCAAAAGGAAATAAGAGTGCGACTAATAGAAACTTAATTCCAACTCTGATTTTCAAAACTGACAGGTTTATCATGGGTATCATTTTTATCAACATTATGTAAGTAGTAAATTTCATCTATTGGACATCCAATGGATATGCGGATCGGGCTAAAATCATCGCAAAGTCCAATCAGGAATGTCGTCTCTGTGACGAATGATTGGATTGTTGGATAACCGAACCGATGTCGGCATACACAAAGTGTATATTGAACCCGCTTGCTTGCAAATTGTCACACACTGTAGGGGGAAGTAAAACCAAATACTATTTTCGAATGGCTATTCGCTATTGTCCGTATTGCAATACTGCACAATCTCTCTGGATGGGAAATATCTATTGCTCACACCAGAGTGACAACATGGCGAATCTTGACAATGGGGTGATGCTGATCAACAGCAGAAGACTTGAAGAAACGGATGTTCATACTTCAAGGCTGTCCATCCGTCGTATGACAGGAGGCGATCAGTATTATAAAGTCGGATCCAATGAGCACAGGGTAACACCCGAAAATTATCTTGTCATCAATCATGGTCAGGAATATAAAACATCGTATGAAGGTGAAGGCAATAAAGAAATGATGTTGATCGCCTTCAAGCCAGGATTTGCAGAAGAAATTTTGTATTCGGCCATGACGGAGGAAGATAAACTACTCGATGAACCGTTCAGTACTTTTGATCAGCCGATTTATTTTTTTGAAAAAACCTATGCCTCGGATGTTTATATCCAAAATACATTCAATTGGTTCAGACAACTGATGAATGAAGACATAGGATGGAAGAAAAGCGTTGACCTGGATTCGGTCTATTCAGGTATGCTGATACGGCTTTTGCAAATTCACCGTGGGTTGTATGCAGAAATCAATAAAATCAACAGTGTAAAAATCTCCACACGAAAAGAATTGTACAAGCGACTTCATTTAGGTAAAGAATATCTTGACAATAACCTGCACCGGAAAATCAGCATCGATGAGGTGGCAAGGGTTTCCTCTTTGTCACCCCATCACTTCAAGCGATCGTTTAAAGTACTTTTTGGTGATGCTCCTCATCAATATCATGTAAATAAGCGACTGATGTATTCACGACAATTAATAGATGCAGGCGGATTGAACGTAGGTGAGATTTGTCAGCGGATCGGTTTTGAAGATTCGAGTTCGTTCATTCGCTTATTCAGGAACAATTTTGGATGCACCCCGGGGGAATGCATTACCCGGAGATAAAAAAGCCGGATTAACCGGTCTTCCCTATTCTTAAAACTGTTCAACCCGGAGGTTGATATCTCCGTTTTATCAGGATTTACTGCTTTTCAAATGTACTGTACACTGTAGCCACATTGTGTACTGTGGTTCCCTGGTCATCAACGAGAACATTCAGTTCTTCTTTCAGTTTTAATTCATTGTCTGACAATGAAAGAATTTCAAATTCGGAAGTACTTCCCCCAAAATTCTGTGTAAAGGTGTTTCCCTGAATTGACCACGTCCCCGTTCCGGCGAAGGCCTGCACCGTCGTTTCTGTTGTATTCATGACACCAAAGAAATTTGTGGTAAGAACCAGGGTATAACTACCGTCACTCGTAAATTCATTCGGATTTTCAGTAAAGGTTGTTGTCGTATTGAAGTTTTTGGCATGAAACATATAAGTATAGGAAATGGTGTCTTCAAAAAAATCGTCGTAATATGAGGATTCACCATCATCTGTATTAAGATCAGTCATTTTCCATGTCCCAACCATTTTAACAGGGCTGTTCACCTCATCTTTTTTACAACCTGATGTGAATTGAATAACAAGTAGGAGTACCAGAATTTTGAATGCAAGTTTCATCTTTTAATTTATTTGGTTTTTGGAATAGATATGAATAAACATACCTTGAAGGTAAGGATTCTCATGACAGATCAATTATTACCATCTGACAGACCTAAGCCGGATTAATGAATCGCCTGTAAAATGTTGATATCCGCTTTTTGATAAGAGGATTTAATCCTATAAATTTCTTTTACAGGCACATCAATAAATCATATCGAATATTGCGGATCACCTTCAAGCACTTCCTGTTCAAGTACAGGGGCCTCTCCTGCTTTCCATAGACGCGTGCGATGCACAACACGGTACGTCAAAGGCCCGCCATCAGGCTGTTCAAAACGTTCAAGCGGACGAGGTATGCACACGAACTCAGTGGAAAGCTGATCTGAAGTAACGGTCACCAATCCATACCCATGACCACCATAATCGAGAAAGGATAGATGAGGCGCCACATCGGGATTCCGTACTGCACGCGCCTGCTTCATTTCACCTGTTTCTTTCAACTTTAATGTCGATAGCACGCCATGCTTAGGTGTTACATTCATCGAAGGGATTACTTTGCCATCAGGCAGATCGATCAGGTGCAACATCCGCAACGGGTGGTCTTTTGCCATCGTTATTTCCATGACTTCAAAAAGAGTTTGCTGCGATATTGAACCTGTGATGAATTCCACGCCGAGAGGTTCATATCTATTTGGAGGCAATGCCTTAGAAGTTAATCCGGCATAAAATGCATGACGGTCACCGGCAACTACACAAAATCCGGTGATTTTCTGATCGCGAATGAAATCGAATATCACGTCTTTGTCACGAAGGAACCGATTGTCAATCATCGCGTACCCTGCATCTTTTGGCCAATTCTTGCCAAGCTCACCAGGCAGGTTTTGATAATCGCTGCGCAATTCCATCGTACCAAAAGTGTGTCCCCATATTTTCCAGCGCGCCGTTGAAGCTCCGAGCTGTTCCAAAAACCAACGTCTTTGTTCGCTCCCCAGGAACGTTTGTGCAAAAACATCCTTTGTTGGATTCGGGAGATCCTGGCCATTGAATCGAATGGTATCCGGAGGATTGCCGTTATTATATTGACGGCCATAATTCATAATTTCAAAAGGAACCTGCGGCGTCACTCTTGGATATCCGTCTGCATAAAAATCACCACTCGACATATCCGGTGAACGGAATGACCAATTGTCGGTAAGTAACAAATCCACATTTCTGCCCCAGTGCTGCACACGTTGTATCTTCAGACTGTGGATTGCCATGAGGTTGTTAGGCTCTTCTGAAAGTCCATCATCATTGAATTCTTCCATGGGCGTATCCACAACGACAGGTGCTTTGAATTGTTTGAGCTTTGGATTACCTGGTTGTTGAACCATTGCAGGCATAAACTCCCACCATGCCTGGTTAGCAAACACTTTTTGATTTTGTGCAGGTGCATTGTAAGCACCTCCGGCGACATATTGACTTTGATATCCGGCCCATGCAAATTCATGGTTATCCCAGACGCAGACAAATGGCCAGCGAGCACGAGCATCCTGTAAATCGGGATCCTCCAGGTATGCACGATAGAGTGTCCGATAATCTTCAAGTGAAACCGGCAGGTGAAAATTGCCAACCTTTCGACCTTGTGGAAACTTGTAGAGATCTCTGATACGTCGTCCACGGTTTCCGTTGGGATTGTCTTCTGCATACCATGTGACTTCGTAAATGAAATCACCAAGGTGTAATACGAAATTGAGACGTTGATCCTGAGTACGGGCTTCATCCTCAAATATCATCCTTCGGTATGCATTGAGGGCACCTTCATTTGGGCATTGACACGATACAAATGCAAAACGAACAGTTGCATCCGAGTCATCATGGGGTGCTGTGATCGTGCGACCAATGCGGCTGGCGTTACCATGTTCGTCGATGAAACGATACCAATATTCATGATTGGGTTCGAGGTCTCTGGCTAAAAAACGACATGTCCAATCCGAATCAGTGTTGATATGTGTTGTACCGCCAGCCAGGATCGTATGGAATGCAGGTGTTGATGAAATTTCAACGATTAGTTTTTTAGCTGTACTATCCTTTGCAGGAGGTCTTCTCGTCCATAAGATTACACTGTTGGATGTAGGATCACCGGATGCTACACCCTGAGGAAAAAGGTCACGGCGTTCGTTGGCAAAAGAAGGCCATTTATTTGCCCATCCTTTTGTTGTTGTTACAGCGAAGCCAATGAAGATGGAAGACCGGATGAACTTGCGACGGGTAAAAGACATGAGATTCAGGATACTTTTGAAGAGTCAATATGATTATAATCAAGGTAGTCTTAATCTCCTTTCGTGTTCAAAACTATCGACAAGGGAATGTCAGTCATTGCCTAACGCGGTGATTCGGCTGGATAATTTAGTTTCAGTCTTGTTGGCAATTATTCTGGTAAATCACCCAAGCCCTCTTTTAATTTTTATTGTAACTCACCCCCGGCCCCTCTCTTAGAACTGATTTAGTATTTAATACACAGATCTTCATGGAAGAGCGGGGTGTGAAATGATTTCGAAATCTATCACCCCTCTCTCCCACTGAATCTGTTTCCATCAGCGTATGCTGCAAATAAGAGAGGGGCAGGGGGTGAGTTTTCCGGAGATCAAAAAGATATGCATCATAGCTATTCCGACACGCACTTACATTTTACACATATTCTTTTTGTGGGAGGAGGTGAAATTTTATAGGTACATTCCGGACATTTCTCCTGGTATTTTGCCAGCAATAACTGGAATGAATCCACTTTCATTTTATTGAACAAAAAATAAGGACCCAACGGGCATATGCCATAACCTAAGACGCAGTCTGAATCTGTCTTACAGGTATTAAGCTGATCAAAATATATCCGGATCTCCTCCGCCAGCGCTTTGCAGAATTCTTCTTGTGTGGGCGGTTGGGTTGGTTTGGTGGTGCAGGAAAGGATCAATCCTACACTAACCACAATTCCAAAAGTTACTAATGTGCCTTTCATACCGGATGTATTTTTAACCAGGTCTAAAAGTAAATACAATTTGATCTCCATGTATAACTCACCACCATCACTCTCTTTCCGAATTATTTTTTGGTACGAAAATAAATTTGCTAAAGAGAAGGTCGATAAGATTTCGAAATCTAAAACTCACCTCTCTTCAATGTAGATCTGTCTCCTTAATTCTAAATCTTCACTAAGAGTGGGGCCCGGGGTGAGTTATTAAGAAATCTCACAACATTGATTGTCGTGTGCAAGCCACGAAAAGCATTTTATACCTCTTATATTTACACTACCCTTTCTCCCTCCCTTATGAAACTAAAGTTTGCCAGTTTTCTTTTATTTTTTTTATCTGGCTACCTTACAAGCCAGACAGACCCCACGATATCCCGGTTAACGGTCAATGACGGTCTCTCCCAGGGACTGATATTGGATATGATCCAAAGCAGCGATAGCTTTATATGGATAGCTACCAAGGATGGACTGAACAGGTATGATGGAATCCAGTTTAAGGTTTTTTCAGCTGACCCTTTTGATCCCTATGCCATTAGAGCCGGGGAGCACAATGCTTATTTGAAGATAGTCATGGCTGGATAAAAATAGAATGTTGTGAAATTTATTTTGCAACATTCTTTATAGCAGTTACAAAATCGCCAAGATTTGTTAAGTCATTTAAATATTTCTTCAGGAACGCTTCATAATATTCGAAACTTGCGTAATTGAAATAATACCATCGTGGGCTTGCATATCCATTAAATATAATTGCAGCCGGATCAAAGTATTCTTCCAGTTCTCTATAAATTCGAAGATTACCTATAAATCCTTGCCTTAATATCCATACTTCAGGAGGGTCAAGCCGCTGGTTCACAAGTCTTATTATTATTCCATCCTGATTAATATATTCTACAATCTCCTCTCGTGCAGATGGCAATAAACTAAACCCTAGATTAACTAATGATTCAGATGCATTTTTAACCAGAAACTCAAAAAGTGTAGAGCCCCCATCGATTTGAGTATTTCTTGTGTACTGATGAATATTATATAAGCGAAGAAATATTTCAACCAGCGACTTGTTTATAGCAGATAAATAATCATAAAGTCTTTTACTTGAACATCCATCTGTTGAAACAATACGATTAAACTGAAATTCATCAATTTTCTCTGCGCTTTTAAGCTGCATTGAATAGGCGGTGAGCTTTTCGATGAATTTCTTATGTATAACATCCTGAAAATAGAATTGATTCTCATTCACTGTCTTAAGATATTTTTCAATCAAGACTTTCGCTTCAAAATATCGGTTATCCATCGTTTGCTTTTCCATTGCAATACTTGAAGTTTACTTATGGATCTCTTCTTCAAAAAGTTAAAAATACCTCATTTTTATTGTCTCTGTGTGGTGTTCCACTCATGTCCTGTGCAGATCAATACAATATGAAGTATTGTCCACCAAGGCAAAAGTTATCCTATAGTTGTGGTACATCTTCCAACAGGAATTTACAATTTACAAGTTCTGTCTTATGATAAAATGCTCACAAAACGGTGGTGGTAGAATAATTCTCTTCTCTCAGGTAATACAGTTTAGCCGGTATTGAGATTCTGAATGGGGTTGATGTCTCGGTTAATTATCTTTTACCCCCTGCCTTTTTCAGGGGGTGGGGTAAAGCGGGAACGCACGGGTCGTGGGCATACTTCGACCCGCTAAAACTCAACCTCGGGCTGCAGCTCAGCAACCACTACGTAAATCATCCTCCGTTTTTGATTGTGGCTCTGTCGTCTGTTTTCCCTATTTTGAGTCCCAATACCCATAGCTTTAGATTACCCAACCCAAAGAGATATGAAATACCTTCATATTATTTCGCTCTTCCTGTTGTTTGCAGGAGGCAATTCCGCATAGCCCACGATCCCAAATCCTACCCAGCGTGACACCATTTTTCTCGATTTGGGCACACCTAATCAGGCTGACCCGGGAGACAAGATCCGTTATAAAGTCACCATTCAAAACACAGGGAATGCTGCCGCCACAATGGCCCAGATCATAGCGGGCCTTGATCCAAGGACTACATTCATCCCTGGTTCTTTTAGAACATCACCTTTGGCTACACCGGATGCATATGCTGTCACAGGGAATGTCGGAATAAATGTTCCTGATGGTGCAGGTGACTTGTTATCCAATGACTTCGATGATAACGTAGCCGGGCTGACCATCACCACCGGAACATTCGCTACCACCGGCGGAGGATCCATTATGATCAATGCAGATGGAAGCTTTATGTATACACCTCCTCCGGGATTTACTGGAAGTGATACATATACTTACACTCTTCATGATGGAAACGCTGTACCTGGTGTCACTCCCACAGACATGGGCCTGATCACCTTCACTATTTCAAATCTGATTTATTTTATAGACAATGCTTCCGCAGCCGCTACAAGCGATGGTCGGTTGACATCACCGTACAAAACATTAGCTGATTTTAATGCAGGTTCTGCAACAGCAGCATCTGTAGTCTATATTAATCACACCGGCACGAATTATACCGGTGGTATTGTGCTGGCCAATGGTGAGCGATTATTCGGAGAAGGACATACAGGCGCGGCCAATCTTTCAGGTGTACTTCCATTTACACTTGCACCAAATAGTAAAACACTTCCGAACATCAATGGCTCACGTCCAGTAATAGAAAATGCAGGTGGTGATGGAATTCTACTTGCCTCAAATAATATTATCCGTGGATTAAATGTTGGCGCCAGCACTGATATGGCTATTGATGACAATGGAAGCGTAGGTACATTGACGATCAGCGAACTTTCGATCAATAACATATCTGGCGGTGGCATACGCGCAGATAATAATGGAACACTGGCAGTGACGTTAGATGCATTGACAGCTACAGGCGGACCTCACGCTGTCAATCTAAATTCTACAGGAGGTACCTTTACGATCACAGGCGCCACTAATGCCACTGGACAAACAAGTGATGCGATCATCCTCACCGGTGTAAGTGCTACCGTCAGTTTTGCAACAACGAACATTACACCAACCGGTGCATTTCAGGCCATCGAAATCACGAATAATACAGGAGCGATCAGCTTTGCTTCAGGAACAGTAGGTCCGGGAAGTACAGCAGAAGAAGTCCTGATCCACCAGGGCAATGCCAATATCACCTTTGGTTGTACAGTGACCGGTAATAGCGGTGGTACAATAAAAATCACAGGCCGCACAGGTGGCATGATTGATTTTACCAATAATGTCACGCACAATGCCGGAGCAAACGGAATCGTCATCGGCACATCAACTGCAGGAGAAAATAATTCAGGTGGAACGATCCAGTTTTCAGGCCCATCAAAAGGTATAGCTTCTTCCGGAGCATTCACGGGTGTATTGATGACAAGTAACACTGGTGCGACTATTAATTTTATCAATGGAGGTTTAAACATTGATTGCCTGAGTGCGAGTGGGGTAGGTATGAGTATCACAGGTGGAGGATCATTGACGGTGTCAGGTAATACCAATACAATTGATGTGCAGCCGGGAATTGCATTTTTAAATTCTGGTACAGGTGGAAATGCTACGATCGATGTAAATGCGGCACTTACAAGTTCAAGTGGGAAAGTGGTGGATATTCAGAACCGCACAGGAGGTAATGTAACCTTATCCGGAAACTTAAGCAGTGTCGGCAGCGGAATATTGGTAAATGGTAATTCGGGTGGAACGATTCTATTTAGCGGAACAAGTAAGACATTCAATTCAGGAGGAATATCACCGGTGAATCTTACATCGAATTCAGGTACTACGATCAATTTTACAAATGG
>JADMIO010634688.1_pt1 | contig 13146 bp, 14 predicted proteins | sample 8958161 | NCBI WGS metagenome assembly JADMIO01 (sample SAMN16585339, study PRJNA669376) | soil metagenome | isolation source: Crop rotation soil | place: USA: Cullars Rotation, Alabama | collected 2011 | reverse complement strand
ATCATCGATCGAAGTCGATGCTATGGGCAAGTGGCGCGAAGCGCGCGCACTCGCGTACCATCCTCAACATGATCTCGCGCTCATTGCCGCTCCCTTGGTCAGCGGGCCGATGCTGGAGCTGCGCGATCCGGAATCGCTTCGCGCCGGCGAGCTCGTTTTCGCCCACGGACACCCGCTCGGGGTTCGCGATGCGCTGGCGATGGGAGTCATTCATACAGTCGCGCGCGACCGGTCGAAATCGCCCCGCTGGATTGTCGCCGATGTGCGTCTCGCCCCCGGCAATTCGGGTGGGCCGCTCGTGGACGCTGAAGGACGCCTGGTTGGAATCAACAGCATGGTCGTCAATGGACTTGGTGTCGCGATTCCATCGACGTTGGTTCAGCAATTCGTCGAGCGCGCTCTCGCCCAGCGAGCAGCCTGACCAGAGCGCGCGGCGATGACGCGCGTTGCCATCGTCGCGCCGACAGAGAAACTGCGCGCATCACTCGCGGCAGCGCTGAGATCGAGCGAGGAATTCGAGATCGTCGGCGTCGCCACTTCGAGTGCTGACGTACCACCGGGTACCGAGCTGGTGCTGATCGCCCGCGCGGCGCCGGCGGACAACCCGCGCGGGAGTAACCGCATCGCCAACGACGCTGGCTCCGCGAGTCTCAGCAGGCGCGAGAATGAGATCCTCGCGCTCCTCGCCGATGGCCTGGTCAACAAGCAGATCGCGGCGCGACTCGGCATCTCGACCAACACCGTGAAAACCCATCTCGAGCTGTTGTTCGGGAAGCTCGGTGTAACGACGCGTGCAGAAGCGGTGGCAACTGGAGTCAAGCGCGGCTTACTGGTCTTTTGAGAGGGGAGGCCTGACAACCCGATTACACGCTTGATTGGAGCGGACTTCGCCCCCAATGTATGACCAACCTTGCGAGGACGAGGGAGAATGCCCGAAGGCCCAATCGAACAACAGCTGCTCGATCTGGAGAAGCAATACTGGACGGCGATCAAGGAACGAAATGTACAGTCGGCGATGCGGCTGACCGACGATCCATGCATCGTCGTCGGAGCCTCCGGCGTGGCTCGCATCAGCCGGGACACTTTCGGCAAAATGTTGCAGGCGGGCGGCTGGACTCTCCACGAATTCACCCTGTCGGACGTTCAGATTCGGCTCGTGACCGATGATGCTGCAGTCGTCGCGTACAAGGTGAAGGAGCTCCTCACCGTGGACGGGAAACCGTTAACAGTTGAAGCCTCGGACTCATCGACATGGGTCCGTCGCGACGGAAGCTGGGTTTGCTCGATGCACACGGAGGCGTTGCTCGGCGATCCATTCGGTCGCGACAAGCAGCCGATGCCAAGGAAGCCATAAACGGAGCCGACCCTCGTGGTGATAATTCGGCATTTCGTCGCGATCCTCCTGCTGCCGTTCGTTGTGACAGTGCTTTTGCCGCGATGGCTGATTGACGCATTTGCGCCGTCCGACTCTCGATGGATCGATGGCACCTTTACCGCGACGTTCGCCCATCTCGCGGGCATGTTGATCCTGCTCGGTGGAATTTCGCTTTTCATCTGGTGCGTCACTCTCTTCGCGAGCGTCGGAAGAGGGACCCTGGCACCGTGGGATCCGACCGAACACCTCGTAGTAGTCGGTCCCTACCGGTTCGTACGAAATCCGATGATCAGTGCGGTCCTGATCATTCTGATCGGCGAGTCGCTTTTCCTCGGCTCACGCGTGCTCGCTATCTGGGCAGTGACGTTCTTCTTCATCAACGCGATTTACTTCCGGCTGCTCGAGGAGCCTGGGCTCGACCGACGGTTTGGCGACGAATATCGGCGCTACAAGGCCGCTGTACCGCGATGGATTCCGCGTCCGACGCCTTGGAAGAACGCCTGATTTCTCACCGTTGGCAGAGGCACGCGCACGGAACTTGATTGCAATCCGGGCAAATCAGCCCTGAAACCATGACCGCACCGACGACAACAGCAGTTCGAACAGACCGGTTGCCTCCCGACATCCTCAGAACCATCATCGCAGTGCTGATTGCGTTGCTGACGATCGCCGGCTGGCTGAACGTGTTCGCGAAACCGCCATTGCGTGCCGCGCTCGTGTTCCAGACCCGCGCCTGGTGGTGGATCGAGCAGATCATCAGCGTTCTGCTGGCGATCCTTTGCATCGGAATCATCATGCGCAAGCGTTCCGTGCTGGGGGCCGCGTTCTGGCTGACGATCTACTCGCTCGCCTTCGACATCGTGCGGTGGTTTTTCGCGTTCGAGGAGGGACAACTCAATGTCCCCGTAGCGCTGATTCTCTATCTGCTCTTTGCGTGGCGACTTTGGGTCGCTCGCCGGCAAGTCGTACTGATCGACGACGCGGGAACGGTTCAGGCGACGGGCTAGCCGTTGGCGTCTTCCCCGGTGGCGTGACGCGTGCACCGGAGGTAAATAGTTACAGTCGCCCTCAAGTGGGTGCCGTACGTTCTGCGCCGCATCTTTTAAACAGTTTCGAGTGTCCAATCCGGGTATGAGGCTGCTACTCACCCGAGCGGTTGGGGTATGTGCATCACTGTCGGTGATGCTCTCGCCCACTGGCACCGTTGCTCAGCAACAGCTCGTGAAAGCAACCGCCGACGACGAGCAGCCGCGAATCGACTCAGCCGAGATTGTCGATCATGCCAAGGATCTGCAGGCGAGTTTCGAGCTGCGCAGGCGGCGCATGTTGCCGCGCTTCTACATCGGAGGCGCCCCCCAAAATCATTGCCTGATCGTTGGCCGCTTCTGCGAATGGCATCCCAACCTCAAGGATTACGTCATTCCCGAAGAGGGCCGTGACATCATCAGGGCTCGCAAAGAGCTGCTCCGCGATCTCGGGCGCGCGTCGGCCCTGATCCCGGGCGATGACTGGATCATGGGACAGCGCATCCGCTACATGCTGGAAACGCGCGACACGAGCACGATTGCCCTCGCTCGTTCATGTCGCGCAAGCAAGTGGTGGTGCGATGCGTTGCTCGGCTTCGCATTGCATGTCTCGGGTGATTACCTGGCGGCGGACAGCGCGTACTCGCGTGCGCTCGACGAAATGCCGTCCAAGCTGCGCTGTCACTGGATGAATCTGAGCCCGCTACTCGACGACGACATCCGCGGCACCTATCACAAAATGTCGTGCGCACAGCGCGAGGCGACGGACGCGCGGATCTGGTGGGTGTCAGATCCGCTCTACATGACGCCTGGCAACGAGCGACGCACCGAGCACTACTCGCGAATCCTGTACACGATGCTGCAGCAGACATCAGCGAACACCTATGGTTCGACGTGGGGCGGGGATCTCGCCGAGCTGATCCTGCGATTCGGCTGGGCCGAGAAGTGGACGCAGGAGCCAAGTCAGGGTTTGTATCCTGACTCGAAGCCGTCGATCACGGGTCATGAGCGAGAGCCAGGATACCACTTTTTCCTGACTCAACGCCCGCCCGACAGTCTCGATCAGATCGTCGATTCGGTATTCGACATTTTTCAGTTCCCGCCGCGAGAGCAGTACTCACCCGCTTACACGAACGGCTTCGTGAGGCTCGACGCGCAGGTGGCGCGCTTCCGCCGCGGTGATTCGACAAAAATAGTTGCCGCGTTCGACGTCACCACGGACACCATCTTCGGCCAGCACAAGTTCGCCGCCGCAGTCGTAGCGATGGGTGATGAAGCGACGACGCCTTCGATGACGCTGCTGAACGAATCTCCAACCAAGAACGTGTTGACGGTGATGACACCGTGGCGCGAGCAGCTGATCGGCGTCGAGTTGCTGGCGAAGGACAGCACTGCAGCAGCGCGGTGGCGCTCCGGTTTCGCGGAGATTCCGCTCGATTCGGGCAGGATCAGTGTGTCGGATCTTTTGCTGGTCGACGGTGCGCCATCTCTGCCGACAAATCTCGACGAAGCGATTGCGCGCGCGCACGGCGGTACGAAATTCAGTCGCAACGTTCAGGTTGGGCTGTTCTGGGAACTGTACGGCAGCACGCCCGCCGATAGTGCGTTACCGGTGACACTGACGATCACTCCGATAGATGAAAGCCTTCTGCGCCGTGCGTTCCGCGTTCTTCGTATCGCGCCGAAATCGGAGCCGCTGAACATTCGGTGGCAGGAGAACGGCGCCGCCGGCGTCATGTCGCCGCGTTCGGTCGTGCTCGATCTTTCCGCCATGCCCGCCGGGAAGTACGCGGTGAAGCTCGAGGTCGGAACGGCGCACGGCAGCTCTACGACGCGCGTTATCGAGGTGAAGTAGCGCGCCGTTGCTCCTGCGGTATCAGTTGGTGGTTCCCTTCATAATACCAGACCGAATGCGCAGCGCTTTGTCCGAAGCATTCGGGATCGGCGAGACGACAGTCAGCGCGCGTGGGAAAAGTCGGACCGGCAGCTGGAGCGCCTGCGTCTGATTGCCCCGTCTCACGATCAACGGCAAAGTCGTCGCGGTAGTGCCGTTGTAGCGATGGCGGAACGCATCAAAGGAGCTGTCGTTGCTGATCGTGATATCGCCAATCGACACCAGCCGGTCGCCGACGGCGAGGCCTGCAACCGCACCGGCGCTGTTGGCGGCAACTCCCGTGATGGTGATCCCTGCGCTGTCAGTGGCGGTAGCCACGCCAAGGCGCGGCTCACGCAGCGTGTCAGTCTTAACACGAAGACCAACGAGTGTGAGGATCGAGTCGATCGGCAACGCTTCGCGACCATCGACGTATCGGTGCGCGAAATCAGCGAAGCTTTTTCCATTGGCCGCCTTGCTGACTTCGCCCCACCAATCGCTCGGGGTAAATCCACGCCCGCGCTTGTAGGTCTGGTCGTAGAGCGTGCGCAGGACCTGATCGAGTGAGTGTCGATTGTCACTCGCATCGCGAATGAGAACGTCGAGCACGAATCCGACGAACCCGCCCTTCGGGTAGTAAAGTCCACCACTGCCGTCGGTCGCACCGATCCACGCGTCCAGCGAGGCATCACTCAGCGCGGTAGGAGGAGCGAACGCAATCGAGGAGACCTCACCCGCGATGAAATCGAAGAAGGCAGTGCTGTCGTGTACACCGCCGCGGGTTAGCGCGAGCTCACCGTAGTAGTCCGTGACGCCTTCGCTGACCCAGAGCCAGTTAGTCTGCTGAGCATCGTCGTAACGATAGGGTACAAGGTCAGCGGGTCTCAGTCGCTTGACGTTCCAGGCGTGGAAGAATTCATGGGAGTAGAGACCCGGCAGATACCCTGCGTCGAGCTGACTCACATGGACTTCGTCAACCTGTGACGCCTGATGCTCGAGGCCGCCACCGTTCACGAGTGTGTCTGACCGCTGGAAAATCGTGTAGTTGCGGAATGGAGCTTCACCGAACACTGCGATGTGTTTCGGCACGAACTTCTGCAGCCAGCCGAAAGTCCGGTCGCGCCTCACCGGCGTTAGTGAAGAAGCGGGATAGAACGCGAGACGAATCCATTTGCCCGCGATCTGGGTGCTGTCGATTGCAAAGCGGCCGACATAGAACGGCATGTCGGTTAGATCGTGATAGTTGGTCGCACTGAAAGTGTTCGCCCCAGCCGGATCCATCCCGGTCGCGATTCGCCAGCTCGGCTCCGTGCGCACAGTGACGCGAGCAGGCCAGTTGAATCCGCGCCCCGCAGGATAGAGGAAGACGTTGGTGCCGTTGAAGAACGCGAAATTGGGTGCAGTCCACGCGACTGCGCGATCGACTGCGTTGGCGAGATACTGGAAGCTCACCCGCACCTGACCCGTTCCGCGCGGTTTGATCTCCCACGTCTGAAAGTCGAGCTTGCGCCACTCTAGTGGAGCACCGTTCTGTTGCGGCGCAAAATTCGAGACACGCCGCGAGAACCAGAGCAGCACATAATGGCCAGGTGACCACGCCGGCAGCGCGAGAACGACCGGCGCCGTTCCACTGACATCGAACGTCATCGACACGCCCAGCTGATGCCGGCCGACCGAAACCGAGTCCGCGGTGATCTCGTAGGCGATGTTTGTTATGGGCGCCGACTGGTGGATTTGTTGTGCGGCGACGTTGGTGCCAAAGATCAACGCAATTGCAAAAGCACGAAGCATCAGGTTCTCCATGGGTTCCGACCCTTAGACAGAACTTCGAGACGGTGTGGTTGTAACAATAGGTTAGCTTCTGTCCCAACCACCCGGAACATCATGCAACTCAGAGCTCATATCGCGGCAATTGCCGCCGCTTCTTGTTTTTTCGGCGCTGCCTCGCGCGCGCAGGACGCGAAAATCACCGCGCAGCCTGCGCACCCGGAGCCCGGCGCGATAGTGCGCCTCAGTGTCAGTGATCCCCAGCGCAGTGACTCGATCGTTTCGATTCGGGGCGCGCTGGCGGACGAACCACTTCACTTCCGTCGCGCGAGTGGCAGTACGTGGCATGCGATCGGTGGCATCCCCGTCGACAAGGAGGGTGTGCTGTTCGCGAACGCTGTCGTACAGCGCGCGTCCGGAAAAACTGAGATAACGCGCGTGCGTTTCGATCTGCCTAAGATCCCGCCTCCGGCAGCGCAGCCGCTCGAGGTCGACAGCTCCTTCACTCGGCCGCTCGACGCCGCCACACGGGCACGCATCGATCGTGAGAACGCGCGAGCCCGGGAAATCGGCCGAGCATCACACGAGCGAGGCCCAATGTGGACCGCGCCGTTCGTGAGGCCGCGCAATTCAGTGATCACGAGCGAGTTTGGTTCGGGTCGCTTGTTCAATGGCCAGCTGAATACCCGTCACCTCGGCGTAGATTTTCGCGGCGCAATGGGAGAACCCGTGAAGGCAGCCAACCGCGGGATCGTCGCGCTGATCGACAACTTCTTTCTGGCCGGCAACGTCGTGTACATCGATCATGGCGGTGGAGTTGTGACGGCGTACTTCCATTTGAGCAAGACGCTAGTGCATGTCGGTGAAGTCGTGAAGCGCGGCCAGGTGATCGGTCTGGTTGGAAATACCGGACGCGTGACGGGTCCACATCTGCATTGGGCAGCACGCTACGGCGCGAACACCGTGAATCCGCTCGATCTGGTTCGCATCGGCTCGTGGTATAGCGCGACTATTCCGCGAACTGCGACCGGCCCGAAAACGTCGGGACCTATCCCGCGAACACCAGCTTCACCCCCGCGACGATAAGGACCAGCGACAGTAGTTGCCGCAGCATGGGCGTCGGCGCGCGCTTGCTGCCATACGTCGCGCCGACCCAGCCTCCGATCAGCACCGCGGCTCCCCAGACAGGGATGTTCGACGGGAGATGTGAAACGCTCGATAAGTGGCCGAATAGTCCGGCGATCGAGTTCACCAGAATGAACGGCGCTGCAATAGCGGAGGTAGCGCGCATTTCAGACCATCCCATATAGAGCAGCAGTGGGCTGAGAAAAATGCCGCCACCGACGCCGGTAATGCCGGATAGAAATCCGATCACCAGGCCGGAGATCAGCGCTGCCCAGAGTGGTGGCGCATGCGGTTCCGTCGTTGCCTGTCGCAGTGACGAGCGAAACAGCCACACCGCCGCGTAAAGCAGAACGATGCCGACGAGGATCTTGTACGCGCGCGCTGACAGCATCGTCGCGCCACCGACAAACGCCGCCGGTATGGACACCACCGCAAACGGCCAGAACAGCTCCCACTTGAACAGGCCGGCGCGGTAAAACTTTATCGTGGCCACTGTCGCAACGAGGATGTTGAGCGCGAGCGCGGTAGGCTTCATCACCTCAGGGGAAAGACTGAAGAGACCCATCACCGCGAGATAGCTGGACGCACCTCCGTGCCCTACCGACGAGTACAGCGCGGCACCGATCAAGAACAGCAAGGCGATTGCGATGGTTTCTGAAACAGGCATCTCTTTCCGACGTATATTGTTGAACCCAACCTCGCCTACCTAATGTCCGCCGGCAGCGCCTGCGAAGCTACATGACCGAGTACGCAATCGACATTGTCAACGTCGTCAAACGTTACGGTGAGTTCACCGCTGTTAACGACCTGACGCTGCGCGTCCCCAAGGGAAGTGTTTACGGACTTCTCGGCCCGAACGGCGCCGGCAAGACGACAACAATCCGGATGATCCTGAACATCATCGCTCCGGATTCCGGCAACATCTTCATCTTCGGCCGTCCGTCGAACGATAAAGCGATCACCGAGCGACTCGGCTATCTGCCTGAAGAGCGTGGGCTCTATCGGAAGATGCAAGTGCGGCGCGTTTTGAAATTCCTGGCGGAGTTGAAGGGAGTCAGAGGCAGTGAGGCCGATCGCCGCATCGACGAGTGGCTGGAAAGACTCTCGCTAAAGACACCCGAGAAGGACTGGGGGTTAGCCAAGATCGACGAGCTCTCACGCGGCATGCAGCAGAAAGTGCAATTCATCGGCACGCTGTTGCACGATCCTGATCTCGTGATTCTCGACGAGCCGTTCAGCGGACTCGATCCGATCAACGCCCAGGCGCTCAAGGACACAGTCGTCGAGCTGAAACATCGCGGGAAGACGGTGATCTTCAGCACGCACCTGATGGACAATGCGGAACGCCTTTGCGATTCAGTCTGCATCATCGCGCGCGGCGAGAAGGTTCTCGACGGCAATATCACCGAGGTGAAGGAGGAGCACGGTCAGCGCAACGTGGCTCTCGCTCTCGATGGCAATGGCGTCGCCGATGTAGCGCAGATCCTGCGCGATCACTCGCTGGTTCGTCGTGCCGACGACTCCAACAGATTCTTCGAGATCGAGCTGGCGCCCGGCGCGGACCCGCAGGCGCTGCTGAGGCGAATCGTCGAGTCGGGCGCGGCAGTCCAGCGCTTCGAGATGATCCAGCCTTCGCTGCATCAGATTTTCCTGCAGAAGGTCGGCGCCACCGGAATCGAAGAAGGAATGAGTGGAAATGGCTAAGCTCTGGGCGGTCATCAAACGCGAGTACCTCGAGCGCGTGCGATCGAAGTGGTTCCTCATCGCGACGTTCTTTGGGCCGATTTTCTTCAGCGCGATCATCATCGTACCGGCGTGGCTCGCGTCGCGGAGCAAGGCGACCACCGATGTTTACAACTCGATCATTCTCGACGCTACCGGCGAAAACTTCGGCCGGCGCCTGGCGATCAACATCGCCGGGGGCGATAGCAGCAACGCAGCGATGCTGCCGACGGTGCGAACTGTCCCACCCAGCGAGCTGACGCAGGCCGAGAGCCTGGCGACGCGTGAGGTGATGAAGAAGGACAGGACCGGCTACATCGTCGTCAACCAACAGACGCTGGCTGGCGAATCCGCGCGCTACGCGGGCACCAATGCGACATCGATCGCCGACATGGCGAAAATAAAGGAAGCGATCCGCCAGACAATTCTTGCGTCCAGATTGGAAAAGGTCGGTCTCGACAATCAGAAGATGAAGGAAATCACCTTCATCCCGCTCGATTTCAGCACCGAGCGCATCACCGAGCGCGGACGCGCCGGATCGGGAATGGCGAGCGTGTTGTTTGGCTTCGCGATCGGCTTTCTGCTTTACCTGTCGATCGTGATCTACGGCCAGACGATCATGAGCGGTGTGCTCGAGGAGAAGACGACGCGCGTCGCCGAGGTAGTGATGTCGAGCGTTCCAACCGACACACTGCTCGCCGGCAAGGTGTTCGGCGTCGGCGCCGTTGGATTAACGCAGCAGATCATCTGGATCGGCACGACTTACGTGCTGCTCAAGGTCAGGGCGCCGATAATGGCGAAGCTCGGTGCGCCGACGGTGTCTTTCTCGCTGCCTGATATTTCGCTAGGCGCGGGGATTCTATTTCTGCTGTTCTTCCTGCTCGGATTCGTCTTTTACTCGTCGCTTTACGCGGCCGTTGGCTCGTCGGTGAACAGTGAGAGTGAAGCGCGGCAGGCGGCGAGTCCGTTGATGATCATGATCGTGAGTACCGGGGTATTCATACAGCCGGTGCTTTTGAATCCGACCGGGACGACGGCGAAGGTCTTGTCGCTGATTCCGATCTCGTCGCCGATCATCATGCCGATCCGGATGGCGGTGACCGGTGTACCAACGCTGGAGATGGCAGCGAGTCTGTTCTTTCTCGCGGTTGGTTGTCTCGCAGCTCTATGGCTCGCCTCGCGGATTTACCGCGTCGGTTTGTTGATGTACGGCAAGCGGCCGACGATGAGAGAGATGGCGCGCTGGGTTTCTTATGCCCGATAGGAGTGCGTACTGCGGGCTAACATAGCATCGACAACCGCGGACTAATTGAGGATCGAGGATCGCTGACACGCGTTCCCACAGTCCTCGGCGGAGTCCGAGTCTTAGTCGGCAATAGTTCTCGTCCAAGTCCTCAATCAGTCCGCAATTGTCGATGCCGTTAGTCCGTAGCCCTCGATTAGCAATACCTGATTAGCGCAGAAAGTATTATTCATTCATTCCCCCCACTCAATTTGCAGGAGTTGTCTAGATGTACGACGAGCGTTTTGTCTCGCCAATGCGCCAGGAGCTCACCCAGCTCGGCGTTCAGGAAATGCGCACACCCGAAGAAGTCGATTCGAAACTCAAGGACGCGCCCGGCACGACGCTGGTCGTCGTGAACTCCATTTGTGGTTGCGCCGCGCGTAATGCGCGCCCCGCGGTGGCGAAGGCGATCCAGCACGACAATCGGCCGGATAAGCTCACCACGGTGTTCGCCGGTCAGGACGTGTCCGCGACCCAGCGCGCGAGAAGTTATTTCACCGGTTACGCGCCGAGCTCACCTCAGATCGCGCTGATGAAGGATGGTCAGGTGGTCTACATGCTCGAGCGGCACCAGATCGAAGGCCGGACCGCGGACGATATCGCAAAGGATCTCACGCGGGCATTCGATAGATACTGCGAGACCACTACCGCAGCCTGATTCTAGATTGAGGCGTTCGGACCGAACGCCTCAATCTAGAACTCGTCTCGCTTTCTTCTCTCTATAAAAGGCTGTCCGTCCGGCAAGGTCGTTGGCTCGACTTCGCGGCCGGTGTCCTTGAGCACTCGGCCCCGGACGAACGAAACGGTGAGGCCGAGCAGAATGGCCCAGATACCGACGGCGACGATTCGCCAAAACAACACGCCCACTGCCATCGGCTGCCAGTCCATGAATTCGGCGCGCGCGGTTCCCCACGGTTCCCTGTGCAGGGAGATCAGCACCAGACTGACCGCCATCTCGCCGACAGTCTCGAATATCGCAAACAGCGGAGCACGCCATGGCCACTCGCGCACCGGGAATCTTCCCAGATGGAGTGTCGCCATGCCGAGCAGGAAGATCGTTCCCAGCACGAGCGATGCGGCGAGATACGAGCTGTTGATGTTGCCGCGGGTGAGGACGACAGCGCGGAAAAGTCGGATCACGACGCCGGTCATTACTGCCAACTCGACCGGTGACCGCGCTATCCTCTGGAACGCAGCCGGCTCCTCGAGGTCCCACTCGCTCGTCTTGAACAGCCGCCGGCGTTTCTCGACGGGGGATGGCTTCGTCACGCGATCAAAATTAGTTCGCGGATGAGTAGCGTCCATAGAATTTTGCCTGCCACATCAGAGAGAGAAATTCACTCGCGTCGACCTTCGTGACGCCCTATCGGGGCACGCTGGGACGCCTCCACTCTGATTTCGACGCCAGAACGCCGGGTCTGGTAACTATTTGATCCAGTGGCCGATACGGCTCCAGCGGATGTCCGTGAGCATCGGCAGAGGTCGATCGCTGTCGTCGGCGTTGTAGGAGTAGTACACGAACAGCGGCTTGCCGCGGACATTTTCGCGCGGCACAAATCCCCAGTAGCGACTGTCCTTCGAGTTGTACCGACTGTCGCCCATCATGAACAGCCTGTGCGGCGGGACGACGAATGGACCCCAGTTGTCGTGATTGGGTTGCGACGGCGCCGCGCCGAACCGCGACGACCGGAGATTCACTTTCTTCTGCCAATCGAAAAGCGGATCGACCGAGTTCGCGATGTCAGGGCTCACCGGCGTCGTGGCGCCGAAACCCTGACGCTGCGCAATGCCGTTCACGTACAGAATTCCCTTGCGCATGTAGAGCGTGTCACCGGCGGTGCCGACCAGCCGCTTCACCAGTGTCGGAGTCGGATCACGTCCCGCAGAATCTTCGTCAGCCTGATATGGCGAAACAAAAACGACGACGTCGCCGCGACGCGGATCGCGGATCGCGGGCAGGCTGGAGTTTGTGAACGGGATGTGCGCGCCGAAGATCGCCTTGTTGACGAACAGCCAGTCTCCGACGAGCAGCGTCGGAATCATGCTTCCCGAGGGGATGCGATAGGCTTCGATGAGAAACGCCCGCAGGATGAGGAAAATCGCCAGTGCCCCGACGATCGACTTGAAGTTTTCCCACAGGCGAGCGAGCGCTGAACTTTGCGAAACGGGGCGCGCCTTTTGGGCGCGCCCCGCGTTAGACGGAGTTGCCAAAGAGCTTGATTTCTATTTGAGGTGTTTGTTGACGAGTCTGGTCATCTCGAACATCGAGACCTGGCTACGTCCAAAGATCGGACGGAGGTTCTCGTCAGCGTTGATCATGCGGCGATTCTTCGAATCCTGCAGACCCTTACGCTTGATGTAGCCCCACAGTTTCTTGGTCACTTCAGTGCGCGGCATTGCTCCACTGCCGACCACCGCAGCCAGATCACTGCTCGGCTGCATCGGCTTCATGAATGCCGGGTTTGGTGCGCGCTTTTTGCCCGACGATTTCCGGCGGGTCTTGCGACCACTGCTCTTTCTCGCCGAGCTCTTTTTACGACTCGATGACTTCCGCGAAGACTTCCGTGCCGATGACTTCCTGCCGCTCTTTCTTCTTGTTGCCATCTTGTCTCCTGGTTTGGTGATCCCGATGCGCTCTGCTACAGAGTGAAACGCGGCCTGTCAGCGACGCAAACTATAGTCCTGCAGGGCGAAAGCAATAGGGAATGCGCAGAGTTTCCCTATGAGAAATCGAGTTTTCCATAGGGAAAATCCAAAGAAAACTACCGGCTGGCGGCTGGCGGCTTTCGGCCCGCGGCTTGTAGCTGTACTGCTCGACCATCTCATTGCCCGGCCCAACCCTCCAGCATTTTGAACATTTTTACGTCATAGGGATCGGGTGAGGCGTCGTCGTCGGCGATGTCGTAATTCTCCTGCGGCGTCTCGAGAATCAGCGGGATGTTGCTGCTGCGTGGATCCTTCATCAACCATTCGA
>JADMIO010835470.1_pt1 | contig 13147 bp, 10 predicted proteins | sample 8958161 | NCBI WGS metagenome assembly JADMIO01 (sample SAMN16585339, study PRJNA669376) | soil metagenome | isolation source: Crop rotation soil | place: USA: Cullars Rotation, Alabama | collected 2011 | reverse complement strand
CTTTCCCCGCGTATCGAACCGTGCACATCGCCGGCACGAACGGCAAAGGCTCCACGTGCGCGATGATCGAGGCGGGACTGAGAGAAGCCGGAATCCGCACGGGTCTGTTCACGTCGCCGCACCTGGTTGAACCGGTCGAGCGGATTCAAATCGACGGAACGCCAGTCACTCGCGACCAATTTCAGCGCGCATTTGATGTCGTCCACGAAACGGCTGAAAGTCTCGATCTGGATTGCCATCCCACGTATTTCGAGACCGTGACCGCGATGGGATTCTGGTTGTTTCGAGAAATGGGCGTGCACACCGCAGTGATCGAGACAGGGCTGGGCGGGCGGCTGGATGCAACCAACCTGGTAAATCCGGCGCTGACCGTGATCACTTCTATCGACTTCGATCATGAGGCGTATCTGGGCCACACGCTGGAAGCCATTGCAGGAGAAAAGGCGGGGATCCTGAAGAGCGGGGCGCCGGCAGTATTTGCCCGCCAGCGGACGGAAGTGGAGGCGGTGCTCGATCGCCGGGCGGCGGAGTTGGGGATCGAAGTGCATCGCACGAGCGAGTTCGTGATTCGCGATCTGGAGATCGATGCGAGAGGCTCCCGGTTTTCAGGGCTTGTTTGCCCGCTGGCAGGCGAGCATCAGGTTGAAAACGCTGTTACGGCGGCGCTGTCGCTCGAGATTCTGGGAGTCCCGCCGACAGGGATCTCCGCCGCGCGATGGCCCGCCAGGCTGGAGCACGTGGCGCCGAATCCCGACATTATCCTGGACGGCGCGCATAATCCCGCTGCCGCCCGCGCACTTACTCGTTACCTGGAGCGGTTCTACGGGCATCGTAAGCGCTGGCTCATTTATGGAGCGATGCGCGACAAAGCAGTCGAAGAGATTGCAGGGATCCTGTTTCCCCTCGCGGACGAGTTGATTTTCACGGCGCCGGAGAATCCCCGGGCGTTGCGTCCCGAAGCTCTCGCGGAGATCGCGGGACGCGGCCGAACGGCATCGAACATTGCCAGCGCTCTGGACCTGGTCCGGGCGGAGGCCTCCGCGGAAGATGTAGTGGTGATCACCGGATCGCTGTTCCTGGCGGGCGAGGCTCGCGCGTTATTCGGCTCGAACCGGCAAGCCTGGGGCTGATACGTACAATAGACCGATGGCCTTATTGTGGAGCCTGCTGGTTGTCGACCCGCTGATCATTCTTTCCACGATTATTTGCGGATCCATCAGCGTTCTTGGTTCTCTGTTCGACAAATCCGGCGGTCTCATGATGAAGATGGCGGTGCTGTGGGCCCGCTCCATTTTGTTTTTTGCCCGTGTCCGGGTGCGAACCGAAAGGCTGGAGCGGATCGTTCCCAATGAACCTTACGTTTTCGCGTCGAATCATCTCAGCTATATGGATACGCCCGTCGTGCTGTCGCACATCCCTGCCAACTTCCGGTTCATGGCCAAAGAAGGCCTGTTCCGGATCCCTTTCCTGGGGACTCATCTAAAGCAAGCGGGCCACGTGGCGGTTCCTCGCGACGATGCGCGCGCCGCGCTTCGGGCCGTGCAACAAGCCGCACAAAGTATTCAGTCGAAGCATGTCTCGGTGCTAATTTTTCCGGAAGGCGGACGCTCCGAGGATGGCAAGCTCCAGCCATTTAGAGATGGCGCGGCTTATCTGGCGATAAAGGCCGGCGTTCCCCTCGTGCCCATTGCATTGATCGGAACCCGGGAAGTGATGCCCATGGGCGGCAGCGTGATTCGCGGCGGTCCTGTCCAGCTTCGCGTCGGGCAGCCGATTCCGACGAGCGGGCTTACGCTGCGGGACCGGCAATCGCTTACGGAACAGGCTCGCGAACAGATCGAACAGATGCTACGGTAATCTCGGCGCATTCGCCCTGCCTTGAGCTATTCTCAGAAAATAGTCATGAGACGTCTTCTACTGTTGCTGGCGCCGCTCGCCTTGCTCGCGCAACCTCCGCGGCCAACCAAAGAAATTCCTCCGATGGACATCCGCGAGTACGATCCCAAATCGACTCTGCATGTGCCGGAACACATTGTCACCAAGGCCAAATTCCCATTTGTGGATGTGCATCACCATCCGCGAGTTCAGAACGCCGCCGATGTCGATCAGTTGGTCAAAGATATGGACGGCATCAACATGCGCGTCCTGGTGAACCTGAGCGGCGGATGGGGGGACCGGCTGAAGAACAATGTCAAATTGCTGAAAGGCGCGTATCCCGACCGGTTCGTGATCTTCGCGAACTGGAGCTATGAAGGCGTCGACGATCCCGGCTACGGGCACAAGATCGCGATGCAACTCGAAGAGGATGTCCGGAACGGCGCTCAAGGCTTCAAGATTTTCAAAGATTTCGGAATGGACCGCAAAGATTCCAAAGGCGAGCGCATCCACACGGACGATCCACGCTTCGATGAGGCCCTGGAGGTTTGCGCGAAATACAAGCTGCCGGTGCTGATCCATACTGCGGAACCGGAGTCCTTTTTCGAGCCGCTCGACAAGCACAATGAACGCTGGCGTGAGTTGCAGGAGTTTCCGAGCCGGGCACGTCCACCGGAGAAATATCCGAGCTGGAAGACATTGATGGACGAGCAGCATCGCATGTTCGCCAAACATCCGAACACGAAGTTCATCGCGGCGCATCTGGACTGGCTGGGCAGCAATTTACCGGAGCTCGGCAAGCTTTTCGACCGCCTGCCGAATGTCTACACAGAGATCGGCGCGGTGCTTTACGATTTGGGACGGCAGCCGCGCACGGCGCGCGAGTTCATGATCAAGTATCAGGATCGCGTGATGATGGGCAAAGACGCATGGTCTCCGCGCGATCCGAAGGAATACTGGTGCTACTTCCGGGTTCTGGAGACGCCGGATGAGTATTTCGACTATTACCGCTCACGTCATGCGTTCTGGAAGATGTATGGACTCGATCTGCCGGATGAGGTCCTGAAGAAAATCTATTACAAGAACGCGATCCGGCTGATTCCAGGGATGAGCATGGCTGGATTCCCGAACTAGTCTACTTGCGCGATTCAAGGAACAGCTTGAGCCGCGCCATCGCTTCTTCAAGAATCGCGCGGTCGGAGGCGTAACAGATCCGCACGCTGCCTTCGCCCGACGCGCCGAATGCGACTCCGGGCGCCAAGCCGACTTTGGTTTCCATCAACAACTGTTTGCAGAAACCGAAAGAGTCGGTAAGTCCGTCGACTTTCGGGAAGAGGTAGAAGGCGCCATCGGGCGCCGGCACGGTCAATCCCGGCATCTTCTTCATTGCCGCCAGGCAGAAGTCGCGATTTTCACGAAGGCGGTCGACCATTTGGCGAAGCAGATCCTCGCCCCACAGCAACGCAGTCTCGCCGGCGCGCTGCGAAAAGCTTGGAGCGTGGGAAACGTAGAACTCCGTCAATTGGGACGCGCGGGTGACGATGTCTTTGCGGCCCACCATCCAGCCGACTCGCCAGCCGGTCATGCAATACGATTTGGAGAAGGACTGGATGACGACGACGGCATCGTCACGGGTGCACTTCTTCAGAATCGATGGCACCGTGACCGAATGCGAACCTTTTGGAAGCGGCGGCACTCCAGGCAGAGGGGCGGGATAATACAGGCGTTCGTAAACCTCATCCGCCATCAGCCACATATTGTGGCGGCGGGTGAAGTCGAGCAAACGGTCTTGATCTTCGCTAGTCGCCACCCAACCGAGCGGATTCGACGGTGAGGTATAGAGCAGCAGCCGCGTTCTCGGCGTTACGGCGCTTTCGAGCGCGTCGAAATCGATACCGTAGCGTCCATTGGCGAAGGAATGTGGAATCTCGCGCGGTGTGGCATTCGCCATCTGGATGATGGAAGGACCGTTGGGCCAGCTCGGCGATAGCACCAGAGCTTCGTCGCCGGGATCCAGCATGCAGCGGAGTCCGACGCTGAGCGCCTGAACGCCAGACGCAGTGACCGTGATTTCGGCGGTAGGGTCCAAATCGACGCCGTGCAATTCGTTGTAGTAGCGGTTGAGAGCTTTACGCAGAGTCGGCAGACCGGCGTTTTCGGTGTAAAACGTGAAGCCATCGGCCATGGCTTTCTGGGCGGCGCGCTTGATGTAATCCGGTGTCGGGACGTTCGACTCGCCGAAGTAAAGCTTGATGACGCCATCCATTCCCATCGCGACTTCGGCCAGCTCACGAATTCGGGAATAGGGGACGGCGAGCGCGGAGGCAGAAACTGAAGCAGACATCGTGGAAACTTCTAGTTTACTCCGCCTTCGCCGCAGTGGCGTATTGAGGAACCGGCTCCGCGTTCTTCGGAGAACCCCTGCGCTTGCGCATAATGGCCAGAATGATCATGGCGGCAATGGAACCGAGAAGCGCGACGAACATGTCCTCCTGCGAGTCCCATATGTCGCCTTGCATGCCGACGAACTCCTCTCCGCGCTCGGGGCTCAGGATCATCGCCATCCCCGCTTCGGCCATTTCGTAAATCGCGCTGAATGCGAGGGTGCATTCGATCGGGATGTAATAACGCCAGCGCGATCCGATTTTCAAGACACGCATGCAGATTTCCTGCATGGGATAGCTGAACAATAATCCGAAGCTGAAGTGGGCCACGCGATCGAAGTGGTTGCGCTGCGTGTGGAACAGGGGCTTCATCCACTCACCTAAGGGGACGTCGAAATACTTAAAGTGAGCGCCCCACTCGTGAAGACAGAGAAAGGAGAACAGCAGCAGATACGAAAGGTCGGAGAAGATGAATCCGCGGCGGTAGGCAATCGCCGCCATCAGGACGCCCACGGAGATAGCCGCGTTCTCCAGAAAAAAATCGAAAGTGGAATCGGGCTTGTAGCTGGCGATCAGGAAGGCGGCGATCGAGCCGATGCAGATCCACTGCAGAAACCGGTTTTTCCGGAAGATCGGCGGCGCGGCCGTGGATGCAGTGGTCAAAAGGTTAATTACACACTGCGGGGGGGCGCGCGTGCAAGCCCGGGTGTTTTATGTTCAGCCGCGGCGGTCTTTCGCCGCCATCAATTCCTGGATGTTCACCAGCTCGGTTGGGTAGTTGCCGGTGTAACAGGCGTAGCAATAATCGTGGTTCTTGTCTGCAACAGCCTCACGAAGAGCGCCCAACGACAGGTACCCGAGTGAATCCGCTTCGACAAACCGGCGGATTTCTTCAACGGTATTGTTGGCCGCAATCAGTTCCGCGAAATTGGGAGTATCGACCCCGTAGAAGCACGGCGAGATGGTGGGCGGTCCGGATACGCGCAGATGAACCTCGCGTGCGCCGGCGCCGCGAACCATGCGGACGATCTTGCGGCTGGTTGTGCCGCGGACGATCGAATCGTCGACCAGAACGACGCGCTTTCCCTCGAGAAGGTGGCGGATCGGGTTGAGTTTTAGCTTGACGCCGAAGTCGCGAATGGCCTGCGAAGGTTCGATAAACGTCCGGCCGACGTAATGGTTGCGGATCAGCGCCTGGCGAAAAGGGATGCCGGCTTCGGCAGCGTATCCGATGGCCGCCGCCACACCCGAGTCGGGGACGGGCACGACTACATCGGCGTCCGAGGGACATTCGCGGGCCAGAAGACGCCCCAGATTTTCGCGGGATTCCTGCACCGGGCGTCCGAACACGATGGAATCGGGACGTGAGAAGTAGACGTGTTCGAAGACGCACTGCGCGCGGTCGCGAACGGGAGCGTACCGTTCCCGCGTCATTCCTTCGGCGCCGACGATCACCATCTCGCCCGGCTCGACATCGCCAATGTAAACGGCATTAATTAAGTCGAACGCGCACGTTTCGGAGGCGAAGACGTGACAGATGCCGCCGCTCGCCAGCTCCATCTGTCCGAATGCGAGCGGCCTGAACCCATGGGGGTCGCGCGCCACCAGGATGCGATTCTCCGCGAGAAATACCAGAGAGAACGCGCCCTCCAACTGCAGTAGAGCTTCGCGAAGGGCCCCCGGAAGCGTTCGCTCGCGCGAACGGGCCACCAGATGAAGAATCACCTCTGTATCGCTGGATGTTTGAAAAATGGAGCCGTCCCGCTCGAGCTCGCGGCGAAGCTCCCGTGCGTTGGTAATGTTGCCGTTGTGCGCAACGGCGATTTGTCCTTTGTTGCAGGCGACGGAGAACGGCTGGGCGTTGTGCAGAACCGTGTCGCCGGCCGTGGAATAGCGTGTGTGGCCGATCGCATGGTCCCCGGGAAGCTGTCCCAGAACCTCAGGTGTGAAGATTTCCGCCACGTGGCCCATGCTCTTGTGGCAGTGGGTCTGGCGTCCGTCGCTGGAGGCGATCCCGGCGCTTTCCTGACCCCTATGCTGCAATGCATAGAGCCCGAGGTACGTCAGGTTCGCGGCTTCCGGGTTGCCATAAATGGCGAACACGCCGCATTCTTCGTGGAATTTATCAAACATGCTGAGGCGCGAGGTGACTTTCTAATGCGCTCTCCCGTACTTCCTGCAATCGGGTTACAGGGCAATCGATCCAATTCACCGATCCGTTGCCGATCTGTAATCTCTCTTTCATTGTAACGCCGATACGCAGAGCTTCGACTCCGTGATTTTTCGCGATTCTCTCGATCTGTTCGGGCACTTGTGTCGATACAAGAATACGCGAAGGGCCCTCGTGAAACAGCGCCATTTCAGGCGCCAGGCCGGTGGTCAGCTCGATGGATCCGCCGACACCCATGCCGCAGCATTCCGCGAGTGCGACAGCCAGACCACCGTCGCTCAGATCGTGCGAGGATTCCGCGTGGCCGTCATTCACAATCTCCCGAATAGCGGCTTGCACGTTCTTTTCGTAGTCCAGGTCCAGGGCAGGTGGGAGTCCCCACATCGCGCCGAGAACCGCCTTGGCGTATTGCGTCCCACCGAAGCGCGTTTCATCCGTGTGGCCTAAACCGCCAAGCAAAACGATTGTCCTGCCTTCTTCTTTGAAGGGAATGGTAATGGGCGGCGCCGTTTTCATCAGGCCTACAATTCCCATGACCGGCGTGGGCCATATCGCCTCACCCAAGGTTTCGTTATAAAGGCTGACGTTCCCACCGGTGATCGGAGTATCGAAATGGCGGCAGGCTTCCGCGATCCCTTCGATCGTTTCGACGAGTTGCGCCATGATCTCCGGACGTTCCGGATTTCCGAAGTTCAGGTTGTTCGTTGCGGCAACCGGCAGGGCGCCTACGGTAGACAGGTTACGGCAGGACTCGGCGACGATCAGGCGCGCGCCCTCGCGTGGGGACAGCGAGCAGTAACGTCCATTGCCGTCGACGGACATAGCGACGCTGGTTCCGGTTTCCTTGATTCGAACGATAGCGGCATCCGATCCAGGACCCGCTAGCGTGTTGGTGCGAACGGTGTAGTCGTACTGTTGCCAAATCCAGCGCTTGGAGCAAACGTCGGCAGAGGCCAGCAGGGTTAATAGATCTTCCTGAGGCCTGGATTTATGGCGATGCTCGGGCGCCGCTAGAGGAGCGCTCCGATAGGGACGGGCATCGTGCGGTCGATCGTAGAGTGGAGCCTCATCCGCCAGCTCACGGTTGGGAATCTCGGCGACAACGGCGCCATCGTGCTTAACGCGGAGACGGCCGTCGCCGGTGACGGATCCGATGGTGACGGCATCGAGCCCCCATTTGCGGAACACGGCGAAGACTTCATCCTCGCGGCCTTTTTCGGCCACCAGCAGCATTCGTTCCTGCGATTCCGACAGCATGATCTCGTAAGGAGTCATGCCGGTTTCGCGCTGCGGGACTCTCGCCAACTCAATTTCGATCCCGGTTCCGGCGCGGCTGCCCATTTCGCAGGTGGAGCAAGTGAGACCGGCGGCGCCCATATCCTGGATGCCGACGATCGCTCGGGTGCGCATCGCTTCGAGACAAGCCTCGAGCAGCAGCTTTTCCATGAACGGATCGCCCACCTGGACGTTGGGCCGCTTCTGTTTCGATTCCTCGGTGAACTCAGCCGACGCCATCGATGCGCCATGGATGCCGTCGCGGCCGGTCTTCGCCCCGACGTAAATCACCGGATTCCCGATTCCTGTGGCGCGGCCGAAGAAAATTTCATCGTGACGGAAGACGCCGAGCGCGAACACGTTGACCAGGGGGTTGCCGTTGTAACAGGGCTCGAACACACACTCGCCGCCCACGGTTGGGACCCCGAAACAATTCCCGTAATGCGAGATTCCGCTGACGACTCCTTCGAGAATCCTGCGATTTCGTTCGCCGTTGATGGGATCGTCGAGGGGACCGAAACGCAGCGCGTCCATTACGGCAATCGGCCGGGCGCCCATCGTGAAAATATCGCGCAGAATGCCGCCGACTCCGGTTGCCGCGCCCTGGAACGGTTCGATGAAGCTGGGGTGGTTATGCGATTCGATCTTGAAGGCGATCGCGTAGCCGCCGCCGATATCGATGATGCCGGCGTTTTCCCCGGGACCTACCAGGACACGATCCCCCTTCGTCGGAAGCTTCTTCAGATGCAGGCGCGAGCTCTTATAGGAGCAGTGCTCGCTCCACATCACCGTGAAAATTCCAGTTTCTGTTTCCGTGGGTTCGCGCCCCAGGATCGAGCGGACCTTGTCGAGCTCGAAGGGCGTAAGGCTCATGCGTGGGAGGCGACCAGCGAGTGCACCATACTCTCTAGAATCACTCTTCCATCCGTGGATCCCATCAATACATCGGCTGCGCGCTCGGGATGCGGCATCATGCCGATCACGTTGCGCCGGTCATTGCAGATTCCCGCGATATCGTTCACCGCTCCGTTGGGATTATCCACGTATCGCAGAACTACGCGGTCTTCCGTCTCAAGAGCGTTCAGAGTGCGCTGATCGGCGAAATAACATCCTTCACCATGGGCCACGGGCATCACCAGCTTTTGGCCGCGCGCCGCTTCGGCGGTAAAGGGGGTGTTGGTCGTTTCAACCCGCACGGTGACGGGGCGGCAGACAAACTTCAGTCCGCGATTCCGCAGGAGGGCTCCCGGCAGAAGTCCGGTCTCCGTCAGGATCTGAAATCCATTGCACACGCCCATCACCAGTCCGCCGTCATTCGCGAACTTCTTAATAGCGGTCATTACGGGAGAAAATTTCGCAATGGCGCCGCAGCGCAGGTAGTCTCCGTAGGAGAATCCGCCCGGTACGATGACAGCATCCACATTGCCTAAGGAGGACGAGTCGTGCCAAATAAATTCAGCTTGTTGACCCAGATTGTGGGAGAGCGCGTACCAAGCGTCGTGGTCGCAATTGCTACCCGGAAAAACTACGACGCCGAATCGCATGGGGTGGAAATCCGATTATAGCAAAAGCAAGGTCCCAGGTCCTGTGATTTGCCGCTCACGAGCGGCGCGCATCAGCGAGGCGATACGCTGGGCCGCGATGGCTGGAGCGAGCCCCTCCGGCCGGATGTTCGATACGCAGTTTCGCTCGGCATCGGTGCGTCCGATTGCCGGTCCCCAAGTAAGATATGCTCCCAGGCTGTCGGGGGAACTCAGGCCCGGCCGCTCACCGATCAGGACCAGAACCAGCCTGGCTCCAATCCTCTCGCCGATTTCATCCCCGATCGCGACCCGAGCCTGCTGGACGACATAAATCGGCGCGAGGCGCCAATCCGAGAGTTCAGGCATGAGCGCTTCCACCAGCGGAATCGCTTGGCGGTGTACGGCGGTCGCCGAAAGTCCGTCCCCGATGACGATTGCGGCGTCCCAGTCTCCGCGCGTGAGCTCCGTGCCGGGCTGAAGACGGCGGCCCAAATCGGGACGTCGCAGATAAGTCGCTCGATCGGCGGCAGCGCTGCGCAGCATGATTGGATTCAACACAGCGAAAGCGCTGAGGTCGAGCGCATCATGCACCGCGTCGCGTGCCCGCGCGTGAGCGAGCTGAAAATCGAGAAGCGCGCGGGTGGGCAGGCTGTGTCCGGTCCGCCCCAGGGCGATGCGCGCGAATGTCAGGTCCCTTAGTTGCGCCCAAGGATTCTCGACAATCATCGCTCAAGCGCTCTGCAACGCCAACTCGAACCCTGGGGGAAGAGACTTGGCGGTGCGAAGCCGCATGCCATCGGCCATAATTCCCATGTTTTCAAGCCAAGCCTCAAACTCGGGCGCGGGCCGCAGCTTCAGGAGCGACCGGAGATACAGAGCGTCGTGAAACGACGTGCTCTGGTAATTCAGCATAATGTCATCTGCGCCGGGGACACCCATGATGTAGTTGCAGCCCGCGACTCCTAGCAGTGTCAGCAGCACGTCCATGTCGTCCTGATCCGCCTCCGCATGGTTGGTGTAGCAAATGTCGCATCCCATCGGCAGGCCGAGAAGCTTGCCGCAGAAATGATCTTCCAGGCCGGCCCGCAGGATCTGCTTCCCGTCGAACAGATATTCCGGCCCGATAAATCCGACGACGGTGTTCACCAGTAGCGGCTGAAACCTCCGCGCGACGGCGTAAGCACGGGCCTCGCAAGTCTGTTGATCGACGCCGTGGTGCGCGTTTGCGGAAAGAGCGCTGCCCTGGCCGGTTTCGAAATACATCACATTCTCTCCGCGCTTGAGCTCGCGCGCGGCGTGCCAGGATTCATCAAGCATCGCGAGGTTGATCCCGAACGATCGATTCGCTGCCTCGGTTCCGGCGATGGATTGAAACACCAGATCGATCGGGGCGCCACGCCGCATTGCTTCCATTTGCGTGGTTACGTGGGCTAGAACGCAGATCTGCGTCGGGATATCAAGCGTCTCGCGCACGCGATCCAGCATTCGCAGCAGCGTCTCAACGGATCCCGCATCGTCGACGGCGGGATTCACGCCGATCACGGCGTCGCCGTTCGCGTAGAGCAGTCCATCGAGAAGACTGGCCGCGACGCCGCGAGGATCGTCGGTCGGGTGATTCGGCTGCAATCGGGTCGAGAGGCGCCCGGCGAGCCCCAGCGTGTTGCGGAACCGTGTCACCACGCGGCGCTTAGCGGCCACCGTCACAAGGTCCTGCACGCGCATGATCTTCGATACGGCTGCCGCCATTTCCGGAATCAGCCCCGGGGCGACAGCCTCGAGCGATTCTCCCGTGGTCTGCTCGGCAAGCAGCCATTCACGAAATTCGCCAAGGGTGAAATGGGAGATCGGGGCGAATGCGCCGGCATCGTGCGAATCGCAGATCAGCCGGGTCACTTCGTCCGTTTCGTAGGGGATTAAAGGCTCGGCCAGGAACCGCTTCAGCGGCACATCGGCGAGTTCCATCTGAGCCCTGACGCGCTCCTCAGCGGATCCCGCTGCGATTCCAGCCAACTCGTCGCCCGATCGAGCGGGAGTCGCCTTGGCCAGCAGCGCCTTCAGGTCCGTCATTTCTTGTGCTTCAGCGCGAACGCTTCTTCAGGCGACATCACCAGCCTCTTGCGCGCATAAAAGGCGAAATAGGCGATGCCCAGCAGGAACCATATCGCGGCTCCAATAACACTCTGATTGTAGTCGGGGTTCAAGAACAGGGTCACAAGCGTCACGGCGGCGATCAGCGCGGCGATGACGGCTCCCGCCCATCCGAGCGGACTCACGTAAGGGCGCGGAATGCTGGATAGATTCACACGCATCAGAAGGAAAGACGCCATCTGGAGGATATAAGCGATGACGGCTCCGAAAACCGCCATATACAAGAGCGCCGCTCCCACTCGTCCCTTCTGGCCCGATAGATAAATCGCCATCGCGGCGGCAAAACCCAGAGCTGAACCGGCGATGAGAGCTCGCACCGGCGTCTTATGTTTCGGATGTGTCTCCGAGAGCCATGTCGGGAAGTATCCGGCTCTGGAGAGGGAGTAAATTTGCCGTCCGTAAGCGAAGATGATCGTGTGAAAGCTTGCGATCAGCCCCACACAAGCGATCGCCGCAAGCAGCTTCGCATTGGCTCCGAACATCGTTTGAAAGCCGAGAAATAAAGGTTCCTGTGATTCTCCAACCTTAGTGGCGCCCGGTGCAATCGACGCGCTGGTGTACAGCGTCAGGAAGGAGCACGCGATCAATGTGAGAAGCCCATAGAGGATGCCTTTCGGCATGTCGCGTTTAGGATCGTGCGACTCTTCGGCTGCGAGCGGGAGCTGCTCGATCGCAAGGTAGAACCACAATGCGAACGGTAGCGCGTTGAACATGCCGGCCCAGCCCAGCGGCAGCCATTGTGAGCCTCCCGGCGCCGGTTTCACGTCCAACGCCCAGCGCCGGAAGTCGATATAAGGAATGGCGCCCGCCCAGAAAACTGCCAGCACGACGAGCGCTGCGAGCGCGATGAAAATGGAGAAGCGGAACGATAACTCCACGCCCCAGATATTTAACGCCACAAATACCGCGTAGGCAGCCAGCCACCACAAGGGTTCGGCGGATTTGGGTGTTCCGAAGATTGCGCCGAGATATCCTCCTATACCGACGACAATGGTCGCCGGAGTGAGGATATATTCCATGTTTTCGGCGAGCCCGGTGACGTATCCACCCCAGGGACCCATTGCCGTCCTCGCGAAGGAATAGGCGCCACCCGTGTGCGGAAGCGCGGGAGACATCTCCGCGATGGAAAAGCATAGCCCCGCGTACATCACCGTCATGATGGATAGAGCGACGAACATACCGCCAAATCCGCCGACTGTGAGTCCAAAGTTCCAGCCAAAGAAATCGCCTGAGATCACCGCGGCCACGCCCAACGCCCACAAATGCAGGACCCGGGCATGTCGGCGCAGTGTCCGCTTCTCGAAATACCCTGAATCAGCGTCGGTGTAAACGACTTTGTCGCCGGGGTTCATCACAAAACGCTAACACGGAAAGGCAAGGATTGCCGCAACGTTGCAAATATTGCGCACGCTGGTGGGATGCAAATCACGGCAAACAAAGGAACCATCGAGCTTTTGGAATGGTCAGGCTCGTGCTTAATCACTAGGCCATGCGCCTGAGTCTCCGATTGAATCTGTCGCTCATCGTGGCAGTTACGGTCGTTTCGCTGGCCATAGCGCTATACCAGACACAGAGCGAGACCCGTGCTTTGAAACGAGACCTGGAGCGGCACGCTCTGGAACTGGCGGAGGGCCTCGAACGGTCCGCGAGCCGGCTCCTGGCAGCGGACAATCTGCATGAGCTGCAACGGCTGGTCAATCAGTTCCAAAACCGCGAACGGCTGGCCGGAATTGCGATTTACGACCTGGATGGCAAACCGCTGGCGGGGAAAG
>JADMIO010972884.1_pt1 | contig 13150 bp, 11 predicted proteins | sample 8958161 | NCBI WGS metagenome assembly JADMIO01 (sample SAMN16585339, study PRJNA669376) | soil metagenome | isolation source: Crop rotation soil | place: USA: Cullars Rotation, Alabama | collected 2011 | reverse complement strand
CCCCCGCGAACTCTGGAGGACGACCTCCGCCACGTCGAGCGCAGCCTGCGCCGGGGGGCGGCACGGCTGCGCATCGAGCCCGCCCGCTGCCTCTCCTGCGGTTTCGTCTTCCGCGAGCGCGCCGCCCGCCACCTGCATGCCCCCAGCCGCTGCCCCCGCTGCCGTAGCGAGCGCATCGCCGACCCCCGCTTCCACATCGCTTGAATTCATTTTGGAATGGCTCTTGCACTCTGTTCTGCACGGAACGGATGTGAGCCCATGGCGGGCCACATCTACAACAGTGGCCGGCGATGTCGTCCGGCCCGGTGAGATCGGCAACAACTCCGTCAGGGTGGTTGCGATCGCGGAAACGGAGGTAGTCCCATGAAAAAGACAGTAGTTCTCTGTGCGCTGGTTGCGCTGGGATCAGGGTTACTCGCCACGCCGGCGCGGGCGGTGGATTTCGGGGTGTTCGGCGCCTATCAGGATACGAAGGACGTGGATTCGGGCTATGGCGGCGGCGTGAAGCTCGACCTCGCCCGCTTCATCACCCTGCGGGCCAGCTATTTCGCGGATGTGACGTCCAACAACCGGTTCTCGAGCGGCAACGACTTCAAGCTGCGCGTGGTCCCCCTGGAGGCCGGCCTGCAGTACAAGTTCCAGCCCGACTCGAACTTCTCCCCCTATCTGGGTGGCGGCGCCAGCTACTTCCTGCTGGACACCAACCGTGGGAACATCGACGATGAGCTCGGCTGGTTCGCCGTGGCAGGGGCTGACATCAAGACCCAGCACAGCTTCGGCATCACGCTGGAGGCCATCTACCGCAGCGTCGACGCGACGGTGAAGGATAACGGCAACGACACCACGCTCTCCGACCGGGTCAACATCCAGCTCCGCGGGTTCGGGGCCAACGCCGGCCTGGTCTGGCACTTCTAGAGTTTTTTCGTCCGCGAGCAAATTCCGAGGGGGTGTGGCGCTCCACACCCCCTCGGTGTGTATATACTCGGTCCCGCAGTTCGCCTCGATGCTCCAACCGCATGACTTCTCAAGGAGGGGCTCTCATGAGGAAGTGCGCGATCGTTCTGCTGATCGCCGGAATCTTCGCGTCCGTGCCGGCCCGGGCCATCCGCTGCGCGGCCGACCAGGTTCCGGCGGCGACCCTGCTGCTGCCGTACTTCGAGGTGGACCTCGACAACCGCGGGGGAAGCACGACGTTGTTCTCGGTCAACAACGCCTCGGCCACGGCCGTGCTGGCGCACGTGGTGGTGTGGTCCGACCTGTCGGTGCCGGTGCTCGACTTCAACATCTATCTGACCGGCTACGACGTGCAGACGATCAGCATGAGCGAGCTCCTCACCGGCTGGCTGCCGGTGACCGCCTCGGCCGGGCAGGACCCGACCGATACCATCTCGCCGAAGGGAATGTTCTCTCAGGACATCAACTTCGCCAGCTGCAACGGATTGCTGCCGCCGCCGCCGCTGCCGGCCGACTTCGTCACCCACCTGCAACAGTCGCTGACCGGCAAGCCCTCGGCGGTCTTCGGCGGCCTCTGCGCCGGCCGCAACCTGGGGGACAACATCGCCCGTGGTTACATCACGATCGACACGGTCAACAACTGCACCCTCCGCTTTCCGGGCGACCCCGGCTACTTCGGTCCCGGCGGGACGGGGGATGCGACCAACCAGAACGTCCTGTGGGGAGATTACTTCTACGTCAACTCGGACCAGAACTTCGCGGACGGCAATCCGCTCGTCCACATCGAGGCGAGCGCCACGGACCCCGAGACCTCGGTCCCCGGCCAGTACACCTTCTATGGCCGCTACGTCAACTGGACGGCGGCGGACAACCGCGAGCCGCTGGCCACCAGCTTCGGTGCCCGCTATGTGACCGGCGGCACCTTCGACGGCGGCACGGACCTGCTCGTCTGGCGCGACTCCAAGGTCAACCAGGCCCCCTTCGACTGCCCGGTGGCACCGGGCGTGCGGCCGCCCTGGTATCCGCTGGGGCAGGAGGGGATCGTGATCTTCGACGAGCAGGAGCACCCGCAGGTCGCGCAGACCTTCCCGGTCTCGCCGCAGCCGCCGCAGGCCAGCCTGGTGCCCTTCCCGGCCGAGGCGCAGCGCACCCGGGTCAACAGCTCTGCTCTGCCGGTACCCTTCAGCTTCGGATGGATATACCTGAACCTCAACACCACAGTCGCGGCGGCCGGCAGCAATCCTTCCGAGGATCCTCGCGCGGCGCAGGCCTGGGTGACCGTCGAAATGAAGGCCCTGGGCCGATTCAGCGTCGGCTACGACGCCGTGCAACTCGACAGCGCCTGCCACGCCCTCCACTTCGTGCCGTCCCCCTGACGGCGCGGAAGCTCCGGACCCCGGGGGTGCTGCGCTCCCGGGGTTCTGGTGTAGTATCCGCCCAGAGTCACGGCTCTATATCTTACAAGTTGCATAAGGAGGGTAGGTAATGAAGCAGCGCGCGTTGTGTGTGTTCCTGATGTGCCTGCTGTCGCTCGCCGGCTCGGCGGCCTGGGGGACGATCTGCGACATGGGGGCGCAGCCGTCGGCCACTCTGCTGGTTCCCTATTTCGAGGTCGACCTCGGGAGCTCGACCGGCCAGACCACGTTGTTCTCGATCAACAACGCGTCAGCCACGGCGATACTGGCGCACGTGGTGGTGTGGTCCGACCTGTCGGTGCCGGTACTCGACTTCAACATCTATCTGACCGGCTATGACGTGCAGACCATCAACCTGCGCGACATCCTCACCCAGGGGAAGCTGCCGACGACCGCCTCGGACGGGCAGGACTCGACGGACACCATCTCGCCGCAGGGACAGTTCTCGCAGGACATCAACTTCGCGAGTTGCAACGGCCTGCTGCCGGCGCCGACCCTGCCGGCAGACTTCGTCGCCCACCTGCAGGATTCGCTGACCGGACAGTCTTCGAGCGTCCTGGGCGGCTGTGCCGGCCTCCGGCATGGCGACAACGTGGCGCGTGGCTATGTGACCGTCGACACGGTCAACAACTGCACGCTCCGCTTCCCGGGCGACCCCGGCTATTTCGGTCCGGGTGGCTCGGGCGACGCGACCAACCAGAACGTGCTCTGGGGCGACTACTTCTATGTCAACTCCAGCCAGAACTTCGCCAGCGGCAACGCCCTGGTGCACATCGAAGCCTCCCCGGGCGCCGGCACCAGCAACTTCAACACCTACCCGTCCCCGGGCAGCCCGGAGACGACGATCCCCGGGCAGTACACGTTCTATGGCCGGTACGTAAACTGGACGGCGGCGGACAACCGCGAGCCGCTGGCGACCAACTTCGCCAGCCGCTTCATCACCGGCGGCGACTTCACCGGCGGCACGAGCCTGATCGTCTGGCGCGACTCCAAGATCGTCCAGGGCGCCTTCCCCTGCACCAATGCGCCGCTCTGGTTCCCGCTCGGCCAGGAGGCGATCGTGATCTTCGACGAGCAGGAGCATCCGCAGGTGCCGCAGACCTTCCCGGTCTCGCCGCAGCCGCCGAATGTGGGCCTGCTTCCGTTCCCGGCGGAGGCGCAGAGCACCCGGGTCGGCGGCGAGGACCTGCCGGTCCCCTTCAGCTTCGGCTGGATCTACCTCAACCTCAACACCACGGTGGGCGTGCCGCCGGCGAACGTCAGTCCGCCGGAAGACCCCGCCGCCGCTCAGGCCTGGGTGACCACCGAGATGGACGCCAATGGGCGCTTCAGCGTCGGCTACGAGGCGATCCGCCTCGACAGCGCCTGCAGCGCGCTGCACTTCTTCCCCCACAACTGAGCCCGGCTCAGTCGTAGATCCCGTCGGCGTACCACGCGCCGGTCGCGCGCTCCCGGTAGATCCGATAGAGCCCGCGGCCGGCGATCTCCACGTCCCAGTAGTCCCGCCCCGCCGGATCGTCGGCCCACCATTCCTCTTCGAGCCCCCAGGGCCCGGAGGCGACCTTCACCACCCCCTCGACGCCGGGCCGCTTCTCCTCCTCGGCGCGCGGGGTCGAGCGGACCTCGACCGGTGCGGCGCCAGGCCCGGGGGCGTTCTCGCCCGTGCCCGCGGTCAGCACCTCGATCTCGACCGGCGGCCGGAGCACCCGCACAGCGAGGAGCCCGCGGCCGGCGCGCGGGGCGCGGCGGGTCTCCGGCGGCGGGGGAGGGGAGAAGTCGACAAGGGCGAAGCGCTCCGGGCGATGGCCGTCCACCGGCCTTGGAGAGCCCACCCGGTCGGGCCCCAGAAGGGCGAACAGGCGGGCGATCGTGGTGGCCACTTTGTCCGGGGACAGGGCAGCCGGGCCGTAGAGCGTGAGCTGCGCCTCGCGCGGCCGGTCGGGATGGGCGACGAAGGTGAAGCCGGCCACCGGCGCGCCCGGCGGGCGGGCCTCGAGCTCCAGGCGCACCAGGGTGAGCAGGGTCTTGCCGTCACAGGTCGGCGCCGGAAGATCGATCGCGCGCGTCTGGAAGCCGTCGGGCTCGAGCCGCATCTGGAGCTCCAGGCGCAGGCAGGCGAAGCCGCGCGCCTCCAGGCGCTGGCAGAGGCGATCGAGGGCCGCCCGGCCGACGAACAGGAACGGCTCGAGGGCGACGAGCGGCCATTCGAGGCTCATCCCCTCGTGAAAGGCCGGTGGCGGCTCACGCGGCACCAGGGGGCGGGAATCGATGCCGCGGGCGGTCGAGTGCAGCTCGCGTCCGAGGCGACCGAGGCGGCTGGCGATGCGCGACGGTGGCAGCTTGGCGAAATCCCCCACCGAGCGCACCCCCCAGCGTTCGAGGGTCTCGGCCACGTCGACCTCGGGAGCGAGGCGTTGGAGGGGGAGAGGAGCGAGGAATGCGGCCTCCTCTCCGGCGGGCACGATCACCGGCGGGTCCGGTAGGCCGGAGGCCACCCGCGCCGCCAGCTTGCTGGAGGCGATCCCCACCCGCGCCGGCAGCCCCGCCGTCTCGGCGGCGTTCATCAGCGCGCGTCCCATTTCGAGCTCGGGGGAGGGCCCTGGATAGCGGCGCTCGATGCCGTCGGCGTCCAGATAGGCGATCCCTTCGCCCTCGTCCTCGACGCGCGGCGAGAACCCCTCCGCCACCTCCAGGAGAGCTTCCTGGGCCGCCCGTTCGCAGTCGGCGTCGCGCGGCCGGGCCACCAGCTTGGGGCAGAGAGCGCGCGCCTGGGGGAGGCTGAGGCCAGGGCGCACACCGGCCGCGCGGGCGAGGCGGGTCGCCGCCACCACGCGGGCGGCGTTGCCATTCCCTTCCACCACCGTGAGCGCCTCCCGAGTCAATTCGGGCTCACTGCGCAGCCGGGCGGCCAGCGGAAAGAGGGGGAGGTAGAGGCAGGCGATGCGAGACATGGCCGTCCGGTTACCCCACCGCCCGCAGCAGCGGCTGGACCTCTTCCCGGCGAGACGGCGACGCCGGCCGCGCCGGCATGCGGGGAGGGAGCGCGGGGCGCGGCAGCTCTTCCACCACCAGCCGGAGGTCCTCGCTCTGACCGGGGAGACGGCCGCGGTATTTCTCCAACTCGATGTGGCCGGTGAAGCCGGCGAGCAGACGGAGGGAGCCGGACCCCTCTCCCTGCCAGGAGGCGCGCCCCCGCCCGGCCTGCAGCACCGCGGCCGCAGCCGTGCCGGTCGCCCGGTAGGGGGAGCCCACAAGCAGCGCCGCATCGTGGGCGCGGGCTGCCCGCGCCAGGCGTACCCAGGCGGATTCGATCCCCCGACCGCCACGCACCGGCGGCATGCCGAGATCGATCGCCACCAGGGGGAAGCCGCCGGCGAGCAGCATCTCGGCCGCTGCCAGGGCCTCCTTGAGCCGCGCCGGACGGGCCCAGAGCAGCCGCTCGAGCTCGATCCCCAGGGCCGCGGCCGACCCGGGGTCGAAGCCGTCCCCGAGATCGACCAGGGCCGCTGCCTCTCCCACGCCGGTGGCTGCGGCGAGGGCCGCCAGCAGGGTGGAGAAGCGGCCGCTGGTGCGGGCCCCTACCAGCTCCACGAGTTGGCCGCGCGGCAGGCCGCCGTCGAGCAGGCGGTCGAGCGCGGGGACGGCGGTGGCGAAAGCTCCTTCGCCGGCGGCGTCCCGCAGCTCGCGGTCGAGCTCGCGGGCGCTCCGGATGCGGCCGCGGAGCTCCTCCGGCAGCACTGCCCGCAGCCGGCCGAGCGCCGCCGGCGGGGGCGTGGTTTCGAGGTTGGTATGGATCAGCGGCTCGGCCATCTCGACTCTCCCGTGACCCTGAATATAAAGCGTAATAGAGACGTAAGTCAAATCAAATCAAGTACTTGCAATAGAGAATCAAACCTCGGCGGGATGCTTTTCGAGAGCTTATCTGATCGTTTCAAGGGACACCTCGCCCTCCCGGTTTTCCGGCGGACGTGCTTTGTGGGGCCCTGCACGAACTTGTCATGAGCCCGGACGATTTCGTGGGTTGCACCGGCCGGGATTCGAGGCTTAAGATGCGGGCGTCTACACATCCAGGGCCGCTTGGGCTTTCCGGGAAGAGGGAGGTTTATGGCCACGATCACCCTGAACGTCAACGAGAAAAGTCATGCCGTGGACGTCGAACCGCGGACGCTGCTCGTGGAGCTGCTGCGTGAACGCCTGCGGCTCACCGGGACCCATGTAGGGTGCGACACCAGCCAGTGCGGCGCCTGCACGGTCTGGGTCGACGGCAAGTCGGTCAAGAGCTGCACCATGCTGGCGGTGGAGGCCGACGGCAGGGCGGTGACCACCATCGAGGGGCTGGCGCGCAACGGCGACCTGCACCCGATGCAGGCGGCCTTCCACACCTGCCATGGCCTCCAGTGCGGCTTCTGCACCCCCGGGATGGTGATGCGCGCCACCGAGCTCGTGCAGCGCAATCCGGACCCGACCGAGGAGGACGTGCGCCACGGGCTGGAGGGAAACCTCTGCCGCTGCACCGGCTACCACAACATCGTGAGAGCCGTGCTCACCGCGGCCGAGACGATGCGGGGAGGTGCGCAATGAGCGACCAGGGCATGGGCGCCTCCGTCCTCCGCAAGGAGGACCGCCGCTTCCTCATGGGCAAGGGGCGGTACACCGACGACGTCACGCTCCCCGAACAGTCCTACGCGGTCTTTGTCCGCTCGCCGCACGCCCACGCCAAGATCCGCTCGATCGACGCCTCCGAGGCCCTTAAGGCGCCGGGCGTGCTCGCCGTGCTGACGGGCGAGGACGCGGCCGCCGACGATCTGGGCGGCATCCCCTGCGGCTGGACGATCACCAGCAAGGACGGCTCGAAGATGGTCTCGCCGCCCCACCCGGCTCTGGTGAAGGGTACAGCGCGGCACACCGGCGATCCGGTCGCCATGGTGATCGCCGAGACCCGGGCCCAGGCGAAGGACGCGGCCCAGCTCGTCGAGGTCGACTATGACCCGCAGCCGGGCGTGGCCCATCTCAACGCCGCGGTTGCCGAGGGCGCTCCCCAGGTGTGGGACGAGGCGGCCGGCAACGTCTGCTTCGACTGGCACCTGGGCGATGCCGCCGCCACGGAGGCCGAGTTCGCGCAGGCCGACCGGGTGGTCGCGATCGACCTCACCAACAACCGTGTCGCCCCCAATGCCATCGAGCCCCGGGCCGCCAACGGCCATTATGACGGCGTCGAGGACCGCTACACGCTCTATACGACCTCGCAGAACCCCCACCTGACCCGCCTGCTGCTCGGTGCCTTCACCCTCAAGGTGCCGGAGCACAAGCTGCGCGTGGTGGCGCCGGACGTGGGCGGCGGCTTCGGCTCGAAGATCTTCCACTATGCGGAAGAGCTGCTGGTCCTCTGGGCCTCCAGGCGGGTCGGCCGGCCGGTGAAGTGGACCTCGGACCGCAGCGAGGCCTTCCTCTCCGACGCCCACGGTCGGGATCACGTGACTCACGCCGAGCTGGCCGTCACCGCGGACGGCAGGTTCCGCGGCCTGCGCGTCCGCACGCTTGCCAACATGGGGGCGTACCTCTCGACCTTCGCGCCGGCCATCCCGACCTATCTGCACGCCACCCTGCTCTCGGGGCCCTACGTCATCCCCGCCATCTATGCCGAGGTGAAGGCGATCTTCACCCACACGGTGCCGGTCGATGCGGTGCGTGGCGCCGGCCGGCCGGAGGCGACCTATTTGCTGGAGCGCCTGGTGGACAAGGCCGCGCGCGAGCTGGGGATCGACCGCGTGGAGATCCGGCGCAAGAACCTGATCCAGCCGGACCAGTTCCCCTATCAGACGCCGGTAGCCCTCCAGTACGACATCGGCGACTATCCTGCCACGCTCGACATGGCGCTCCAGGCGAACGATCACGAGAAGTTCGCGGAGCGCAAGGCCGCATCGGAGAAGCGCGGCAAGCTGCGCGGCTTCGGGGTCTCGACCTATATCGAGGCGTGCGGCATCGCGCCGTCCGCCCTGGTCGGCGCGCTCGGCGCGGGCGCCGGTCTCTACGAGGCAGCGACGGTGCGCGTCCATCCCACGGGGAGCGTGACCGTGTTCACCGGTACCCACAGCCACGGGCAGGGACACGAGACCACCTTCGCCCAACTCGTCAACGAGCGGTTGGGTATCCCGATCGAGAACATCGAGATCGTCCACGGCGACACCGACCGCATCCCGTTCGGCATGGGAACCTACGGCTCGCGATCCGCTGCCGTGGGCGGCTCGGCGATCGTCAAGGCGATGGACAAGATCGTGGACAAGGGGAAGAAGATCGCCGCCCACCTGCTGGAGGCGAGCGTCGCCGACATCGAGTTCGCGGATGGCAAGTTCCGGGTCGCCGGCACCGACAAGGAGAAGACGTTCGGCGAGGTGGCCTTCACCGCCTACGTGCCCCATAACTACCCGATCGAGACGGTGGAGCCGGGGCTCGAGGACTCGGCGTTCTACGATCCCAAGAACTTCACCTTCCCCGGCGGCTGCCATCTGGTGGAGGTGGAGGTCGACCCGGAGACGGGAGTCGTCGAGGTGGTGGACGTCACCATCGCCGACGACGTCGGAGTGATCATCAATCCGATGATCGTGGACGGGCAGGCCCACGGCGGCTTGGCGCATGGCATCGGTCAGGCGCTGCTCGAGGAGTGCGTCTACGACGCCGACGGACAGCTTCTCTCCGGATCGTTCATGAATTACTGCATGCCGCGCGCGGCGGACCTCCCCTCGTTCAAGGTGGGCAATCACGTCACCGCGTGCACGCACAACCCGACGGGGATCAAAGGCGTGGGCGAGGTGGGGGCGATCGGCGTCCCGCCCGCGGTGATCAATGCCGTGCTCGATGCCCTGGCTCCCCTGGGCGTCACGCACATCGACATGCCGGCGACCCCGGAGAAGGTCTGGCGGGCGATCCGCACGGCGGGAGGTGCCGCATGAGGAACTTCGAGTTTCACCGCCCCCAGTCGGTGGCCGACGCGGTCTCCCTGCTGCAGGGGAACGACGCGGCCAAGCTCCTCGCGGGAGGACAGAGCCTCCTGCCCGTGATGAAGCTCGATCTGGCGCAGCCGTCGGACCTGGTGTCGCTCGCTGGAATCGCCGGGCTCAAGGACGTCCGTTCCGAGGGAAACGAGCTGGTGATCGGCGCGCTGGTCACCCACTTCGAGGTCAGCACGTCGCCCGAGGTCCAGCAGCGGATTCCCGGGCTGGTGGGGCTCGCCAGCGGGATCGGCGACGCGCAGATCCGCAACCGGGGGACGATCGGCGGCTCGCTGGCCCACGCCGATCCCGCTGCCGACTACCCCGCGGCGGTGCTCGCCCTGGGCGCCACGATCGTCACCGATCGCCGCCAGATCGCGGCCGACGACTACTTCACCGGTCTCTTCTCGACAGCCCTGGAGCCGGACGAGATCATCACCGCTGTGCGATTCCCGGTGCCGGAGTGCTCGGCCTACGCCAAGTTCCCCCATCCGGCGTCCAAGTACGCCATCGTGGGAGTGATGGTGGCTAAGACCGGTGGGGGAGTGCGGGTGGCGGTGACGGGGGCCGGCTCCAAGGTGTTTCGCGTGCCGGCGCTGGAGTCGGCGCTCGCTGCGAATTTCTCTCCTGACGCTGTCGCCTCCGGAGTCGTCGATCCTGCGAGCCTGAGGTCGGGTGGGGAGTCGAGCCCGGACTACCTGGCTCACCTCGTCACCGTGATGGCGAAGCGCGCCGTCCAGGCCTGCGGGTAGTTTGATCAAGCCGTTGGACCTGCCGCGCAACGTCGTGGAGACGCGGGGGCTGCTCGCGTCGGGACGCTACGTCGCCGACGCGAGCCTCGCCACCGCGGTCTTCCTCGCGCTCAAGCTGGGTCGCCCACTCCTCCTCGAAGGAGAGGCCGGGGTGGGGAAGACCGAGATCGCCAAGGTCCTCGCCGAGACCCTGGGCCGACGCCTGATCCGCCTCCAGTGCTACGAGGGGCTGGACGCGGCCGCGGCGCTCTATGAGTGGAACTATCCCCGCCAGATGCTGGAGATCCGGCTGGCGGAGCTGGAAGAGAGGGGGGAGCGGGAGCGTCTGGCGCACGACATCTTCGCTCCGCGCTTCCTGCTCAAGCGGCCGCTCCTGTTGGCCCTGGAACCGGACCCCGCCGGACCTCCCATCCTGCTCATCGACGAGATCGATCGCACCGACGAGCCGTTCGAGGCCTTTCTCCTGGAGATCCTGAGCGATTTCCAGGTGACGATTCCGGAGATCGGCACGGTGCGCGCGCCAGCGCCGCCCATCGTGGTGCTCACCTCCAACCGGACCCGCGAGATCCACGACGCGCTCAAGCGGCGCTGCTTCTACCACTGGATCGGCTATCCCGACGTGGCGCGCGAGTTGGAGATCCTGCGCCTGCGCGCCCCCGAGCTGGCCGAGGCGCTGGCCGAACAGATCGTGCGCTTCGTGCAGCGGCTGCGCACGGCCGATCTGTTCAAGCTGCCGGGCGTCGCCGAGACGCTCGACTGGGCGCGCGCCCTCGTCGCGCTCGACCGGGTGGCGCTCGACGCCGGGACCGTCAACTCGACCCTGGGAGTGCTCCTCAAGTATCAGGACGACATCGCAAAGATGGCGGGAGCAGCGGTGAGTGCGATGCTGGCTGAGCCGTGACCTCGAAGCTGGCGGAGAACGTCGTCCACTTCACCCGTCTCCTGCGGGGCGCCGGCTTCCGCCTGGGGCCGGCGAGCGCTCTCGATGCCCTTGCTGCCGTGTCCACCGTGGATGTGGTCCATCGCGAGGAATTCTACTGGGGCCTCCACGCGGCCCTAGTCCGGCGCCCGGAGGACTTCGATCTCTTCGACCAGGCGTTCCGTCTTTTCTGGCGCGATCCTTCCGGCGGCGACCCCGCGCTGGCCCAACTGCTGCCGCACGTGCGCGTTCCTCCTGCCTTCACCATCTCGCGCCGGATCGCCGAGGCCTGGCGTCCGCCGTCTCCCACGGGCAAGGCACCGCCCGAGAAGGTCGAGTTCGACGCTGCGCTGACCTTCTCGGCCGACGAGGTCCTGAGCACACGTGACTTCGAGCAGATGAGCGCCGAAGAGCTCGCCCGCGCCAAGCGGATCGTCGCCCGCATGGTGGTGGCCCTGCGGCCCGTGCGCACCCGCCGGTTCACCCCCGATCCCCACGGGAACCGGATCGACCTCGCGCGCACCGTGCGCGACAGTCGCAAGACCTTCGGTGATCTGGCGCCGCTGCGGTTCCGCTCCCGCGTCCTCCAGCCGCCGCCGCTGGTCGTCCTGTGCGACATTTCGGGGTCGATGGGACGCTACTCCGAGATGCTCCTGCACTTCCTCCACGCTCTGCTCGCCGCCCGCTCCCGGGTCCACGCCTTCCTGTTTGCCACCCGGCTGACCAACGTGACGCGTGTCCTCCGCCGCCGCGACGTCGATGAGGCGCTCGCGCGCTGTGGCCGGGAGGTCCAGGATTGGGCGGGAGGGACGCGCCTGCGCGCCTGCCTGCGGGAGTTCAACCGTTCGTGGTCGCGGCGCGTCCTGGGGCAGGGGGCGATCGTCCTCCTGGTCACCGACGGCCTCGACCGCGATCCCGAGCCGGGCCTCGATGCCGAGGCCGACCGCCTCCATCGCTCCTGCCGCCGGCTGATCTGGCTCAATCCACTCCTGCGCTGGGAGGGGTTCCAGCCCCGTGCCCAGGGGGTGAAAGCGCTGCTGCCCCATGTGGACGAGCACCGGCCGGTGCACAACCTGGAGAGCCTGGAGGCGCTAGAGAAGGCGTTGGCAGGTTGAATCGGTCCTCGTTTCCCACCCTTGGAGAACCTGTCGAGCCGTATCCGAGCGTGCCGCCATCTGCGGACGATCTCGCCTGAGCTTGCGGCTTGAACCCGCCCCCCCCAGGTTGTATTGTTGACGCGTCCAGTATTCGGGGGCGGGGCATGAACCACTGGAAGGAAACCGCGGAGATCCTGACGCGGCTCGCCGAGCTGAAGGCGGCCGGGCGGAGGGCCGCGCTCGCCACGGTGGTGCACATCGTCGGCTCTGCCTACCGCCGGCCGGGGGCCAAATTCCTCATCGAAGAGACCGGAGAGACCCTGGGCAGCGTCAGTGGCGGCTGCCTGGAGGCTGACGTGCGTGAGATCGCCAAGAGTGTACTGGAGACCGGGAAGCCCAGCCTGCGGCACTACAGCACCGGCTCCGACGAGGACATGGTCTGGGGGCTCGGGCTGGGGTGCAACGGCCTGGTGGATGTCTTCGTGCAGCCGGCCACCGAGGGACCTCTGGCGGATCTGGCCGACGGCCTGCGGGAGCTTCTGGCGGGCGACTCTCCGTTGGTGGTCGCTACCATGGTGGACGGTGAGGGCGCTGGCTCTATGCTGGTCGCCGCGCCGGACGGCGTCCTTCAGGGTTCCCTAGGAGCGCCGGATCTCGATGTGCTCGCCGCCGAGCAGGCCCGTGGCGTGGTCCCGGGCGGCCGTTCGGTCGTGCAGGCAATGGCCGGGCGAAGGCTTTTCTTCGAGGTGCTGCCACCACCCCCTCATCTCATCGTGGCCGGCGCTGGCGATGATGCCCGCCCGCTCGTGGACTACGCCGCGGACGCGGGCTTTCGCGTCACCGTGATCGATCACCGCCAGGCGTTGTTGACTCCGGAGTCTTTCCAGCACATTGGGATCCTAAGCTTAGAATTCCACGTGGACAAGTTGTCGCGGCCGCTTCTATAGTGTCACCTAAATACTAGTGACTCCAGCGTAACTGGACTGGCCACAGTTAGGCCGCAAATGTAATCACACTGGCTCAC
>JADMIO010991086.1_pt1 | contig 13155 bp, 10 predicted proteins | sample 8958161 | NCBI WGS metagenome assembly JADMIO01 (sample SAMN16585339, study PRJNA669376) | soil metagenome | isolation source: Crop rotation soil | place: USA: Cullars Rotation, Alabama | collected 2011 | reverse complement strand
CATGGCATCTTTGGCTTTGAAGCCGACCTTCCTTATCACCTGACACTTAACGTGGAAGGATATATAAAGAGCTTCGACCAGCTTGAAAACCTTAACACCAACAAGCTTTTTGATGATGACGGCGAGCACAGCACGCAGCCTGACTCATTGAAAAAAGATTTTGTGATTGAAACCGGCAAGGCGCATGGTGTTGACTTCCTGCTCAAGTATGAGTTCAGGAGATTATACCTGTGGGCTGTGTATTCGCTTGGCTACGTTACCCGTTTCGATGGTAAGACAGAGTATATGCCTCACTTTGACAGGAGACATAATGTGAACCTCGTGGCTTCTTACACCTTCGGCAAGGATTTGAACTGGGAAGTGAATGCACGCTGGAACTATGGCTCAGGATTTCCATTCACCCTTACGCAGGGTTTTTATGAGCTGCTTCCTTTCACCAATGGTATTTACACCGATTACACTACCGCCAACGGCCAGTTAGGCGTTAAGTATGCCGAACGCAACACAGGCCGCCTGTCTGACTATCACCGCCTGGATGTATCCTTGAAACGCACATTTGTGCTTTCTAAAAACTCCACGCTGGATGTGGTGGCAAGCGTCATAAATATATATGACAGGGATAACATTTTTTATGTGAACCGCATCACCGGACAGCGGGTTTACCAATTGCCCATCCTGCCTGCGATTGGTGCCAGCATGACATTCTGACATCTACGAAATAGAATCTTTATGTATTTACGAATCACGCATCTATGTGAATGCTTTGTTAACTATATGTGGTAAAAGGCTAAGAGATAAAACTTGTGCCGCCCGTATGGATTGCAACAATCGTAGCGCCTGGCTTAAAAAAATTCTTTTTTATTAAGTCGTAGATTCCATAAAACATTTTCCCTGTATAGATGGACTCGATGGGAATTTTATTTCGTTCAGAAAATTCCGTGCAGAATTTCTTCAGCTCATCTGTTGTCTTCGCATATCCTCCAAAATGATACCCGAAGTTCAATGACCAGTTGTTCTTATCACCAACATATTCTTCTATCTGCTTTTGTAAAAAACCTTCTCCCTGCAAAACAGGAAAACCTATAGCCTGTTGTTCCACCTTCAGGCTGCGGATGATGCCGCATATTGTAGCACCTGTGCCTACAGCACAGCATATGTAATCGAACGGAATTTCTATTTCGGGAATTATCTCTTCACAGCCTTTCACAGCCAGCTCATTGAAGCCGCCTTCGGGAAGAAGAAAAATGTGTTTAAAGTTTAAGGTTTTATGTTTAAGGTTGTATAAGAACGATTGAAGTCCCGTTTCATCGTGAAGTGATTTATATTGTTCCCTTGAAACAAAAACCAATTCCATCCCGCAATCCCGGGCAAAGTGAAGTACGGGGTTGGAATCGGCAGTAAGTTCTTCACCTCTTATGATGCCTGTCGTTTGTATTCCGAATTCCTTTCCTGCAGCAGCGGTGGCGATAATGTGATTGGAATAAGCACCGCCTAAAGTTAGGAGAGCATCCTTGCCTGAGTGTAAAAATGCTTCGACATTATATTTCAGCTTGCGCCATTTATTGCCTGACACATATGGGTGAATCAAATCATCGCGCTTAACAAACAGGCGTATGCCCTTTTCGATGAGCAAATCCCCCTGAATTTCCTCCAGCCTCGACTCTTTTACCTGCAATGTCATGCTTCAAAGCTACTGCTTTTGCTGCATCGTAAGACTTTGGTAATTTCGCAGTATCGTATGGCGTTCACCGATAAGTTTGACAAGGAAGATTTCTACATGACGGAGGATGGGTTTATCGTTTTCACAGAGAAATACCACCTGAAGCGCGGCTACTGCTGCCAAAGCAACTGCCGCCACTGTCCGTGGAAAGATAAAAGAGAAGCCGACAAGAAAAAAAACAGGGATTAATATTCTTAATCAGCAGATGATAGAAAAGCTGGATCTTACAAAGACAAAAACACCCACGGGGACAACTATTTCCTGCAAAGGATGGATACAGGAAGCCGCTTTGCGCATGCTTCACAACAATCTCGATCCGGCAGTTGCTGAACGGCCGGAAGATTTAGTGGTATATGGCGGCACGGGCAAGGCAGCGCGTAACATTGAAGCCTTCCACCTGATTGTAAAGGCACTGAAAGATCTCAACGACGATGAAACCCTGCTCATACAATCGGGCAAGGCAGTGGGCATTCTTCCTACACATAAAGATGCACCGCGCGTAGTCATCTCCAACTCCATGCTGGTGCCGCACTGGGCCAACTGGGAAACCTTCCGCGATTTAGAAGCGAAGGGATTGACTATGTTCGGGCAGATGACAGCCGGCTCCTGGATATATATCGGATCGCAGGGCATTGTGCAGGGTACCTATGAAACATTTGCTGAAGTAGCGCGACAGCATTTCGGCGGCTCATTAAAAAATACGCTGAACGTTACGGCAGGTTTAGGCGGCATGGGCGGCGCACAACCGCTTGCCATCACTATGAATGAAGGCGTGTGCCTGGCTGCTGAAGTGGAAGAATGGCGCATCAGGAAAAGACTGGATACCCGCTACATTGACGAAATGTATCACAACATTGATGAAGCCATAGACCGTGCTGTTCAGTATAAGAAAGATGGAAAAGCGATTTCCATCGGCGTTGTGTGCAATGCCGTTGACTTGCTGGAACGGCTCATCAGCCGCGGCATAACGCCTGACACCCTCACAGACCAAACCTCAGCACATGATGCACTGATAGGTTATTTTCCCCAGTGGCTCACCGTTGAAGAGGCAAAAGTATTGCGTGAGACGAATCCAAAGCAATACCTTGAACTTTCCACAGACACGATGTGTAAGCATGTGAAGCTGATGATTGAGCTGCAGAAGCGCGGCGCTGTTACTTTTGATTACGGCAACAACCTGCGCGGACAAGCATTTGCCAAAGGCGTGAAGAATGCATTTGATTTTCCGGGCTTTGTACCGGCATATATACGGCCTCTCTTCTGTGAAGGCAAGGGGCCATTCCGTTGGGCAGCACTAAGCGGCGATGCCAGCGACATTGCTGAAACCGACAAGAAGATACTTGAGCTCTTTCCTGAAAACAAAGCATTGGCACGCTGGATTAAGATGGCGCAGGAACGCATTGCCTTCCAGGGACTGCCGGCACGCATCTGCTGGCTGGGACAAGGAGAAAGAGAGAAGGCAGGGCTAGCCTTTAATGAACTGGTAAAAAGCGGAAAGGTGAAAGCACCCATTGTTATCGGTCGTGACCATTTAGATACAGGCAGCGTAGCTTCTCCTAACAGGGAAACTGAAGGCATGAAAGATGGCAGCGATGCCATTGCCGACTGGCCTATTCTCAATGCACTCATCAATACAGCCGGGGGAGCAAGCTGGGTTTCCGTTCATCATGGAGGAGGCGTGGGCATAGGCTATTCCATTCATGCAGGCATGGTAATCGTTGCCGACGGAACCGATGATGCGGCGCGAAGATTAAAACGGGTGCTCCATAATGATCCTGCCATGGGCGTTATCCGCCACAGCGATGCAGGTTATGATATTGCAAAGGATACTGCACGCAAGCATCATCTTGATTTAAAGGAACGACTTAATAAAGATTAACAGGTACGTTAAAGTGGACAATCAGCAAGAAGCTAAAATAATTAAGTTTAAAAAGAAGCGCGTAACAAAGCCGCGCATTGTTCTGCCTAAGAACATGAACACGTCCACATGCCTGAGTCTTGCAGGCGGCGTGGTATATCGCATGACGAATAATTCTTATTTCCCTGACCCTTCTCCTCCTCTCGATCACATTAAAGAAGCTATTGCCAGCACACGGTTAGCACAGGCAAAGAGGGGTACGCTAAGGAACTACGGCTCCAGTGAAGACGTCAGGGAAATGCACAGGCAAACTAAAAATCTCACCTTGCTTATTAAGGCGCTTGCAAAATATGTTGAGCACGTTGCTTATTCTACATTAGGCAATGATCACATGTCTATTAATGTAGTATTGACCAGCAGTGGCTTTGCTACTAACCGCAAGCGCTAAGCCGTCTTTCTCACCTGCATGTCCATAGCGGCCAGGGCCATTTCTTCCTCAAGCCCTGTGAGTTTCGCGCGCTTATTCCAGTTCAGCAAATCATTAAAGCTGATGACGGGCACATTATTATATTTCAGGCGCAGGGCAGGCAATTGCCAGAACGGCACATGCGGATGCTGATGGTGTTCCCAATGCATCCAGGTATAATGCGGAGCAAATAAAAAGCGCTGCCACAGTGATAAATGAAGCCTGTGCGTTCCGTCAACGGGAAGCTCTGTATGTTCAGTATATATACGCATCCTGAATACAGCCCAGAACGCAGTAGGCTTGGAAATCATATAAAGCGCAAAGAACTCCACATGACCTGCATAGTAAGACGCTGTGAAGGCCAACGCCATGAACGAAAGCGCCCACAACGGTTTGCTGCGCTTACCCATATATACTGACAGGTTCACAAATTCTTTAATAGACCCGCCTATCATATCAAACAGGAAGCGGCCATACAATTGTTTCTTCGTAATGGGCAGATGATAGTTATCCTGCTTAAGATGCATCTCAGGGTCGAGGCCGTCAGCACCTGTGTGGCGATGATGATCCCAATGGAACTTACGGTAAGCATCAATATCAAACAGCAGGGGCCAGAAGCATAATAGCTGGCCGAGCAGGTTATTTACTTTTTTGTTTCTGCAGATAAGACCATGAGCTGCATCGTGGCCAAGAATGGCTATGCGATGCTGCGCAATTCCTAAAAGAAGAATGGATACCGGGTAAGCAACCCAGCCCCATACACCTGCAATGACAAACGCCAGAGCCGCTAATGAATAGTCCAAAAGCAATGGAATAAGCCAGCGGTGCATCCGGAGAGGCTTCACCAAATTCACCATAGTCACCCTATGAACAATAGAATTAGTGTTAGAAGCAATGCCTCCTGAAACATTAGTTAATAAGCTCATTGGATAATGATTTTACCCTAATATAAGCCTCTAAAGGATTGAAATTGAACGAAATCGTTTGTTTTCTTACAAAACTCAACTTAACAGGGCTGTTTTTAGTCCTGTGGAGCTTATTCCCAAAATGCTTGAAATTGTCTTTCATCCTGCACGCTAAAAAATCAATCAAAACAGCAAAAACAGCATCAAATAGAGAGACGAAAAGCGAGATGTTGGATCCAACTTCGGCGATGTTGGATACGTTTTCGCCGAAGGTGGATACGTTATTTGAAAAAACGTATCCGTCGTCGCAAATGTTGGATACGTCTTTACTAATGTTGGATACGTTTACGCAAATTTCATCATGTAAACCGGAATGTTGGATACGTTTTTAGTAAAGGTGGATACGTAATTTGAAAATACGTGTCCAACAGTGATAGTGTTGGATACGTTTTTGTTAAAGACGTATCCATCTTCGTTAAATGTGGATACGTAATTTGCCTGCTCGCCTTAAATTCCTTTGTAAAAACCTCACATCACCTCAAAAATGAAGTGTTTAAGTGCTAAGACGCCTTCAATGTAAGAGGCAGCTAACCAGGGAGAACTTTTGTTGAATAAATTAGTTCTAAGAATAAAAACAGAAAAAGAATTTATTCATCTCAGCTTGCCCTGATAGCTTCTACCGGGCTCATGCGCGAAGCATTATAGGCCGGCACAAAACCTGACACAATGCCAATAACAGTAGAGATAACAAGCCCGAGAATAATATTTCCATAGGTGAGGGTGAGGTTAAATTCAAGCGCCTTTGTGGCAATAGCGCTTAGCCCGTAAACAATGAGCAGGCCGATGATGCCTCCTAATATACACAGCACCACTGCTTCGAAAAGAAACTGAAGCAGTATGAAATAGTTTTTAGCTCCGAGCGCTTTCTGAATTCCGATTTGACTGGTGCGTTCTTTAACGGATACGAACATGATATTGGCAATGCCAAATCCACCTACCAATATAGCGAAACCACCTATAATCCATCCTCCCACACTGATGGCGCCAAAGATGGAGTTGAGCCCGTTGGATAAGAGTGTGGATTCATTCAAAGAAAAGTTATCGGCCTCACCGGGGTGCAGGCTGCGAATGGAACGAAAAGCGCCAAGCAGGTCAGCCTTAAATTCTTCAAGCGAAACGCCGGCCTTTGCCTCGGCCATAATAAACGGATCAATCCTGTTAGAACGCAGGTTAACAATGTTTCGGGCGTAGTTAAGTGTGATAAGAACGTTCTCATCCAGGCTGCTTTCCATCAGGCTTGCACCCTCCTTTTTAAAAACACCGATAACGCTGAACTTCAAGCCGTGTATAATAATGCTTTCCCCTACTGGGTCCTTATCAGGAAAAAGGCTGGCGGCAATGGAAGCGCCGACAATGGCAACAGGCTTGCCATTGTTTGATTCAGATTCAGTGAAATATCTGCCGGATGAAAGCTCGAATGTTTTGATCTTGTCATAGTCCTGCGTGGCCGCAATGACGTTAACCTGTTCCACGCTGTTGTTTTGATATTTTACAAGCTGGTTATTGATGTTGGCAATGTAGGCCACGGCTCTTATGCTGCTGCAGCGCTGCTCCAGCAATTTCATTTCATTGTAACCCGGAAGCGGACGGTTCACATATTTCCACCATGGATAGTCCTCACCGAACTCCCATGGCCATTTTTGAATATAGACTACGTTATCACCCAGCGACTTCACGCTTTCCCGAACATTTGTTTCAAGAGCGTCGGTAACGGTAAACACGGAAATAATTGCAAAGATTCCTATGGTTATTCCAAGCAGCGAAAGCACCGTGCGAAGCCGGTTCACCCGAAGAGCATTCATGGCAAAAAGAAAGCTCTCACCGAAAAACTTCAGGAATAGAAGGAAAGGAGTTTTCATCCGGAAACAAATGTAGCTTAAAGTCTTAATATTAAACTTAACAGCTTAAACCTTAAACGATTAATTTTCCTAAACTTGCACTCTCAAATTCAGGACGTGGATAAGAAAATCAAGTCAGCGCTCATTTCCGTTTTTCATAAAGATGGCCTTGAGCCCATCGTAAAAGCATTGCATAAGCAGGGAGTAAAGATTTTCTCCACTGATGGCACACAACGTTTCATTGAAACACAGGGAGTGCCCGTCACTTCTGTGGAATCAGTTACCGACTATCCCTCTATTCTCGGCGGCAGGGTTAAAACCCTTCATCCAAAAGTATTTGGAGGAATATTGGCAAGAAGAAACAATTCAGGGGATTTGCTGGAAATGGAACAATACCATGTTCCGGAAATCGACCTCGTTATCGTTGACTTGTATCCTTTTGAAGAAACCGTTGCATCAGGTGCTGATGAGCAAAGCATCATTGAAAAGATTGACATAGGTGGCATTTCTTTGATTCGTGCTACGGCTAAGAACTTTAAAGATGTACTTATCATTCCATCAAGAGAACATTACCACTGGCTGAATGATTTGCTTGTGAACCGAAACGGTGTTTCTACGATTGAAGAAAGAAAGTTGATGGCTGCAAATGCATTCAACACATCATCCAATTATGATACTGCCATCTTTAATTATTTTAATAAAGAGCAGCAGATAATGTCATTCAAGAAAAGCATCCTCACATCAAAGAAGCTTCGGTATGGCGAAAACCCTCACCAGGAAGGATTATTTTTTGGTAATATAGACGAGCTTTTTGATCAGCTGCATGGCAAGGAAATATCTTACAACAACCTGCTTGATATTGACGCCGCCGTTTCACTCATCGCTGACTTTGATGAGCCCACCTTTGCAATACTAAAGCATAATAATGCCTGCGGCATTGCCTCCGCTGAAAATATCCTTACTGCATGGAACCGCGCCTTGCAGGCTGATCCCGTTTCAGCATTTGGAGGGATATTAGTAGCCAACCGCAAAATAGAAAAGGATAGCGCTGAAGAAATCAACAAGCTTTTCTTCGAGATAATCATTGCACCTTCTTATGATAATGATGCACTGGAAATATTAAAGCAGAAAAAGAACAGAATCATTTTAGTGCAGAAGAAAGTCGTTCTTCAGGAGAAACAGTTCCGCAGCCTGCTGAATGGAGTCATTGTGCAGGACAGGGATTCAAAAACAGAAACTCCTGCTGATATGAAAACCGTAAGCACTGCAGCACCTTCCACTACTCAATTGCAGGATTTGGCTTTTGCAAATAAGGTTGTGAAGCATACGAAGTCAAATGCCATCGTATTAGCCAAGAATAAGCAGCTCTTAGCAAGCGGCACTGGGCAGACATCGCGTGTGGATGCGCTTCAACAGGCTATTGCTAAGGCAAAACATTTTAACTTTGACCTCTCAGGTTCTGTGATGGCATCAGATGCCTTTTTCCCATTTCCTGACTGTGTTGAAATTGCCGGCAAGGCAGGTATAACAGCCGTTATACAACCCGGGGGCTCGGTGAAAGACCAGGACTCCATTGACTATTGCAATGCTCATGGCATGGCAATGGTTGTAACAGGAACAAGACACTTTAAACATTAAAAAGTTTGGAGTAGGGAGCAGGGAGTAGGGAATAAAAAACTACTCCCTACTTCTCACCCCTGCTAATCTTGTTAAGAAAGTTGTTTAATTCTATTCCCGTTTCGTCTTATTTCCGCCAATAATCTTCTTAATCTTGAACCTTGGTATCACGTGTACCCGGGCAAGAAATTTTAATTACTAACTTATATATATAATGGGACTATTTGATTTTCTCACGCAGGAAATTGCAATCGATCTTGGCACTGCCAATACGCTGATCATCGCCAATGACAAGGTAGTGGTGGACGAGCCCTCTATCGTTGCCATTGACCGTTCCAGCGGAAAAGTAATTGCCGTGGGAAAACAAGCCATGATGATGCATGGCAAAACACATGAGAACATTAAAACCGTACGCCCGCTTAAAGACGGCGTAATTGCTGACTTCGATGCCGCCGAGCACATGATTCGCGGCATGATTAAAATGATAAACCCCGGCAAGCGCATCTTCCAGCCTTCGTTGAAAATGGTTATCTGCATTCCTTCCGGTATCACTGAAGTTGAAAAGCGCGCCGTGCGTGATTCAGCCGAGCATGCAGGCGCTAAAGAAGTTTATCTCATACACGAACCGATGGCTGCTGCAATCGGCATAGGCATTGATGTGGAAGAGCCGATGGGCAACATGATTATTGATATCGGCGGCGGAACAAGTGAGATTGCAGTTATCGCCTTAGGCGGTATTGTCTGCGACCAGTCCATCCGTGTGGCAGGCGACGGCTTTACCAATGACATCTGGGATTACATGCGCCGCCAGCATAACATTCTCATCGGCGAGCGCTCTGCAGAGCGAATCAAGATTGAAGTGGGCTCTGCATTGCCTGAGCTGGAAAATGCACCGCCTGACTTTGCTGTGCATGGCCGCGATTTGATGACGGGAATTCCGAAAGAGATAACTGTTTCCTACTCCGAAATCGCTCATGCGCTTGACAAATCAATATCAAAGGTAGAGGAAGCAATTCTCAAAGCGCTTGAAATGACACCGCCCGAGCTGTCGGCCGATATTTACCGTACCGGTATTTACTTAACAGGCGGAGGAGCCTTGCTGCGCGGCCTTGACGTGAGGATAGCCAATAAAACGAAGCTTCCCGTTCACATTGCGGAAGATCCTCTTCGCGCTGTGGTAAGGGGTACGGGCATTGCGCTGAAGAATATTGATAGGTTCAAGTTCTTAATACCGTAATTAATAAAGCGGTTTCGGTTTAGGATTTACGGTTTACAGTTGAATTGAATCACGCAGAACCGTAAACCGTAAACTGTAAACTGTAAACTGAAGATGCGTAACCTGATTATCTTTCTCTGGAAGTACAATTTCTTCCTGCTTTTTTTGATAATAGAATGCTTCTGCACCTACCTCATCGTTCAGAATAACAACTTTCAGCGCGCCACTTTCATCAACAGCTCGAACAAGGTAGTGGGCAATGTGCAGCAGATGGTCAGCTCCATAACCACCTATCTTAACCTGAGAAATGCCAACGATGCATTGATGAGAGAGAATGCTTACCTGCGCACCATGATGCCCAATGCATTTTATTATGACAGCATCGCCCATAAAACGTCTATCGATACTATCCGCCGCCAACAATACTCTTACGTAACGGCTAAGGTGATTAACAACACCATTAACCGCAGAAATAACTATCTTACACTGGATAAAGGAAGCTTGCAGGGAGTGCGTTCGGAGATGGGTTTAATTTCAAGCAATGGAATTGTGGGGATTGTGAAAGATGTTTCGCCGCACTATTCCACTGCCATATCCATTCTTCATAAAGACGCTAAAATAAGTGCCAAGCTTAGCAAGACCAACCACATTGGAAGCATTGTGTGGGAAGGTTTTGATGCTGCCACTGCCTCCCTCCTTTACATTCCCAAAAATGCACCTGTGCATGTAGGCGATACTATTCTTACGAGCGCCTATAGCTCCATCTTTCCCGAGGGCATCATGATTGGAACGGTGAAATCGTTTGACCTGAAAACGAATGACGGTTTTTACTCCATAAAAGTAAACCTCTCTACCAATTTTTACACGCTGGACTACGTTTACGTGGTGGAAAATTTATTTAAGGAAGAAGTGCAGGCGCTGGAAGACTCCATAAAAAAGAACGACCGTCAATGACCATCCGCATCATACAATATTTATTACAGTTTATGCTGCTGGTGCTGATGCAGGTCATTGTGCTGAATCACATCCAGCTGAACGGTTATGTAAATCCGTATGTATATATCTATTTCCTGCTCATACTGCCGGTGGGTATTTCCAACTCTGTGCTGCTGCTTATTGCATTTGCGCTTGGATATTCCATTGATTTGTTTTCCAGTTCCGGCGGCATGCATGCTGCAGCCACTGTGTTCTTTGCCTTCTGCAGGCCTGCTATACTAAGGCTCATTGCCCCGCGTGACGGCTATGATTTGGAAACCAGGCTCAATGCAAAAACAATGGGCATAAAATGGTTTCTCACGTATGCAGCCATCCTGATTACACTTCATCACATTTCCTTATTCTTTATTGAAGTGTTCCGCTTCAGTGAGTTCTTCGGCACTTTCCTGAAGGCTATTTTAAATTCAGCCATTACACTTGTCCTGATCATCATCGGACAGTTTTTATTCGGCAAAACCAAGTCCCAAAATGAACGTAGCGTCCTCCGGTAGAAAATATGTAATCTATGGCGCCTTCGGCGCTATAGCCTTCATCTTCCTGGTGCGTTTGTTTTACATGCAGGTGGTAGATGATCATTACAGGATGTCGGCACAAAACAGCGCCTTCCGCTATGTTACTGACTATGCTGCCCGCGGCTTTGTGTACGACAGGAAGGGCAAGCTCATGGTATATAACGAGCCTGTGTATGATTTAATGGTAACGCCCAACCAGGTGGACCATCCTGATACAGCTGAGCTCTGTGAGCTGCTCAGCATCACGAAAGAAGACTTTGTGAAGAAGCTTGCAGCAGCAAGGAGATTTTCAAAAAACCAGGCGTCTATACTTGAAAAGCAAATCTCCAAAGAAACCTATGCACGCCTGCAGGAGAAGCTGTATAAGTTCCCGGGCTTCTATGCACAGTCGCGCACCCTGCGCCGCTACCCCATACCCACTGCGGCTCACCTGCTTGGATATATAGCTGAAGTGGACACGTCAGTGATTTCAAAAAACAAATATTACCGTGAAGGCGATTACATCGGCAAGAGCGGCATTGAGCTTAGCTATGAAGAAGCATTGCGCGGCAGGCGGGGAGTGCGCATTGTACAGGTAGATAAGTTCAATCGTGAGAAAGGAAGCTATGCCAATGGAAGGTATGATACTGCTTCGGTGCCCGGTCAGAACATTGTGCTCACACTTGATGCAGAGCTGCAACGCTATGGGGAGCGGCTCATGCAGAATAAAATCGGAGGCGTTGTAGCCATCGAGCCATCTACGGGTGAAATACTGGCTTGTGTAAGCAATCCCTCTTACGATCCGAACCTTCTGGTGGGCAGGGAACGCAACAGGAACTATGCAAACCTGGTGCTGGACCCCATGAAGCCACTGTTTAACAGGGCGCTGATGTCGAGGTATCCGCCAGGGTCTACGTTTAAGCTGATCAACGATCTTGTAGGGCAGCAGGAAGGAGTGCTGTTTCCTTCGACAACTTATTACTGCGACGGAGCCTATCATATGGGCAGCCGCAAGGTGGGTTGCGATGAGCGGCATGGTTCGCTAAACCTGGTGTCTGCCATTGCGCACTCATGCAACACGTATCACTGCTACGTTTTTAAAAGCGTTATAGACAGCAGGAAGTATGCCACTACAGAAGATGGTTACAATGCATGGCGCAACCATGTGCTTTCATTCGGCATTGGCAAAAAGCTGAATAGCGATCTTTCAGAAGAGAACAGGGGCTTTGTTCCCACCGTGGAATATTATGACAAGTATTTTGGCAAGGGGCATTGGAAATCATCGACGGTAATTTCATTGTCAATAGGCCAGGGAGAGCTGGGCATTACGCCGATGCAGATGGCAAACACAATGGCCATTATTGCCAACGGGGGATATTATTATGTGCCTCACATTATCAAGAAGATCGGCGACTCGACAGCGCTGGATAAACATTTCACGGAAAGGAATTATACTGACATCGACAGCAAGTATTACGGCATCGTGGTGGATGGGATGGAGAACGTAGTGGAGATGGGAACGGCGGCGGCGTCAAAAATAAAAGGCATCACCATTTGCGGCAAGACGGGAACGGCGCAGAACCCGCATGGTAAGAACCATTCACTCTTTGTAGCCTTTGCACCGCGCGAGAATCCGAAGATTGCCATTGGCATCATGGTGGAGAATGCAGGATGGGGTGCTGCCTGGGCTGCACCCATTGCCAGCCTGATGATTGAAAAATACCTTACTGACACCATTCAGCGGCCTGACATTGAAAAGCGAATGCTGGAAGGCGTTATTGCTCCTCCACCGGATATGATCAAACCGGCAAAGCCGGAGCAGAAAAATGAGCCACTTAAAATGACAGATACGAATGCAACGAAGCAAAAAATCGTGGCTGTGAAACCTGAAGAAAAGAAATAATTAGTGGATTCACCATTCGCAAATTCATATTGCTTTCCAGCACATTGGGATCCTAAGCTTAGAATTCCACGTGGACAAGTTGTCG
>JADMIO010634687.1_pt1 | contig 13155 bp, 9 predicted proteins | sample 8958161 | NCBI WGS metagenome assembly JADMIO01 (sample SAMN16585339, study PRJNA669376) | soil metagenome | isolation source: Crop rotation soil | place: USA: Cullars Rotation, Alabama | collected 2011 | reverse complement strand
GGGCGATCACGTAGGCACCGCCGAAGGGCGCGTTGGTGTCGCCGCGCCTGATCTCGCCGGTGATCGTGCTCGTGGTCGCGCCGAAATCGTCGGCCGGGTAGAGCGTGGAGAGTGAGACCGCGTCGTCGTGCGTGAGGGTCGCGGTTTCGGCGCCGCCCACGATGAAGGGGAACATCGTCGCGATCGTCTCGTCGCCGAGCGTCTGACCGTCGAAGGCCTCCGACAAGTTGATCTGCGAATGATCGAGGTTCACGTAGTGGCCGAACTCGTGGACCATGACGCCGAGGAAGGTGTCGAGCGACACCTCGGGATTGCCGCCGCTCGCGATGCCGTCGATGAACTTGCCGTTCAGGACGGCCGACGCCTCGGTGATGACGGGCGGCGCGAAGGTCCCGCACTCGGGGCCGGCGAAGCCGAGGATGGAGTTGGAGGCGCCGGCGCCGAAGAGCGCGTCGGTGATCGTGCCGTCGGTGTCGAAGACGACGGGGCTCACGTCGTCGCCGCAGACGCCGACGAAGAGTCCGACGGTGGCGGCCGTCACGTCGAGGGGCAGGGGGCCGGCATCCGCGAAGGAGATCTTGGCGGTCGGCACGGATGCCCACACGTCGAAGGCGTCGGCGACGAGCTGGTGGGCGCTCGTTTGATCGAGAGCGCCGAGCCCGCCGAGATCCGAGTTCCACGGGACCGGCCGCACGTTCCAGACGAGCGGCAGCCCCGCGTCGCTGACGAAGAGCGGACCCGCGGCGTCGACGCGGGGGGAGGCGCCGAGCAGCGCGAGCGCCGCGAGCAGCGCGAGGCCGCGGCGCCACATCCTCACGACGTCGATGGTCCCTCGGAGCACGCGCACGTCACGGCCCTTCGACGAGCACGCGGACGCGCCCGAGCAGCGTGTCGAGCCGAAGCGGGGCACCGTCCGCAGCGCTCGGCGCGGCGAGCGTCCGTGCCGCGGCAGCAGCCGGCGCGTCGAGGTTGCGATTGCCGACGTCGTTCTCGACGACGGACGCGCCGTGGTCGTCGCGGATGCGGAAGCAGCCCTGGGCGAGCCCGACGGGGCTCGTGAGGCCGAGCGCGCTCTCCGGATGCACGAAGAGCACGACCGACTCGCCGGGGCGATAGCGCGGCAGGCCCGGGTGCGGCAGCACGCGCGTGTCGGCGGGGCCGAGAGTCGCCCCGAGCTGCTTCAGGGTCACGTGCGCGCCGGCGGGGCCCTTCACCGTCTGCTCGACGGCGAAGGTCGTCCAGGTGACCGGCAGGCCGTTCGCGTCGCGGCCGGACTCGACGCGCTCGACGCGCCCGACGAAGATGCGCCCTGCTTGCTGCGTCAGCGCGGGCAAGTCGAGCGGCAGCGTCGTCATCGCGACGGCCGGACGCACGACCGGCGGCAGCAACGACAACAGCGCCGCGGCGATCGCGAAGCGCAGACGGCGGGCGCGGTGCAGTCGGGTCACTCTTTGCTCAGATCCATGCCCTTCGGAACGACGACCACGCCCCCTTCGCTCACCGTGAAACGGCGACGATCCTCCGCCGGCTCGTAGCCGATGGTCATGCCGGGCGGAACGACCACGCCCTTGTCGAGAATGGCGCGCCGGATGCGCGCATGACGGCCGACCTCCACGCCGTCGAACAAGATCGACTCGTGGACGTGGGCGTAGCTGTTGACCCGGACACGGGGGCCCAGGATCGAGCGCTCGACGTGGCCGCCGCTGATGATGCAGCCCTCGGAGACCATCGAGTCGATCGCGACGCCGCGGCGCTGGCCCTCCTCGTCGGCGAAGACGAACTTGGCCGGTGGGTGGGGATAGTAGGCGGAGAGCATCGGCCAGCGCGGGTTGTAGAGGTTCAGCTGCGGGGTGATCGAGATCAGATCCTCGGACGTCCGCCAGTACATGTCGATCGACCCGACGTCGCGCCAGTAGCCCCGTTGCCCGTCGTGCATGTCCGGTATCGTGTTGGTCGAGAAGTCGTAGGCGACGGACTTGGAGGCGCTTTCGACCATGCGCGGGATGACGTCCTTCCCGAAATCGTGCGCGGAATCGGTGCGCTCGGCGTCGGCGCACACCTCACGGATGAGCGCGGCGCAATCGAAGACGTAGAGGCCCATGGAGGCGAGCCGCGTCGCGGAGCCGCCCGTCTCGACCGGGGGCTTCTCGCGGAAGCCGACGATGTTGCCGGAGGCGTCGCAGTCGACGATGCCGAACTGGTCCATCTCGGCCGCCGGCACGGGGATGACCGCGACCGTCACCTCGGCGCCCTGACCGCGGTGGAAGTCGAGCATCTGGCAGACGTCCATCTGATAGATGTGGTCGGCCCCGAAGACGCAGACCTCCGTCGGCTTCTCGTTCTCGAGAACGTCGAGATTTTGGAAGACCGCGTCGGCACTGCCGCGAAACCACTGGGGGCCGACGTTCATCGACGCCGGCACGGGCGCCACGTAGTGGCCGAGCTGGGGCGCGAGCTGCCACCCGCGCGCGAGGTGCTGCATAAGCGAGCCGGCCTTGTACTGCGTCAAAACGCTTATCTTCGAGATGCCGGAGTTCACGAAGTTCGAGAGGACGAAATCGATGATGCGGTACCGCCCGCCGAAGGGCACGGCGGGTTTCGCCCGGTCGCGGGTGAGCGGATAGAGCCGCTTGCCTTCGCCGCCGGCCAGGATCATCGCGACCACGTCGCTGGAGCTGCTTCTCGCCATGGCGGCGGAGTGTACCAGAAGACGATTCGCGGGATGAACTGCGGATCACTCAGGTAGCGGCTTCCTCCCCGAGAGGCTAAAAGGGTGCGATCATGAACCACCTCGATTTCGTGAGCCGTGTGAACGCGGACTACGTCGAGGACCAGTACCGGCGCTATCGCGTCGACCCCAGCTCCGTCGACGAGCGCTGGGCGCTGTTCTTCGCCGGGTTCGAGATGGCCGACCGCAACGGCAACGGCGCGAACGGTCATGCGGCGCTCGCGGCCGACCTGCCTGAGCACTCCGCCGCCGAACCGGTGTTGCGCGGCGACGCCGAGCCGGTGCTCGGGGTGTTCGGCCTCGTCCACGCCTACCGTGAGCTCGGCCACCTGGAAGCCCACCTGAACCCGCTCGCCGAAAAGCCCGCGGGTCATCCGCTCCTCCAGCCGTCGGAGTTCGGCTTCGGCCCGGGCGACCTCGACCGGGTGATCGAGTGCGCCGACTTCCGCGGCTGTCGGACCGCGTCGCTCCGCGAGCTGATCGAGCGCCTGCAGGCGACCTACTGCCGGACCTTCGGGGTCGAGTACTTCCATATCCAGGACCGCGATCAACGCATCTGGCTCTCCGAGCGGATGGAGCCGACGTCGAACCGCCCGGAGCTGTCGGCCGACGATCGCCGCCGCATCCTCGACGACCTGGTCATGGCGGAAGGCTTCGAGCAGTTCCTCCAGCTCCGCTACACGACGGCCAAGCGCTTCTCGCTCGAGGGCGGCGACGCGCTGATCCCGCTCCTCGACACGCTCGTCGAGGAGGGCGGCAACCTCGGCGTCGAGGAAATGGTCATCGGGATGCCGCACCGCGGCCGCCTGAACGTCCTCGCGAACATCCTCCGCAAGCCCTACGAGATGATCCTCGCCGAGTTCGAGGGGTCGTTCCTCACCAAGCAGGCGACCGGCGACGGCGACGTCAAGTATCACCTCGGCTACTCCACCGACCGCCAGACCCGCTCCGGCCACAAGGTGCACCTCTCGCTGAGCGCCAACCCGAGCCATCTCGAGGCCATCAATCCCGTCATCGAGGGCATGGTCCGCGCCAAGCAGAATCACCTCGGCGACGTGGCGCGGGCGCGCGTCGTGCCGGTGCTGATGCACGGCGACGCGGCCTTCACCGGCCAGGGCATCGTGTCGGAGACGCTCGGGCTTTCGGAGCTCGAGGGGTATCGCACCGGCGGAACGATCCACATCATCGTGAACAACCAGATCGGCTTCACGACGCCGCCCGACTGCTATCGCTTCACGCCGTATCCGAGCGACGTCGCGAAGATCATCCGGGCGCCGGTCTTCCACGTGAACGGCGACGATCCCGAAGCAGCGGTGCAGGCCGCGCGCCTGGCGATCCAGTTCCGCCAGCAGTTCAAGAAGGACGTCATCATCGACCTCGTCTGCTACCGGCGGCACGGCCACAACGAGCTCGACGACCCGACCTTCACGCAGCCCGTCATGTATCGCGCCATCGCCGACCACTCGACGCCGCTCACGCTCTACCGCCAGCGGCTGGTCGCGGAGAACGTCGTGACCGACGCCGACGTGGAACGCCGCATGAAGGAGTTCCGCGACCTGCTCGACGACGCGCACGGGTACGCGCGCGACTTCATGCCGCGGCAACCGGTCTTCGCGTTCGGAGGCCTCTGGCGCGGCCTCGGCTGGGCGGGCGACGACTGGAGCGCGAAGACGGCCGTGCCGGCCGAGGCGTTGCACGAAATCACGGCCGCCATGCAGCGGACGCCGGAAGGCTTCCACCCGAATCCCAAGGTCATGAAGCTGATGGAGCAGCGTGCGACCATGGTGCGCGAGGGCCAGCGCATCGATTGGGGCTGCGCCGAGGCGCTCGCCATCGGCTCGCTCGTCCTCGAGGGCGTGCCGGTGCGCATGAGCGGCCAGGACGTCGGTCGCGGCACCTTCAGTCATCGTCACGCCGTCTTTCACGACTTCGAGAACGGCACGCGCTACGTGCCGCTCGACAACATCCGTCCGGGCCAGAGCAAGTTCCTGATCTTCGACAGCATGCTCTCCGAGAACGCCGTGCTTGGGTTCGAGTTCGGGTTCAGCGTCGCCGATCCGCACAAGCTCGTCATCTGGGAGGCGCAGTTCGGCGACTTCGCGAACGGCGCGCAGGTCATCGTCGATCAATTCATCTCAAGCTCCGAGTCGAAATGGCAGCGCATGAGCGGCCTCGTGATGCTGCTGCCGCACGGCATGGAGGGGCAGGGGCCCGAGCATTCGAGCGCGCGTCTCGAGCGTTACCTGCAGCTCTGCGGCGACAACAACATGCAGGTCTGCAACCTCACGACGCCCGCCCAGTACTTCCACGTGCTGCGCCGGCAGATGCATCGCACCTTCCGGAAGCCGCTCATCATCATGAGCCCGAAGATGCTGCTGCGGTACAAATGGGCGGTCTCGCCGCTGAGCGACTTCACCGACGGCACGTTCCAGCCCGTGCTCGACGAGCCCGCGCCGGGCACGATCGACGTCGGCGTGACCGTCGACGCGCAGAAGGTCACGCGCGTCATCCTCTGCAGCGGCAAGGTGTACTACTCGCTGCTCGCGGGGCGCGCCGAGCGCGAGATCGACACTACGGCGCTCGTGCGGGTCGAGCAGCTTCATCCGTTCCCGCGCCAGGAGCTCTCGACGATCCTCGCGAGATATCCGGCGGCGACGCAGGTCTTCTGGGTCCAGGAGGAGCCCTCGAACATGGGGGCGTGGCATTTCATCTGGAACCAGATGCGGCCGGTCCTGCCGGAGACGCACACGCTGTCGTACGTGGGTCGTCGCGCCGCGGCGAGCCCCGCGACGGGCTCGTACAAGATCCATCAGCAGGAAGAGGCCGATCTGATCAATCGCGCGTTCGCGCGGTGAACGCAGCGGCGAGCGTTCGCATGCCGAGCGCGCCACTCGCAACGCCGGCGCGGGCGGGAGGATAGGACGGTATGGCGTTCGAGGTGAAGATTCCGACGCTCGGCGAGTCGGTGACTGAAGGGGTGATCGTCCGCTGGGCGAAGCAGGACGGCGAGCGCGTCGAGCGCGACGAGATCCTGCTCGAGCTCGAGACCGATAAGGCCAGCATGGAGATTGCGTCCGAGCGCGCCGGTGTGCTCCGCATCATCAAAGACGCGGGGGCGACGGTCACGGTCGGCGAGGTCGTGGCGCGGGTCGAGGAAGGCGCCGGTGCCGCGGCTGCGCCCGCCGGCGCACCGCCAGCCGCGTCCGCAGGCGCACAACCGACCGCACCCGTCGCGCCGCCGCCGGTGGCCGCGGCGCCGGCGCCCACCGCAGCGGCATCGGCACCTTCGGCGCAGCCGGCGGCGGCGGCGGCGGTGGGACGTCCCGTAGGTCCGCTCAGTCCGGCCGTTCGTCATCTGATCGACGAGCACGCGCTCGACCCGGCGGCGATCCCGGCGTCGGGGAAGGGCGGCCGTCTCACGAAGGGCGACGTTCTCGCGCATCTCGGACAGGAAGGCGCGCCCGATCCGGCGGCCGTCGCACCCGCCGCCGCGGCGTCGGTGCAGCCCGTCGCGCCCGCGGCTGCCGCCGCGCGCCCCGTGCCGGCGCCGCAACCCGTCCCCGCGGCGCCGAAAGAAGGGGAGGAGGCCGTTCCGCTCAGCCGGCTCCGGAAGCGCATCGCGGAGCGTCTCGTGCAGGCGCAGCACACGGCCGCGATCCTCACCACCTTCAACGAGGTCGACCTCACCGAGGTGATGGCCCTCCGCTCGGCGCACAAGGAGAAGTTCCAGAAGACCCACGGCGTCGGGCTCGGCTTCATGTCGTTCTTCGCGCGCGCGTGCATCGCGGCCCTCCGCGAGGTGCCGGCGATCAATGCGGAAATCCGCGGCGACGACGTGGTCTACAAGCACTTCGTCCACCTCGGCGTCGCCGTCGGAACCGACCGCGGCCTGGTGGTGCCCGTCGTGCGCAATGCCGACCGGCTGTCCTTCGCGGAGATCGAAAAGGAGATCCTGCGTCTCGCGGGTCTCGCCCGCGACGGCAAGCTCGGCATCGATGACCTCTCCGGCGGGACGTTCACGATCTCCAACGGCGGCGTGTACGGGTCGCTGCTGTCGACGCCGATCCTCAACCCGCCGCAGAGCGGCATCCTCGGCATGCACAAGATCGAGAAGCGTCCGATCGTCGTCGACGATCAGATCGTCATCCGACCGATGATGTACCTGGCCTTGTCCTACGATCACCGCCTGGTCGACGGCGAGCAGGCCGTGACGTTCCTCGTGCGCGTCAAAGAGCGCCTCGAAGACCCGGCGCGCTTGCTCTTGGAGGTGTGATGGCGGGCGAGGCCTACGATCTGGTCGTCGTCGGCTCCGGGCCGGGCGGCTACGTCGCGGCGATCCGGGCCGCGCAGCTCGGGATGCGGGTCGCCGTGATCGAGAAATATCCGACGCTCGGCGGCACGTGTCTCAACGTCGGTTGCATTCCGAGCAAGGCGCTCCTCGACTCGAGCGAGCTCTATCACCAGGCAAAGGAAGGCCTCGGCGTTCACGGCATCGGCACGAGCGGCGTCACGCTCGACCTGCCGACGATGATGGCCCGCAAAGACAAGGTGGTGAAGCTCGGCACCTCCGGGCTCACGACGCTCTTCAAGAAGAACAAGATCGACTGGGTGAAAGGCGCGGGACGGTTCCTCGATCCGCGCCGGATCGTCGTGCGCGACGGCGACAACGAGCAGACGATCGCCGCGACCCGCGTCCTCATCGCGACCGGCAGCGAGCCGAGCGCGCTTCCGAGCTTGCCGTTCGACGGCGAGCGCGTCGTCAGCTCGACCGAGGCCCTGACGTTGCCCAAGGTGCCGGCGCATCTCCTGGTCATCGGCGGCGGCGCCATCGGGCTCGAGCTCGGGTCGGTGTGGCTCCGCCTCGGCGCCAAGGTGACGGTGATCGAGTTCCTCGATCGCATCGTGCCGATGATGGACCGCCAGATGGGCGTGGCCCTGCAGAAAGTTCTTCAAAAGCAGGGCATGACCTTCCAGCTGCAGACCGCCGCCACCAAAGCGGTACGCACCAAAGACGGCATGAAGGTGACGCTCGAGTCGAAGGGGCAGGCGACGGACGTCGAGGCCGACGTGGTTCTGGTCTCGGTCGGCCGCCGGTCGCATACCGACGGCCTCGGCGCGCGCGAGATCGGCGTCGCCTTCGACGAGCGCAACCGCATCGTGGTGAACGAGCGCTTCGAGTCGAGCGTCGCGGGCGTCTTCGCGATCGGCGATTGCATTCCGGGTCCGATGCTCGCGCACAAGGCCGAGGAAGAGGGCACGGCGGCCGTGGAGATGATGGCGGGGCACGCGGGGCACGTGAACTACGCGGCGATCCCGAGCGTCGTCTACACGTGGCCGGAGCTCGCGAGCGTCGGGCTCACGGAGGAGGAGGCAACGCAGCAGGGCATTCCGCTCGCGATCGGCGCGTGCCCCTTCCAGGCGAACGCCCGGGCACGATGTCTCGGCGAGACGCAGGGCTCCGTGAAGATACTCGCCGACGCGCGGAACGATCGGGTCGTCGGCGTGCACATTCTCGGGCCGCGCGCGTCGGATCTGATCGCCGAGGCGGCGATCGCGATGGAGTTCGGGGCGTCCGCCGAGGACATCGCCCGGTCCGTCCATGCGCATCCGACGCTTCCCGAGGCCATCAAGGAAGCCGCGCTCGCCGTCGGCAAGCGGGCGATCCATCTGTAGGCCACGCCAGCGCGATTGCCGTCCAAGCGTATGAAATCGCTGCCGTCTTGTGATTTCCGAGAATCGCTATTGAGAATGATTCTCAATGTCGCTAGAAGCGAACGACCATGATCGTGTGCCTGTGCGCCAACGTGTCCGAACGAGAGCTCGCCGCTACCATCACGGCGGGCGCGACCACCGTGAAAGAAGTCGGACGCACATGCGGCGCCGGAACCGGATGCGGGGCGTGCAAACCGCTCATCCGTGAGTGCCTGAGCCGCTGTCGCGCCGCCGCCCTCGCCGAGACGGCGAGTGCTCCGCCGGCGGTCGCGATCGCGGCCGAGCGCGCCGCCGTCTAGTTTCCTTTCTCACGCCCGCGCGATCCTCGCGGTCTTCGTCTGTCCGCAACCTCCGTGCTAGCGTGCGCGCACCACGGCGCCCGGAGGAGGGGTCTCATGAAGGGAAACAAGAAGGTCCTCGAGTTTCTGAACGACGTCCTGACCGGCGAGCTGACCTCGGTCAACCAGTACTTCATCCACGCCAAGATGTGTAAGAACTGGGGGTACCTCGGGCTCTACGCGCGCATCCGGAAGGAGTCCATCGAGGAGATGAAGCACGCCGACGACCTCATCGAGCGCATCCTCTACCTCGACGGCGTCCCCAATCTGCAGCGCCTGTACAAGGTCAACGTCGGCGAGACCGTTCCCGAGCAGCTGAAGCTCGATCGACAACTCGAGGTCGATGCGGTGGCGCGCCTCAACCAGGGCATCGCGCTCTGTACCGAGGTCGGCGACAACGGCACGCGCGAGCTGGTCGAGGACATCCTCGTGAGCGAGGAGGAGCATCTCGATTGGCTCGAGACCCAGCTGCACCTGGTGGCGACCATCGGCGAGGCGCACTACCTCGCGCAGCAGGTGCACGAGGACGACGACTGATCGTCGTCACATCAGGCAGCAGGTGACCTCGAGAATCCCAGGCACCGCACGATCGGAATTCGTGCAGTGGACCGCGCCGCCCTCCTTGCCGTCGGGAGCGCGTACCTCGACCGGATCACAGCCGGGTCCCCAGGGCTGCAGGGACAACCAGTTGAGCAGTCGGTAAGCGACGACTCCGTTCCGGACTCCACGCACGCCGCCCGTGGGCGGACACGTGACGGTCACCGTTTCGCGTGGTTGAACCACGGTCTTCATCGTGCCGCACCCGGCCGGCACCGGTTGTGCCGGCGCCGGCGGACCGGTCGACGGCATGAGCGCCGGCGGCCGCAACCCGTCGCCCCGCTCGAAGACGTTGAAGACGTACGTGCCGTCGTTGCTCTGGTCGACGATGTCCGTCCCGCGCTGGTCGAGGACGACGTTGCGCTCGAGCACCGCCCCTTGCGACTCGGGATCGAGCCGCAGGCCGGGGCCCGCGTTGGCGACGATGCGGTTGGCGATGACGCGGCAGCGGTCGCAGTCGCGGAGGTCGACGGCTGCGCCCTTGCCACCAGTGCGGTTGGCAAAGACCTCGGTCCCCTCGAGCGCGAAGCGCGCGCTCTGCTCGACTCGAATGGCGCCCCCTTCCTCGGTGGCGGTTCCGTTCCGGTGCAGCATCACGTCGCGGACGCGGAGGCCGTCGGTGCCGATGGCCAACAGTCCGACGTCACAACTGTCGCTCACCCGCACGTCGCGCACTTGCAGGCGGACCGTCGCGCCGATCGTGATGCCCGTCACGAAGCCGCGAACGACGCCCGGACCGAGGATCTGCGCGCCGTCCGCGGTCTTCTCGACGGTGATGCCGCTCGGTGCCGCGCCGTCGGCGCAGGACCGCGCCGACGCGATCGTATGGCCGTTCAGCTGCAGCACGCTCCGCGGATTGCGGAGCACCACGCCGACGCCGTCGCAACTGAGATCGCGGTCGAGGACCGCGTCCTCCTCCACGATGGTTCCACAGCGCACGGGCGGCTGCGCCGCGGAGGCCGGCGTCGTACCGACGAGGACGAGCACGAGGACGACGAGACCGCGCACGCGAGCCATCCTCGCGCGGACGTCGTCACCCTGCAATGGAGGGAGCGCCCGGCCCGCCGCGGAACTCAGAGCTCGGGGCTTGCCGGCAGGCTGGTCTCGCCCATGAGGTACGCGTCGACGCCGCGGGCGGCTTCGCGTCCCTCCCAGATCGCCCACACGACGAGCGACTGACCGCGGCGCATGTCGCCGCACGCGAAGACGCCGGGCACGCTCGACTGATAGTCGGCGCCGACCGCGACGTTGCCCCGCTCGTCGAGCGTGACGCCGAGCTGCTCGATCATTCCGGGCTTCTCCGGTCCGAGGAAGCCCATCGCGAGCAGCACGAGGTCGCAGTCGAGCTCGAACTCGCTGCCCGGCACCTCGACCATTTGCGGTCGGCCGTTCTCGCCCTTCTTCCATTCCAGCCGGATGCCGTGGAGCTTCTTCACGTTGCCGTCGGCGTCGCCGCTGAAACGCTTGGTGTTGATGCTCCAGTCGCGGACGACGCCTTCCTCGTGCGAGCTCGAGCTCCGGAGGATCATCGGCCAGTAGGGCCAGGGGGCGATGTCCTCGGTGCGATCCTCGGGCGGCTTCGGGAGCAGCTCGAACTGGTGCACGCTCTTGGCGCCCTGACGATTGGAGGTGCCGAGACAGTCCGACCCCGTGTCGCCGCCGCCGAGGATCACGACGTTCTTGCCGCCGGCGAGGATTTGGTTCGGAACGGTGTCGCCCGCGACCGTCTTGTTCTGCTGCGGCAGGAAGTCCATCGCGAAATGGATGCCCTTGAGCTCGCGGCCGGGGATGGGAAGGTCGCGCGCCGCAGTGGCGCCGCCGGCGAGGACGATCGCGTCGAACTTCTCGCGCAGCTCCGCGACGCCGACGTTGACGCCGACGTTGGCCTCGACGTGGAAGACGACGCCCTCGTCACGCATCTGCTGGAGGCGGCGCTCGACGATGTGCTTCTCGAGCTTGAAGTCGGGGATGCCGTACATGAGGAGCCCGCCGATCCGGTCGGCGCGCTCGAAGACCTCGACCGTGTGGCCGGCGCGGTTCAGCTGCGCGGCGGCCGCGAGACCCGCGGGGCCCGAGCCGACGACGGCGATGCGCTTCCCGGTGCGTTGGCTCGGGACGACCGGGGCGATCCAGCCCTCTTTGAACGCGTGATCGATGATCTGCTTCTCGATCTGCTTGATCGTGACCGGGTCGTCGTTGATGCGGAGGACGCAGGCTTCCTCGCAGGGCGCCGGACAGACGCGTCCGGTGAACTCCGGGAAGTTGTTGGTCGAGTGCAGGCGGTCGATCGCGTCCTTCCACCGTCCGCGGTACACGAGGTCGTTCCAGTCCGGAATGATGTTCCCGAGCGGGCAGCCCTTGTGGCAGAAGGGAATGCCGCAATCCATGCAACGCGCGCCTTGCTGCTGCAGCTTGTCCTCGGGCAGCTTGCCCTCGAGCTCCTGCCAGTCCTTCAAACGCTCCGCGACCGGCCGGCGCGCCGGCATCTCCCGCGGAATCTCCAAGAATCCGGTGATCTTTCCCATTGAACGCTCCGCGCTAGACCGACGCCAGCCGAGAGGCTTCGCTGTCGAGGTGCTGGGCCGCGAGCACCTTGCGGTACTCGACCGGCATCACCTTCACGAAGTGGCGCGCCGTATCCTTCCAGCCCGACAAGAGGCGCCAGGCAACGGTGCTCTCGGTGTACTCGTAGTGGCGGTGGATGAGGTCCTTGATGGTGGCGAAGTCCTGCTCCTCCATCGGATCGAGCTCGACCATGCTCATGTTGCAGTTGCGGGCGAAGCTCTCGTCGGCGTCGTACACGTAGGCGACGCCGCCGCTCATGCCGGCCGCGAAGTTGCGTCCGGTCTTTCCGAGCACGACCACCATGCCCTTGGTCATGTACTCGCAGCCGTGATCGCCGACACCCTCGATGACGGCGGTGACGCCGCTGTTGCGGACGGCGAAGCGCTCGCCGGCCTGCCCGCGGCAGAAGACCTCGCCGCCCGTCGCGCCGTAGAGCGAGACGTTGCCGACGATCATGTTGTCCTCCGGGACGAACGTCGCGGTCTTCGGCGGAAAGACGACGATGCGGCCGCCGGAGATGCCCTTCCCGAAGTAGTCGTTGGCGTCGCCCTCGAGCGTGACGGCGATGCCCGGCGCCATGAACGCGCCGAAGCTCTGACCGGCGGACCCGGAGAACTTGAGCTTGATCGTCTCGGCCGGAAGACCCGCGGCGCCGTGACGACGCGAGATCTCCGCCGACAGCATGGTGCAGGCGGTGCGGTTGACGTTGCGGATCTTGAACTCCGCCTCGACCGGCCTCTTGTGCTCGATCGCCGGTTGGCAGGCCGCGATCAGCTGGTTGTCGAGCGCGCCGTCGAGCCCGTGATCCTGCGTGGTGACGCAATGGATCGCCACGTTGTCGGCCGCTTCCGGCCGGTGCAGGATCTCGGTGAGGTCGAGGCCGCGCGCCTTCCAGTGCTCGATGGCCTCGCGGGTCTCGAGCTTGTCGACGCGGCCGACCATGTCGTCGACCTTCCGGAACCCGAGCTCGGCCATGATCTCGCGGAGCTCCTCGGCGAGGTACATCATGAAGTTCACGACGTGCTCGGGCTTGCCCTCGTACTTCTTCCGCAGGACGGGATCCTGCGTGGCGATGCCGACGGGGCAGGTGTTGAGGTGACAAACCCGCATCAAGATGCAGCCCGACGCCACCAGTGCCGACGTCGCGAACCCGAACTCCTCGGCGCCGAGCAGCGCCGCGATCGCGACGTCACGGCCCGTCTTCAGCTGACCGTC
>JADMIO011216431.1_pt1 | contig 13158 bp, 7 predicted proteins | sample 8958161 | NCBI WGS metagenome assembly JADMIO01 (sample SAMN16585339, study PRJNA669376) | soil metagenome | isolation source: Crop rotation soil | place: USA: Cullars Rotation, Alabama | collected 2011 | reverse complement strand
GGCGGTTTGACGCGCCGGGCGCGCGCCAGCCACTTCGCGACGGTACGCACGCGGACGCGGACATCGACGCGGACGCGGACGCTAAAGCGTCCGCGCTACGAGTGTCGGCGCTACGAGTGTCGGCGCTACGAGTGTCGGCGCTACGAGTGTCGGCGCGACGAGGGTCGGCGCGACGCGTATCGGCGCAACGCGTATCGGCGCGACGCGGATTGGCGCGACTAGTGTCTGCGACACGACTATGGGCCGTCCGAGTGAGGCGCTTGGGCCAGTCCAGGAATGGTGCAATGTAGAATCCACCCACAATGCCAATTCCCGCGGCCCCGGATCCGAAGGCGACGTGCCCCGTCTGTGGTCACGTTGGCCTTGTCGGTCACGAACGCGAATTTCGAGGCACGGAAGCGGTCACCGTTTACAAGTGTCACCACTGCAACGTGGTCTGGGAGGTGTCAGACGATCCGACGGTACCTCCTTCTCGGCGCAAGGCGTGACGACCCATCCTCATTTTCGGGACTCTCGCCCCGTTGGTGCGTCGCCGTTCAATCCCGCATGAAGAGTAAGACCACCGGCTGCGTCAATTCGAGACGATCGTCGAATCATTCTTCGAGCCGCCTGGGGCGCTGACCAGAAACCGATCCGGTGACAGCACGATCTGGTCGATCGTCAAGCCATCCTCGCGCGGCTGAATGCGGATCGTCTGCGGTCCGGTCGTCTCGAACACCACGTTGGCGCCGAGGACGTTCAGACCGTAGCCGTTGTCCTGCCAGCCCCACCCGGAGACGCCGATGTTTGCATCGTCCTCGAGGTTCATCGTCATCGACGCCGTCGACCCGATGCGCGCGGCAGCGCTCCCGGAGAACTGGACGAAGATCGAGTCGTTCGCCCAGCTGTTCTTCTGGGCCTTGCCCCGGATCCACAGGTGGTATGCCCGGCCCGCTTCGGCGTAAAAGGTGAACTCGGCATACGTGGCCGGCGTCGCCGCCGCGGCGCCCACTTTGGCCGTGGCGAGATCCGGATTCCACAGCCCGACGCCACCGGCTGCCGTCACGTCGGCGACGAGCTGGTAGTTGCCTGCGGTCTTCGTTGCCTGCGACGCATAGAGCACGATCTCCGAGCGTGTCCCGATTGTCACCGGAGTGGTCGCGGTGCTGTCGCCGCGGTCGTCGGTCGCCACGGCGCTGAAGCGGTAAATGCCCGAGGTCGGCACGATCCACGACATCGTGAAGGGCGCTGTCGTCACCGTACCGATTGGGGCGTCGTCGAGATAGAAATCGACGCGCTGAACGCTGCCGTCGACATCAGCGGCGAGCGCCGCCAGCGTCACGGTGCTGCCGACCTGGGCGGCGGAACGGTCGGCCGGACTGCTGATCGATACCGTCGGCGGCTTGTTCGGTGGGGGCGCCACGAACAGCGTCATGGTGCGCGAAGCCGCGCGCGCCGCATCCGTCGCGTCGAACGCGGTCACGTCGAACATGTACGTCCCAGGGACTGCCGGCGTACCGCTGAGGAGTCCGTTGGCGCTGAGCGTCAGGCCGGCCGGGAGGGCTCCGCCAGTGACGGCCCACGTATACGTACCCAGACCTCCGGTTGCCTGAAGCGCCTGCGCAGAGTCGAGCGTCGCCGTAGCGCCGGCCAATACCGATGTCTCGATCGCCACTGCCGGAATCACGTGGATGCTCAGCGGAGTGGCTGCCGCCGCGTCCGTCGCATCCCTCACCTCCACCGTGAATGCGGAGTCGCCCTGCACAGCGGGGTTGCCGGATACCGCGCCGGTCACCGAATCGAGGGTGATGCCGTCAGGCAGCGTTCCATCGATCACGCTCCACCGGTACGGCAGCACGCCGCCCGAAGCCTGCAGCGTCGTCGCATACGCAAATGCTTCGGTCGTCGCCGGCAGGGTGGTTGTCATGACGTGAGGCGGGTCGGCCGGCATGGGCGTGCGCGCGGCGCGCAGCGTCCTCATGTCGGCGCCGAGATCGAGACCGTCCGTGCCCGATCGCTCCCAGTCCGTGCCGTGCACGAGCGAGAAATTGCCGGCGGCATAATCGGCGAAGTGCGCCTGGAACTCGGTGAGCGTCGGGAACAGATTGCCAGCGGGATAGCTGCCCGCCTTGCCGCCGGCGAGCACGTTGCGAAGAATGACGGCGCCAGGAAAGTAAAAGGCGATCGTGCCGTTGCCGATGTTCCTGCCGCCGCCCATGATCCCGTACGCGTTGTGCCGCGCGACGTTGTTCGTGAACGCCAGGCCGGACACCGCGGCACCATCAACCATGATCACGCCGCCGCCGTTCGGCGACACGATCGTGTTGTGATCGAACGTCAGGTCGCGCGGCCCGCCGGTCATCGTCACGAAATAGCCGCTGCCACCCCACACCGACTTGTCGATGTCGGAGAACTCGTTGTTCCGGACGCGGATGCCGTTGGTCTGCTGGCTGGGATTGAGATTGTCGTAGCCGAGGACCTGAAGGCCGGCACCAGTGTGCCGGACGACGTTGTACTCGAACGTCACGTCTTCGACCACGCACCATGTGCAGCTGCCGTACTGGTTGCGGGGCGTGAACAGGACGGCGGTACCCGCCTGCGCCTGGGCCCAGTTGTTCTCCATCACGTTGAAGTCCACCTGCACGTGCCGCGCGTTCTTCAGCTCGAACAGGTTCTTCACCTGCCACATCGACGCAGTCGATGAAGGCGTGCCGGCGCTGCCGCCGGTGAACCCGTCGTCGGTGAAGCTGGCGGTGGTCACGGTCCAGTACGCGTTCTGCGCCGCCGGCGTCCGTCCGTAGACCAGGTAGTCGGTCGCGTCGGGAACCGGATTCCACTCGATGGTGATCCGTGAGCCGGCGGTGACGGTGACGGGCACTTCGAGTGCCGCGGCAGACTTTATCTGCGTGCTGCCGATGTAGCGGCGGGCGACCACGCGATACGCGTAGGTGCCCGCGGCGAGGTTTCCCGCCGGGGCCGCGGAGGCATGCACGGCGGTCGGCGTCGCGAGCACCGGGTCCCTCCAGGCACGCGGACGCGTCAGCGTGTTGCCGCGAACGATGATGTTCTCCGCGACGAGGCCGTTGATCTTCGGGTCGTCGCCGCCAAAGAGGACGACCTCCGTCGACGCCTCCAGATAGTTGTTCTCGATGCGATACGGGCCTGGTCCGTTCCACCCGCCAATGGCCTGCGTGTCGAAGCCGACGGCCTTGATGTCGGACACGTACGAATTCACGATGGTCGTATCAGCGCTGTTCAATCCAATGCCGCGCTTCTGTCCGTTCACTGGGTGTCCATGGACGTAGACGCGGTCGACGATCAGATGATGGGGGACTTGTGAGAGCTGGTTCTGCGCAGCGGATCCATCGCCCAGATCGAGCAGATCGCCTGTGGCCATCCGGCCAGGACCCACTTCGAGGAACATCAGCCGCCAGTACGCGGCGCCGGCCGTAGTCCTGATCGCGGGAAGATTAGTGGCGGAGATGATCTTCGGCAGATATGGGCTGTAGGCCGGAGAAACCCGCACGCCGTTGGGCGGCAGGAGCGTATTCTGCGCGGCGGAGCGGATCGTGATGTACCCATCGCCCGCATGCGGCGGCAGGGTGAAATTGCCCACGAAGGTCGCATCGGGGGAGAGCAGGATCGTATCGCCGGCCTTCGCACCGTTGATCGCCTTTTGTAGATTACCCCCGGCGGGAACGTAGATGTCGTTGGCGTGAGCTACTGTCGTAACGCACAGCACGAGCGCGGCCAGACCAACGGTCCGCACCTGTGCATGCGCAAATATCTTGTCGCGCATTGCAAAACCTTGAATTACGAATGGTGTATGTCGAGTCGCCGTCGCGCACATCTGTCGAACGAGTGCGCCGGCGTATTGATGTGTGGCGAGTCAGTTACGCTGGAAGGCAGTCACATGCTTCGCACAACAACAAATACCGGGATCGATTACCGCTATGCCGTCACGCGCGTGTGTCCTGTCGTCTTCGATTCGAGCGTGGACACCCGCTGACTGTGGTTATTCCGCCTTTCTCCCTGCCATCGTGGAACCCGCGTCGCCAGACAGTGCAGCTGCTTTGCCGTGTTTTCGCCATCGGGTGTGCACTGGCGTGAACGTCAGCGCACCAACGTGTCATATGCCCCACTCGAGATGAGGTGTCGGAAGGTCGACATGGGGTGACCGACCGACGACTCTTGCGGCAATCGTCCAGTGCACCCGAAGCCAAACTCGCTGCGCCAAGTGGCTTCAACCGGCTTGCTCACGGGCTCATCCACCAAGCCGCTTGTGGGCCTGATCCGATTCCGTGGACGGGTTGGCTAAGTCGGTCGACGTTCGGTGTGAGGGCGTGATTCTGCTTCAGTGATCGCAGAAAGCCGACGGGCGCTTGGCGGCATGCCCGTCGGCTACGGTGCTCGCCAGGCAACTGCCGCCAAGCGCCCCTCCGTCATGCCACGCTCCGTCGCTCGAAGGCGGCCGGGCTGATCTGGCGGAGCGGTGCGCATATCACTTCAGCGACACGATCACGAGCTGATTGGCGTTGAAGAGCGGGATCAGCAGTCGGTTCCGCTTCCGATCGACGGACATGTCGGCGGGGCCATCCGGCCGCGCCGGGTTGTCGACTGCCGCGACGAACTCGGCGACCGTGGCCAGCTCCGAGCCTGAGCGCGGAATCCGATACACCTTTCCCGAAACCCAGCTGCTCACGAGCAAGTCGCCTTCATACCGTGCGTAGCCGTCGAGAAACAAGGCGCCCGGCGGCAACGGCAGGGATGAGACGTCCTCCGCCGGCAGTGTTGCTTCGGTGACAAGGTGCCCCGACGATGTCAGCCGCTTGATTTCGTGTCCGAAGAACGTCACCCAACTCAGGCTTCCGCGGTCGAACAGGATGCCGTTGGGCCCGCCAAGCTGTGGGCCCGACACGAGCAGCGACGCGCGCCGCTTCCGGTCGACGGCGAAAATTGCGCTGTTGCGATTGTCCGTCAGGTACACGGTTTCATCGCCTGCGACGACCACGTCGTTGAGGAAGAGGGGCGTGGAGAATGGATTGGCGATCGCGATGTTTCGGCGAGGCGCTCCAGTAAAGCGGTCGAAGATGCGGAGTGTATCGATATCCGCGACGTACAGCGCGTCTTTCGTCAACGCCAGGCCTTTCGGTCCGTTCAGGACGGCGCCATCCACGCCGTCCTGAATCCACGCCGCGTCGATCATGACGCCATCGGGAGAGACCTTCGAGATCGACCCGTTGTGGTCGAGTGCAGCAGGGTTTCCGGCACCGACGTTGGACACGAGGTACCAGTCGGCGACGACGTCGTGGACGACGGATTCGGGTGTCTGAAAACCCGAGACGACGATGTGAGCTTCATCGCCGATTGCGTTCGCGGTTCCGACGGAAAGCACCAAACCGATGGCGGCGAGCATGGGATAGCGGGCGAATCTGTTGCGCATACGGCCTCCTTTTCCTACAAGACCGTAAACGGCGCACGGATTCCCTCACCGGTTCTGTCGCGCATCCCCGCCGAGCTCCGCATCACGCCGCCTGACCGGCACGCACTGGGGGTTTTGGGGGATAAAACGCGCAAACGGTCACGAAGAGTAGAATGCCCGCACTCAGGAGACCGCCGTGGACGGGAATGTGAGCCAGCTGCTGCGCCGGTGGCGCGAGGGCGATGAGTCGGCGCTGACTGCGCTCGCTCCCATGGTCTATGGCGAATTACGTCGCCTCGGCCGACGCTCGCTGGGCCGGCAACGCGAGCAATCGGTTCTGCAGCCGACGGCCCTGGTGCATGAAGCGTGGCTGAAACTTGCAGGCAAGGAGCAACTGTCGCTGCATAACCGCGCACAGTTCTATGCACTGGCGGCGAAGATCATGCGCGACATTCTGGTCGACCATGTCCGCCGCCACCGGGCGGCCAAGCGCGGCGGCAGCGACGTCGGGGTCGCTCTCGAAGAAGCCACTGTCGCCGCCGAACCCCGGCAGGTGGACTTCCTGATTCTGAACGACGCGATGACGCGTCTCGGACACATCAAGCCGCGATATACACAGATTATCGAGCTGCGCTATTTCGGGGGTCTCACGATCGCGGAAACGGCGACCGCGCTGCGCGTCTCGCACGCCACCGTCGAGCGCGAGTGGACGTTCGCCCGTGCCTGGCTCCGCCGCGAACTCGACCCGGCCGGTACGCTGCCCGCCGCGAACTCGGGACGCGGCGCGTGAGCGCCGATCGCTGGAGCAACATCGAACGCCTGTTCCACGCTGCGCAACAACTGCCGCCGCCCGCTCGTTCAGCGTTCGTCGCCGCCATTGCCGATCCGGACGTTCGTTCCGAGATCGCCTCGCTGCTCGCGGCAGGGAACTGCCCCGACGATTCGGCGATCGCTCGTCTCATCGGCGAAGCAGCAGATCTCGCAACCGGCGAACCGATGGCGCTGGGCCATTTTCAAGTGATCGCGGAGCTCGGGCGAGGAGCCATGGGTGCGGTCTATCGCGCCCGCGATCTTCGACTCAATCGCGACGTCGCCCTCAAGTTCCTGTCTCCGGAGTTCACGAGCGATGAAGAGCGGACCGTGCGCTTCGAACGCGAAGCGACACTCCTGGCGTCATTGAACCATCCAAATATCGCCACCGTTCATGGCGTGGAGAACGGGGCGATCGTCATGGAGGTGGTGGAAGGACCCACTCTCGCGGAGCGAATCGACCGTGGGCGTCTTCCGCTGCGCGAGGCGCTCGAAGTCGCGAAACAAATCGCGGAGGCACTCGCGTACGCGCACGCACGCGGCGTCGTGCATCGCGATCTCAAGCCCGCTAACGTCAAAATCGTCCCCGACGGGCGGGTGAAGATACTCGACTTCGGTCTCGCGAAAGCGCTGAGATCAGAGGACTGTTCCGACAGCGTTCCGGCGGCCAGTGCCTCGGCATCCGTCACCGTGCCCGGTTTCATGGTTGGAACGGCCGCCTACATGGCCCCGGAGCAGATCCGCGGAAACCCGGTGGACCAGCGCGCCGACGTCTGGGCATTCGGTGTCGTGCTGTACGAGATGCTGGCCGCGCGGCGTCCGTTCGACGGCGATACGGTGTCCGATACTCTGGCGAAGGCACTGACTGCCGAACCCGATCTCACCCGCGTCCCGCCTCCGGTGCATCGGCTCCTCCGCGCGTGCCTGGAGAAGGAGCCGCACGACCGGCTCCATTCCATCGCCGACTACCGGCTCCTGCTCGACGACGCGCCGCATCCGTCACGCCGTCGGTCGGTTGCTCCATGGGTGGCGGTGGCAGGCCTGCTCGCCGCGGCAGCAGCCTTCATGTGGTGGCGGGGCGTGCCCGCGGCGAATCCGTCCTTTACGCAGTTCGACGTCGATCTTGGCGGCGCCGCTCTACCCGGCCCGAACACGACCATCGCGATCTCGCCCGATGGTTCACGAATCGTGTTCGCCGCCAGCGGAGCGGGCGGCACACCGCAGCTTGCCGTTCGCCTTCTGGGCCAGCCGGCACCAACGCTGCTCGCGGGCACGGACCGCGGGGCTGATCCCTTCTTCTCGCCCGATGGGCGGTGGATCGGCTTTTTTGCGGATCGAAAGTTAAAGAAGATACCGGTCGACGGCGGCACGGTCATCACGGTGTGCGACGCGGCGGTTCCGCGCGGAGCGGCGTGGGGTGCGGACGGACACATCATCCTCATGCCGGTCGCCGGGGCGTTCGGTCTTTCGCGTGTGCCGGCCACGGGAGGCACGCCGCAGGTTCTCACCAGACCGAGCGAGAGAGGTGAGGTCACGCACCGGTGGCCGCAGATTCTCCCTGATGGGGACACGGTGCTGTTTACTGCAAGCGCCGCCGTCGGGATCAGCTATGACGACGCGACCATCGATGCTTTGTCACTCAAGACGGGCGAGTGGAAGGTCGTACAGCGGGGTGGATACTTCGGGCGTTACGTGCCGGGTGGCTATCTCGTCTACGTGCATCAGGGCACCTTGCTCGGCGTGAAGTTCGATCTGCGCCGGCTCGAGGTAACCGGCACGCCGGTTCCGCTCCTGGAAGACGTAGGCGGTAACGCCGGCACCGGTGCGGGACAGTTCGATATCGCGGGCAACGGCACGTTCGTCTACCGGAAAAGCGGCGCATCGGCGGTCACATGGCCGCTTCTGTGGCTCGAAGAGAACGGAACGACGCGCCCGTTATTGCAGACCCGGGGCTCGTACCTCGCGCCTCGCTTTTCCCCGGACGGCAAGCGGCTGGCGCTGACCGTGGGCCTCACCGACATACGAATCTATGACTGGGAACGGGACACGATGAGGCGTGTCGGTTTCACGAACCAGCGTAACGCCTTTCCGGTATGGGCCCCCGACGGAAGGCACATCGTCTTCGAATCGCAGGCGCTCGGCGGATCGTTGCTGTACTGGATCCGCGCCGACGGCGCAGCCGAGCCGCAACTGCTGCTGCGCAGCAAGAGTGACATCCGGCCCTACTCGTTTTCCCCCGACGGCAGATACCTCGCTTTCAGCGAGCAGGACGCCGACGCGGGGTTCAGCGTCGGGACGCTGCCGCTGGATCTGACCGACCCCGAGCGGCCCCGGCCCGGCACACCGGAACCGTTCGTGCGCACGCGGTTTGCCAGCGAGCCCGCGTTCTCACCTGACGGACGCTGGATCGCCTACGCGTCGAACGAATCCGGCGCCAGAGAAGTGTACGTGCAGCCGTTTCCGGGCCACGGCTCGGCGAGCGGCAAGTGGCAGGTATCGAGTGGCGGCGGTCGATCGCCCATCTGGTCGACCAACGGCCGCGAACTGTTCTACGAGAACGACGAGGATCGGATCATGGCGGTCGACTACTCCGCCACAGGCGACTCCTTCGCCGGGGAGAAGCCGCGCGTATGGTCGCGTACGCAGCTCTACCATCCCAACGCCGCGTTCTGGAATCTGGCCCTTGCTCCCGATGGCAAGCGCTTCGCGATCGTCCCACGCTCCGAAACTGGTGGAGAGACGCTGCACATCACCTTTCTGTTGAACTTCTTCGACGAAGTACGGCGCAGACACGCGTCGCATTCGTGACTTCAGGTTTGCCAATTTCGCGGAACGTGACAGCGGCTCCAGGTCATCGTGTTCGACAGCTTGCGACTCGTCGATTTTGTGCGAGACAGCCCTTCATTCATTGAGATCTCGATAAGTGAACATGCGAAACGACAATATCTTGCCGCCGAACGGCATCCGCGACAGTCGATGCCGCGCAGTCGCGGTCAGTCTGCCTCGGGGGAGATGGATGAGAAGCAACAACCGCTTGCCGATAGCCGTCGCGTCGGTCTTGATGCTCTGGAGTGGTGTGAATGCGGCGGCCGCACAGACAACGCCCGCGACGCGCTCTTTATACGAGCGTTACACCGAGCCGATCCAGTTTTTTCAAACGGGTCTCGGCGAGTTCAAGAAGCCGATTTCAACGAAGAGTGTGGAAGCCCAGGCTTACTTCAATCAGGGCTTCCAGATGATGTATTCGTTCGCGAAGGCGGAAGCGGTGCGCTCATTCCGCGAAGCGTGGAAGCGCGACGGAAATTGCGCGATCTGCTATTGGGGCGAAGCCTGGGCCTGGGGATCGTACCTCAACGCGCCGATGACAACGGAGGAGGCACCGTATGCCTACGCCGCGGCCCAAAAGGCACTCAGCCTGAGAAATCTCGCCGACGCCAAAGAGCGGGCGCTGATCGACGCCATTGCGACGCGATACGTCGAGCACTTTGACGCCGCGACACGCATCGAACAGGACCGCACCTATGCGGAGGCCATGCGCAAGGTGTCGGAGCAGTATCCGGACGACCTCGAGATCGCGACGCTTTACGCAGACGCCTTATTCCTGCTCGAGCCGCGGCGCGGTACGCGTGACATCAATGATGCAAATGTGAAGCGGCTGCATCGGGTTCTCGAAAGCGTGCTGGCGCGTGATGTTCATCATCCAGGGGCCTGTCATCTCTACGTTCATGCGACGGAGTCGACCGTCGTGCCCGGCCGTGCAGAAGCGTGCGCCGAATTCCTCGGCAAGTCCATTCCCGGCGCCAGCCACATCAACCATATGCCGTCGCACACGTGGAACGAGGTGGGACGCTGGGGTGATTCAGTACGCTCGAATCTCGAGGCATGGCATTCCGACCTGAAAGCGTCCATCGGTGAAGGTTTTGCGATTTATCCCGAGCACAATCTGCACATGCTTCTGTACGCCGCGTCGTACGACGGCCAGGGCGCCATTGCGATGCGGGCAGGCAAGGACTATGCGAAGCTGACCGGGCAGTCGTTCTACGAAGTGCTGACGCTGCTACGATTCGGCCGGTTCGATGAAATTCTCGAGGTGAAGAACCGCCCCTTACAGGACATCCAGGGTGGCCTGTGGGACTTTGCGCAGGGCTACGCCAATCTCAAGTTGGGACAAGCCGATTTCGCCAAGGTGTATCTCGAGCGGGTGCGAAAAACCGCCGACACCTCGAAGGCATCCTTTCGCGTGACGGCGGCGAAGGATTTGTTGGGTGTCGTTGCCGGCATTCTCGACGGCGAGATCAGGCGCGCGGCCGGCGATCTGCCTGGTGCAATCAGCGCCTTCAGAGTCGCTGCGGATCTTCAAGAGAGTTTGACCTACGATGAGCCGGAGCCGCTCCCGTTCTCCGCACGGCACTGGCTCGGGGCCGCACTGCTCGAAGCCAAACAATTCGGCGACGCGGAAGCGATCTACCGCGCTGAACTCACACATCATCCGCATAACGGCTGGTCGCTGCTCGGTCTTCAGCAGGCGCTGTCCGCACAGGGGAAGACGGACAAGTCCGTCGATGACGACCTGGCAGCCAGTTGGTCACGTTCGGATACGTGGATTCGCTCCTCGCGATTCTGACGAGACGGCGAGCCGCATGCGCGCGACATCGCGCTGAGGCGGCGCCCCAAACAGCCGGCTGTACTCGCGACTGAATTGCGAGGCGCTTTCATACCCCACATTCACGGCGGCGCTCCCGGCGTCCAGATTCTCGTTCAGCATCAATTGGCGGGCTTCCTGTAGCCGCAACTGCTTCTGGTATTGCAAAGGGCTCACGCCGGTCAGCGCGCGGAAGTGCTGCCTGAAAGTAGAGGGGCTCATGTGCGCGCGATCTGCCAGCTCGGCCCCCTTCAGCGGCTGGGCGAAGTTCTGCTTCAGCCAGGCGACTGCCTTCGCAATCTGCTGGCCAGGGGACCCAGTCGTGACGAGGTGTCGAAGTTGCGCGCCGTGCGGGCCAGTCAGCAGGCGGACGGCGATCTCCTGCTCGATCAGTGGCGCCAGTGGCGGAACCAGTGCGGGCTCCGCCAGCAGCGTGACGAGCCGGACGAGGGGATCGAGCAAGGTGCCATCGAGTGCTTCGAACGAGATGGCCCGGTAGGCATGCTGTCGCCGAGGCCGACGTTCGTCCATCTCGGAAGCGAGCTGCAGGATCGAACGTGGGTTCAGTGTCAGCATCATGCCAAGGAACGGTTCGCTACTACTGGCGCGCGTGACGTGAGAGATGACCGGGAGATCGATGGTGGTCAGCATCGATTGCCCCGGCCCGTAGGCGATCGACTCGCCGCCAAGCAGAACCTGCTTGTCCCCCTGTGCGACGACGCCGAGCCCGAGGCTGTAGATGCAGTGCAAGGGTTCGGTTGGCGCCTGGCGACGATGCAGCGTGAGCGCCGGAATCGCAGTGGTGTGATCGCCGTCAGTTTGGGCAAAGCGCGCGATCGCGCGCGCCAGGGCGCTCGTTGCCGGAGTGTCGGAGGTGTGTGGCCCGGCTTTCTTTGACATGAACAAGTCCTGCCCGTGGGTGTCTCGAATGGAGTCTAGCACCCGCCTCGATTCCTCACTTCTCATCTCACCGCCGAATCGTCATTTTAGGCAATGAACTCGATGGATCCGGCAAACGGTGTGACGGGCTAGCCAACTACATTGGAACACCATGAAGCACATCTCGATTGGCGGCCTTGACGTCTCTCGCATTGGGCTGGGCGCGATGTCGATGTCGGGCTACTACAACATCAGCGCGGTGAACGACGCCGAATCGATTCGCGCAATCCACCGGGCGCTGGACCTTGGCGTCACCCACCTGGACACTGCCGAAATCTACGGTCCCTACTCGAATGAAGAACTTGTAGGCCGGGCCATCAAGGATCGCCGGGACCAAGTCGTGTTGGCAACGAAGTTCGGCATCGTCTCGCACGGCGGCGGCGGCCCAGGCGTCCTGGACAGCAGCCCAGCGAACATTCGCGCTGCCGTCGAGGGTTCCCTCAAGCGGCTGGGCACAGACCACATCGACCTCTACTACCAGCACCGTGTCGACCCGAACACGCCCATCGAGGACACGGTCGGTGCGCTGGCCACGCTCGTCGCCGAAGGCAAAGTCCGCTACATCGGGTTGTCCGAGGCCGGTACCGCTACCATCCGTCGCGCCCACGTAGTGCATCCCGTCGCTGCGCTGCAGACCGAGTACTCGCTGTGGACCCGCGACCCCGAGATCGAACTGCTGCCGCTGCTGCGCGAGCTGGGCATCGGATTCGTTCCCTACTCGCCGCTCGGCCACGGCTTCCTCACCGGCGAGATCCGCTCGCCCGAGCAGCTCTCCGACGACGATTGGAGAAAGACCAACCCGCGCTTCACTGGCGAGAACTTCCAGCGCAATCTGCGCATTGTCGACGAAGTGCAGTCCGTTGCCGCGGAGGTGGGGGCGACACCGGCACAGATCGCTCTGGCCTGGCTGCTTGCGCAAGGTGATGACATTGCTCCGATTCCCGGCACCAAACGTGTCGCCCGCGTCGAGGAGAACACCGCCGCCGACGGCATCGAGTTAAGCGCTCGACAGATCGAACGGCTGAACCACCTGGCGCCAGCCGCGGGCGAGCGGCACGACGAAGGCAACATGGCCGTCATCGACCGCTGACTACGGCACGGCAGAAGTCCTGTTGGACGCGATTCGAAACTGAGGCGCTCGATTAGCTGCCAGAATCGAGGAACTCGATTTCGAACGCCGCTCGGAGATCGGTCCCGGCTGTCGAACCAGCTGATACCGCCGTTGCCCAGGACCGTGCCGCTCGCGGCCATCGCCTCGCCTCACTGCCCCGCGCCAGTGCGGAACAGGCCGCGCGGCGTCGGCGTCGGCAACAGCACGACGTCGGTGCTGCGACCGCCGGCTTCCTGTCCCGGCGGTGGGGCTTCC